>Ga0335085_10011013_pt1 | contig 13447 bp, 13 predicted proteins | sample Lox_Sample_45_FD_206712 | JGI IMG/M metagenome (GOLD analysis project Ga0335085, IMG submission 206712) | Soil microbial communities from Loxahatchee National Wildlife Refuge, Florida, United States - Lox_Sample_4.5 | ecosystem: Environmental > Terrestrial > Soil > Wetlands | place: USA...
ACCCTTCAAAGATGGGCACGCCAAATCTGGCTTCAAACTTCTGCGCCAGACTTAGCGGCAGAAGCTGGCCGCCGCAAATGATTCCCTGGAGCAGGCCGGGCTTGCCATCGAATCCCATGGCCAAGATGGCGGCCAGAATCGAGGGCATTACGCTGGTGAAGGTCGCGTTGTAGCGCTGCACCAGAGCCCAGAAGGATCGCAGGCTGGCTTTCGGATCGACCATCACAATCGAACCGCCGCCCCACAGTGTTGTCGTTGTCGAGACGACCAACCCGTTGTTGTGAAAGAGCGGAAGGATGCAGAGGCTGCGCGTCTCCGGGCTGAAGTGAAACCACTCCGCCATCCCCATACCATCGATCAAGAAGTTCATGTGGCTGAGCACGACGCCCTTGGGATATCCGGTGGTTCCCGATGTATAGATGATGGCCGCAGGGGTGGTTGGGTCCACCTTCGGCAGCCGCTTCTCGGCTTCCGCGGGATTTACTTTCGGCAGGTCGGCAACGTCGGCCAGGGGCTGAAAGCGGATGTCGCGCATGTCGGAAACCAGTGGAGCGAGCTTGTCTCTCAATTCAGGATCGAAGAAGACCGTCGAAGCGTCACTGTTTTCGACGATGAAACGAATCTCCGGAGCGGCGAGGTCGGGATTGATGGGGACGACGGTCATGCCGAGCGCCACCGCTCCAAAAAAGATGGCAAGAAATTCAGGCGTATTCCGGAAGATGATGCAGGTAGTGGTGCCGGCATCGGCGATGAGCCAGTCGGCCGCAGCCAGGCTCAAATCGTAGAACTGCTGGTAGGTATAGCGGCGACCGCTCTCCGGAAAAACAAGGAATTCGCGTTGCGGACCTTGTTGCGTGCGTGCTTTCAAAAGCTCATGGTAATTGGCATAAGGCAGATCGACAGGATGGCTTGCCTGTTGATGAGGAAGTAAGCGGTAGTCAGTAACCTTCATTGCTTCGCCTTTAGGGTGTCGTGCAGGTAGCGCACCAGTTTATCGGCGCTGGTGAGTTTGAAAGCTTCGTCGGCGCTGATTTCGATGGCAAATTTGCGCTCAAGCGCGCTCAGCAGTTGCACGTGACTGAGCGAGTCCCACTCCGGAGTCGAATTCATGCTCACGGTGCTGTCAAATTTTGAGATCTGCAGCACCTGCACGGCGATGGGAGAAACGGCAGCGTAAAGTTCCTGAACAGTCATTCGCACCTTTCGTCTCGGATCACTTGGCGAGAATTCGGGATAGGGCCTGGTAAAACTCCTCCGGACCGCTGGTAAACTCGACCGCCACGCCGGCGGCATCCCGCTTGACCACGTGCGCATTCACTTTGAAAAGCCCCTTCTCCGAGAGCGTCAGCGAGATCGGCCCTTCGGGGAGAAGGTTCGGATCGCACGCCAGAAAGGCCCCCGTGGGACTGAGATACTGGGTCATCACAGCGGTGTCCCCATTTCCGCCGTGCCATAGCAGCGCAATCTGCACCGGAACTCCGGTGGGAAGAAAGTTCTGGCTCTCGACCTTCGCGATCCGCCGCACCCGGTCCATGCGGCGATCAATGGCTTCAAAACGGGTGGCAAAAAATTCTTCGATGATGCGGACGTTTTCGTCGACGCTGGTTTTTGCCGAAAGACAAAGCACATTGGCGTTGTTGATGACCTTGCAATCAATGGCGTCCACCGTGCTCACGCAACGCGCGGCGTAAATGCCACGATGCTTGTTGGCGACGATGGAAACCCCGATGCCGGTGCCGCAAATGATCACCCCAATGCCGTTGTGAAACAGGGTCAGGGTGCAGACGCGCGAACACACATCAACATAGTTGTCAGGCTTGGGCTCGGTGTGAGCAGCATCCACCACGTCGCCGAGGTGGCTCAAGCACGCCTTGAGGGCGTCACTCTGCCATTCGGCGTTATGATCGGCTCCATAGACCACCACCGGGCTCTGCGGAGCGGGTAACGGCTTTTCCGACTGCGGGTTCAACATGGCGTCTGTTCGGGACGGACAATTCCGGAGCGATCCAGGCCCAATTTCACCGGTGCGCAGCTTTCCCAGGAGCCCCTAAATTATTGCGCGCAATCCGGTCCAGGAAGACCTGCTTCCGACGGGGGAGTATTCATTCTATTACCGTCCATCCCGAGGGGGAAGGTACGTTGGTAACTCTAAAGTCCAGGCTCCAGGAGCGGTGGCGGCGGCCTGGATGCGAACTCCCACCTGCTCGACCGCCACCACATAGCCATGGTCAGAGTCGCTTTGTGCCAGCGAGCGCAGAAAGGCCAACATCGTCTCGTTGCGCTCACTCGGCTTGTAGCGGAAGGCAACTCTCTTCGCTCCGTTATGGGAAGCAATCTCAGCCAAGGCGGAAGCCACGGCGAAGTCGACCTGCTTGCCCAGCACCGGACAGCTTAGAGCCATGGCATCGACTGCCAGGAACTCACCTTGCCGGCGGAACGCCACCAGCCCCGAGGGGCCGTAATCGGAAAGGCGATCAGAAACCGAGACCAGCAGACAGCGTCCGGGCTCAAGTAGAGCATCCACCTCGTTGTCCACAAGATCAGGCTTCTCACCGGTCAGCGAGAACGCGGCGGCAGTTCGCAACAAGCGATCGACGTGCGCCCGATCCCCATTCTGGACCGGCGTGAGACGCACCTTCACCTGCAGGGCTTTCAAGTAGGACGCCAAGTCCGTCGACCCAGAGCTACCATTGGGCTGCTCCGCGTCCGGCTTCCGAATATCCGTACGCGCGATCTGTTGAGAGAGGAATTCCGCTAACTGCTCAAAGGCTTCAGTCGTATAAGGAATTTGTCCGAGCCGGTCGCCGCCGCGGTCATGAAAGCTTTCTTGATTCAGAGCGGGAGGCCAACTTAGAACCGAGACCCCCGGCAGACTGCGCAGGCGCGTGATGAGCAGGTTTGACTGCGTGCGGCACAAGGCCTCGAGCTTCAACTTCTCGGCAATCCAACCCGCGGAGGGGCAAATCAGACACCACACAGGCCTGGCGCGACGGGCGAAAGCCCCGACCTGTCCGGCGAACTCGTCGACCCGTGCCCGAAGCTTCTGGCGAAACTGTTCCGCCGTATCAGCATTGAAAGAAAATCCCGGCGCCTTCACCTCTTCCCGCAGCCAGTCCTCGAGTCGGATGAACACCAATAAACCGATGGAGTCTTCGGCGGCCGGTGCCCCCAGCAGGTACTCCGTCATGCGAGCGTACTGGGCAAATTTCAGATCCTGAGCGATCCCCGCTTGCGCCAGCAGGGGACGCAGATAGCGACCCAGCGGTTCGCTGGTGAAGCTCGAGGCGACCTGAAGAAACCTGGCTTCCATGAAGATCGCTCCTTGGTGAAACAATTCTTGGGGGAGGGATTAGAAGCCCCTAGAGGGATTTGGTGGACCTGGTCGGGATCGAACCGACGACCTCTTCCATGCCATGGAAGCGCGCTCCCAGCTGCGCCACAGGCCCACTTCTGGCGGGCAACTTCAGTTGATCTTTCGAAGCTTAATTTTCGCTTACCCGCTTCGGATAGTCAAACTTGCGACGTCAGGCGCTGCCCTGATTTGCCAAAATGCTGAAAATCAGTATTCTGGACGACGAAAAATCAATGAGACTCTCTTCCCTCTTCGGTCTTCGATGCCTTTCGGCGCTGCCAATTGTCCTCGCGGCCGCCGTAGCGCAAACCGCCCCCGCCCCCGCACCTGCGGCTCAACCCCCGGTTTCCTATGCGTCGATGAGCCAGTTGAACGTCTTGTTGACTCAACTGGAGCAGGCGTCGCAGTCCACCCAGGCTGACTTGGCAAGAACGCGGGTAGAAAAGTGGAAAACGGACTCCGACACGAAACAACAGAGCTTCGCTAACATCGATTCCCTTCAGCGGAATCTGCAAAACGCCCTGCCCGAGATGATCGGCAAATTACGCGCGAGTCCGGAGGATTTGGCGGCGACGTTCAAAGTCTATCGGAACCTCGATGCCTTGTATGACGTCTTTGGCTCGCTGGTGGAGTCCGCAGGGGCGTTCGGGTCGAAAGACGAGTTTCAAGCTCTCGAGAACGATCTGAGTTCTATTGAGCGCTCTCGTCGCGCCTTCGCCGATCGCATGGACACGCTCGCCACCCAGAAGGAAGCGGAGCTGGCACGCCTGCGCACCGACCTGAAAAACGCTCAGGCTGCCATCCCGGCACCGCCGCCAAAAAAGGTCATTGTCGATGACACGGAGCCACCGAAGAAGACGACCCCAAAAAAGAAGAAGCCGGTGCCCAAAACCCCGAGCGCTACAACTAAGCCGACAGAGCCCCAATCGCAATCGCCCCAGTAAGGCCTCAAAGCAGGCCATTTGGATACCGCCAACGGCCGCGTGGTCTCCGCCCAAACGGAGTCAAAATCGGGAGCTAACCCGGCAATACCCGGTAACCCTATGAAATCAGGTTGTTTCCTTTTGGGAACTCCAGACACTCCCCCGGAGTCTATGTAGATGAGGCTTTTTTCTGGGTGGATTTCGGGGCGATTTTCCATCTCCTCGGCGGCTTGGAATTACCTATAATTGGGGGTGACGCCATGAGAGTTATGGCGGGAGCAATCACCTTGGGCGAACTGGCAAGCGCATTAGGAATCCGAGCGGAGGAAGCCGCGATCGTCGCCGAGCTGAAAGCTGGTTCGGAAGAAGCTTATGCCTGGCTGATCGGCGAGTTTCACCAGCCGATTTACAGCCTGGTGTATCGGATGGCCTCCGACCCGGCAGACGCTGCCGATACCACGCAGGAAGTGTTTTTAAAAGTTTTTCGCGGCATGAAGCATTTCCATGGGGAATCGAGTTTGAAGACGTGGATTTACCGGATCGCGATTCACGAGGCCTCCAATCACCGCCGCTGGTGGTTTCGCCACAAGTCTCGCGAGACCTCGATGGAGCCCCTGCCCAGGGAAGGCGATTCGGAGACGACTGTGGGGTTGGAGGATCTGTTGGTGGATGAGAGGGAATCTCCCTTCGACTGCGCGGTACATGAGGAAGTCCGGGTACGGGTTGAGGATGAACTGAGAAAGGTGCCGGAGCCCTACCGCACGACGGTCATCTTGCGGGATCTGGAAGAGATGTCATACGAAGAGATTGCGGAAATCACGGAGGTTTCGCTCGGCACCGTGAAATCACGGTTGACGCGGGGACGCGAGGCTTTAAAGCAGCGTTTGGCGCCGTTCATCCGCCGCGCCGGAGCGCAACTGGGATTGCAGGCTCCGGCGGAGTGCGAAAAGAAAGTACAGAGACGCTCCCGGGCTTCTTCGGATGGCAGGCGACTCGAGGTGATGTCATGAAGTGCGCCCAGGCGAAGTCGTTGTTTTCTCCCTATCTCGACGGCGCGGTTAGTGGCGTTCAAATGCACCTGCTGGCGCAGCACCTGGAGTCCTGTGCCGGGTGCAACCGGGAATATGCCCTGCTGCAAGCCAGCCAGCAATTGCTGGCCAAGGTTGGAAAGCGTAAAGCGCCGGCTGATCTGGCGCTGAATCTTCGTCTGGCGATTTCGCGTGAGGTGGCTCAGCGACGCGGTTCCTATTGGCAGGGACTCCAAGTCAGAATTGAGAACGCACTTCACGCTTTCGTAGTGCCCGCGACCGCCGGGCTGGTCGCCGCGGTGGCGATCTTTGCCTTCCTTATTGGATCTCTGGCGCTACCCTTGCAGGCCGACAACGATGACGTGCCTTTGATGTTGTACACCGCACCACAACTGCAACACACAGCATTCGTCAACACCCTGGATTCCATCAATGATGATTCCTTGGTGATTGAAGCCTATGTCGATACCAATGGCCGGGTGCAGGATTACCGCATTCTTTCCGACTCGCCGCATTCCAAAGACCTGCTGCCGCGGGTAAAAAACATGTTGATCTTCACCACGTTTCAGCCCGCCACTTCGATGGGTCGCCCGACTCCGGGGCGCGCTGTTCTTTCGTTTTCGAAGATCAACGTGAGAGGATAAAAGAGTTCGTTATTGTGCGGGACGCGGGTTTGACCCTCCGCTGGTAAAGCCCTTACACTGAAGCGGTAATCCGCAAATATCTGGCCCTGGCAGGAGGCTTTCCTGGTTCTCTGGCGGCGACGTTCGTGGGGTATTGCCCTGCTTGCAGTTGTCGCACAAGTGTCTTTTGCTCAGAGTTCGCCGCAGGTCAGCCTCGACACGAACGAAACTTTGTTCTCGATCCTGGGCGCCATGAACTTGTGCGGCTATAACCAGGATTTGAGCGTCGCCGATCCGCTGCGCCAGCAGATCCGCGAAGATCTTCAAAAAGCCGCCGACAGCACTCCAGACGCGAAAGCTTCCGCGCAGGCCATGTGCCAGTTCTACAAAGACCACGAACAGCCGGAAGCCTGGCGTACCTTGTCGCAGTACGTTTCGCTCGCCCTCTACAGCAATCCCGTACCGGCATTCTCGATCAGGGGCCGCGAAGCCGACCTTCCCCCCGATGCCAGTTACGTGCAGGGAATTTTGCCGTTGCTGCAGAAGTTCTATTCAAATGCCGGGCTCGAGCAAATCTGGCAGAAGCACCGTGAGGCTTACAATCGTTTCACCGAGCGCTACCACCAACCGGTGGCCAAGATGCTCTTCGATACCGAGGTCTACCTTAAACTGCCGTCGGCCGGTTATCTGGGCCGCAGCTTTACGGTTTATCTCGACCCCCTGGGCGCCTCGAACGAGATTAACGCGCGGAATTACGCGGCTGATTACTATGTCGTGATCTCTCCCGGCGCTTCGGCATCGCTGAAAATGGATGAGATTCGCCATACTTATCTGCACTACCTGCTTGATCCCCTGGCACTGAAATATCCCACGAATGTGAAGCGTTTGGAGCCTCTCCTCGATTCCGTCAAGAACTCGCCCATGGATGAGAGCTTCAAGGATGACATCTCACTTCTGCTGACGGAGTGCCTGATCCGCGCCATTGAGGTGCGCACGTCGCCGGGCAAGCCAACGGAGGCCGAGCGTGAGGAAGCCGTCCATGCATACATGGCTCAGGGGTACGTACTGACACAATACTTCTTCGACGCGCTGAAACAATTCGAGAAGGACCCTTCCGGCCTGCGCACTACCTACGGACAAATGCTCACGAACATCGATCTGGGCAAGGAACAGAAGCGAGCAGCGCAGGTTGTGTTTGCCAAGAGCGCGGATCCCGAATTGTTGCATCCTTCGCGGCCGATGGAAGGAAAACTCCTGAGTACGGCAGAGGAGAAGCTCTACGCCGGAGATACCGCCTCCGCCGAAAAGCTTGCCCAGCAGGCGTTGGACGAAAAGAGCGAGGATGCGGGGAGGGCCTTGTTTATCCTGGCTCAGGTGGCAACCGTGAATCGCGACATGCAAGGTGCGACGACCTATTTCCAAAAGGCGCTGCAATCATCGCAGGAGCCCAAAGTCGTCGCCTGGTCGCATATTTATCTGGGAAGAATCTTCGATTTGCGGGAAGATCGAGCAGCCGCCCTCGATCAGTATCGAGCGGCATTGACCGCCGGGGCGTCGTTGCCCGAAGCCAAAAAGGCTGCGGAACGCGGGATGCAACAACCTTACGAACCGCCTGGTCACTCTCAGTAGAATTTCGTTTTCGAGCATTTTGGTTACGATCTAGGATCGCAATCTAAGGAGCCATTCATGAAGCGAGCAATGATGATTCTTGTGGGGCTGTTGCTGGCGACGGCGGGATTCGCACAGCAGCCCGCCGGTAAAGGCCAGGCCCAGTCCGGTCAAGCCCAGCCGGGAGCGGCGCAGCCAGCCGCACAGCCCCAAGGCAAACGGCCTCCACAAGCCAAGACACAACCGGAATTTGACGCCTACAAGGCCGCCGCGGCGAACCAGGACCCGGCAGCCCTGATGAAGGCGGCGGATGATTTTGCCACCAAGTTCCCCGACAGCGAGCTGCGGGTCATTCTTTATAAGACCGCGATGCGTGGCTTTCAGCAGGCCAATGACGGCGACAACATGATTGACGCCGGACGTAAAGTACTCAAGATCGATCCCGACGACCCCGAAGCATTGGTGGGCGTAGCGGAAGTTTTGGCAGAACGCACGCGCGATACCGACCTTGACAAGGATCAGCGCTATGACGAGGCGCTGAAGCTCGCGCAGCACGCAACCGAAACCATCGACACCGATGTCGCCGTCCCGGCAGGCACTCCGCAGGAGAAGATCGATGCCTATAAAGGCTTTCTGCGGTCCTCGGCGTATTCCATCATGGGTACCATTCAGTACAACCGGGAAAAGTATGCGGACGCCGAAGCCATGTACCGAAAATCGATCGAAGCGTATCCCTCGCAGCCGGATCCGATTGCGGTTTTGCGTCTGGCGCTTTGCCTCGACAAGCAGAACAAGTATCCGGAAGCTCTGAAGGAAGCGAATCACGCGGTGGAGTTGACGCAAGAAGGAACGCCGGCGGGGAAGATGGCACGGCAGGAACGTGACCGCCTGGCGCAGCTGACCGGCAGCGCTCCGGCACCGAAGCAATAAAACGAACGACCGCAGTGATCAACCAGACGCGGGGGCCCACGCCTCCGCCGTCTTCTTCGCTATGAAGCCACGGGACAGCGCGTTGCTCGAAGAGACTCTCGGATACCAGTTTCAGCTCCGTGGTCTTCTCGAACAAGCCCTCACCCACAGTTCACAGGCGCGCGAACTCGAGGCGCTGAGACCCGCCGAAACCGGCCGCCTGGGTGACAACGAACAGCTTGAGTTCCTGGGCGATGCAGTCCTGTCGCTGATCACCACCGAGGCGCTTTTCCAGCGCTTCCCTGACTTCCGCGAGGGAGAGCTCTCGAAGCTGCGCGCCCATCTGGTCAGCGAGAAGCACCTCATCCGCGTCGCCGAACAACTTGAGATGGGGGCCTATCTGCTCTTGGGCCGCGGCGAGGAAAAGAGTGGCGGGCGCGGCAAGACTGCATTGCTTGTGGACGCCCTCGAAGCGGTATTGGGCGCCATGTACCTGGACGGTGGCATGGATCCTGCCCGCCTCCTGGTGCTAAACCGGATTGTGGAGCCGGAGCTGCAGCTCATCGCCGCCAACGGCACCAGCCTTCCGGTCAGTGATTACAAGTCTGCTTTACAGGAAAAGCTGCAGGCCGCCGGGCGGTCCCAACCCCTGTATGTCCTGGTCAAAGAACAGGGCCCCGAACACAACAAGACTTTCACTGTCGAAGCCAGGTTGCAGAACGCCGAGACGCAGAGCAAGCCTGAGTTTGTGGGCCGAGCCGAGGGTTCGACCAAGAAGACTGCCGAGCAGGGTGCGGCCCGGCAGGTATTGGAATACCTGGCCACCTTACCTCCGACCAGCGGCCACAGGACGGCGCGCAAGAACCAGGCCTAGCGGCGGTTTAGAATAGTTGTGGAGCTATGGGTGTATCCGCCAAACCGCAGGCCGACTGGTCGATGTCGTTGCAATCCTTATTGGCGACGGTGGTTATCGCCGTCTTTGTCATCACTTTTGTTGTGCAGGCTTTTCAGATCCCGTCGGAGTCCATGGAGAACACGCTCCTGATCGGCGACTACCTGCTGGTCGACAAGTTCCGCTACGGCGGAAGCGCATTGTGGGACCATTTCATGCCCTATCGGCCGGTACAGAGAGGCGACATTATCGTCTTCAAATACCCGATCAATCCTACCGAGCATTTCGTGAAGAGAGTGATTGGCGTTCCGGGCGACCACTTGCGCCTCATCAACCGGCAGGTCTACATCAACGGCAAGCCGTTGCGCGAACCCTACGTTCGTTTTACCTCACAGGTGCACGACAGTTTTCGCGATGACTTCCCCAAACTGGATGTTTCGGAGCCCGGACTGGAAGGCCAATGGTGGTTGTTGATGCACAAACTGGTCGAGGATGACCAATTAATCGTTCCCGAGGGTTACTATTTCGCGATGGGCGACAACCGGGACGAAAGCCTCGATAGCCGCTATTGGGGATTTGTGCCGCGGCAGAATATTATCGGCAGGCCCTTGCTGATTTACTGGTCGGTGCGTGACATGGATGATGAAATACCTGGCGCACCGCCTTCCAATGATAAACTTTTCCACTTCGCCTATGCGGTCACTCATTTGTTCCACATCACTCGCTGGGACCGCACGTTTCGATTAGTCAACTAAGGGTGCTCGTTCACCCGGGATGGGGCAACCTCTGGTGGCCAAGAAAGAAACTAAAGTTGTTGAAAAACCGCGTGAGACGACTGTCGAGTTCCTGGCATCGCTGGCCGCAGTGCTGGTGACCGGACTCTTTATCATCACTTTTATATTGCAAGCGTTTGAAATTCCCTCCAGTTCCATGGAAAACACACTGCTGATTGGCGATCACGTGTTTGTGAACCGCGAGCAGTTCGCGCCGCCGACCCACTGGCTCGGACCGTTGCTCCCTTACCGCAACGTCAACCGCCAGGATATTGTGGTGTTTCTTTCTCCGGCCGAACCGGGCTTATATGTCGTGAAGCGTATCATCGGCGTGCCCGGCGACCGGATTCATCTTCGCGACGGAGTGGTTTATCGCAACGGCGAGAAGCTCACCGAGCCTTATGTCATTCATTCCGGTCCGGTGGCCTACGACCCGTATCGCGATAATTTCCCCTCTGTAGCGCCCAACGAATTCAACAATCTCTTCCCGGACTGGGAAGCTTCGATGAAGCAGTACATCCAAGGCGACGACATCATCGTTCCGCCCGATAGTTACTTCGCCATGGGCGACAATCGCGATGTCAGTTACGACAGCCGTTACTGGGGATTCATCCCTAGAAAGAACGTCATTGGGCGGCCCATGTTCATTTATTGGTCCTTTGAAACTCCGGAACATCAGTATATGGAGAGGGAATTCAGCCAGCGGATCGAATTCCTCGCACACGTAGTGATCCACTTTTTTGATGAGACCCGTTGGCGCCGCACCTTCAAGGTGGTGCGTTGAGTCCTCTACGCTCCAAACGCGGGTGGTTGCTGCTTGGAATCCTGATCCTGTTGGGCCTGTTTCTGTTCCGTCCGGGCGTGCAACGCCTGCGAGGCCGTATTGCCGGTTCCATCAGTCGGGCCATCGACCGGCCTGTTGAAATCGGGTCGGTCAGCGTGCATATTTTGCCGCAGCCGGGATTTGATCTCGCCAACTTCGTCGTGTACGACGATCCTGCCTTCAGCCCTGAACCCATGTTACGTTCAGACGACGTGACCGCCACCCTGCGGGTGAGTTCTTTGTTTCGCGGCCGCATCGAGATCTCGAGCCTTAGTCTTTCCGAACCCAGTCTGAACCTGGTACGCAATGACTCGGGACATTGGAACCTGGAGGCGCTGCTCGAACGCACCCAAAACAATCCCATCGCGCCCACCGGCCAGGCGGCGAACGAGTCGCGACCCGAATTTCCATACATCGAAGCCGATCAGGGCAGGATCAACTTCAAGTTCGGCGCTGAGAAGAAACCTTACGCCCTCACCAATGCCGATTTCAGTTTCTGGCAGGAATCGGAGAATTCATGGGGGATGCGTCTCAAGGCGCAACCCGTCCGCACCGATTTCAGCCTCTCCGACACGGGGCTTCTGCGGGTAAATGGCACATGGAAGCGCGCAGGCTCGTTACGCCAGACTCCGCTGCAACTCAGCGTGGGATGGGACCACTCACAACTGGGTCAACTCACGAAGCTGATCACGGGCAATGACAAGGGCTGGCGTGGGACTTCGACCATCACCGCCAGTGTGACGGGAACTCCGGCCGATCTGGGGATCCGGGCTCAGGCAACAGTCGACGACTTCCGGCGCTACGACATCATCGGCGGGGGCAGCCTGCGCCTCGCCGCCAACTGCGATGGCCGCTATCACTCGGCCGAGCATCAGTTTACAGATATCCTTTGCCACGCCCCGGTAGGCGATGGAGCGCTGCTGTTGAACGGCGAAGCTAATATCTCCTGGGGAAACCGCACGTTTCACCTCGCGTTGACCGCACAGGATCTACCGGCGCAATCGGTGGCATCCTTTCTCCGCCGTGTCAAACGAGATTTACCGGAGGATATGGTGGCCAGCGGCAAGCTGAATGCGATCGTTCGGCTTGATCGCGACCAGGGCCTATTCTCGTGGTCGGGCGGCGGGCAGGCTGCAGCCTTGCAACTGCGATCGGGTAATACCGGCGCTTCCCTCTCTCTGGAAAACGTCCCCTTCTCTTTTCTCTCCTCGGGAACCTCGGAGTTGATGCCGAAAGGAGATCGCCGGTCGAAGAAGGTCGTCGCGGCCATTCCCGCGAATCGGGTCGAGATCGGGCCCTTTGAAATTCCTTTGGGCAAACCAGTTCCGGCGCTAGTGGAAGGTTGGCTTGCGCGCGCTGGATATAGTCTGAAGATTACCGGAGACGGGCAGGTGCAGCGTCTGCTTCAAATCGCGCGCCTTGCCGGCCTGCCCGTGGCACCCGCTGCGGCAGACGGCAGCGCCAAAGTCGATTTGGAGGTAGCCGGGGTGTGGTCGGGCTTTGCCGCACCGCGGGTGACTGGTAAAGCCCAGCTTCAGGCAGTACGCGCTGAGCTACGTGGGATGAATGCTCCGCTTCAGATCGCCTCGGCCTCCGTCTTGCTTGAGCCGGACACGGTATCGGTGCTCAGCGTAACAGCCTCCACGGGAACGATTGGATGGCGCGGAGCGCTTTCGTTTTCCCGTCCCTGCGGCACTCCCGGTGCCTGTGTAATCCACTTCGATCTTCACGCCGATCAGCTGGCCACCGACCAACTGAACCTGCTGCTGAACCCTCGCATGCTGAAGCGGCCCTGGTACCGCTTCTTGAGTCCCGATTCGCCGGGATCTTCTTATCTGACACGCCTCCGCGCAGTGGGACACCTCTCCGCGGACAAGATGCTGATTCACGGATTGGCCGCGACGAAAGTTTCAGCGAACGTCTCGCTGGAGAATGGCAATCTGTCGGCAACCGATTTGAACGCTGATCTTTTCGGTGGAAAACACGTCGGCGAGTGGAAAGCCAACTTTCAGGCCAGGCCCCCGGCCTACTCGGGATCAGGAAAGTTCGAACACGTCGCCCTCGGTCAACTGGCGGAAGCCATGCACGACGGTTGGATCACTGGTTCGGCCAGTGCGGGCTATCAAGTCACGGCCTCGGGCCTTTCCGCGGCGGAATTATTTTCTTCTGCTAAGGGTTCTCTGCAGCTCGAGGCTCGCGACACGACCCTGCCGCACATCGAATTGGGCGAGCAAACTGGCCCGCTGCACATGAAACATCTGGGCGCGACCCTCATGCTGCAGGACCGCCGCTTCGAATTTCATGACGCAAAGCTGGAAACTCCAACTGGCGCTTACCAATTGAGCGGCACAGCAACGTTGGGAGAGGCGCTGGATCTGAAGTTAGTACGTGGCGGCGCGACCGGCTTTAACATTACAGGGACTCTCAGCCGGCCGCGCGTGGCTGCAACGACCACACAAGCCACCGAAGCGGTTCTTAAGCCGTAGTCACGGCTTTACATAGCCCGGGCCACGCAG
>Ga0335085_10011014_pt1 | contig 13445 bp, 14 predicted proteins | sample Lox_Sample_45_FD_206712 | JGI IMG/M metagenome (GOLD analysis project Ga0335085, IMG submission 206712) | Soil microbial communities from Loxahatchee National Wildlife Refuge, Florida, United States - Lox_Sample_4.5 | ecosystem: Environmental > Terrestrial > Soil > Wetlands | place: USA...
TGAATGTCTCGGCCATTGCCGTCTCTGCCGCGGCCAATCCGCAGAACGCAAAACCGCCGACCAACGCCAGCCTTGTGATCCGGCGCAACACGTTGCACCCGTTCATCGACTTCCCCCGGTGAATCTATGCCGCGAGCGGCATGCGCTTTTCCGCGAGTGCCGCCATAAACCCCGCGCCGAGCGGGATGACTGCATCGTTGAAATCATATCGGGTGTTGTGCAGGAAGCAGGTTCCTTCGCCGATACCTTGACCGAGGCGTGCATAGCAGCCCGGCTTCGCCTGCAGCATGAACGAGAAGTCTTCGGCACCCATGCTCGGTGGCATGTGCCGCACGACATGGTCGCGGCCGATGAGGTCTTCGGCCACGTGCAGCGCATGGTCATACTGCGGCGCGTGATTGATGGTGGCTGGGTAGACGCGCTCGTACTTCAACGTCGCCTCGCCGCCCAACGCCTTTGCCGTCGACTGGACGATGTCGCGCAGTCGATGTTCGACCATCGTTTGGACGCTGTGCTGGAAGGTGCGCACGGTGCCGATCAGGCGTGCTTCGCGTGGAATCACGGAGAACGCACCGGGATGCCCGGCATGAACCGCGCACAGCGACACCACGGCGGTGTCGATCGGTGCCACGTTGCGAGCGACGATGCTCTGCACCGCGGTGATGATGTGGCCGGCGATCAGGACCGGGTCGACCGAGAGCTGCGGATGCGCCGCGTGACCGCCACGGCCGCAGATCGTGATCTCGATCCGGTCGGCCGCCGCCATCATCGGCCCGGGATTCAGGCCGATGTGACCCGCGGGAAGCCCGGGCCAGTTGTGAAGCGCGTAGACCTCGTTGGCAGGGAAGCGCTCGAACAAACCGTCTTCGATCATCGTGCGAGCGCCTGCGAAACCCTCTTCGCCGGGCTGGAAGATCAGGAACACGCTTCCATCGAAGTTGCGACTGGAAGACAGGTACTGGGCGGCGGCGAGCAGCATCGTGGTATGGCCGTCGTGGCCGCAGCCGTGCATCAGTCCGGGACGCGTCGAGCGGTGACCGAATTCGTTTTCCTCCTGCATCGGCAACGCATCCATGTCGGCGCGCAGGCCGACTGAGCGCCCCGACGTGTCCCTGCGCCCGCGGATCACGCCGACCACGCCGGTGCGCCCGATCCCCGTGTGCACCTCGATACCCCACTGATGCAGGCGTTCGGCGACCAGCGCGGCGGTGCGGTGCTCTTCGTAGCCGAGCTCGGGATGCGCGTGCAGGTCGCGGCGGATGGTGGCGAATGTTTCGTGTCGTTCCTGTACGAACGAGACCGGCGACTTGAGCGCGGCGCCGAGGTAAGCGTTCATGAATGAATCCCCGCAATCAACGCGCGAGCACTGCGCGGTCGGCGCGCAGGCGCGGATCGACTGCGAAATACAGCAAGTCGACCGTAAGGTTGATCAATACAAACACCAAGGCGATCAGGCAGAGGTACGCGGCCATGACAGGAATGTCCGCGAACTGCACCGATTGAATGAACAGCAACCCCATGCCGGGCCACTGAAACACCGTCTCGGTGACGATGGCGAAAGCGATGATCCCGCCCAGTTGCAATCCGGTGATCGTGATCACCGGCACCAGCGTGTTCTTCAATGCGTGGCCGAAGTGCACGGCACGGTCGGTCAGGCCGCGCGCTCGCGCGAACTTGATGTAGTCGGTGCGCAGAACCTCCAGCATCTCGGAGCGCACCAGGCGCATGATCAGCGTGACCTGGAACAAGGACAGCGTGATGGCGGGAAGGACGAGATGCTTCCAGCCCGCGACCGTCAGCAGCCCGGTCGACCACCACCCAATCGACACCGTGTCGCCGCGCCCGTAGGAGGGCAGTGCACCGAGCTGCACCGCGAACACGAGGATCAGCAGGATGCCGATTAGGAAAGTCGGCAGGGAGATCCCGACCAGCGAGGCTGCCAGCAGAAACTGCGAGACCCACGAATCGCGCCGAAGCGCCGTGTAGACGCCCATCGGAATCCCGACGACGAGCGCGATCAGGGCCGCAACGAACGCCAGTTCGAGCGTCGCCGGCAGCCGTTCCTGGATCAGCGTGGATACCTTGCGTCCCTGCCGCAGACTCAGCCCGAAGTCGCCGGTAGCGGTATTGCCCACGAAGCGGGCGAATTGAACGAAGAACGGCTGGTCCAACCCGAGGTCGGCACGCAGCCGCGCCCGCTCTTCCGCCGTGGCATCCTGCCCGACCATCTGCGAGACCGGGTCCCCGACGTACTGAAAGAGGAGGAATGCTACGAACGCCACTGACAGCATGACCAATACCGCTTGCAGCAGGCGGCGGATGATGAATGCGAGCATCGAGCGAGGAGCCTGTCCCGCGAGAATGCGTAGTTGTGCGCAGTGCTGCGGACACAACAAATATACCCGCACTGCCGCGTGCGCCCCATTTTTGGGGGATATGTCGGTAGGGTTGTTGCGGTGCAATCGTTGCCGTCGCGAGACGTGGCGGGCCGCCGCTGTTAGATCGGCATCCCCAAGGCGACGAAGAATCGTTGCGGCTGACGCCGCTTGAAGCAATCTGGAGAACTCGTGATGACACGACGCGGATTCTTTTCGGCCCTGGCGGGCGGGCTTGCTGCGGCATCGACGCCGGCGGCGGTGCAGGCGGTCGATGCGAATGCGCCCAAGATCGAGCCTCTGAATCTTCCCGACGCGGAATGGAAGAAGCGGCTTACACCGGCGCAGTACGACGTGTTGCGCCGGGAGGGCACCGAGCGTGCGTTCACGAGCCCGCTCAACGACGAAAAGCGCAGAGGGACTTTCCAATGTGTCGCGTGCGACCTGCCCCTTTACACGTCCGACATGAAGTTCGACAGCGGTACCGGGTGGCCGAGTTTCTTCACGACGCTACCCGGCGTGTTCCAGACCAAGACCGACTTCAAGTTGATCCTTCCGCGCACGGAGTATCACTGCGCCCGTTGCGGCGGCCATCACGGCCATGTTTTCGACGATGGGCCACAACCGACGGGCAAGCGTTATTGCAACAACGGCGTCGTGCTGAAGTTCGTGCCTGCATGAGGCGGACGATGAGCGCGATCGGATTGTTGCGGGCGGCCGCTATCGCGGTTCTTGGCTTGGCGATCGGCGCCACCGTCAACGCGCAGGGCGCCGCCAGCCAGTACTCCAAAGCCACGTTCGCTGGCGGCTGCTTCTGGTGCGTCGAATCGGACTTCGACAAGATCGACGGCGTGATCTCGACGACGTCGGGTTACACCGGTGGCAAGAAGGTTAACCCGACCTATCACGAGGTTTCCGCCGGTGGCACCGGACATGCGGAGTCGGTCGAAATCGTGTTCGATCCGAAGCGGGTGAGCTACGAGCGCTTGCTCGAGTACTTCTGGCACACGATCGATCCGACCGTGAAGGATCAACAGTTCTGCGACTTCGGCTCGCAGTACCGCACCGCGATCTTCTATCACGATGATGCGCAACGGCGCGCAGCCGAGGCATCGAAAGCGGCGCTCGAGAAGTCGAAGCCGTTTCCGCAGCCGATCGTCACCGAGATCGCTCCCGCGGGGCCGTTCTACCCGGCGGAGGAGTATCACCAGGACTACTACAAGAAGAATCCGATTCGCTATCACTACTACCGCAACGGCTGCGGGCGCGACGCGCGCCTGAAGCAGCTTTGGGGCGATCTCGCGGGCAAGTAGCGCCCCGCCCGTCGTGCTCCGCGGCGGGTTTCTCGAGCGTCAGCGTTTCTTGCGCATCGCACGGTGCGGCGCACGGCACTCGGGTGTCGAATACGCGCGCAACCGTGCGCACCCACAAGACGACAAGGAGAGGACATGTTGAGCAAGAAACTCCTGGTTGCCTGGATCGTGCTATTCGTCGTGTGGTTCGTCGGCAGCTTTCTGGTGCATGGGATTCTCCTTCACGCCGACTACATGCAGCTAAGCAATCTGTTCCGGGCCGAAAGCGAGGGGGGCAAGTTCTTCCCGTTGATGATCCTCGCCCACATCCTGCTCGCGGGCTCCTTCGTGTGGATCTATCAGCGCGGGAGGGAGGACAAGCCTTGGCTGGGACAGGGCTTGCGCTTCGGCATTGCGGTCGCACTGCTTACGACCGTGCCGACGTACATCATCTATTACGTCGTGCAGCCGATGCCCGGCGCGACGGTGGTGAAGCAGATCGTGTTCGATTCCTGCCTGATGATCATTCTCGGCATGGTTGCGGCGTTCATGCTCAAGGACCCTGCTTGAGCCACAGTCATCGGGCCGCCCAGGAGATCAGCGCCGAGTCGTCGGCGTCGCGGAGCCCGCTCGCGATCGCGGCGCTGAAAAGCGCGCTGGTGGCCGCGCCGAGTGTCGTCGGCTTGCCGACGGCGCGAGCAAGCTCCTCGGCAAGACGCACATCCTTGGCGAGGATATGCATCTGCGCGCGCGGCTCGGCGTCGTCCGCCAACACCCGCGCCAGGCGGTCCGCAAGGATCCAGGACTGTCCCGAACTCGCTTCGAACACGGCGGCCATCGTTCGTGCGTCGAGGCCGGCGGCGCGTCCGATCGCAAATGCCTCTGCGCCTGCTGCGAGGTAAGCACCGGCGAGCAGGTTGTTGGCGAGCTTCATCGTTGCGCCGAGCCCAGGCTCGGCACCCACCTCGAAGATGCGCGCAGCGAGCGCCGCAAACAGCGGCTGAGCGCGGTCGAGTGCGGCGGCGGAACCGGCGGCCATGATCGAGAGCTGACCTGCGCGGGCGCGCGCGGGACCACCGGAAATCGGCGCATCGAGCGCGAGTGCGCGTCGTGCCTGAATTGCCCGCGCGAGGCGCGCGGCATCGGCCGGAGCGATCGTGCTGTGGATCAGGACGAGATGATCTGAGCCGAGCGCCTCCAGCAAACCTTCTTCGCCGCTCAGAACGGCGTCGATCTGCCCGGCGTCCACGACGACGATCAGGACGGCGGCGCACGATCGAGCGATCTCCCGCGGCGAACCGGCACGCCGCGCACCCGTTGCCAGCAGCGGCGCTTCGGCTTCGCCACGGACATCGCGCACGACGACCTCAAACCCGCGCTCGAGCAACCGTGCGGCCATCGCCGCTCCCATGTTGCCGACACCGATCACACCGACCCGGTCACTCATGCAGGCTCCGCGTCACAGTCGCGCGAAATCGATCGCCCCAGTTCGCTGCAGCGTTTTCGCGGACGCCGGCAGCGGATACTTCTGCGCGATCGCACAATTGAAGAGCACGACACGGTCGCCGCGGCGTATCACTTCCAGTTCGCGAGCCCGCTCGATCGCGGCGAGCGTGGCCGCGGTCTCGGGACAAAGCAGCACGCCCTCTTCTTCAGCTGCGTCGCGCCACACTGCCTCCGTTGCCTGATCTTCCACGGCGAGAGCGATGCCTTTGCTCGCGCGCACGGCGTCGAGGATGAGCGCATCGCCGATCGCAGCGGGAACGCGAATACCTGCCGCGATCGTGTGTGCGTTCTCCCAGCGGGCCGCGCTCGTCACACCGCTTTCGAAAGCACGCACGATCGGCGCGCACCCCGCGGCCTGGACCGCAATCATGCGTGGCCGCCTGGCGCCGATCCACCCGAGCGCCTGCAGCTCGGCGAATGCCTTCCACATCCCGATGAGGCCGGTGCCGCCTCCGGTGGGATAGACGATGGCGTCGGGCAGCTCCCAGTCGAGCTGCTCGGCGAGTTCGAGCCCCATCGTCTTCTTGCCCTCGATCCGGTATGGCTCCTTCAGCGTCGAGCAGTTGAACCATCCGCGTTCGCGTTCTCCCTGCGTCACGAGCTTGCCGCAGTCGTCGATCAGGCCGTCGACCAGATAAGTCGAGGCGCCGAGCATGGCCATCTCGCGGACATTCGCATCGGGTGTGTCGGACGGACAGAAACAGACGCTGCGGATGCCGGCACGCGACGCATACGCGGCCATCGCAGCGCCGGCGTTGCCGTTGGTCGGAATCGCCATCTCGCGGACGCCGAGCTCACGCGCCATCGTGACCGCGAGCGCCAGTCCGCGCGCCTTGAACGATCCGGTCGGCAGGCGTCCTTCGTCCTTGACCCACAGAGCGTCGAGGTCGCAGCGGCGCGCGAACGTAGCGAGCGGTATGAGGGGTGTCATCGCCTCGCCGAGCGAAACGACGCTGGCAGCACTTTCGTACGGCAGGAGTTCGCGGTAGCGCCACAGATCGTGCGCGCGATCGCTCAGCGCACTCCGGGGAACATCCTTGCGGATGCGATCGAGGTCATAGCGCACGAGCAGCGGCTTGCCCGCGGCGGAAAGATTGTGCAGCTTGCGCGCCGGCAGGCGTTCACCGGTCGCGCTGCATTCGAGATGAGTAACGTAGCTCGCGTTCGTGCGGGTCATCGCAGGAACGGCGCAACGTCGTCAAGGCGGCGGAGACAGCAGATGGATGTCGCCGTAGAACGCCTCGACCGCCGCGCCGGTGTTGTCGGAGTCCGTGAGTATGCCCACTCCGATCAGCCGTCCGGCGGCTGCCCGAACGCAACGCGGTAGTCGTCGACGTAATTGCGCTCGAATCGCGTCCAGCCACCGAGCGTGCTCGAACCGGACCCCGCAACGATCATCTTCACCTGGCCCGTGTACGTGTCAGGGATGCAGCGCGCTAGGCCACATGCGGGACTTCATTCGTGCCGCAGTGCGCCGAGAAAACGAGTGAACAACTCTTACTCGCTGCACATGGAGCACGCATGAACGTCACCACCATCTCCACTCACCCGCATGTGCACGACGCCCACGGGCATAACTCGAAGCATCATCGGGACACGTCGCCGGTCGAGTCATCTGAGCAAGTGCAAGGTGACCAGGCCACAGGTCTGCCGTCGCTGGCTGACTTCCTGCACGCACTTGCCGATCAGATCGCGAGCGCGCAGCGTGAGACGTTTTCGTTCGCGATATCTGCGCGCGGCTCGTTCGTCAGCACGTCGGCCTGACAGTGCGACGGATCAGTACAGGCTCACCAGGTAGTGCGCCAGATCGACGATATCGTCGTCGCTGATCGTCTGCGCGACAGCCGTCATGTTGCCGGCGTCATTGGTGCGCGTGCGCGCCTTGAAATCGCGCAGTTGCTTCATGACGTACTCGGGCTGTTGGCCGGCAACGCGTGGGATCTCGTTCTGGCCCTTGAAGCCGCCGAGATGGCACATCGTGCACAGCACTTCTTCGGACTTCTTGCGGCCGCGCGCGACGCGCGCCGGATCGACCTTGAACGCAACAGGCTTCACGGTTTGTGCGGAAAAGTATGCCGCAAGGTCGAAGAAATCCTGCTTGCTGAGTCCATCGACCTGCGGACTCATCACCGGGTCCTTGCGCGCGCCTTCCTTGAAGTCGCGTAGCTGAAGGTACAGATAGCGCGCCGTCTGTCCCGCAAGGATTGGGTAGGTACCGACGACCGAATTGCCATCGGGTCCATGGCAGGCGGCGCAGCGTTCGGCTTTCGCCTTGCCGGCAGCTGCGTCCTGCGCCATTGCTGCGGGCGGCAGCACTGCGGCGGTCCCGAGGACAAACACCAACGAAGTTCTCTTGAGCGACATCGATCATCGATAAAGAAAAACGGCACCGCTCGCGCGGTGCCGCTTCACAGCCCTGCTCGTCGCGCTCTACAGTCCGAATACGAAGACGCTGTTGCCGCGCTTGAAATCGAGTTGCGTATTGCCTCCCGCGGCAACGGCGATGTATTGCTTGCCGTTGACCGTGTAGCTCACCGCCGGCGAGTTCGCGCCCGCGCCGCACTGGAAGCTCCACAGTTCCTTGCCGTTCTTCGCGTCGTACGCGGCGAATTTGCCGTTTCCTTCTCCGTTGAAGACCAGATCACCTGCCGTGGCAAGAACGCCGCCCATCAGCGGTTCAGGTGTCTTCACGCCCCAGGCAACCTTGCCGGTATCGATGTTGACCGCGACCAGGCGACCCCACTGCTTCTCGGTCGGGATCACCTTGAAGGCGCCGCCGAGCCAGAGCTTTCCATTGGGATACGCGGCAGCTTCGACGTGATAGGTCATCGGCTGATGCAGGTTCGCCGCATAGGCGAGACGCAGCTTCGGGTTGATCGCCATCGGCGACCACTCGACGCCGCCATTCGCGCCCGGCAGCATCCGCGCGCCGTTCGCGGTCGGCAGCACCCACATGTTCTCCTGCGGAATCATGGCTTCCGAAAAGCGCAGCAGTTCGCCGGTGGCGCGATCGTGCACGTAGACGTGCCCGGTCTTGCCGCCGTGAATGGCGACCTTGCGCATCTTGCCGCTCTTGTCCTTCGCCTCGGTAAGGATGACCGGGCTCACCGCATCGAGATCCCACACGTCGTGCGCAATGTATTGGTAGTGCCACTTGTATGCGCCGGTGTCGAGATTGATCGCGACCATCGAGTCTGTGTAGAGATTGTCGCCAGGGCGCTCGGTGCCATAGAGGTCGGGCGATGGATTGCCGACGACGAAGAACACGGTGCGCGTCTGCAAGTCGATCGCCGGCGCCATCCACACGCCACCGCCGAGGGTCTGGTAGAAGTCGCCGCCCTTGCTCGCGAGTTGCTCCTTCTCAGCAGCGATGTCACGGTGCATGTCGCGGTTGGTCGCGTCCTTGGGCGCCCACACGCCCTCGTGGCCTTTCTCCGGAATCGTATTGAACGTCCATAGCAGCTTGCCGTCGTTCTGATCGAACGCCTTGACGAAACCGCGGATGCCGTATTCGCCGCCGTTCGTGCCGATCAGCACCTTGCCATCGACTGCGACCGGCGCCATGGTTTCGGAATAGCCCTTGTCCGGGTCACCGATGTCCACCTGCCACAAGACGTTGCCGTTCTTGGCGTCGAGCGCGACCAGCTTGGAGTCGAGGGTTCCCATGAACAACTTGCTGCCCGAGATCGCCACGCCGCGGTTGTTCGGGCCGCAGCAGAAAGTGGTGACCGGACCCATCTTGTGCTTGTAGTGCCAGAACTCCTTGCCGGTGACCGCGTCGATCGCATAGATGTGGTTGTAGGAAGTGGTGAGGTACAGCACGCCGTCGACGACGATCGGCGCGGTTTCCATCGACTCCACCACCTCGGTCTGGAAGACGAACTTCGGCCGGAGGTTCTTGACGTTGCTGGTGTTGATCGATGCAGACGGGTAGTACCGCGTCTGGTTGTAGCTCATATTCGAGTGCAGGAAGTTCTTGCTGTCCTTGTCGGCAGCGTTGAGCATCGCCTGCGACACGTTGATGTTCTTTGGCACCGGCGTCGACACCTTGGTCGAGCCACCACCCGCTTCGGCCTGCGCAAACGCGAGCGCCGGCATTGCAGCAAGAACGAACGACAGATTGCGCGCCGCGGCTGCGGCCCGCGAACGACTGCTCGACATCTTTGGATCCTCCAGAAGGCGGCTGCTGTTGTAGTTGCGCGTCTCGATGCGATCCGGGACGCGGCTCTTGTTTCCCAGCCGGACTACCATACGAGGCAAGCAAATCGAAGTAAAGGAGAACCCGCTTTGCATTGCAAAATCCCGGTATGCGCGTGCGGCGAACGCTGCGGCGAGGACACACGTTGAGAATGCGAAGCGGTCGTGTCAGGTTGGCAGCAGCGCTTGTCTGCATTGTCGCTGTACCTGCGTTCGCGCAGGACTATGTGCCGGTAAATATGCGATTGCTCAGCGCTGCGCGCGCGGGCGACCTGTCCGCCGTGCAGCGACTGCTTGGCGATGGCGCGTCGATCGATTCACGCAACCGTCTCGGCGAGACGCCCCTCTTGATCGCGCTCAAGCGCGGCGACGATGCGATGGCGACATGGCTCGTCGAGCATGGAGCCAATGTGAAGCAGTCCGCGATCAACGGCGTCACGCCACTGATGGCCGCATCGTTCGACGGCAAGACCGAGCTGGCGCGAATGCTGCTGGAGCGCGGCGCGGATCCACAGGCGGTCGACCGCGTTCACAAGCCTGCGATGGTATATGCGGCCGGCAACGGCCACACCGCGATCGTCGCCCTGCTGCTCGATCACGGGATCAGTGCGAATCAGCGTTACTCGGGAGAGCAGACGGCACTGATGTGGGCGGCCGGGTTCAATCACTCCGAGACAACCGACCTGCTGCTGACTCGGGGTGCCGATGCGACGCTGCGCGATGACCGCGGCTGGACGGCAGCCGAGCAGGCACGCGCCAACGGTCATACGGCGCTCGCAGCGCGCCTCGAAGCGCTGCCCAGTCGCTAGATTGCGCCACGCGCGACGGCGCGGCGACGTTTCAGATGATCCACAAGACCGCTGTGGTCGCGGGCAGCACCGGGCTCATCGGCACGCGTCTGCTCGAGGCGCTCGGCGCCGCGCCCGAATATTCGCTTGTCGTGGCGCTCACGCGTCGCGCCAGTTCGGGTGGCAGCGGAAAGCTGCAATGGCGCAGCGCTGACTTCGAGCGACTCGACAAAGTGCTGGGAGACATCCGCGGTTCGGAATCGGTTCCGCTCGATGCGTTCTGCTGCCTCGGCACGACGATCAAGGTGGCAGGTTCGCAAGACGCGTTCCGGCGCGTCGACTTCGACTACGTCGTTCGCTTCGGCCGCTGGGCGTTCGGCGCCAACGCGCGGCGTCTCGTGGTGGTCAGCGCGCTCGGCGCCGACCCGGCGAGCCGCGTCTTCTACAACCGCATAAAGGGTGAAGCTGAGCAGACGCTCGGCGCTCTCGGCCTGGCGTCATTGGTCGTGCTGCGCCCGAGCTTGCTCGATGGTGAGCGCAAGGAAGTTCGACCTGGGGAGCGCGTTGCGTTGAAGCTCACGCGGCCGATCCGGAAGCTGCTGCCTCGATCCGTGCGGCCGGTTCTCGATGTCGATGTCGCGGCAACGATGCTCTCGGCCGCGCGTGCAGATCACGCGCCGCTTCTGATCGAGTCGGCGCAGATGCACGATGCGGCGGCGCAGCTCGGTTGAGCTTTCGCTAGTGCGCGGCCGGTCTTAGCACCAGGACCTTGTGCGGCCCGGGATCGGACTTCGGACGATCCCAGGATATGGGCCGGTATTCGACATTGCGCCACGCCTGGAGCAGATCGCCATAGTTCTCTGCGAAGAGATTGCCGACCTGTCCCGTCGTGTAGATCCATTCGCCCGTCGCACCAGGCGCGAGGTCATAGATGGCGCGCAAGCTCGGACCGTGCCGGGTCACATAAGGCGCTCGCCAGTCCGCGCCAGCACGCAGTCCAAGCTGTCCGACGTTGACCGTGAAGCTGTCTCCGGGCGCCGGTACGGTGAGCTCGAACCAGTCGCGCAGGATCGGCACGTTCGAAAACGGGCGATGCTCGTGCACCGCGCGATGCGCTTCGCCCCATCTCAAGCCGAGCGGATCGCGCCCCGTCTGCTGAGCAAGCTCGGTCGCGGCCGCGTCGAGCGCCTCGCTTGCGAGCTCGGCACAAGTCTCGTGCCGATCGGGCGTGTTGCGATCGTCGCACCAGTCGCGCGCGCGCGTCGCTCCGCGCAGGATCTGGAGCATCGCGCGCGTGAGTTCAGCTTGACCAACCATGTCCGCTGCGAGGGGACCGAGATCGTCGTCGAAGATGCGCGTGCGCAGATGGCGCAGCCACGCGTGAAAGAGGAGCGGCTCGGGTGCATTTGCGTTCATCGAGCCGTCCCATTGGGCAAGGCGTGCGAGCGCGAGTTTTCCGGCGCTGGTGCTCGGCTGTGGCGACAACGCGCGCAGCGCCTGCATCAGGTCGCGCGCCGCAAGTGAGACCACATCGCCCTGAATACGGGCGAACGACGGGATGTCGTGCTTCTGACGATCCGCGAGGAGCTGCGCGATGCGATCTGCCCGATACGGCAGGAACCAATCGGAGGCCAGATAATGGCCATAGCCCGGCGCAGTGATTTTCTGATTGGCCGTGACGATCACGCCGGTTGCGGGATTGATCGAGCGCGGCAGTTCTGAGTACGCCAGCCAGCCGGTCCAATCGTATTTGGCGTCCCATCCTGGCGCCGGCGCAAGTCCTTTCAGGTCGTTGTCGGGGCGACGGACCGGAACGTGGCCGGCCGCGACGAAGCCAATGTTCCCCTCCACGTCAGCAAACACGGTGTTTTGCATGGCGAGGCCGAAGTTCGCCAGTGCGGCTTCGAATTCCTTTGCGTTGCGCGCGCGATTCATCGCGCGCAGCGCCGTCAAGGAGTTGTCGTCACCGTCGAGCGCGCTCCAGCGCAGCGCCAGCACGTAGCGCGAACCGTCGATCAACTTCGCGACGCTGTCCAGGACATCCGAGATGACAGGTCCGTGTCGTGTGGTGCGCACGACAAGATCGACGGGATCGGCGCCGCGCACCAAGATCCGCTCGTTGCGCTTCTCGAAACGCGCATAGCCGTCCGGCGTTTGATACTCGTCGGCGTTCTCGGGGTTGATGCGCTCGATGTACAGATCCTGCACGTCGGGACCGGTGTTCGTGAAGCCCCACGCCACCGTGCGATTGCGTCCGAGCAGAACGTACGGAACGCCGGGCAGCGTTGCACCGAACACCTCGAAGTCCGGTGCGCGCAGGCGCGTGAAGTACCAGACCGATGGCGTCGTAAGGCCCAGGTGCGGGTCATTGGCCAGCAGCGGTCTGCCGCTTGTTGTGTGGGCACCGCTCACTACCCAGTTGTTCGAGCCGATGCCTGGAGCGTCTTCGAGCGCCACGAGCGTATCCAGAGACAGGTCGACCGCAGTGCGCGCCGCTTTCTCGGCCGATGGCGGAGAGCGAAACAAACCGAGCGCGCGGTAGATCTCCGGGTAATCGGCGATCGGTGCCGGTTGGTCGCCCGGATAGGGCGGCTTGAACTCGTCGATCTCGGCGCGCGATAGGCGTGATGCTAGGCGCATCCGTGCCACTTCGTCGCGATAGGTGCGCGAAAGATCGAGCGCCATCATGAGCACCCAGGCGATTGAATCGGCGACTTGCCAGGGCTCCGGCGGCGGCGAGCGCGTGAGAAGAAATTCGGGAGGCAAGGGGCCGTTGAGTTGAGCAACGTACGCATTGACGCCCGCCGCGTAAGTCTCGAGAAGATGGCGCGTTTCGGGGTCGAGGTGGGCAGCCGCCGCCTGCGCGATACGGTAGATGCCCAGCGCGCGCATGAAGCGGTCCGTATCTAACGCACCGGCGCCGACGATCTCGGCGATCCGGCCCTGTGCGATCCGGCGGTTGAAGGTCATCTGCCACAGGCGGTCCTGCGCGTGTACGAAGCCGAGCGCGAAGATCGCGTCGGTCTCGGTGGCGGCGTCGATGTACGGCAGTGCGACCGCATCGCGCGCGATGACGACCGGCTTGGAGAGTCCGCCGATAACGAGCGAGCCCTCGTGTGTCGGCTGACTGGCCTTGCGATACCAGAGGAACCCGCCGGCCAGCGCGACGATCAGCAGCAGCACCGCTGCTCCGATGGGTCGCAACATGCGCATCGTGTTTGTCCGCCGGGCAGAACGAAAGCCGCGATTATCGAGCCGCTCGTATCGAGCGACCGACAAAATGAAAG
>Ga0335085_10011015_pt1 | contig 13445 bp, 12 predicted proteins | sample Lox_Sample_45_FD_206712 | JGI IMG/M metagenome (GOLD analysis project Ga0335085, IMG submission 206712) | Soil microbial communities from Loxahatchee National Wildlife Refuge, Florida, United States - Lox_Sample_4.5 | ecosystem: Environmental > Terrestrial > Soil > Wetlands | place: USA...
GGCTGTGCGCAGGCCGCACCACCATCGTGATCGCGCATCGCTTGCATACTATTGTTCGCGCCGATTGCATTCACGTCGTCGAGGACGGAATGGTCGTCGAGTCAGGTCGTCACGGCGATTTGCTGGAAAAGAAAGGTCGCTACGCGAAGCTTTACCATTTGCAGTTTGAACAGCAGAGCAAGGCTGTGGAGATCGGCCAAGACGACGAAGCTCGGCGTCACGCTTTCGTGTGAAAAACCGGCGGTGAGGCTCGCATGGATTTGCCCGAAATTTGGCCGGAAAGTACTTGGAGATCCAAGGGCGTCGCAGCGAAACCGCGGCGGTTAGTGCGTTAGCTCGGTCGCGATAGACGGCAAAGGCTTCGTCTCGTCCGCCCACGCGATCAATGCACCGTCGGCGGCAAAGGCCGCGACGGCTTGAACGGCGTTCCTGACGCGGTCCGAAAGCCCGATCGGGCCGCAGCACAGCATGTAATAGTCACAAAAATACCGCCGCTCGTTGCCCATCACGGTCTGGCTATGGACGCGTACGAAATTGAGGCGGAAGCGTCGGTATGTCGCCTCGTCCAGCATCAGACGGATGCGAATAAGCATGATGATCGGCTTGCCGGCCGCAGGTAGGCCAAGCGCGGCCAGCGGGTCGGCTTTGTATGCGCTCATGACGTCGGCGAGTGCTTGGAACTCCACCCAGTAGATCGCCGGTGCGTTCGCTACCCTGCGAACGGTTTCGCGCAGCCAATCGGCCGCCGGATGCAATGCGACCTGCAGCAGCGACGAGCCGCTCGAAATAAGACGGATCGACTTGCTGCCGCCGAGCCGTGGCTCTATCTGCAGAGCACGATCGATGATCACGAGCGCCAGCGGCACGCCAAAGCTATGGGCTGCGACCACGATTTCATCGGCGTCAGTCTCGCGCGTAAGCCGCGCCAGTTCACGCGCGAGGCGGTCAAGCCGCCGCTTGAGTTGCGGCCGCGCGCGGTGCACGAAATCTCGCGCAAAGCACCAGTCGTCGAACGCGAAACGGATGTACAGCAGCCGCCCAAACATCAACCACAGCGCCGTGAAAAAGGCAGCCGCAAGAATGGACGCAAGGAGCAAGGGATACGGCAGGGCGCCGTAGCTTGCTGCGAATCTCGCCGCCCAAACCGACAGCCAGATCATGGCGGCGGTGGCGACAAGTGGATAGAGAGAAAAGCATCCGTATCGCCATGCGACGGAAAAATATCTTATCACCGTGCCGTTAAGGACGAACTCCAATAATGAAGCCATGCCGAGCGGTATGCGCCGCCAATCGCTGATGCTCATGTCGGCGGTGACAAGGTCGTCCCAGCGAAAATAGTGAAAGGCGGTTTCGACGCGCCAATTCGGCCCCCAGGTCCCGACTGTCCAGTTTGCCGTGCATCCATCGGAAGACAGGATCACCGGGGAGACTTCGCCTTGCACGTTCCACGTTTTCTGGAATCGCGCCATTTCACGAATAAATCGCCCATGGCAGTGGTCCGCTCCGATCGGAAGATAGCCGTGCATCTGCACGAAACAGCGCTTGCGCACGAGCGGCTCGGACATGGGACATCCCGGCGAGAAACGTCGCCTCGGGTTCAGAATACGCGCCGCAAATGCCCGCGCAATAGGAGAAGCTGAGAAACCGAAACTACAATTTCATCCCCGCGCCCGCCATTATTTGGCGCGCTCACGCGTTCCCTGAACTGCCGATCAGCGCGCCGCGGTCCGCGTCGGTTGCGCCGGTGCGGCGGGGTGCAGAAGGGCGGCAAGGGTCGTGATCAGGCCGGCACGCTTGCCTTCGGCTGCGGGGCTCTTGGCGCGGTGAAGGCCGCGATGGCGGCCGTGGTGCGGCTGCTCGTGCTCGTCGCCGCCAACATTTGCGACTCTTGTGTGCTTTCTGACGGCGTCGTGCTCGGCTGCCGCTGGTTTGGGCGGCAGCCCGATATTCTGCATGGTCGGCTCCGGCCAGTCGGGGCTGACTGCGGCGAGTGACGCGGGCGGCTGATCGCGCGTTGGGTCCGGGCGGTCGGCGGCGTCGGCCAGTTGGACGCCGGCCTCGATCTCGCCATTGCCGCCGAGTGCGGCCAGCACTTCGGCAGCCGCGAAGGCCGAGGGTTCGGGCACCGGCAGAGCGACGACGTCGGATGAAATAGCGCTGGCAGCCTGCGGCCAGTCGAGCGCGCCGCCGCCGTGTTTGGCTGCCGCAGCCCACGTCGCCGCCGCCTCGGCCACCATCTCGGGCGCACTCGGCGGGCCGGGCACGACCTGCACGATGCGGAATCCGTGCTCTTTTAATTGCTTCAACAGTTCGGGCAGGGCGGCGGCCGTCGCCGGATGGATGTCGTGCAGCAGCAGAATTCCCTTGCCGCGCGCTTCGAGGCGACTGATGGCGCGCGCGACGATCTGGGCCGGCGCGATGCGGCGGTGCCAATCGTCGGCAACGACGTCGACGCTGAAGGTGATCAGCGATCGTGAAGCGAGTTCGTTCTCGACAAGAGTCGTGCGGCCGAGGCCGGGGATGCGGAAGTAAGGCGCCAGCTTCGCCGGGTCGCCGAGCGCCGCGCCGACATTGGCAATGCCTTGATCGATCTCCCAGCGCACTTTGTCGGGCGACAGGTGGTCGAAGCGCAGTGGATGATCCTCGCTGTGGGTGCCGAGCGTGTGGCCTTCCTGGTACATGCGGCGCACCACGGCCGGATAATTCTGCGCCATTTCGCCGACCAGGAAAAAGGTCGCCTTGACGCATTGCGCGGCGAGGGTGTCGAGAACCTTATTTGATGACGGCGGCAGCGGGCCGTCGTCGAAGGTCAAGACCACCTCGTGGTCCGCGAGAGGCAGCGTCTGCCGATATTGCAACTTGCCGACGCGCATCAGCGAACCGGGTCCGAGTTCGAGGACGCGGCTGACGCCGATCGCATCGGGATTGCCGGGACAATCCTGCGCCCGCGAGGACGCCGCGGCACCCAGCGTGCCGGCGATGCAGACCGCCGCGGAGAACAACCGGATTGCGATTTTGCCCATGCCCACTTTCGCACGGCCGTGTTGCTTCCGGCCTCTGTGCCACCCTAGCGTGACACTACGCGGCGTCGTGCTTAATGTCATATTAACGCTAAGCAAAGCAGTGGCAGTCCTGTTGATAAGTCATGACGCAGCAGGACACTCCTTTCCTCATCGTTAATCCACCGCAACTAGTCTGCGCCCCGATATTTGGTGACGGGGCGTGGAATAATGAAGACCGCTGCGGCAGCCCGGGCATGGTGGGCGGCGCGCCGGCGGCGTGCAGCCGAGATACCCTCTGACCCAGCGGCCAATCCCGCGATGCCGCGTCTTGTCGCGGGCGTGCTGATGGTACTCGCGGCGGTCGTTGTTCTTTGCGCACTCGGCGGTTACGCCGTGACGATTCACGAAGCCGCCCGTGTCGAAGCGGAGCATCGCGCGGCGCTGCAGGGCGCGCTCGGCGAGCTGCATCCGTCGTTTGGCGGCGCCGATGCCGTTGAAGACATGCAGCTTCGCCTGATCGAGCGGGGCTCCGGCCTCAAGGACCTGCGCTTCGACACCGATCCGGTGGGAAATCCGGGACGCGAGTCGCAGTCGGTGCTGGGCCGGGACGGCCGCATCATCGGCTGGCTGAGCTGGGCGCCCGAACCCGGATCGGCTGCCACCATGACGTGGTTGTGGCCGCTGATCGGCGTTGTGGGGGTGATGCTTCTGTTCGCCGCGTTCGCAGCGCGCCGCATCCTGTCGCGCACGACGCAGGCGCTGTCGCGCAGCGGCGAAGAGATTCGCAGGCTTACCAGTGAGGATCCACTGACGGGGCTCGCCAATCATCGCCTCATGCTGGAGCGGCTCGACGATGCGCTCAAGCAAAGACAGGGCGGCTCGGTGGCGCTGCTGCGCATCGATCCCGACGGCTTCCGCGACATCAATGATACGCTGGGGCGCGCCGGCGGCGATTCGATGCTGGCCGCCATCACCGAACGGCTCAAATCCGCTCTGCCGGCCGACGCGCAGCTCGGACGTTTCGAGGATGACGAACTCGCCGTGATCGCGGCGAGCGGCGACGCCGATGCGGCCACCGCGCTGGCCGATGCGTTGCGCGCGGCGCTGGCGCGCCCGTTCTACATGGAGCAGAGCTGGCAGATCAGCGCCGGCATCGGCATTGCGCTGGCGCCGCAGGACGGCGAAACGGCGGAAGAGATCAGCCGCCGCGCCGGCCATGCGTTGCACGCCGCCAAGCGCGACGGCCGCGCCAAGGTCAGGCGGTTTGAGCGAAAGATCGAGGAGGAATACTCCGAGCGGCGGTTGCTGCGCCGCGATCTCGAAGCGGCGATCGCGGCGCAGGCGATCGATATCGCCTATCAGCCGATCGTCGCCGCCGTCGGCGGCGGGATTGTCGGCGTCGAGGCGCTGGCGCGCTGGAACCATCCGCGGCGCGGCGCCGTCGCGCCTTCGGTTTTCATCGCTCTTGCGGAAGCGAGCGGCCTGATGCCGCAGCTTGGCGAAATCGTGTTGCGGCGGGCGCTGGGCGACGGCGCGCGGTGGCCGAGCCTTTCGGTTTCGGTCAACCTTTCGCCGCTGCAGATCCGCGATGGCAATCTCGTCGGGCTTGTCGGCGCCGTCATGTCCGAGACCGGCATCTCGTCTTCCCGCGTCGTGCTTGAAGTCACCGAAAGCGTACTCATCGACGATACCCAATCGACGCTCGAGCGGCTCGAAGCCCTGCGCGCGCTCGGCGTCAGCATCGCGCTCGACGATTTCGGCACCGGCTATTCGAGCCTGAGCTATCTGCAGAAGTTTCCGTTCAGTCTCCTTAAGATCGACCGCGCTTTCGTCGCGTCGCTCGGCGCCACCGCAAATGCTGGCGCCATCGTTCAGTCGATCGTCGCGCTCGGCCATGGGCTCGGCATGAAGGTGGTGGCGGAGGGCGTCGAGACCGACGAGCAGCGCGTGCTGCTGCGGCTTGCCGGCTGCGATGAGATGCAGGGCTTCCTGTTCGCCCGGCCGCGCCCCGCCGATGCCATCGACAAGGCGCTGGAGCGCTCCGGCCCGATGCGCGCCAGGCGCCCGGCCGCCGGCGCCGCACGCTGACACCGCGGCGTCCGGGGGCTATGTTTTGAGCGCGGCTGTTCGCTCGCGGGAGGCAGCGCCCGATGATTTCCAACACTTTGCCCGGCCTTGATTTCGCGCATGGCGCCGACATCGACATGTTGCGCGACACGGTGCGCGGCTTCGCGCAGGACAAGATCGCGCCGCAGGCCGCCGAGATCGACCGCTCGAACCGCTTCCCGCGCGAGCTCTGGCCGCAGCTTGGCGCGCTGGGCCTGCTCGGCATCACGGTCGAGGAGGAATGGGGCGGGGCCGGGCTCGGCTATTTGGCCCATTGCGTGGCGATGGAGGAGATTTCGCGGGCATCGGCGTCCGTCGGCCTGTCGTACGGTGCGCACTCGAACCTCTGCGTCAACCAGATCCGCCGCAACGGCACCGCCGCGCAGAAAACGCGTTACTTGCCGAAGCTGATTTCCGGCGAGCATGTCGGCGCGCTGGCAATGTCGGAAACCGGCGCCGGGTCGAACGTGGTGGCGATGCGCACGCGCGCCGACCGCAACGGCGATCATTATGTTCTCAACGGCGCGAAAATGTGGATCACCAACGGTCCGCTCGCCGAGACGCTCGTGGTGTACGCCAAGACCGATCCGGACGCTGGCGCGCGCGGCATCACCGCGTTCGTGATCGAAAATACCTTCAAGGGATTTTCCACGAGCCAGAAGCTCGACAAGCTCGGCATGCGCGGCTCCGACACCGGCGAGCTTGTGTTTCAGGACTGTGAAGTGCCTGTCGAGAACGTGCTCGGCGACGTCGGCGGCGGCGTCAATGTCCTGATGTCGGGGCTCGATTACGAGCGCGCGGTGCTGGCCGCGGGGCCGCTCGGGCTGATGCAGGCCTGCCTCGACCTCGTCATTCCCTACGTGCATCAGCGCACGCAGTTCGGCCAGCCGATCGGCCAGTTCCAGATCATGCAGGCCAAGATCGCCGACATGTATGTGACGCTCAATGCCTCGAAGGCCTACGTCTACGCGGTGGCGGGCGCCTGCGATCGCGGCGAAGTCACGCGCGAGGACGCGGCTGGCGCCATCCTCTATGCGGCCGAACGCGCGACCTGGATGGCGCTCGAGGCCATCCAATGCCTCGGCGGCAACGGCTATATCAACGATTTTCCGGCCGGCCGGCTGCTGCGCGACGCCAAGCTCTACGAGATCGGCGCCGGCACCAGCGAAATCCGCCGCATGCTGATCGGCCGCGAGATTTTCGAGAAGACGAAGTGAGGCCGGCGGCGGCAGGTTCTGATCTGTCATGCCCGCGCTTGTCGCGGGCATCCGCGTCTTGAAAGCCGGGCTGAATGAGGAACAAGTCCGCCCATGACGGCGCGGAGGAAGCGCGATTAAATACCGCCAGTATGACATCGCTCTTCGCCGTTCGGTCTTTCACCGCGCGGAGGGGCACGACCCTCGCCCGCGGGGAAGCTTGAAGCATGCATCCTCGTTCTCGCGATGCGATGGCATCCGAGGCATCGGCACGAACGGCGCGGCACGAACGGAACGATTTTTTGCCTGCCTCAAAACGTGAGGGAGGCGGAGCGCCGAAAAGCGCATCCACGGGAGACCGCACCTTCCGATGCGGCGCGCCTCCAGGTCTTCTCCATCCCCGTTTGCAGGGAGGATCGGGGAGGGGGCGCTCGCCTGTCGGCGCTCCACCGCGGCTATGCGCCGATGCCGGTTAGGCCTCGACTCGGCTTCGGGCCGCGCTTCCTGGAATCACCGAGTGCAAACGGGAGGACCCTCCTCGGCACCAGTGCAGCGAGCACCTCGCGGACCGGACACGCGCCGGACGGGACGATGCCCAAAGCCGCCCGCGGCGCAGTGTATGGCCGCGCCAAGCGGGAACCGCTCCCGCTCCGCCCTCAGGAGTACCCTCGCGACAGGCGTCCCTCACGACGAGCGGGATTTGAGTTGAGGTTTGTAACTGAAAATGTGACGATTGTCAAGGAAAAAGCGACGGCCGCTTTCCTTCGTCGCTTCGATTCTCGAAATGACGAATTTTCACGCCCTGGCAATGTTGCGAGGCATCGCAAACACACGCCCGCTGCCGCTCGCGTCAGCCACTGCTTTCCAATTGATTTCGATTTTTCCTTGCTGTAGAACGAAACAAGAACATTAGCGATAATGTTGATTAGCTAGAGCTTTCGAGATGTTGGATGAAGACGGTTTGCCGTTGGATGAAGTTGGGTCTTGGGCCAAAGAAAAGCATGAGCGCCTCTGCAAATACATTGATATTTCGCGTGCGGTCCGGCGAAAGTTTTTACAGGGAGGCGGAGGCGCAACTTACATCGATCTGTTTTGTGGGTCAGGACGGGCCTTTGTTCGCGATACCGCTGAAAAGATCGATGGCAGCCCTCTTGTCGCATTCAAATGTGCTCGCGATGGCGGTGCGCCGTTTTCGCAAATTCACATCGCTGATTTGGAAGAGGAGAAGGTTACGGCCGCCGCGAAGAGAATCACTAATGCAGGCGGTGCAGTGGCCACTTATGTCGGTAAAGCTGAAGACATAGCGGCGCAGGTCGTTGCGCGGCTCAATCCCCGCGGTCTCCACTTTGCATTCCTCGATCCCTACAATTTGGATGCCCTGCCGTTCTCCGTTATTGAAGCTCTTGGCCGTCTAAAACGCATCGACATGCTGATTCATGTGAGCGCTCAGGATCTGCAGCGCAACTTGGATGCCTATACGAAGCCGGAGGACAATCGCTTGGAGCGATTTGCGCCGGGATGGCGGCAATATGTCGGACTCGATCAGTCGCAACAGAGAATCCGGGCAGCGCTTCTCTCATATTGGGTCGGCAAGTTCGAGACGCTTGGATTGTCCCCTGCCAGTCATGCCGAGCTCGTTAGCGGACAGGAAAGAAACCAACGGCTATATTGGTTGGTGTTGGTGAGCCGCGAAAAATTGGCAAGGGATTTTTGGGAGAAGATTCGAAGCGTGTCCGGCCAACGTGAGTTGCCTTTGTGACAGATGTGTTGGGGTACGATCATGGCCGCATCCGACATCGAATGGACCGAGGCGACGTGGAACCCGATCGCCGGATGCGCGGTGCTCTCGCCAGGCTGCACCAATTGCTACGCCATGCGCATGGCGGCGCGCCTGCAGGCGATGGGCATGGCGAAATACGCGGGCACCACGCGCAAGTCCGGCAAGCGCCATGTCTGGACCGGCCGCGTCAATGTCGACATGAAGGCACTTGCTGCGCCGCTTGCCTGGAAGAGGCCGCAGCGCATTTTTGTCAATTCCATGTCGGACCTGTTTCAGGACAGGGCGGACGAGGCCTTCATCCGCCAGGTTTGGCGAGTCATGGCGAAGGCGCATTGGCATTCCTTTCAAGTTCTCACCAAGCGTCCTGAACGCATGCTGGATATTCTGTCCAAGCCGGACTTTCCGACGCTCCCGAACGTTTGGCTCGGCACATCTGTCGAGAGCCGGGATTATCTCCCTCGCATCGACCTGCTGCGCCAAGTGCCGGCGCGTATCCGCTTCGTCTCGTTCGAGCCCCTGCTTGGGCCAATCATCGAACCAAACCTGAGTGGCATCCACTGGGCGATTGTAGGCGGCGAGTCGGGGCCGCGCGCGCGGGACATGGATGAATGGTGGGTGGAGCAGTTGCACGAAGCCTGCGGGCGCCAAGGAGTTGTGTTTTTCTTCAAGCAATGGGGCGGAAAAAGAAAGAAACGGTCGGGCCGCGTGTTCAAGGACCGCACTTGGGATGATTACCCGAGCGTGGCGGCGCCCGCGTAATAGCGGTGCTTGCGATCTGACCACAGCAGAACCCATAACTCGCTGAGCTGCGGGCATCGATCTGATCAACCTAGCGGATGTCCTTCACTTCACTTGTGTTTGCTCTCCCCGACGGGATCGCCCCCACGAAAAACTCAGCAGAGGTTCGTATCGAGCCGTTGTCATCAAGTTCTAATCGTAAGAGAACTTGACGAAGGGGCGTATTTGCTCTTGCCATCCAGTTCCCAACGATGATTGCCCTCCGATCTTGCACATCATCCGTTTGAACATGGGAGATCCAATGCTCCTGCCTATAAAAGGCCGGCAATTTACCCGAAAGCCGACCGCAGGCTCCGGCGATTAAATCTGGAATTGCGCATGCATCTTCGGCCCAAGTGGGTGCGTAAGGCGATTCGGTTGTTCCAAATTCTAAGTCCGCCGGCTTCATCCAACGAGAAAAGGCAAATGTTAGATAATGTCCAAGACGTCCGAAGCCTTCGCGTTTGTTGAAGCTGTCAAGTGTCTCATCATGATCGCTAATCCAAAGCGATCGCTGATCTTCTTGGCGAAGACCTGCCGTTAACATCGCTAAGAAGCTGGCTAACCTGAGCATTTTTTCCATGGTCCCCAACTTGGTTCCCCTTGGGAAGCAATCCGGAAAGGCATCGGGAATCGTAGCCGGGCCATCGTCTATGAAGCTCTTAATTCTTCTATCGACCAAGAAAGTGATGACGTTACCTCGAATGGCGCTCGCTATGTCGAGAAAAAATGGCAACGATCGGCGTCGAACTGGCTCTCTTAGTTGCTTGAATGAAATACGTCGGCCGTCTGGTAGCCACTGAGAGCGAAACTGCTCACAGACTCCTTGCCAATGGTCCAGCACGGCACGTGTAGTTACGAGGAAAGAATATGCCTCGTGAGAAGCTCCCTTGTGCTGACCAGAATAATCGCTGGCGATTACCATCTCGCCGTTGGACACCGATCGCAGAAAATCAGGATGACGCCAATCAACGATCGCTAGAGACTCGCTCAAGCTATAGATGTAGCCGGCGCCTTCATCTTCGATTCTTTTCCAGATTGGCATGGGGGTTCATTCAGGTGTAGCGATTTCGGTCCGGGCGATGAAGCGGACACATAAAGAACCGGCCGGACCTCAACGTCGCATCGAGATGGTCATCGGAGTCTGTAAGCGCCGCGCTCCGACCGACGGTAACATCGGATAGATATGATACCGTAACGCCGTACTCTCACCCGACTGCATTCGCGCCGGCCTGAGCGACTTGCGCATCCTGATGCGATGCGACGCCGGAGACGCCGATGCCGCCGATGATCCTGCCGCCGGCGATGATCGGAACGCCGCCTTCGGCGAGGCTCGCGCCGAACGTCAGCACCCGCAACCCGACGCCGCCGCCGGCGAGCGCATCCTCGAGTGTCTTGGTGGGGCGGCGAAACTCGACCGCCGTGCGTGCCTTGGCTTGGGCGATGCGGGCTGCCGAAAGCTGGGCGTTGTCGAGGCGGTGCAGCATCACCAGATGGCCGCCGGAATCGACGATTGCGATGGCGACGCCCCAGTCGTTCTTGATCGCCTCCGCTTCGGCGGCGGCCATGGCTTTTCGCGCCGCGTCGATGGCGATCGGCGCGCCGTAAGGGGTGCTGGGCGGTGGTGATTGCTGGGCCATTGGCGGCCGGCCTCCGACAGTTCCGCTAAGCCACCGCGGTGACCTTGAAGCGCGGCGCGAGCACGGTGGCGCGAAGCGTTGACGCCAGCGCCGTCATCTCCTCGCGGCTGAGCGGCGCATAGGGCGGATAAGGCTCGCCAACCGGGATGCCGATCAGATTCATCGCCGCCTTCATCGCCGGCGCCAGCCCGCGGTGCATCCATTTCGACGGGAACAGCGCGAACTGGAGCTGTATCTCGGCGGCGCGCTCATAGTCCTTGGCGAGGAAGGCGTCGATGACATGCCGCGCGATCTCGCAGCCCGGCGGCGGCATGGTCGCGCCCGAGCCGCCGAGCTGAAGGCTGGCGAAGAGCATTTGCATGGTGGTGAAATAGCGCGCGTGGCCGGCACGATCGATCTCGACGATCAGCCGCGACACGCGGGCGAGGTCGCGCGAGCTCTCCTTTATCAATTGGACGTTAGGCAGCTTTGCCAGCGCGATCGTATCAGGAATGGATACGTCGGCTCCGGGCCCGGGGTTGAGATAGAGCGTCATCGGCAGCCGGGTCTCGCGGCCGACGGCCTCGAAATAGGCGATCAGATCGGCCTGCGTCGGCGGTCCTGCAAACGGCCGCAACGGCGCCAGCACCTGCACCGCCGCGGCGCCCAGCCGTTCGGCCTCGTTCGCGAGCTCGATCGCTGTCTTGAAGGAAGGATGCGAAATGCCGACCATGACCGGCACGCGGCCGTCGACGAATTCGACGGTGCGGCGGATCAAAGCCTTGCGCTGGTCATGGCTGAGATACGTGTATTCCTGGGTCTCCACGCCGGCGGCGACCACCATCGTGGCGCGGCAGTCGGCGACGACATAATCGATCTGGCGCTGCAATGCGGGTTCGTCGATTCTCAGATCCGCCGTGAAGGGGGTGAGCGGCGCAACGATCAGTCCGGGCGTTTGCATGTGACGCTCCTTGATTGGCAGCGCATACCGACGATCGCTCGTGACCGGTGGGCGATGGATTATGCACGAAAACCGGCGCTGTCCTCAAATTCGATCGGCTTATAGAGACATTGTCGACAGTTGCCGGGGGGCCATCCGAAATTCTCAGATCCGCCATCGGCGATGGGATCTCGGTCACGCGCCGCGACGAGGCACTATCCATCATTTCCGATAAGTATCCATGATTCTTGATGTCTTCGACAACTATCTATATACTATCCATTGATCGAAGGAGGCCAACATGGCGCGGCCCGATCTTGCGCAATCCGTCAAGGGGATGCCGACAACGGCGGAGAAAATCCGCGCTCTTGCAGCCCGCGGACTTCCGCGCGCGGAGATCGCGCGGGCGCTGGGCATTCGGTATCAGCACGTCCGCAACGTTCTGATGCGCGAAGAGGCCAGGGCCGCGAAATTGGAGGAAGCCGCAAGGTCGTCGGACGCTTCAACGACGTCCGGCAAGATTCGGATCGGCGCCGACGGTCGGGCCGCGGTGCCCGCGACGTTCACCGCAGCCTTGGGGCTCAAGCCTGGAGACTTGCTGTTTGTCCGTCTTAGTGACGGCGAAATTCAGTTGCTGACGCGAAAGGCGATTACACGCCGCGTGCAGGCCGCGGTGCGAGAATTCGTGCCGGAGGGGGTGAGCCTCGTTGATGAATTGATCGAGGATCGGCGGCGCGAAGTCGAGGCCGAAGCCGAAAATGGCTAAGGTCGTGCTCGATGCCTCCGCACTCCTCGCCTACATCAACGGCGAACCGGGGGCCGAAGCGGTTGAGGCGGTTCTCGGGGAAGCCATGATCTCGGCTGTCAATCTTGCCGAGACGGCCACGAAACTGGCGTTGAAAGGCGGCTCGCGCGATCGGCCTCTCGCCTCGCTCACCGACGCGGAACTGGAGGTCGTTGCTTTTGACCGCGCCTTGGCCGAAGAGACCGGAGCGCTCGCTGCCTCTACGCGAACGTGGGGGTTGTCGCTCGGTGATCGGGCCTGTCTCGCCTTGGCGAAGCGTGAACGCACGACAGCCATGACGGCCGATCACGCTTGGAGCAGACTCGATATAGGGGTCGATATTCAATTGATTCGGCCACGCGGGCGGCACCCATTCCGGCAATAGCACCGATACTGGCGCCGCCGCTCACCCCAGCCTTCGATCGAACTCCAGCACCGCGTTGAGCAAAACCTGCGCCCCCGCCGCGCATTCCTCGAAGCTCGTCGATTCCGCCTCGTTGTGCGAAATGCCGCCGGCGCAGGGCACGAAGATCATCGTGGTGGGGGCGACGCGGGCGATATAGGCGGCGTCGTGGCCGGCGCCGGAGATCATGTCGCGCGACTTGAAGCCGGCTTTTTGCGCGCCGATGCGCACGCAGTCGATCAGCTCGGGGGCGAATTCGACGGCCGGCGAATCCCAGATGCGCGTTTCGCTGTAGCTCAGCTTCAGCGGCGGCAAGATGGCGGCGAGCGCGGCGCGGAACTTCGCTTCCATCGCTTCGAGCACCTTGTCGTCGGGATGGCGGAAGTCGACAGTGAAGAAGACTTCACCGGGCACGACATTGCGGCTGTTCGGCTTGCTCTCGATCAGGCCCACGGTGCCGACGGCGTCCGGCGCGTGCTCGTGCGCGATGGCGTCGATGCGCTCGATCATGCGCGCGGCGCCCAGCAGCGCGTTCTTGCGCAGCCGCATCGGCGTCGCGCCGGTATGCGCTTCCTGCCCGGTGACCGTGACCTCGTACCAGCGCATGCCCTGCACGCCTTGCACGATGCCGATCATGCGGCTTTCGTCTTCAAGGATGGGGCCCTGCTCGATGTGCAGCTCGAACATGGCGCCAAACTTGCGCGCGCCGGCTTTCTCGCTGCCCTTGTAGCCGATGCGCTGCAGCTCTTCGCCGAACGTCTTGCCGTCACGGTCGGTGCGCGAATAGGCGTAGTCGGGCGTGAACACGCCGGCGAACACGCCGGAGGCTAGCATGGCT
>Ga0335085_10011016_pt1 | contig 13444 bp, 12 predicted proteins | sample Lox_Sample_45_FD_206712 | JGI IMG/M metagenome (GOLD analysis project Ga0335085, IMG submission 206712) | Soil microbial communities from Loxahatchee National Wildlife Refuge, Florida, United States - Lox_Sample_4.5 | ecosystem: Environmental > Terrestrial > Soil > Wetlands | place: USA...
CGGCGCCAGGATGAGGAGCAGCCCGGGCAAGCGTTCGGCTACGGCAGAGAAGGCGGCTAGCACGACGTCGTCTTCGTCGACATCACCGGAGCGGGCGGGCGGCATGGTGCTGGCGGCAATCCAGATCCGCTGGGGTGCGGCGCGCGCCACGAACTGCACCACCGGCGAGTCTGGCGCGGCGGCGCGGGCTTCGAAGTCGTATTTGAAATTGCCCGCCACACTGGTGCGGGCGGGCGGAGCGCCGAGACTGAGGAAGCGGTCGCGGATAGCAGGGGTCTGGGCGAGGATGGCATCGGCAGCGGGCAGCACGTGGCGCAACAGCCAGCGCAGGCGGCAGTAGCGGGGGAAGGCGCGGTCGGAGATGCGGCCGTTGACGATGGCCAAGCCGGCGCCGCAGCGCTTCACTTCGCGGAAGAGGTTCGGCCAGATTTCGGTTTCGGCGATCGCCACCACGGCGGGCTGGAGCCTCCGGAGCACGCGCCGCACGGCGAAAGCGTAATCCACCGGCGCATAAAAGATGCCGTCGGCCAAGCCCGCCAGTTTGGCCTCGGCGGTGGCGCGTCCGGCGAGCGTGCCGGTGGAAACGAAGATCGGGACGCCGGGAATCTCGGCACGCACGCGCCGCAGAAACTCCGCGCAACACAGAATTTCGCCCACGGAAACGGCATGCAACCAGACGGCGCCCGGGCCAGTCTGATGTATCGAGCGCGGCAGGAATCCGGCTCGCTCCTTGAGCGAGCGCCAGTAGCCGCGGCCAGCGAAGCCGCGGTAGAGGAAATACAATAGCAGTACAGGCAGTGCAAACGCCTGAAGGAGCCGGTAGAGGAAATAGATGCCTTTTGTTTTCAAACGTTTGGCTCTTTACTTGAGTATAGCGGCGGCGTTCGCGGCAGACAAGGATTCGGCCTTCCGGCCGGGTCCGGCGGCTAGTTTCCCCCATCGACAAACTAACGGCAAGGTGACCATTGCGGCCGACCCGTACATCTCGGGCGAGAAGCTGAAGGTGGCCTTCGGCAAGCTCGACCCGTACGTCTACGGCGTGCTGCCGGTGCTGGTGGTCATCCAGAACGACGGCGACCAGACGCTGCGCCTGAAAAGCATGCGGGCGGAATATGTCGGCCCGCGCGGCGACCGCATCCCGGCCACCCCGGCATCGGACGTGAAGTACGCCAAGGCGCCCGAACGTCCCAGAGCGGTGCCCACGCCGGCCGGCACGATTCCGCTGAAAGGCAAAAAGAATCCGCTGAATGCCTGGGAGATCGAAGGCCGGGCGTTCAGCGCGGAGATGCTGCCGGCAGGCAATTCGGCGTACGGTTTCGTGTACTTTCAGTCGGGCCTGGAACGCGGCGCGACGATTTACCTGAGCGGCATCGCCGAAGCGGCGACCGGCAAGGAACTGCTGTACTTCGAGATTCCCATCGGGGATCCGCTGGTGAAAGTGCCGCAGTAAGGCGGTGGGCCGTTCACAGACTTCGCGAGAATCCCGTCCGGCCGTAAGCTGCTGATTTAGCGTTGTATTGCCGATGGTCGCGAGGTGTGTGCGGCGGCCTGCGCGCGCGTGGGCCGATACACTGGGAATCGCAGGAGGGTTCCCCTCCCCTTCCCGCCCATTCGGGCGCGGACTTCTTTCCCGATTCCGGAGGATACGATGATCCTACGTTTGCTTTTTGCGGCGGTTCTGGCGGCGAGGGTGGCTTCCGCCGCGCCCCCCGCGATGACCCTCATTCAGGACACCTTGTACATGGCCAATGGCGCGCGCTTCAACGGCACGCTGACGATTTCGTGGACCAGTTTCCAGGCGGCGGATAACTCCAACGTGGTCAGCCAGAGCACGACGGTGAACGTGGTGGACGGCAACCTGTTCGTGCGCCTGATCCCCAGCACCAACGCCAATCCGTCGGGATATTACTCGGTGACTTACGCGGCCAACGGGCAGCAGCAGTATCAGGAGATCTGGGCGGTGCCGCCGAGCAACTCGCCGATGTACGTGCGGCAGGTGCGCATCGGGACGGCCACGTCAACGACGGTGACCGGCGGCGGGGCAAGCAGCGACACGGGCGCGATTCCGGAGTCGTCGGTGACCGGGTTGACGGCCGACCTGGCGGCGCGTCCGGCCAAGGGTCCGGCATTTGCTCCCGGGTCTGTGGCGGTAGTGGATGCGCAGGGATTCCTGGATGCGGTAAGCGGCAATGCTGGCGATTGCGTACACGTGGACGGCTCGACGGGCCCGTGCGGCGGCAGCGGCAATCTGTCGTTCGTCGATGGCGATACGGTCACCGGCGCGGTGGATGGCTCGAACAGCACGTTTGCGCTTACGGCCACGCCCAATCCGCCGGCAAGCTTGGTTTTCTACCGCAACGGCGTGCTGCAAAAGGCGGGCGTCGATTACACGCTGACGAACAACTCGGTGCAGTTTTTGCCGGCATCGACGCCGCAACCTGGCGATACGCTGCTGGCCAGCTACCGGTTGGCGACGGGCGGAGGCGGGCCGGCGGCGCAGACGTTTCCCAATCCGCAGGTGCTGTGCAGTGGGACGGGCAGTACGGTGACGGCGCAGAACCTCAGCAGCGTCGGGGCATGCCTGATTCCGGCGGGCTTGCTGCTGCCGGGCGATCGCGTGGAGATTCGCTTCGACGCGGTCCACGGCGGCACTACCAATGGATTTACCGTGGCACTCGCTTGGGGAGGCACGACGGTCCTGCAACGCAGCGCCGCGGCGAGCGATCCGGCCGTCACGGTGCGCGCCGATGCGTCGATTGTGCCGACCGGCGCGCAGTTGGGATTCACCTCGTGGGGCGCGGTGTTGCCGTTCGGGGCAGGCGTGGTTGCGGCGGCGGACGATTACACTGGAGGGCTGACGATCAACTTTCAGGCGTCGGTGGCGGGGCTGGGCGATTCGGTGACGCTGGGGAATTACACGGTCGTGCGGGTGCCGTAGCGGGCGCCCGTTCAACCGCGGAGGCACGGAGGACGCGCGGAGGAAAAAAGAGACAGGACGCTCGCTCACCGGTCGCAGCTCCGACCTCTTTTGTCTCCGCGTTTTCTTGGCGCTCTTCGTCCTCCGGCGGTGAATGGGACGCTTTGCTCACCTCGGCGCGGCGCGCGCGAATTATGATACAAGGGTCCCTACGGAGGGTCTCTTGAAACCGATTCTTCTGGCATTCGTGGCTATGGGCTGCCTGTGCGCGCAGGCGCCGGTGGCCAGCCTGCCCAAGATCAAGTTCACCGATACGCGGCTCGACAACGGGCTGCGCGTGCTCATTTCCGAAGACCATTACGCGCCGGTGTATGCCATCTGCGTGAGCTACAAGGTCGGGTCGAAAGACGAGCGCAAGGGCCGCACGGGTTTCGCCCACCTGTTCGAGCACATGATGTTCAAAGGCTCGGAGAACGTGGGGGTCGGGGAGATGGACTTCCTGATCTACACCAACGGCGGCAATTCCAACGGCACCACCAACACCGACCGCACCTCCTACTACGAATCCCTCCCCAAAAACCAGCTCGACCTGGGCCTCTACCTGGAGGCCGACCGCATGCGCGGGCTGGTGATCACCCAGGACAATCTGGAGAATCAGCGCCAGGCCGTCAAGGAAGAGCGGCGGCTGCGCACCGACAATCAGGCGTACGGGCAGACCTCCGAGAAGCTCGAAGCGCTGATCTACGATAACTTCGCGTATCAGCATCCGGTGGTCGGCTCGATGGAAGACTTGGACGCCGCGTCGGTGGACGACGTCAAGCAGTTCTTCAAGACCTATTACGCTCCGAACAATGCCGTGCTGGCGCTGGTCGGCGACCTCGACGCCAAGGAGACGCTGGCCAAGGTCAAGAAGTACTTCGGCAGCATTCCGCGTCAGGACCCGCCCAAGCCGGTGGACCTGTCCGAATCGCCCAAGAACGGCGAGCGCCGCGGGACCCTGCAGGATCCCCTGGCGCGGCTCACGCGGCTGGACATTGCTTACCGCATTCCGCCCTCAGGCAGTCCCGATGCGCGCGCGCTGGCGGTGGCGGCGTCGGTGTTGGGCGGCGGAGGAGGGGGCTTCGGCGGGCGCGGCGGTGGCGGCGGCAACAATTCGCGGCTGTATCAGAAACTGGTGCAGGAAAAGGAAATTGCCGTTCAGGTAAGCGCTTCGACGGACCGGCGCGCGGGTCCGGGCATGTTCCACATTTCGGCCACGCTACGTCCTGGGAAGACGCCGGAAGAGGCCGAGGGGCTGATCTCCGAAGAGATCGCGCGGCTGCATGCCGAAGCGGTGAGCGCCAAGGAACTGCAGCGCGTGCATATGTCGCTGTTGCGCAGCGCGGAAGGGCGCATCACTGCGCTCAGCCGGGCGCAGGCGCTGGCCGACGCCGCGGCGGTGTATGACGATCCTAACCGCGTCAATACCGAAACCGAATTGCAGCTCGCGGTGACGGCGGCGGACATTCAGAAGGCGGCCAAAGCCGACCTGGTCATGGCCAACCGTGTGGTCGTGGTGACGCAACCGGGTGGCGGACGCTCCGGCGGGAGGAACCGCTAATGCTGCGAATCACTCTGTTTTTGCTGGCGGTCGTGGCGATTGGCGCAGCGCAGGAGCCGGAAGCCGCGGCGAGCTTCCGCGGGATGGTGCGGCTGAATCGCGCGCCGGTGTCGAACGAAGTGCTTAAAGTCAAGCTGCCGCGGGCGGTGGAGCAGAAGCTGGCGAACGGCATGCAGTTGGTGATTCTGGAAAGCCCTCGCGCGCCTACAATCAGCCTGACGATTGCGATTCCGTCTTCGCACCTGCGCGACCCGGAGAATCTGCCGGGAGTGGCGGAGGCGACCGCGGCGATGATGATGCTCGGGACCACGACTCGAGACGCGCGGCAGATTTCCGAAGCGCTGGCGGATATCGGTGCGACGATCTCGATCAGCGCGGGGGGCGGGGGTGGCGGCGGACGCGGCGGTGGTGCGGCGGGCGGAGGCGGTGAAGGCTCGATCACGGTGAGCGCGCTGACGCCGAACTTCGACGCGGCGCTGGCGATCCTCAGCGACATTCTGCTGCATCCGTCGTTTCCGGCGGCGGAGTTTGAGCGCTGGAAGACGCGCACGCGCAGCCAGCTTGAGCAGGCTCGTACGCAGCCGGCTCAGCTTTCGAACGAGATGCTGATGAAGGTGCTGTATCCGAACGATGTGCGGCACTCGCGGCTGACGCCGGAATCGCTAGACAAGATCACCCGCGACCACCTCATCGAGCACTACCGCAAATACTATGTGCCCTCGGGCGACCTGGCGGGCATCGCCGGCGAGATCACGCCGAAGGACGCCGTGGCGAAGCTCGAGAAGGCGCTCGGCGAATGGAAGGGCGGGCCGGTGGCGGAGGTGAAGCTACCGATCGACGCGCCGATCGCCGAGAAGAAGGTGTACCTGATTTCGCGACCCGGCTCAGTGCAGACCGACCTGACACTGGCCAATCGCGCAATCAGCCGCACGGATCCGGACTACATCGCGTGCTTGGTGATGAACCAGGTTCTCGGGTCCGGTCCGGCGGCGCGGCTGTTCCGGATTATCCGCGAGGAAAAGGGCTACACCTACGGCGTCAGTTCGTCGTTTACGGCGACCCGTGTCAACCAGCATTTCAGCTCATCGATGTCGGTGCGGACGGAAGTGACCGAGCCGGCGCTGACGGATTTGCTGAAGGAGTTCCACGAGATTCGCGAGGTGCCGGTGCCCAAGGAAGAACTGGAGGGCGCCAAGCGGACGCTGGTGGCGAGCTTCGCGCTAGGGCTGGAGAATCCGCAGGGAGTTCTGGCACGCTGGCTGCAGCAACGCGAGTACGGGCTACCGGAGGATTACTGGGACGCTTACCCGGAGAAGATCATGGCGATCACCGCCCAGGATGTGCAGCGGGTGGCGCGGAAGTACGTGCCGTATGACAATGTGCAGATTATCGCGGTCGGCGATGGCGCGAAGATCGGCGAACTGCTGAAGAAGTTCGGTCCAGTGGCGGCGCAGTAAAGACCTGACGCGGGAGGCCTAATCGAACTGTTGGAAAGCGCGGGACAGGCGGAAGCGCCTGGCGGAAGTGCCTTTCCCGCTACCAGCTTCTATGCTCGCTGCGCCCCGATGGGGGTGAAGCGGCTGCGGATCTGGTTCATCACATCCGAGGCCAGGAACGGTTTGCGGAGCACCGGGAAGTTGTGCTCTTCGCAGAGGGCTTCTTCTTCTGGGGGCAGAATCGTTCCGGTCATGACGATGACCAACATGTTGGGCGTGGTTTGCAGAAACTCGACGCCGAGCTCGACGCCGTTGCCATCGGGCAGCATGTAATCGAGCAGGGCCGCGTTGGGTTTGTGCTCCTTGACCAGATTCTTGGCGGCGGTGGCGGACTCGGCAGTGAGCAGGGTCCAGCCGTCGTTGGCCATGAGGCGTTCGAGGAAGTGCAGCAGGTCGCGGTTATCGTCCACGAGCAGGACGGTGGGATTGACGATGCCCTGCGCAGCCTGCGCCTCGGCGGTGCGGATGTTGAGTTTCTCAGCACCTTCGGCGACTTCCACCCAGACGCGCGAGCCCGGCGCTACCTGGTTGCTGGCGACCAGGGTCGCGAGCGGCTGCGTCAGATAGCGGTGGATGGTACGGTTCAATTCGCGCGCGCCGTACTCCGTGCTGGTGCCTTTCTGCAACAGGAACTGTCGCGCTTCGAAGGGCACATCGAGCGTGAACGAGCGCGCCCCTAATCGCGTGTTGACGTGGTTCTGCAGATCGACGATGTGCTTATCGAGGATGGCGGCCAGCGATTCGGCAGTCAGCGGCTGGTAGGTGATGATGCAATCGATGCGGTTGACGAACTCGGGGGAGAAGCGCTTGCGCACGGCCACCAGGGCGATATTCTGCAGCTTGCTGGTGAGGTCGGCGCGCTCGGCCATTTTCACCGACTGGAATCCGAAATCCGGGTTCAGCTCGCGCATCATTTCGCGGGCTCCCAGGTTGCTGGTCAGGAAGACGAGGCTCTTTTCGAAGTTGACGGTGGAGTTGTCGCCGAGTCGCAGAAGGCCCTTATCCAGCACTCCGAGCAGCAGGCGGGTCATGGAGGGCGCGGCCTTTTCGATCTCGTCGAACAGCACCAGCGAGAGGCTGCACTTTTCGCTGGTGACGGCGTTGAGCTTCTGCTGGGTGAGCATGGGCTGGGTTTCGCGATGGCCCAGGTAGCCCGGCGGTGCTCCGATCAACTTGGCGACTTCGTGCTCCATCTGAAATTCGCCGCAATCGACTTTAAGAACGTTCTTCTCGCTGCCGTGGAGCACCTCTGCGAGCGCCTCGACGGTTTTGGTTTTCCCGGTTCCGGTGGGTCCCAGCAACAGGAAAACCCCGACGGGACGTCCTTCGGGCGAAAGCCCCGCCTGGAACATCTGCACGTACGGAACGATCACTCGGGTAGCGGCCGGCTGGCCCACAACCTTTTGAGACAAGACAGACGTCAAGTCCTCGGTGAGATCGGGCGTCTGCTTGCGGTTCCGATTCTGCGATTTCGCCTTGTCCACCCCGCCCTCCGATTTGATTATAGCGGCGGTAGGAGCCTTCACCTTGGTGCGCCTCCGCTGCTCGGGCCGGTTAGGATCTTTCATAGTGGACCTTACCAGAACTAAAACAGCAACTTAACAGCTTAGCGGGGAGAAATGCAACACACATGCAAACTCTGTGAATAAATGAATTCAAACTTTGGTAATCTTTAAACCCGCAGCGGCGTAAGGGATCATACCTGGAGGGAGAAATGGGGAGAAACCGGATCAGCGGTGCCGGAAGGTGATTCTGCCCTTGGTGAGATCGTAAGGGGAGAGCTCTAGGGTGACCTTATCGCCCGCGAGGACGCGGATGCGATTGCGGCGCAGGCGGCCGGCCAGATGGGCCAGGACGACGCGCTCATGTTCCAACTGGACGCTGAAGAGTCCGCTGGGAAATTTCTCTAAAACGGTGCCGGTAACCTCGATGCTGTCCTCTTTGCTCATAAACCTCCCGATCGGGCGAACCGGCCAAGCCCGTCGGGGCGCTTGGCCGGCTCGCGATTTGCGTTTAGGCCGCCGTGACGTTGGTCGCCTGCAAGCCCTTCGGGCCCTTGGTCACCTCGAACTCCACTCTGGCGCCCTCATCGAGGGTTCGATACCCCTGAGTCTGGATCGCCGAGAAATGTACGAAGACGTCTTCTCCGTTTTCTCGTTGGATAAAGCCGTAGCCCTTGGCTGCGTTAAACCACTTCACTGTACCTTTTTCTTTCATCTGCCTATTCCTTCTTTACACTTTGCTGTGAACATGAGAACTCCAGCGTTCCGTCCGAAAGCAAAAAAGGGGGATGCGGACGACTCACGCAACCCCCCTTTTTGTCGCGAAGCGGAAAACTAGAGTCAAATGCCCTACCATTATACAACAGGAGTTCACAATTTCACGCCAAGCGCAAGTGACGAAAAAGTTTAAGGGGTAACAGCTAAAGGGCCAGGCGGCACGATGGCTAACCGATTCGAGTTCTTCCGCTGGCGCTTTCATTTTCGGGCGCAGGACGCGGTGCGATTCCCGGCGGGGAAGGCGGCTAACGCCATCCGCGGCGGGCTGGGACTCGCTCTGCGCGAGGGGACGGCCGGTTGGTTTGAAGCGATGTTTCAGCCGCGGGGCGAACCGGGGAGAACACCCAGCGGTCTGGCCGATCCGCCGCGTCCATTCGTGATTCGGGCGGCGCATCTGGATGGCATCGAGGTACCGAAGGGCCGCGACTTCTTCTGGGATGTGCACGTGTTTCAAGTAGCCAATCCGCCACTCGAGGCACTGCGGGAGGCGTTCGCGCGCGTGGTGGAGGAAGGGATCGGGACGGGGCGCGGCCGGGCGGCGCTGGATCGGATCGAGCAGCTTGACATCGAAGATCGCGGACAGTCTGCCGATCCGCGTGCGGCGCCGCTCGCCGTGATTCTCGATGGTGACGAAGCGGCATCGCACGTGCATCTGCGCTTCGCGACTCCGACGGAACTGAAAGGCGAAGGCGGGGTGGCGGAGCGACCGGAGTTCGCAATCCTGTTCGGGCGGGTGCGCGACCGCATCGCGGCGCTGAGCGCCCTGTACGGGCGCGGGCCGCTCGAAGTGGATTTCCGCGGGCTGGGCGAACGGGCGCGCGCGATACGCCTGGAGCGCTGCGAATTGGAGTGGCGGCGCGTCGAGCGGCGCTCGGGGCGGACGGGGCAGGTGCATCCGATCGGCGGGTTCACGGGCGTGGTGGAATATGCCGGCGAATTAGGCGAGTTTCTGCCGTGGCTCGCCGCGGCGCGCTGGGCGGGCGTCGGCCGGCAGACGGTGTGGGGCAAGGGCGATGTGCGAATCGTGGAAACTAGTGGTGATGCAGGATCCGTCCAACCACCGTGGAAATAGCGTTTCTCTGTTGATTTTTGCCGTGCAGCGAAACGATAGCATTCGTTTTCGCAATCGTTACAGGTATTTTCTGATCTCCAGGTATGGATTGGTGGGCGGGCCGATCGATGCCGAGCCCTGAGTCGGTTCGCCCTCGGTTCTTGTTTCTATCTGAGAGAGTGTAGAATCCCGCAGACGACGATCACGACACTGCCGGCTTTCCTGGCGACCCATCTCGCCGAATCAGCCAGGCTACCGGAACCTGCGTAGAATAGACATTTGATTATTACTCTGACGATTAATCCGGCGATCGACCGGACTCTAAGCGTGGACCGACTAGCCTTCGAGGACCGCGCTTATATCAAGTCGGCACACGACAGCCCCGGCGGACGGGGCATCAATTCGTCAGTGGTGGTGCACTCGTTTGGCGGGAAGACGCTGGCGGTGCTGATCTCGGGCGGCGACACGGGCAAGCGCCTGGAGAAACTGCTGGGCGACTTCGGCTTTCCGATCCAAGTGGTGCCGATCGCGCGCGACATCCGCACCAACCTCACCATTACCGACCGGCACGGGCTAACGGTCAACCTGAATGAAATAGGGCCGGAGATCAGCAAGGCCGAAGTCCAGGCAGTCGAACAGACCGTCAAGAAGGCGCTCGAAAAAGCCACCTGGCTGTTGATCTGCGGAAGTATTCCGCCAGGCGTACCGCACGAGTTGTACGGCAAGCTGATCGCCATGGCGCGTCGCAAGAAGGTGAAGAGCTTGCTGCACGCGGACGGGCCGGCGCTGCGGGAAGGCATCGAAGCGCGGCCGACGGTGGTGACGCCGAACCAGAAGGAGGCCGAGCGACTGCTGGGCCGCACGCTGCTGACGCGTTCGCAATATCTGGAGGCGGCCGAGCAGATCCGCACGATGGGCGCGGAGTCCGTGGCGCTGTCGCTGGGAAGTCGCGGCGCGGTGGGCGCGTGGGCGGGCGGGCTGATCGAAGCGCTGCCGCCGCGCGTGGACGTGCTGTGTCCGATCGGCGCGGGCGATGCGATGGGCGCGGCGTATGCGTGGGCGCTGGAGCAGAAGGACGATCCGGCAGACGCACTTCGATGGGGCGTGGCGGCGGGCACAGCGTCGGCGCGCCTGGCGGGGATGAATTTCGCCACCCTGGAGCAGACTCGCGACATGTACCGCCAGGTGGAAATGCGGCGCGTCGAGTAGCGTGGCAGCCAAGCCCAGACGCGTGCCGTCGTTTTTCCGCGCAGCGGGTACAATTTCGGCGGCGGTCTCGCTGAGCCGGCTCACCGGCATGGTGCGGGAGATCGTGATGGCGCGGCTATTCGGCGCGGGCGCCATCTACGATGCCTTCCTGCTCGGCACGCGGATTCCCAATCTCACACGCAACCTGTTTGCGGAAGGCGCGCTTTCCTCGGCGTTCGTGCCGGTATTCTCGCAATACCTGCTGCGCGGGCGTAGAGAGGCAGCGGCGCTTTCGAGCGCGGTGACGACGGCGCTGGCGTTGTCCGCAGCGTTGGTTTGCGCGGCGGGGATCTGGTGGAGTCCGCAACTTGTCGATTTATTAGCGCCGGGGTTTGCGTCCGTGCCGGGCAAGCGCCAACTGGCGATTCTGCTGACGCGCATCATGTTTCCGTTTCTGGCGCTGGTGGGATTGGCGGCGCAAGCCATGGGGGTGCTGAACGCGTGCAACAAGTTCGGCGTGCCGGCGCTGGCCTCGACCTTCTTCAACATCGGCAGCCTGACGGTGGGACTGGCGCTGGGGTTCACGGTGGGGCGCGGGACTCCGCTTGGGCTGATCGTCTGCATGGCGTGCGGTGTGGTGGCGGGCGGAATGCTGCAACTCGTGTGGCAGTTTCCGAGCCTGCGCCGCGAAGGCTTTCTGGCGTGGCCGCAGTGGGACCCACATCATCCGGGACTGCGGCGCATCGGGCGGCTGATGGCTCCGGCGCTGGTGGGCAGCGCGGCGTTGCAAATCAACGTCATGGTCAACACCAATTTCGCTTCGAGCATCACGGGGCCGAACGGACAGATCATCAACGGGCCGGTAAGCTGGCTGAGTTATGCATTCCGTTTCCTGCAACTTCCGCTGGGACTCTTCGGCGCGGCAATCGCGTCGGCGATGCTGCCGGACGTCTCGCGCGCGGCGGCGGAGGGTCGCATGGAGGAGTTCCGCGCGGTGTTACAGCGAGCGCTGGGGCTGATGCTGCTGGTGACAATTCCGTCGTCGGCGGGGCTGGCAGTGCTGGGGCGGAGCATGATCGGGGCGATCTATCAGGGCGGGCGCTTCAGCGCGTACGATACGCAGCAGACCGCGGTGGCGCTGGGGTGGTATGCGTTGGGTCTGGCAGGATACTCGGCGGCCAAGATTCTGGCGCCGGTGTTTTATGCGCTGGACGACGCACGCACGCCGATGCTGGTGAGCATCGCATCCGTGGTGCTGAACCTGGCGCTGGCGTGGACGCTGGTGCGGAAGGTGGGCATGGGACACGGCGGGCTGGCGCTCTCGACATCGCTGGTGGCGACCGCGGGCGCGGCGGCGCTGTTCGGATCGCTGCGATCGCGCGTGGGCGCGGGGATCGGCGGACGGGCGCTGGCTTGGAGTGCGCTAAAGATCGGGACGGCTTCCGCGGTGATGGCGTTGGTGTGCCACTTCTCGAGCGCGTGGGCACACGGACAGTGGGGCGCGGGAAGAGGCGCGCACCTGGCGGATGTGGCGCTCTCGATTCCTTTGGGCGCGGCCATTTTCTTTGCCACCGCGCTGGCCTTGCGAGTGCCTGAAGTGGAGGCGCTCAGTGCCGCGTGCTACACTTTCGTTAGGAATGCACCCCGACCTGAAGCTGGTGATTCGCCTCCAAGAGATCGATAACCGTCTTCGAGACCTGAGCGGCGAAATCGCAGCCCTTCCCAAACATATCGCTGAAATTGAAAAGAAGCTGGTGTCGCATGAGCGCAAGTTGGAGGCGGACCGTGCGGCGTTGGCGGCCAACCAGAAAGAGCGCAAGAAGTGTGAAGGCGACATCCAGGTACAAGAGCAGAAGATCTCGAAGTTGAAAGATCAGATGCTCCAGGCCAAGACCAACGACCAGTATCGCGCTTTTCAGAACGAGATCGAATTCTGCCAGAAGGAGATCCGCAAAGCCGAAGACCGGATTCTGGAGTTGATGAACGAATCCGAGCCGCTGGACAAGAACGTGAAGGCGGCGGAAGCGGCACTGAAGGCCGAGAAAACGGAAGTCGAGGCGGAGAAGGCGCAGGCACGCGAACGCACGGCGGCGACGCAGAAGGCCGTCAATGAGCTGAACACCGAACGCGCGGCGATGGTGGCGCAGATCACTCCGGCGGCGTACAAGAACTACGAGCGTATCCGCAAGGGCCGGCGCGGCCTGGCGGTCGCGGAAGCCATCGACGGGCGCTGCTCCGCGTGCAATATGGTGATCCGGCTGCAATTCTTCCAGGATTTGAAGAAGGGCGACCAGATCATGACCTGTGAAAGCTGCCAGCGGTTGCTCTACTACAATCCGCCGGCGACGGTGGAAGACCTGACCGGGGAAGCCGCCGGCACGGTACACAAGTAAGTCGGCGTTGGCTGGGATTCGGTCAGAGATCCATCGGGTTGCGATTGTGCGCGTGAAGAATTCGCTCGCGCGGTCCGTCTCCCAATGGCAGCAGCGTATCCAGCGAGTAACTGCACAACACCGGTACATGCTGCGCCTCGGGCAGCGCGTTCCAGAGTTCTTCCATGCTCATGGCCGCTTCTGCTCTGCCGGTCCTGCAAAGCACATTGACCATCTCACCGTAAACGCGCACTTTGCCGGCAGGCGCGCGGGCGATCCCGTTGCCGATTGCCGTGCCGACTGAAGCGGCGTAGCCGGCCGGATCGGCCTCACCTTCGACGAATACCCGATCGCTTAAAGCCGCCGCGTCCAGAAACGCTAAGCGGCCGTCCTTTTCCAGGCTCGTGATCTCGATGCCCTCTTCGGTGAGGTGCGGTGAGGGCGCACCGATGCTTGCCGGTGATGATCAGGACGACCGATTCTCCCCGGCTGATTCCCTCGGAGACATAGCGAGCCACGGCGCTGAGGATTTGGCTGGAAT
>Ga0335085_10011017_pt1 | contig 13444 bp, 15 predicted proteins | sample Lox_Sample_45_FD_206712 | JGI IMG/M metagenome (GOLD analysis project Ga0335085, IMG submission 206712) | Soil microbial communities from Loxahatchee National Wildlife Refuge, Florida, United States - Lox_Sample_4.5 | ecosystem: Environmental > Terrestrial > Soil > Wetlands | place: USA...
GGTCCTCGGCGTGGTTGATGATGTACACGAGCTGCTCGGAGAACAGCCGCACGTTCAGCGTGTGCAGCACCGCCCCGGTGCACGGGACCGCCATGTAGAGCTCGAAGTGGCGCTGGTTGTTCCATGCGAACGTCCCCACCCGATCTCCCTGCTTGATGCCGAGCTGCTCGAGCGCCCGCGCCACACGGTCGACGCGGTCGGCCAGCTCGGCATGGCTGACGCGCTCGACGGTCTTCTGGGGGGTCACGCTCACCACCTGGGCCCCCGAGTTGCATGCCCTCATCCGCCAGCGGATGTGGTTCAACGTCAGCTGGAACTCGTCCTGCATCATGCTCGGCAACATTTCACTCACGCCCCTCTAGCTCCCTCCCTGTAGGCAACCTTCGCGAACCGATCGTAGATCGCCGCGGTGCGCTGCGCGATCTCCTCCCAGTCGAAGCGCAGCACGTGCTCGGAGGCCTCGGCCACGAGCCGGTCGCGCAGCGCGTCGTCGACCAGCAGCCGTTCGATCATCACGCCGAGGTGCTCGGCGTCGCCCCCGTGGAAGCGCAGCCCCACCCGCTCGCCCCGCGGCACCACCTCGCGCAGGCCACCGGTGTCGGCCACGATGCACGGGCACCCGGAGGCCATCGCCTCGAGCGCCACCAGCCCGAAGGGCTCGTAGATCGAGGGCACCACGCAGAGGTCGCTGATGCGGTAGAGCGAGTGCAGCACGTCGTCCCCGATCCAACCGAGGAAGGTCCCGTGGCGAAGCAGCCCGAGACGCTCGGCCTGGCTGCGCAGCTCGCCCTCGTGGGTTCCGCTCCCGGCCACCAGGAAGCGGACCTTGCCGACCCGCTCGATCACCCCCGGGAGCGCGTCCAAGGCCAGCTGGAAGCCCTTCTCGTAGACCAGCCTGCCCACCAGCAGCACGAGGCTCTCCTCGGGTGTGGCGAAGCTCGCCCGCATCGCGGCCAGGTCCCCCGTCGGACGCAGTTCGGCCGGGTCCACGCCGTTGGGGATCACCGACACGCGCCGCTCGTCGATCCCGAAGATGTCGGCCACGTGCCCGCGCATGTAGTAGGAGCACACGATCACCGCGTCCGCCCGCCGGGCCATCCAGCGCTCGACCGCGTGGATGTGGGACTGCGGCTGATCCTGCACCCAGCCCTGGTGGCGGCCGTGCTCGGTCGCGTGGATCGTGGTCACGTAGGGGACCTCGATCCGGTCGGCCAGCGCCGCTGCGGCCTTCGCCACGAGCCAGTCGTGACCGTGGATCAGGTCATAGGAGTGCTCCTGGGCGAGCGCTTCGCCGGCCGCGAGCATGTCCTCGTTCATCCGCTCCACCCACGCCACGAAGCGGTTCAGGTCCCGCGGCCAGCCGGGCTCGGGGACGCGGTGCACGACCACCGAGCCGTCCCCCACGGGATGGCTCTGCACTTCGCTGTCGGCCCCCACGCCCCTGGTCAGCACGTCCACGACCACCCCCTGGCGCACCAGCGCCTCGGCGAGCTTGCGCACGTGGCGGGCGAGGCCGCCCTCGATCACCGGGGGGTACTCCCAGGAGAGGATGAGCACGCGGGGGCTGATCCACGGCACCCTACCTGCCCCGAAAGCCCCACGTGCCCGTCGGAGCGGGCCGGCGCCCGACCCGGGGAGGCCCCTCCGATACGCAAAGATGGGGCCATGGCCGAGCCGCCCCCGGTGTTCTACTTCGCCGCCATGTCGCCCTACTCGTGGCTGGCCGCGGAGCGTGTGGCGGACGTGCTGCCGCAGGCGCGCTGGGAGCCCCTCTTCGCGGGCGGCCTGTTCCGGTCCGCGGGACGCAAATCGTGGGGCCTGGACGAGCGCCGCGTGGAGAACATCGAGGAGTGCGAGCGCCGGGCGGCCAACAACGGACTCGGCCCGATCAACTGGCCGCAGCCGTGGCCCACCAACGACGTCCACGTGGCACGGGCGATGACCTACGCCGACGGGCGGGGCCTGCTGCAGGAGTACGCCCTGGGGGCGATGCGGGCGGCCTTCCGCGAAGGCGCCGACCTCGAACGCCGGGAGGTGCTGCTGGAGGTCGGAGCACGCCTGTCGATCCCCCCCGGGGAGCTCGAGGCCGCGCTCGAGGACCCCACCGTGAAGGCCCGGCTGCGAGCGGCCACCGACGGAGCCAACGCCATCGGGGTGATCGGGGTCCCCACGGTGGCCGTCGCGGGGCGCCTGTTCTGGGGCGACGACCGCCTCGAGGAGGCCGCACGAGCCGCCGGGGAGGCCCCCGGCGAGGACAGCGGCTCCGGCTAGGCGATCCCGTGCGCTGGCTGGTGGATGGCATGAACGTGATCGGGACCCGGCCCGACAACTGGTGGCGGGACCGCCACGCGGCGATGACGAAACTCGTCGACATGCTCGAGCGCTGGGCCGCGGAGAGCGGGGCCGACGTGACGGTCGTGTTCGAGAAGCCCCCCTCCCCCCCGATCCGCTCCACCGTGATCGAGGTGGCACACGCGCCGAAGCCCCGCCAGGACTCGGCCGATGACGAGATCATCCGGCTGCTGCGGGCCTGCGGCGAACCCCAGGCGGTGCGGGTGGTGACCTCCGATTCCTTCCTCGCCGACCGCGCCCACGCGGCCGGGGCGAGCGTCGAGCCAGCGAAGGCCTTCCGGGCCCTGATCGAAGGCGACTGATGCCCCCCGAAACCCGCTACGCCGACAGCGACGGGGCCTCGATCGCCTTCCAGCTCGCCGGCGAGGGGAACCTCGACGTGCTGTTCCTGCCCGGCTGGATCTCGCAGATCGAGCAGCTCTGGGAGGCCCCGGCGCTGCGCCGCTTCCTCGAGCGCCTGGGCGAGTTCTCACGGCTGATCCTGTTCGACAGCCGCGGCACCGGGCTGTCGGAGCGCTCGCTGCAGACCTACACGCTCGAGCAGGAGGCCAGCGACGCACTGGCCGTGCTCGACGCCGCCGGCAGCGACCGCGTGGCCCTGTTCACGTACGCCGTGGGCGGGCTCGTGGGGGCCAAGCTGGCGGCCGAACACCCCGAACGGGTGGGGGCGCTCGTGATGTACGCCTCGACCGCCCGCACCTCCTGGGCCCCCGACTATGACTGGGCGATGACGCGCGAGCATCGCGAACAGGCGGCGGCGAAGGCGACCGCCACCTGGGGTGAACAGGACAGCGAGCTGCTCGCACAGCTGGCGCCCTCGATGAACGGGGACCCGGCGCTGATGGCGTGGTTCGCCCGCGCTCAGCGCCTCGCCGCCAGCCCCCGCGAGGCGCGCATGATCGCCAACGCCACCGCCGAACTCGACGTCCGCGACCTGCTCCCGGCGATCTCCGTGCCGACGCTCGTGATGCACCGTCCCCAGGAGCTGGTGTGGGACGTCCGTCACTCCCAGTACCTGGCCGAGAACATTCCCGGGGCCCGCTACGTCGAGCTGGCGGGGGCCGACTCGTTCCCCTTCCTCGGCGACAGCGAGGCGATCATCGAGGAGATCTCCGAGTTCCTCACCGGGGGACGCACCGGCATGGCCCCCGCCCGGGACCTCTTGACGGTGATGTTCACCGACATCGTCGACGCCACCACGCTGGCGGCGAGGCTCGGAGACGGCCGCTGGCGGGACCTGCTGGCCCACCACGACTCGATCGTGCGCACGGAGCTCGAGCGCTTCGGGGGCCGCGAGATCAAGACCGTCGGGGACGGGTTCCTGGCCACCTTCGACGGCCCCCCCTCACGCGCCCTGCGCTGCGCCCTGGCGATCAACCGGGCCGTCCACGAGCTGGAGCTCGAGATCCGCATCGGCGTACACACCGGCGAGTGCGAGCTGATCGGCGAGGACGTGGGTGGAATGGCGGTCCACATCGCCTCCCGCATCGCGGACCTGGCGGCACCCGGAGAGGTGCTCGCCTCGGGCACGGCCTTCGGGACGGTCGTGGGCGGCCCCTTCGAGTTCGAGGACCGCGGCTTCTACGAGCTCAAAGGGGTGCCCGGGCGCTGGCCGGTTTTCGCGCTCGCGACCGGTTCCTAGCCGGAGGCGCCCCGGGCGGACCCGGTACCTACTTGGTCGTCGGTTCGGGCACGATCCGGATGTAGGGCTTCGGCTCCTTCCAGCCGTCGGGGTAGCGCTCCTTGGCTTCGTCGTTGGAGACCGAGCCGGCGATGATGACCTCCTCGCCCGGTTTCCAGTTGACGGGCGTGGCGACCTTGTGGTTGGCGGTCAGCTGCAGGGAGTCGATCACCCGCAGCACCTCATCGAAGTTGCGCCCGGTGGTCATCGGGTAGATCAGGATCAGCTTGATCTTCTTGTCCGGCCCGACCACGAACACGTTGCGCACGGTCTGGTTGTCGGCCGGGGTGCGGGCCGACGGGTCCCCGCTGGTGCTCGCCGGGAGCATCCCGTATGCCTTCGCGACCTTGTATTCGGGGTCGGCGATGATCGGGTAGTTGGGGGCGGTTCCCTGGGTCTCCTCGATGTCCTTCGCCCAGCGCTCGTGGTCGTCGGCCACATCGATCGAGAGGCCGATGATCTTCACCCCGCGGCGGTCGAACTCGGGCTTCGCGTTGGCCATGTAGCCGAGCTCGGTCGTGCACACCGGCGTGAAGTCCTTCGGGTGCGAGAAGAGCACCCCCCAGGAGTCCCCCAGCCAGTCGTGGAAGCTGATCCGACCTTCGGTCGTGTCAGCCTCGAAGTCGGGTGCCTCATCACCTATTTGCAGCGCCACGGGACGTGCTCCTTTCTCGGATTCTGCGCAGTTCTTCACGAACCTAACACCATCGCCGCCCTTGGCCCCGTCCCGCCTCGGGCACGCCACGCGGAGCGGCGCTCGCGACTCGTCAGACGGCAGTCGCGCGACGCTGGCTCGCGCCCGTCAGACGGTGGCCGCACGACGGTAGCGCGCGACCGCCAGAGGGGCGAACACGGCCACGATCGCGAGCGCCCACACGAAGGACTTCCAGATGTTGTCCCCGGCGGGAGCCCCGAGCCACAGGGCGCGGAGCGCGTCGACGGTGATCGTGAACGGGTTGACTTCCGCGAACGCCCGCAGCGGTTCGGGCATCGAGCTGACCGGCACGAATGCGGAGGAGATGAACGTCAGCGGGAAGATCGCGATGAAGCCCACCGAGTTGGCGGCCTCGGGCGAGGACACGATCATGCCCACGAACGCGAACACCCACGAGAAGGCGTAGCCGAAGAAGACGAGCAGACCGAAGCCCGCGAGCACCTCTCCGGCGCTGGTGTGGAAGGTGAAGCCGATGATCAGCCCCGTGATCACGAGGATCACGGCGGAGAGCAGGTTCGTGACGATGTCGGCCGAGGTCCGCCCGGCGAGCACCGCGGCGCGGGCCATCGGCAGCGAGCGGAAGCGGTCGATGATGCCCTTGTGGAGGTCCTCGTTGAGCCCGATTGCGGTCACGAAGCCGCCGAAGGCGATGTTCTGCACCGTGATCCCCGGGATCAGGAAGTCGGCGTAGCTGTACCCGGGCGTGCGGATCGCGCCCCCGAACACGTACCGGAACAGCAGCACGAACATCATCGGCTGGACGGTGAAGGCGAGCAGCAGCTCGGGGGCCCGGGGCAGGCGCACGAGGTTGCGCTCGGCGATCACGAGCGTGTCGCTGAGAAGGCGCCTCACCCGCTCCCCTCCCCGTCTGCATCTGCGTCCTCGGCGGCATGCCCGGTGAGGGCCAGGAAGACCTCGTCGAGGGTGGGCCGCCGCAGCGCGATGTCCTGGACGCCCACGCCCGCATCGTCGAGCAGGCGCACCCCCTCGACGATCGCCCCGGGCCGGTGGCGGACGTTGACGCTCACAAGCTCTCCGTCCACCGCCGGGGGATCGTCGCCCATCACGCTCAGGATCTCCGCCGCCGCACCGGTGCGGGCGGCTTCCTCGAGGTGGACCTCGAGGCGCTCCCCCCCGACCCTGTCCTTGAGTTCGTCGGGACTGCCGCGGGCGATCACCCGGCCCCTGTCGATGACCGCGATCGCCCCCGCCAAGCGGTCGGCCTCGTCGAGGTACTGGGTGGTCAGCAGCACCGTCGCGCCCTCGGAGGCCAGTTGCTCGATCGTCTCCCACAGCTGCAGGCGGCTGCGGGGATCGAGCCCCGTGGTGGGCTCGTCGAGAAACAGGATCGGTGGCTTCGCGACCAGCGCCGCGGCCAGGTCGAGGCGCCTGCGCATCCCTCCCGAGTAGCCCTTCACGACGCGCTGGGCGGCGTCGCCGAGGTCGAAGCGATCGAGCAGCTCGCCCGCCCTGCGCCTGGCGGCGGCGCGATCCATGCCGTACAGGCGGCCCACCATCGTCAGGTTCTCCTGGCCGGTGAGGTTCTCGTCGACCGCCGCGTACTGCCCCGCCAGCCCGATCAGCGAGCGCAGCTCGGCGGCGTCGCGCACGACGTCGAGTCCCGCCACGGTGGCGCTGCCGGCGTCGGGCTTCAACAGCGTCGTCAGCACCCGGATCATGGTCGTCTTGCCGGCCCCGTTGGGACCCAGCAGGCCGAGCACGGTGCCCTCCTGGACGTCGAGATCTACGCCGTCGAGGGCCCTCACGTCACCGTAGGACTTGGCGAGCCCGTGCACGCTCACGGCCGGTCTCGCGCCGTCTCGCGTTTCTGCAGGGAGGCGCGCCGGCGCCCCGCCCCGCGATGCTGCCTCGCCGGCCACGGATAGCCAATCTAGCGGCCGTCCTCGGGCCCCGAGAGATTCCGCGCTTTTTCCGGCCTGGGGGCTTGACAAAACCCCCATCTTGCGGATAGACGTTGCACTAGCAGCGGCCAGCCAGCCCTCCCGGTGACCGTTGCCGCCCAACTTGGCACTGGAGGCCAGACCCCCTGGAGGGAGAGGGACGAAGCCCGGCCGTTGCCGCCGGGCTTCGGGCGTTCTTGGGTGCGTGCCCGCCGACAGGCCCAGACGCCCGCGCGTGCCCGCCGCGGGCTCACCCGGATGGACCACACGAGCCCCCGCTTGGCCCTTGACGGAGGCCCCTGGGCCGGATACTGTCCTGGTCGTTGGGAGGGGTCGTCGGGAGGGGGTTTTTGCAGGATGCAAAAGCGGATTTGGGGAGCGTCGCTCGCGGCGACGGCAGTGTTGCTTCTGGTGGCCTTCACGGGCACGGCGTCGGCTGGCCTGATCAAGGCCCTGAGGCTTCAGGTTGCGGGGACGCCCCTGGCCGTGGGAGCCCCGATCGTGGCCTCGAGCTCCAACCTGACCGTCTCCAACGCGTTCTGGAGCATGGCCTGCACCGAAAGCGCCCTCAGCGGCACGATCGGACAGAACAACAAGGCCAAGGACGACTTCATGCCCCTGCCCGAAGGCACGTTCGCCGGCGGCGGGAACGAAGGGCTCTGCGCGGACCCGTTCGACTTCGTGACGGCCTGGCTGCCGCAGTCACCGGCTGAACTGATCCTCGAACGGAAGGGCAACGCGCAGCTGCGCTTCGCTCGCCTCCGCATGACCCCGCTCGAAGACATCAACAAGCCACCCGGTCAGCACGAAGCCTGCGCGGTCTCCTCGAACGTGGTCAAGGGAACGTTCCCGCTGACCGCGACGCCCCAGCCGCTCACCATCACCTTCACGCACGTGAAAATGCGCCTCGAGTCGAGCCACGGCGTCGAGTGTGGAAGCGGCAAGGGCCACGCCCCGACGATGTCGGCGACGTTCACCTTCACCTCCGGAGGGGAAGAGGTGGACGACGTGATCTTCGAACACGGGTGAGCCGATGCAGCTGAGGATGAGATTCATTTGGATGACACTGGCCGCAGCGGGAGCGCTGGCGCTCGGCGCCCTCGCACCGGCGTCCAGCCTGGCACGGGGCTCGATGAAGGTCCAGGCGGACGGGACGCTGCTCACCGGTGGCGCCCCGGTTGTGCTCACCAGCACCAACCTCACGATCTCGAACAACGTCTGGGGCATCGCCTGCATGGAAAGCTCGATGAAAGGCTCCCTGGCGCAGAACCTGAAGTCCAAGGGCAATTCCTTCCTGATCACCGAAGGCGCCCTGTTCGGCGGCGGCGGTGAAGAAGGCCGCTGTGGCGGCACCCAGTTCGCGGTGAAATTCGAACCTGTGCAGACGCCCGAACTGACGCTCAACACGAAAGGCAAGGCGCTGCTTCACTACACCAAGATGAGGCTCGTCCCGGCGGCCAACATCGAAAAGCCCGAAAGCAAACAGGAAGCGTGCATCATCTCGGCGACGAACATGCGTGGGACGTTCCCGATCAGCGAAACGGCTCAGCCGCTCGAAGTGACGTTCACGAGCTCGAAGATGAAGATGGAAGCTCAGGGAGCCGAGTGCGGCGCCGGGCGCGAAGCCAGGCCCCACTTCAGTGCGACCTTCACCGCGACCTCGCGCGGGTCGACAGTCGAAGTCGTGCTCTTCGGCCGCCACTGAGCGCCGGCACGAGCCCGGCGCAGCGCTCGCGCCGAAGCCGGCTGGCCCGAACCCTCCTAGCCCGCGACCAATGCGTCCGTCAGGGCCTCGATGCCGGCCAGCGGCGCGGCCACCTCGTCGCTGAGGCCGTAACGCTCGGCGAGCACCCGCGGTGCGGCGTAGCTCACCTTCGTCTCACCGCCGTCGTCCCAGATGAGCACCTTCAGGGGGAGCTCCAGGGCAACCAGCGGCACGGCCTCCATCGCGGGTGTACCGCCCTTCGGGTTGCCGAACAGGACGAGTTTCGTATCGCGCAGCTCCAGCCCGACACGGTCCGCCTCGCCACTGTGATCGATCACGGCGAACACCTTCATCCCCCTGTCCTCCACCATCGCGACGAGCCGCTCGACGATCTCTGGAACCCCGTGCGGGCTGACCTTGGTGACAACGCCCTCGACTTCGTGGGGAGCCATGTGGGCGCCCAGTCTAGATACCGTGGGCGACGAGCCATGGGTGCAGAGGGCGTGAACGGTCCGTCACGGCGGGAGGGCTAGCCGCGTTGTCCTGCTGTCCGACCACGCCGGGGAAGTGGTGGCTGCGTGCGGCGCCGGCGGCCAAGGAGGTAAGGCGGGAAGGCCTGCCGCTGGCGCCGGGTTGCGCCGTGGGGGCGCCGGCAGTCCCGGCACAGGTGCTCGGCTGGCTGAAGGTCCTGCACGAGAAGGCCGTCCGACCGGACGACTGGTCGCGGGCTGGCGCACCCGACGAGCGCTGGGACAGCTACTCGACCTCCCCGATGCTGTCCTGGCCCAGGTTCGACCTGATCGACTCCAGCTATGCGATCGCCGTGCTCGCCGACCTGACCCCCGCCTGGCGCGAGCTCTACGTCGCGATCCTCGACAGCTTCCTGGCCCGGTATGTGACCTGGTGGGGCGCGGTCGACTGGATGACGCTCGAGGGCGCCGACCCCGAACGGGGCGCCTACCCCGAGGAGTGGAAGGGCACGATCGTTCCCGCCGAGCTGTTCGGCGACTACAACGCGCCGGGCTGGACCGGCAACGGACTGGAGCCGTGGGGCCATGAGCCCGACCCGATCGGCGCCGAGGGCAACCTCTTCTACAAGGGCTTCCTGCTGCTGCTGCTAGGCCTGCGGGCACGGATCAGCGGCGAGGATCGCCGGCACGAGCCGTTCGCCGTCGTGCCGGACGCCGACGGTGGCTGGGTCTACTCCCACCGGGCCGTCAGCGAGACGCTCGAGGCCCAGTGGGCAGGCCGCCCGGAGGGGTGCCACTGCGAGAACACGAAGATCTGGCCCTACTGCCTGAGCGCGGCCGGGCTCGGCCTGCAGCTCGGCGACACCACATCGGGGAGCACGAGCCACTGGGTCTTCGACCAGTGGTTCGACGTCGCCGAGAACAGTTACCTGAGCCGCGACACGGACGGCCACGTGGTCGACTCGATCTTCTACCGCGACCCGATCGCCGGCATCTCGATGCCCGGGAACCCCGGTGCCAACCTCGGCCTGGCGCTGTATCTGGCGGCACAGCGGGGTGACGTGGCTCACGATCTCTTCGACGCCGTGAGCAGCCTGGTCGGCTGGTCGACGGACGGGGCGGATGTGGCACACGTTCCCGCCGAACCCAGGTTCGTGTCACTCGGCCGCGTGCTCGCACGCGAGTTCGGCGACCAGATCGCATGTGCCCGGCTCGATGCGTTCGCGGACAGCCTCGAGCCGACGTGGACCCCCGAAGGCGGCTTCTTCTACGGATTCGGCCTGGGCGAGACCCATCCGCGCGGACAGCCAAACGCGACGATGATGCTTGCCGAGGCGATCGACCGTCCGGGGCGCTGGGCGCAGGCGCTCGGCCCGGTGACCGACGATCGCTTCATACAGCCGACCGTGCGCGGTGTGGACTTCCCGACGCTCGGCATCAACCAGGCCGTCTACGACCCGGCGTCCTCGACGCTGCTGCTCAGCACCTATGCCGCCACGCCCACCGACGGGGCGACCACGACCTTCGCCGTCAGCGGCCTGCAGGATGCGGCGACGTGGTCGGTCAGCTGTGACGGCGCGCGCCACCCACGCACCCGCGTAGTGGACCGCGAAACGCTCTCGGTGACCTGCAGCGTGGCGGACCACCGCTTCGAGATCTCCCGCGGGCAGTCGTGACCGACTGGCCCGAGATCGCCGCCCGCCTCGACCGTGCCCTCGGACCGACGCGGGCCGTCGGCGTGTTCCTCGATCGCGGGGACGACGGGGCCGCACCCGGCGGCGCCGGCCCCCAGGCGAGCTGCATGCACTGGAGCGCGGTGGCGAACGGCCGGGCAACCCTGCAGACGGCCCCTGCCGACCACGACGGCTGCAGCGTCGGAAGCTACGTCCACGGCTTCCGCTCGCTCGAGGACACGGCCGCTGAGGCCGACACGCTGGCGCTCGTTGCCGAGGGCTGGATGACACCGAACGCGCTCAGCGCGATCCCCACCGTCCCCCGCCGCTGCGCCGGCCTCACCTACGTACCGCTCGCCGGCGCCAGGGCCACGCCCGACATCGTGCTCCTGACGCTCCAGCCCGCACAGCTGATGCCGATCCAATCCGCCCTGCCAGGAATGACGCTGACGGGCAAGCCCCAGTGCCAGATCATCGCGATCGCGGCACGCGATCGCTTGCCCGCCGCGAGCCTCGGCTGTGCCGTGAGCCGAGCCAGGACCGGTTTGTCGGCAGACATGCTCGCCTGCGCCCTCCCGGGCGAGCTGCGATCTCGGCGATCGAGCAGCACGCGGCGGCCGACGCCGGCGCGGCCGGCCTGGTGGCACCCGGCGCGGCGTAGGGCGCAGCCCGACGACCGCCGTCGGGCGGAGACCGGCCGTCTCGCAAGTCGGGGCGGCGGGATTTGAACCCACGACCCCCTGCTCCCAAAGCCGCCGACACGGCCCCGAGACGCTCAGGCTCCCGTACTGCCGCGTACGCCGGTCTTCGGCTCGGGGAGCTGCTGGCGCTCCGCTGGGGGGACATCGACTTCGCCAAGTCCACGATCACAGTCCGTCGCGCGGTGAGCGCAGGCGTGGAGTCCTCGACCAAGTCGGGGCGGATCAGGCGCGTTCCCCTCCCTGAGCAGCTCGTCGTCGCCCTGGACAGCCTCAGCCGCCGCGAGGCGTACACGTCGGAGACGGATCTGGTCTTCTGCAACGCCTTCGGGCGGGCGCTCGACGGATCGGCCCTCAGGAGGCGCTACAAGGCCGCGCGAGACGCCGCTGGAATGCAGGAGCTGCGCTTCCACGACCTCAGGCATACCTACGGCTCCAACCTCGCTGCCGCTGGGGTTGACCTGGTCACGATTCAGTCGGTCATGGGACACGGCGCGCTGGCGACGACCAGCCGTTACCTCCACGCCAGAGACGCTGCTGAGCAGGCCGGGGTTTTCACAAAAGTGTTTCAGCCCGCGACAGCCGACGAGGTCGCGACAGCCGGGTAGATCTGCCATAGCCGCTAGGTGTAGACTCGGACGCGAGGGATCAGTCGTAGCCGGGGTGCGCCCCAAGGTTGCGCAGGACAATGAGAACGGGGAGGACAGTGACGAAGCGGAAGGTTCTGGCGCTAACAGTCCCCGCCGTGCTTGCCGTCAGCATGGTCGGCGCCAGCAGCGCCGGAGCGGCGAAAGGATCTGTTCTGGTCCTGAAGGCGAACGGTCAGGTGCTCGCCAGCGGCGCGCCATACACGGTCACGATGGCGCCGGACTACTACTTCAAGACGAAGGTCTCCGTCAACGGCAAGAAGCCGCCGTCGCTCGAGGAAATCGGTTGCGGCGAATTCAACGAAGAAGGAACCATTGGGTGGAACAGCGCGATGACAAGCTGGGGCCTGTCGGCGACCAGCTCGGAGGAAGAATGTGGGGGCGAAATCGGATCTCCCCTACAACGGGACGTGATTTCAAACGAATTCTCGTTTTCCGCTCCGCACACGGCGCGAAATGAAGCAGTGGTCGAAGTGGAACGCCCAGAAGGCGAAGTAGAAGCCGAACGAGAAATGCAGGAACTACACGGCGAAGAAGTGCACCTGCGTGAACCGATTGAGTGCACGTATGTCTCGCGAAGCAGCAAGGGCCGGATTCCCACCAACGGGCAACCGCTTGTCGTGACCATTCGCGGCAAGATGGGGCTGCTTCCCACTCAGGTCAATCAGCCAAAGCACAAAGGGTGCGGACTGTCGGGAAAGTGGCAAGGGACTTTCACCTTCAGTTCCAGCGGCTCTCCGATCGTTGCAGCCGCTGAATAGCCGCAGAGGTCACCAGCGTAGGGCACGCGGGGCAGATTGCGACGATCCACAACGATCGAGCTGGAGCACACCGCGTTAGGATTTCCTGATGTACGCTTCCCAGGGTTGGAGGAGAAGGGCTGGATGACCGTCGATCAGGGCGTTGACCGCGTCGATGATCGCGTTCCGACCTCGCCCGGTATCTCTCTGCAGGCGGGCGATGCTGGGGAAGCATGCGCCCCTGGCGTCGACGTATCGGCAGAGAGCGATCAGAACCTGCCGCTCGGCTGAGGAGAGACTGGGGTCGGCCGCGAACCCTTGCGGGTCGAGGACCCACGGCTGGTCCGCTTCATAGCGGCCAGCGCTGGAGGCGATCAGGGATACCTCCTCGCTGGGCAGGGGCGGCTCGCAGCGCTGTGTGTTCATCGCCACGAGCGCCGCGAGCAGCTCTCCCGCGTAATTCCTTGCGACGGCGGAGGTACAGGCGACGACGCCCCACCTTGCGCGACGGGATCACGCACCGACGCGCCAGGTCTTCCACCGTGCTCTGCGGCATCCGCAGTAGCTCTGCGACCTCAGCCGAGGTCATCACGTCGCACGCGCTCAGGGCGCGCCGTGCTTCAACACCGTTACTTCCCACACCAGCTCCTTGCTGTATGCAGTTGGCCTCCCTCCTCACCAGGAGGGGTGCGCTTAGCCGTGAAGCGCCGTATTCAGTTCCGAGGCCGGCTCACGGTCGAAGTGAGGGCACAAGGCCAGGGGGAGCGCCAGCGGCGGTCTTGGTCATCCTCGGGAGTGAGGCCCCGGTAGTTGAAATCCTCGGAGTCGATGATGCTAGGCCGGCCCGGCGGGAGCAAGCCCG
>Ga0335085_10011018_pt1 | contig 13442 bp, 8 predicted proteins | sample Lox_Sample_45_FD_206712 | JGI IMG/M metagenome (GOLD analysis project Ga0335085, IMG submission 206712) | Soil microbial communities from Loxahatchee National Wildlife Refuge, Florida, United States - Lox_Sample_4.5 | ecosystem: Environmental > Terrestrial > Soil > Wetlands | place: USA: Florida...
CTCGAGCAACGTCCAACCCGTTCTGCGCGACAAATAAACGAAAAGTTGAACCGATCCGCGGATTTAGGTCCAGCAGCTTGTACTGCCCATCACGAGAATCAAAACGATAGCCGACATCCAAGGGGCCTCGATAGGCAACCGCTCGCATCAATCGCTTCGTCAGCATTTCCACCGCATCATTTCTGGCACAGATTCCGAGGGAGGTGCTACCTCGATGGGGCGGGAACTGACGAAGTTTTCTGCCAGTCGCACCGAACAAACAGTTGGAATGATCATTGAAGTACCCGTTGAACATCCAGATCGCATCGTCGCCTCCTGGGATGTACTCTTGCAAGATTAGTCCGGGAGCGCCGACCTGTGCATTCAAGTCATAGATGTTGAGCAGGTCCTTCTTGGTCGCCACAATAGCGACCCGCGCGAAATGACCGGATCTTTGCAAAAACTCACCATATTCGCTCTTCACAATCACTGGGAATTTTGTGTTTTCAGCGAACTCGAGTACCTCTTGGCGGGAGCTCGGCAGGGCGGTCTGAGGTGTGGGAATACCCATGTTTTGACAGAGGTCGGCGGTTTGCTTCCGACTTAAAAAGGTGCGCACTACTTCAACAGGTGGCGAAGGGATGAGATACGATTCGATAAGTGTTGCGGCGTTTTCGGAGACGAACAGCGCGGTGATGTCTGAGGTAGCGATCAGGATTGGCCTTGATCTAACCTTCTTTGCGACGTCGTGGAGGAAGAAAAGCGAATCGTCTCTCGAGGCTGATGAAAAATCCCAATAAAATAGGCCTTGCAGATAACACGACTGAGCTGCGGGTTCCAAGGAATTTTGATGGACGCCATAAACGCGGACACCCTGTCTACCTAGACTCCGAATAAGGCCGACACCGCCATGTTGGGACGACACAAGGGCCACGACCGGTACTGAATTGTTCTCGATACGCATCGGCTCCGGCGTGCCCACAGATTGCTTCGCCCGGAACAATGTCCCGACTAGACCCATAGCGATTCTTTCCATAACGGCAAACTGATACCGAGGTTTCGCGCGCGCGCGGTCTCATATACCGCCCAAGCCAGAGCGACATCGTTTACACCCATGCCCATATGACAATAATGGATTCGTTCGTCGCTTTCCCGCCCTATCTTGGTTCCTAAAATTAGTTCACCCAGATTCGCATGAATGTCTTCATCGCGCAGCAATCCTTGTTGGTGCATGATAGCGGGAGTCATAATGCCGCGCTGTTTCACCGTTTCCCACTCGTCGGTCACGATCTTCTCGCACTGCTGAATAACCTCAAACTCGCATTCATGACCTGCCAGCTGTATGGTCAGCGCGCCCGGCTTGATGTGCTGCGCGCGAATAAGCGGCTGCTGGGCAGTGGTTACAGTCAGAGCGACGTCGGCATCGTGGAGCGCACCCTCGATGCTCCGCGCCACCCGTACCGGAGCTCCCCATCGGCGGAGGCAATCATCGGCGACCGCCTGCGCGCTCGAGATTTGCCGGCCAAACAGCACAATCTCTTCGACATTGGGGACCTCGGTATAGAGTCCGAGGATTTGGGTCCGAGACTGCAGTCCCGCTCCAACGATGCCTATCTTGCGAGTCTGCCTCGGTGCAAGATAGCGAACTCCTAAGCCTGTCATAGCACCGGTGCGCATTGCACTGATCAGCCCACCTTCCATCACAGCCAAGGGCAACCCGGTTTGTGGGCAGTTGAGTATGATCAGGGCGCTCGCACGCGGCTTACCCAGCTGTCGGTTGGCTGGGAAGCTGGCGATCCATTTCATGCCTATAGCGGTGCGCACTGGTATTCCAATGGACGCCGCCAGCCCATTAAAGCGGCCCTGCTGTTCGCTCTGTGAGCTATTTGCGTTTCGCAGGACGATTTTATTCGGTTCCCTGACCTCGCCTTTTGCAAACCGCGCCTGTGCCTCCCGCACAACGTTGATCGCCCGGCGCATGTCGAGCACATCGGCTGCAAGAACCGATTCTTGGTCAAGATAGAGAAATTCCGCCATTCCCAAAGGCCCCTCCTGACGGGTGGCCACTAGCTCCGCTTGATGAGTTTACCGCAGACCAGCAGGTGATCCGTCCCGTCGGGCTTCCCACTGCCTGACGATTGCCTGGCAATAGGGTGCCGACTCCTGTTAAGTGCGAATACCGGCGGCCGCGGCTCATCGTGCGGGCAGGTCGCGCAATTCCGACACCATCCAGGGAGATCGCAGGAAACAACGACAGAAGAAAAGCGCTAGTTCCTTTTTGTTCAATAGCTTGCGGCTATTGAATATGGAATAGCCATGAGAAAAAACCTGGTCCAGTCGGCGACAAAATTTCCCGCATGGGACACTCAACCTGGCGCCTGGAGGGGGCATCTATCCTTAAGTTATTGCAACGTAATGCTTTACCGCATGCCGGTGGCTGTCAAAGATGTCCCACGATGGAATGCGGCGTGCCCAGCAGTTACTACAACTGACGTAGAGAGGGTATCCAGGGGTGTGGGGAGCACGATGGGTCAAGAGTCCGACGGCAGCCTGACACTCAGTGTAGAGGAGCTTCTTGCCGCGGCCCGCCGCCGCCGCTGGTGGATTTTCCTTTCCGCCTTTGTTTGCTGGATGGGCGGGTGGATCGTGGGGTGGTTGTGGCCCCCAACCTACAAGTCCGAGGCCGTGGTTCTGGTTGAGCAGCAGAAGGTTCCGGAGCAGTTCGTACCACCGAACGTTGCGCTAGACCTTCAGGATCGAGTGGAAAGCGTGACCCAACAGGTTCTCAGCCGCACGCGTCTCCAGGCTGTAATCGATCGATGGCACCTTTACTCACCCGGGCGCGGTCTCCGTGAATTGCTGCAATCGCGGGACGCCGTTGAACAGATGCGTGAGGACATCACTATCGAACTCGTCGCGTCGGATCGAAGAGACAGACCGAACGCCGCGCTTATGGCGTTCAAGATCTTCTACACGGCTGACAGACCCGAACTCGCGCAACGGGTTAACAAGGAACTGACCGATCTCTTCCTAGATGACAACAACAAAGCGCAACAGCTTTCAGAGAGCACGACCGCGTTTTTGAACAACCAACTGGCAGCTGCCAGAGCGAAACTTGGAGAACAAGAAGCTGCGGTGCGAGATTTCAAAGCGAAGCACCTAAGGGATTTGCCCAGTCAATTCGGGACCAACATGCAGATCTTATCCGGCTTGCAGGATCAACTGCAGACGGCACACCTCGCTTTGGAAAAGGCACGACAGCAGCAGCTCTATCTGGAGTCGCTCCGCCGGCAGTATCAATCAGCAGAGGCTGAGGACCTGAACACGCAACTCGCAAATTTGCGTATGAAGTACACGGACAATTATCCGGACATCATCGCGCTCAAGACGAGAATCGTTAAGCGGGACGCCTTGCTTAGGGATCTGGCGAATCAAGCGGGTGTCGAGCAAGGCCCGGATAAACCGTCCGAGCCGATGATGAAGATCGAGAGCCAGATCGAGTCCAACCGGCTCGAGGTTCAGAACTACGCGCAGAGAGAAAAGGACCTCGAGCGGGAGGTAGCAAGCTATCAGGCGAGACTAAACCTCGCACCGGAGATCGAACAACAGTTAGCGGAAATTTCCAGAGGGTACGAAGAGTCAAAAACGGAATACGACTCGCTGCTCAAGAAGCAGAGCCAGTCGGAATTGGCCGCGAATCTCGAAAAGGGCCAGCAAGGCGATCAGTTCACGATTCTCGATCCTCCGAGCTTGCCGGAGAGACCGTTTTCCCCGAACCGGCTTCTGGTCAGTCTGAAAGGCTTGGCTCTGGGAATCGTGCTGGGTCTTGTCATAAGCGCGCTGATTGAGGTGATGGACCTGAGAGTTAGAAAAGAGAGGGACCTTGAGGGCCTCGTCTCAGCGCGCGTTCTGGTTGGGATTCCGCACCTGAGTTACCCGGGAGAGGGTCTTGCTCTGGAGCGAAGCCGACGGATCGAAATGGTTGTCGCCACGGCGATGTCTGCGCTGATCCTGCTTACAACTGTCTACGGGATTTATAAGAGGTAAGGCGTGTACAGACAATTCTACGGTCTAAGTCGGAAGCCGTTCGAAATGAGTCCGGATCCTTTCTTTTTTTATCCCACCTCCCAACATAAGGAAGCTCTCGCCATCCTGCAGTACGGGGTGCTACGTCAGAAGGGGTTCGTGGTGATCACAGGCGAGGTGGGAACGGGTAAGACGCTGATCGTTCGCTGCCTCTTGGATTCACTCACTCGCCATCGAGTAGCTCTCGCATTCATTTACAACCCGAGACTTTCGTTTCAGGAGTTTTTGACGCATGTGCTGGTCGATTTGGGGTTGCCCCACTCTCCCCAGACCAAAGTCGAGATGCTGGCGCGTCTTAATAGCTTCTTGATGGAGCGCTCCCGCAATGGCACGACGACGGCGCTGATTGTGGATGAGGCCCATTTGCTCAGCTGGGATTTGCTGGAAGAAATTCGGCTGCTGACGAATCTAGAGACCTCACAAGGCAAGCTTCTGCAGATCGTGCTAGTTGGCCAGCCGGAGCTGGACCGGAAACTCGATTCAGACGGATTGCGCCAGCTCAAGCAACGGATCAGCTTGAGATGCCATTTGGAGCCGCTGAAACTCGAAGAACTCCGTGGCTACATTCATACGCGGCTCGATCTCGCCGGGGCCAATGGCAACAAAGCGAGCATATTTTCAGACGAAGCCGTCCAGACGGTGCACGACCTATCCTTGGGAATTCCGCGCTTGGCCAACACGCTCTGCGAAAACTCGATGATCTCGGGGTACGGCCAGCACGCAACACAGATCACGCCTGAAATCGTACGCGAGGTTGCGGCCGATCTTCGGCTCAAGGCCGGTGTCGAGCCACTGCCGACTTCGCTGTCGAGCGATCTTGAAGTACGAGACAAACTGCGCTCCGCCTTGTCCCAGATGATCGATGAGCTAGACAAGACACGCGGACAACCCTTTGATGAAGAAAACTTGGGCTCGGGAGTAAGAACGAGTGAGTAAGCTCTACGATGCGTTGCGACGAATGGAGATGGAGCGCGGGCAGTCCCGGAGCCGCTCGATTCCCCTGGCTGAGTCTTTAGGGGATCTTATCGCAGGCGCTGTTGAGGTGTCGGAACCGACATCATCCACGATAAGGGCCACGCCCAGTTGCCAACTTGTGGCGTCCACCGATCCGAAGAGCCTTGGTGCGGAAAGGTTTCGGGCTTTGGCCACCCGACTAGAGAATCTGCGACGGCAGAGCGAATTCAAGGCCCTCCAAGTAACCAGCGCAACCGTTAATGAAGGAAAAACCCTGGTCGCCGGTAACCTCGCCGTGACTCTCGCTCGACAATCCGGACTGAAGGTTCTTTTGGTGGAAGGGGACCTGCATAGGCCCACGCTCGCCTCGCTGTTCGGGTTGGCCCACTTGCGCGGACTGAGTCATTGGTGGTTGGAAAAAGAAGAAGAGCTGGAAAGCTTCATCCATCGATTGGACGACATGCCGCTCTATTTTCTGAGCGCAGGAGCCACTTACGACCAGCCTTCGCAAATCCTGCGATCGAGCCGTTTTGGGGAAGCTTGGATGAAATTAGCGAGCCGGTTTGACTGGGTGATCGTGGATTCGACACCCATGTCTCCTGTTATTGATGCACATCTATGGTCTCGATTGGTTGAGACTATCCTGCTTGTGGTCCGCGAGGGAGTTACCCCGATTAAGAGCCTGAAAAAGGGTCTGGCAACCCTCGATAACCCTACCTTGGCCGGTATCGTTCTGAACGACGCGTCGGAGTTCGATCATCTGAGTTACGGCCAATATTACGCGACGGGTGAGAACGGCAACCACAAGGAGCGACCGACCTTTAGCAAGTCCCTGCATCACCTGGAAAAGGCAAGGGCCTGGCTCATGGCCGAGTTGCGGAAATCGAAATAGGCTGTCTCGGTAGAATCGGCCAGCGGGCTCTCAACCTGTAGGTGGATCACTCACGACGAACTGAGTCCGCGGCCGCCGATCCCGATCGGCCCTCCCCCCAAGTAAGACAAGGAAACCGTCAAAGTCACCCAAGAGTGAAGTCAGCCGGTCGGGCGACTTGTGCATCGGGCCTTCGCCCTCCCTGTCTAATGGCTGAAGACGACATCGACCCAGTAGTTGGAAGCTTGATAGCTATTCGTCGGAAATGCACTGCTGCCGCCGTATTTGAACACACCATTCACGCTCGTTCCGTTCGATAAAGCCTGTAGCGGCGGATTACTTACTCCCGTGTTGAAATAGGGCCGGTCAACTGCGAAATCTCCCGTCGGAGTAAAATACGAAGCGACATAGACGGTGTTAGCCGTGATCGCGACCGGAGAGGAGAAGTTCACTTGCTGCCAGCCCGAAGCGGTCTCCCCTATAAAGGTCGCGCTTGCCAGCAGAGTGCCGCTGCTGCTCCAGAGATTGCCCACGTGCGTGCCGGTGTTATTCACGCCCTTGTAGAAACGGATCCCGGTAATGAAGCCGCTGGAACTGGATGTGAACTTCACCCCTAATTCGACGGAGCGAGCTTCATTCGTATCCGCTGTCCCCGGCCTCGCCGTGCTCGGCCAGATCGTGGCAGCAATCGCAATGCTCAGTGTTTTCGTAGCGGTTTGCACGGGGTTGCTCGAGTCTGTCACCTGAACAGTGAAACTCGTCGTACCCGAGCCTGTCGGCGTCCCCGTTATCATCCCTCCAGTCGAAAGTACTAATCCTGCCGGAAGGCTAGAGCCGGAGACCAACGTCCAGCTATAGGGCTGCGTTCCACCGGTTGCTGCAAGAGTCTGGTTGTAGGCTACCGATCGCATTCCCCCCGCCAGGGATGTGGTTGTGATTGCCAGCGAGCCCGTTCCAACGCTGGTGTTGAAGACGACATCGACCCAGTAGTTGGAGGCTTGATAGCTGCCCGTCGGAAATGCGCTGCTGCTGCCGTATTTGAACACACCATTCACGCTCGTTCCGTTCGATAAAGCCTGTAGCGGCGGATTGTTGACCCCCACGCTGAAATAGTTCCGGTCAACAGCAAAATCTCCGGTGGGAGTAAAGTACGAAGCAACATAGACCGTGTTAGCCGTGATTGCCACGGGAGAGGAGAAGTTCACTTGCTGCCAGCCCGAAGCGGTCTCTCCTGTGAAGGTCGCCCTTGCCAGCAGCGTGCCACTGCTGCTCCAGAGATTCCCCACGTGCGTGCCGGTGTTATTCACGCCTTTGTAGAAACGGATCCCGGTAATGAAGCCGCTGGAACTGGATGTGAACTTCACCCCCAATTCGACTGGCTGAATTTCATTCGTATCCGCCGTCCCCGGCCTCGCGCTGCTGGACCAGATTGTGCACGGACATTGTCCTGAGACGCTACTAACAGTAAAATTCACTCCGTTGCTGGCCACTCCGCCGACCGTTACCACCACGTTTCCTGTCGTCGCTCCGGAAGGCACCGAAGTCGAGATGTTCGTCGCGCTCCAGCTCGTCACTGTGGCTGTTGTTCCGTTGAATTTGACTGTGCTGGTCCCCTGCGTCGATCCGAAATTCGTACCTGTAATCGTGACAGGAGTCCCTACCGGCCCCGAAGTCGTCGATAAGCTGGAGATCGTCGGTGGCCCTTGTAGTGTGTAGGTGGCACTCGCCAACGCACTGTTCGTGAATCCGGCCTTGGTCCCAACCGCCTTCACGACCGTAGTCTTTGTGACAGTGAAAGATCCGCCGTACGTTTGTGAGGTAGCCGAGCCGGGAGGTATGCTGCCATCGGTTGTATAGGAAATGGCCGCTCCCGACGTGGCATCCGTCATGGACACCATTACAGAACCGCTGAATGTTTCCGACCCGGGACTAATGACTGGGGTGGCGACCGTTGGGGGACCCGAACCGAGCAAGCCGTAAACGTCAACTTCGGTGGAAGTGCCTACATATACTTTGCCATTAGCAATGGTGGGGACGGCGAACTTTACGGCGTTTCCGGCCGCATCGCGCGCAGCATTCTGTGCACTGCTGTAGAGCATCGTTGCAATGTTTGTGGCATCATACGCGCGGAGCACTGATGGTCCCGGTCCTGGCCCGGGAAAACCATACTGTGTACCATCGATCGCCCAGACAATCGCGCTTCCGGGTGTCGTTCCATTTGAAGAGACCGAAAGGCCGGCGCCAGGAAAATTGATCAACGGACTGCCTCCGGTGACATGCGTGAAGTCCGGAAGTCCATTGGTGACGGGAATCGATTTCAGCACATCATTGATACCCCAGAAGTAGAGAGTATTGTTCCAGTACGCAGGCACGTTAAACATCCCGCCCCCGCTACCGGATTCTTCGATGATTTCCGGGTCGCTCGTGCATCCCGAACAATAGTGGGAATTCCCCGTCGTCATTTGGTCGCGATTGATGACGTAGATCTTCCCCTGTTTTCCCGCCTCAACGAGGATGTGTGGGAACGCTCCGGGCTGGTCCGGCAGCAACAGCACACCGCCTGATCCCAAGTCGCCGTCATTGGCAAACATATTGGCCTGGTTCTCGGGTGTGAAATAGTCCAGTTGCGTAAGACGCTGGTTAGTCGTGCCCAGTTTTACAATCGTATCGCCCGTTTCTGTCGCTGGCACGTGGGTCGTGTCGAAATCTCCATTTCCCGACGCGATGAAGATGTTGCCGCTCGAATCGGCGGCCACTCCCGCTCCTGACATCCAGAAACCGCCCAACCCTCCGTTGGGTGTCGTAACGTAGACGCTTTTCATGGCGAAAGTCGCCGCGTCATACGCAAACAGCCAGCCATGATAAGGAGAAGAATCGCAGTGCGACCCATAGGCGATGTAGATCGTCCCGTTCATCAGCAACAGACCGGGCCGGTTTAGTGCATGCTGCGCGTTGAGATTCGAGTTGAAGACAAGCTGCCCGCCCGAGCTGCCGTCGCCGGTTCCGCTCACTGTGGCTGCAATCACGACCGGTCCCGGACTCTTTTCGTTGCCGGTGAGAAGATCCAAGGCATGCAAACGATGAAAATAGTTGGTGCCGTCGGTGGACTTCGCTTCGACGTAGATCGTTTTCGATACCGGATCGATCACCGGAGTGCCGGTGATCCCGATCAGAGGCTTTATATCCCCGCAAGGGGTCGTCGTCGAACTGTTCAGTGGTGCTTCATTCGCCCCTGCGCCGTGGCTCGCATCCACCATGCTGGCTTTCCACAAAAGAATGGAACTGGTGGAATCGGCGTCGTAGGCATAGACGATGTCCTTTTCCGTGGCAACGATCACAACGTTGTGCACTCCGCCGTTGATTGTCACGCTCGGAACGTAGAGCGGCTGCGCATATACTTGGCCGCTCTCCGTCGTTAGTGCGAAAAGCTTCCCGAACTGATTCACGTTCACGTTCGAGGTATTCAGAATCGTTTCGGAGGTGTTCTGTCCCGTTCGCGCATTGTCATTGTGTTGCGTGAGAACTGAAGTCTGTCCGAAGGCCGGCGTCACAACCACCCAGAGAAGAACCAATACACTGAAATTCCAATAGAGCAGACGTCCAAAAGTAGCAATGAGAAGTGCCTGTGTTTTGCACATCGGACAACCCCTAGGTTAGAGTGGCAAAGCCACAGCGGCTGAGCAGCAGGCCCGGAAACCTTAACACAACGGCAACTGCGAATGAAGGCGAATCCTAATCGAAGCCGAGTTGTCCAGGACTATACGTTCTAGGCCTGGCTTCGTGCAGCGTTCTATCAGATCACCGAGTAACTTCAGTCTGGATTGACTCCGATTGCAAAAGCATATGAGCCGATCTCCGACCCGCTCCTGCATGAAGTTCTTTGCAAGTGCGTAACCCAGAGCGTGGGGGATTCGCCATAAAGGCGCCTGGTGTAATGGCTTCCCATCAAGGAAACGAATGCGTATTAGTATGGGAGTGTGATCAAAGAAGGAAGTCAGAAGTTTCTGGGGTAAACAGCAGGCTGGATGGAGGGATTTTCGTTTTGACTATATCTGAACTCAGAGCATTGGTATCGATGGCCAGCGCAGTGAGCCTCGCGCTCGGTTCCCTGGGGATCTCAATTGCGGTGGATGCTCCTTCCCCGACTTTCAATAAGGACGTAGCGCCGATCCTTTTCAGGAGCTGCGCGAATTGCCATCGCCCGGGGCAAATAGCCGGAAACGTTTCGTTTTTGTCCTACGAAAGTACGCGGCCCTGGGCTGAATCGATCAAAGATAAAGTCCTAAAGCGGGAGATGCCGCCGTGGCCAGCGGATCCCAGGGGAAGCGTGAAATTCCGCAACGACCCTCGACTCAGCGAAAAGGAGATAGAAACGCTGGTCAATTGGGTGAACGCGGGCGCCCCGAAAGGGAATGATGCCGATCTGCCGCCTGCGCCAACGTTTCCGGAAGGCTGGCTGCATCCGAAAGGGCTAGCGCCAGATGCTGTGATCACATTGCCAGAGTTTGAGGTGCGAGCCCCTGGTGAAAACCCGTACCTGAGATACTTGGTGAAGGTACCGTTCCCCACGGACAAATGGGTTGTTGCCATCCAGGTTCGCCCGGGTAATCCCGCCCTTGTTCACCATATGGCGTTCACCGAGTTAGCGTTTCCTGAGAGCGTGACACCTGGCAACCTCAACCAGCTCGCAACGTTCGTCCGTCAGCAAGGCTTACCGGAGAGTGCGCTCGGGATTCTGCCGGCAGTAGAGGTTCCGGGAAACGCCAAAGTGTACGACATGCTGGGAGTGTACACGCCGGGGACAACCTTTGAGATGTACGAACCAGGGAGCGCCAAGCTCCTGAAGGGCGGCAATAATCTATATCTGAACTGCAACTTACATTACCAGATGAGGGGCGGACCGGAGAGGGATCGGACCAAGATCGCTTTCTGGTTCCAGCCTGAACCACCCAAACACCAACTGTTTCGAGTGCCCGCCTCCGGCGAAAGCCTTATCGCCAACGGGCACCAGTTGCTGACCGATGCTCCAGGGGAACGAGCCGAGGGTACTAATGTGGCAATTCCGCCGATCCCACCAAACACGGAGAACTATGAAGTGGTCGGGATAACGGCTTACACAGAACCAGTGACACTTTATCAGTTCCAACCGCATGCCCATTTGCGAGGCAAGGACTTCACATATGCCGTCGTCTATCCCGACGGACGCGAGCAACGCGTGCTCAGCGTCCCGAAATACAATTTTCACTGGCAGATGGCCTATGACCTTGAAACCCCGCTCAAACTTCCAGCGGGCAGCAAGCTGGTCGTTACAGCCCACTACGACAACTCTGTAAAAAACGAGCTTCTAATGCACCACCACGGTCATGAGGATTCTGATCCAGCGCACAATCCTGGGCCAGACAAAGAAGTGCACTTCCGCGATCAAAACCAGAGCTGGGATGAGATGTTCAGCCCATTTATCCAGTATTCAGTCGACAGCGAAGATCCGGCGCGGACGACGCAGCCGCAAAAGGGGATGAGCGGGAAGAACGATGCGGCTCAGACGCCGGAGGGGGAATCGAGGAAGGGCGGCCTTGATATCGTGGCAGTCGTCGGTTGTTTAGAGCAGAGCGCCCCTGGAACGTGGAGACTGAGCCACGCGAGTGATCCTGTTGTCAGCAAAACGCAAGCAACATCGATGGCGGAATTAAAGGAAGAGGCAACTAAACCGCTGGGCACGCAACATTACGAACTTCTGGGTACAAGAGTTTTCAACTCCACGCGTCACAACGGAGAGAAGATGGCTGTGAAGGGCGTCTTAATAAGGGGCACCAATCTCAACCGCATCAACGTCACTTCGCTGCAGACGCTCGCCTCGACGTGCAACTAGCACCCATCAGGTTTAAAGGTGCGTCGCTTGAGCGACGTGAGAAACTCAATTTCGCAAAAGGGGCAACGAATCCGAGCGATCTCCGTATCCTATGCGATGCTGCGTAACGAAATCGAAAAGCGCTTTTCGAGACGCATCTGCAGAGCGTTGTAGTTCGAGAAGAGGTTGGATCGCAGTGTGTTGATACCTGCATCGATATTGGGATCGGGTCGGCGCTGGGCCAGGGGAAATCCTCCGCGACGCGAGAAGAGAGCTACCACTCCGCTGAGCCTGGCAGTCTGGCGCGTCACGGTCGTCGGGCGTGCGCCCGCGATGCAAACTCGTCCGTCCCCATCAGAAATCCCTCGACCTGATTTCCACCTCACCTCCGTTCGTAAGACGAACTACAGATCACCACTGCGCTCAATCACATCACATCACGGGGAGCTTTCCATTTGTCGCCCGGCCCACCACAGATCTCGCAGACGATATCCCCGTCTGTGCCAATTAGGCCGGTCCGGGTCCCATCGGTGGGACATGGCTCCATTCGAACGGGAGGTTTGCGATGCTGAGTTCTTAACTGCTCTGCCAGCGTTTCGCTGGAAATGTAGTAGACGTCGACCTTCGGATGTCGTCGAGTGCGGGGCTTGGATTTAAGCAGAACATCGGGCAACCGGCCAAGCGCTTCCTCGAACTCGCGGCGATTGAATTGGTACCCGTCGCAACGAAATGGTGGACAAATATCGTTAGCCCAAAAGCCATCCTGGAACGCGACGACGAAATAAGGACACTGCTCAGATGGGGTCCCCAAACGATCGTAGTCATGCGGACCTAGGACTTCTATTTTCATGGCACACCCCTAGCTTTGGTTTTCGCTAGCGGCCGTGCTGAATCTATCCGGTGTGCCGCTTGTTGGCTCAAAAACGGATTATACGTCTCAACTGGAATGAGGATCAAGGGCCCCAAAGCGGCACTCACCGCGGGAAAGAGCCTTGGCGCGATTTTCAAGTCTGCTCGATACAGGCGGATCAAGCGAAAGAACAGAACGGTTAACTCTCGGCGAAAAAAACCGCCGCGAGGTCGTACTTCTCACGGCGGGCATAAAACCATCACAGATTGCGTCGCTACATTAATCGGTACAGGGAACTGATCTTACGCTTTCTGTTCGGATCGCGCGCGGCAGCCAAAACCAGTCACCCCTCGAACGATCTAATCGCGATTCTTTGAGGTTCCTTGAGGCCCCTTCACTTCCGTTTGCCGTGCCTAGTTCTCGTCCGATCCGATTCCTCTGCCTCACTGGTTTTTCCTTCGCGGATACATCGATCAAGAAGAAATTCGATCTGCTTATTCAGTGACCGGTGCTCTCGCTCTGCAAGCGCGAGCAATTTTTGTTTGAGGCTGGCGGGGATGCGCAAAGGCAACCGTACTAGTTCTTCACTCATAAGGGGACAAAGGCTATCGACAGTGTGGTTTTCTCCTTGACTATGACGCCATATTAATTCATAATGACGTCATAATGGCGCCATAAGAAAAGGAGGCTGCCGTGCCAAAACAAACGCAATCTACCCTAGTATGTCAGAACCTGCGGCTAGTCAAGAGACTTTATCCCGACTTGGCGCAGGGAGATCTTTACCGTTTGCGCGAGTTGACGCAAGCGCATCGACTTTCCGTCTCAGAGGGCGACATTTCATGCATCGATGGAAG
>Ga0335085_10011019_pt1 | contig 13442 bp, 9 predicted proteins | sample Lox_Sample_45_FD_206712 | JGI IMG/M metagenome (GOLD analysis project Ga0335085, IMG submission 206712) | Soil microbial communities from Loxahatchee National Wildlife Refuge, Florida, United States - Lox_Sample_4.5 | ecosystem: Environmental > Terrestrial > Soil > Wetlands | place: USA: Florida...
ACCCATCCCGCCATCATGATGGCGCGCGAGACGGTCAGCTATGACGAGCTCGATCGCCGCTCGGCGAAAATGGCGCGCGCGTTACTCGCCGCCGGCGCCGGCAAGGGCACGCGCATCGCTCTGATGGCGCCTGACGGCATCTTCTGGATGACCGCCTATCTTGCCGGCTTGCGCATCGGCGCGCTGGTCACGCTCGTGTCGACTCTATCGACGCCGCCCGAGCTTGCGTACATTCTGCGCAACAGCGATACGCAAATCTTCATCGGCGTGCGCCGGTTTCTCCGCCACGACTACGGGCGCACGCTGACTGCCGCGTTGCCGGGGTTGGCTGAAGGAAAGGCGGAACGCCTGCGCCTCGCGGCCGCCCCCTATCTGCGATCGGTGTGGCTCGACGATGCGCAGGAGCTTGCGTGGGCCGGCCCGACGGAAGACCTGATTGCCAAGGCAGAACAAGCCGATGCCCCGGACGCCGCGCTGCTGGCCGCCGTCGAGCGGGAGGTTTCCCCCGCCGATGACGCCGTCATCGTTTACACGTCCGGCAGCACGTCTACGCCCAAGGCCGTCGTGCACACGCAGTGGAACACCACCCGTCATCCGCCCGAACTCGCCAAGATCTTCCTGCTCGCGCCGAGCGACCGGATGATGCCGCTGCTGCCGGTGTTCTGGCTCGGCGGACTCGCGATGGCGATGCAGGTGCTGAGTGTCGGGGCAACTTTGGTCTATCCCGAAACGCCCGATACCGCCGACGTGCTCGATGCGATCCAGCGCTTCGACGTCAACCGCGTCAACAGCTGGGGCGACCTGCTGGTGAAATTGCGCGAAGCGGCGACGGCGCGCGGTCTCGATGTCGACAGGATCGTCGGTCTCGGACCGTTCCGGGACGGCAACGGTGTGCTCATTCCGCCGCCGCTGCAAGTCAACATGCTGGGCATGAGCGAAACCTTTGCGCCGCACAGTGCCGAGCGCCTCGATCTTCGTCTGCCCGACGACAAGGCCGGCTCGTCGGGGCGCACCGTCAACGGCTACGAGCGGCGCGTCGTCGATCCGGAGACGGGAAACGAAGTGCCGCCGGGCGAAGTCGGAGAGCTGCAGTTGCGCGGCGGCGCGCTGATGAGCGGCTTCTACAAGGTCGATCGCCGGAACGTGTTCACGCCCGACGGCTTTTATCCGACCGGCGATCTCGTGCGGCTGGATGGCGACGGCCATCTTTATTTTGTCGCCCGGCGCGGCGACATGATCAAGACCAAGGCCGCCAACGTCTCGCGCCTCGAAGTCGAGGCGGCATTGCGATCCCTGCCGGGTGTCGAGCTGCCGATCGTGGTCGGACTGCCGGATGCGGAGCTCGGCCAGCGCGTCGTGGCGGCGGTGGTTCCCGCAAACGGCGCCGTGTTGAACGAGGCTTCGCTCAAGACGGCTCTGCGGGCCGCGCTCTCGAGCTACAAAATTCCGCGCGAGATTGTCTTCATCACGCATGCCGACGTGCCGCGAACGGCGACGGGCAAGATCAAGCTATTCGAACTGGTCGAGATGGTTGCGGCCGAACTCGCGAAACCCTCCTGAGTATCCCTTAAGGGCCTGATCAACTTGTGTTCACACATCTTCCTGCACGATCGGGAGCGCACGTTGCGTCTCCGCGGTATTCACCACAAAGAACACCAAGGACACGAAGGAAACCGCGCCGGTCGTGGCTCGCGCGAAGCGCTGAAGACGCTACGAAACCCCGTGCGGTCGGAGTGTTTCCTGCGAAGCGTGCGGCGACTTCGTGTGTTCTTCGTGTTCTTTGTGGTGAATAGGCTTTCCGTCGCGGGCCATGACTTTTGGTGGGAGGGCAACCGATGAACGAACTGCGCTTCGAAGGACGCACGGCGATCGTCACCGGAGCGGGTGGCAATCCGAGCCTCGGACGGGCGCACGCCATTCTGCTGGCGAAGCGCGGCGCCAATGTCGTCGTCAACGATATCGGCCGCGATCCGGAAACGCCCGGCTATTCCGGCACGGCATCGGCCGAGGCCGTTGTCGAGGAAATCCGCGCATTCGGCGGCAAAGCCGTGGCCGACGTTCATTCCGTTGCGAGCGAAGAGGGCGCTGCCGCGATCGTCCGAACTGCCGTCGATGCGTTCGGCGGCGTCGACATTCTCGTCAACAATGCCGGCATTTCCATTGCCGCGCCGTTCGACCAGATGACGTCGCGCGATTTCCGGCGGCACATCGACATCAATCTGATGGGAGCGGTGTGGACCTGCCGCGCCGCGTGGCCGCACATGCGCACGCAGGCTTACGGCCGCATCGTGAACACGACGTCGGGGGCACTGGCGGGGTTTTCGTGGCTCAGCGCGTACGGCGCCAGCAAAGGCGGGCTGCTGTCGTTGACGCGGGCGCTCGCGGCGGAAGGCGCGGCCCTCGGCATCAAGGTCAACGCAGTCAATCCCGGCGCGTTCACCCGCATGGTGGCCGCGCAGCAGGAAGAGACGTCGGCCATGCTCAGACACGCCAGCGAAAATTTGCCGGCAGAGCTGGCGTCGCCCGTCATTGCCTTTCTCGCGCACCAGGACTGTCCCGTCACCGGCGAATGCATCGAATCGGTGGGCGGAGAGGTGCGCCGGGTTTATCTCGCCCAGACCGCGGGTTTTGCGGACCGCGCGCTGACGATCGAGACGGTGGCCCGGCGCTGGGACGACGTGATGGCCGGCAGCGCCGCTTCGCTCATCCCGCATGGCGCGCTCGACCCCACCCAATGGGACATCAAGCCGTATCGGACGAGATGAAAGCATTGCTGGGACCGCGGACGCCCTCGTCCGCCATAGATGGTGGCGCTCGTTGATGATTGCGAAAGTCTGAGATGGCTCGAGGCCAGACGCGGACGAGGGCGTCCGCGCTCCCAGGGCGATCCTTGGCGTCTTTGCGACCTTGCAGTTATGAGTCCGCACCGAATGAGGAGAAATACAGATGGCGGTCGACGATCAGAACCCCCCAGCCGAAGACATCGTCCTCTACGACAAAGATCCCAAGACCAGGATCGCGACGATCACGCTCAACCGTCCCGGCCGCATGAACGCGCCGACCATTGCCGCGCGTCACCGCTTCGCCGACCTCGTGCACCGCTCCAACATCGACGACGAGGTCAAGGTGCTGGTGGTGCGCGGCGCCGGCAAGCATTTCGGCACCGGCGCCGATCTGCCGGAGCAGGCCGGAATGTTCTCCGACAAGCCGCAAACCTCACTGCTGCACGAGTTCCGGATCGGCGACGACGAGGGCGTCAAATACCCGCCGAAGGAGTCCTATCGCTACCTCGCCTCGATCACCAATCTTTACGCCAATTCGAATTTCGGACTGCGCTCCCTGCAGGATTTCAAGAAGATCAGCATCGTCGAGGCCAAGGGCTATTGTTATGGCTGGCATTTCTACCAGGCTGCGGATGCCGACATCGTCGTTGCCTCCGACGATGCGCTGTTCGGTCATGCCGCCTTCCGCTATGCCGGCTGGGCGGCGCGGCAATGGCAATGGGCGCTGATGATGGGCCTGCGCAAATTCCAGGAGATGGTGTTCACGGGCCGGCCCTTCACCGCGCGAGAGATGTACGACTGCAACTTCGTGAACAGCGTCGTGCCGCGCGACCAGCTCGAAGCGGAAGTGCGGAAATATGCGCTCGCCTGCTCGCACACCCGACCGACCGACACCGTGGTGATGCAGAAGACCTTCTTCGAGGCCTTCAAGCAGCAGCAGGGAGAATATCTCGGCAGCGTTCTGTCGGGCTGGCTGGAATCGATGCTGCCGCTGGTGAAATCGGACGGCGAGCTCGAGCTGGGCGACGAGACCTTCGGCAAGGGGCTCGCTCATGCGGTCAAGGACAACGACAATCTTTATCCGCCCGAGTGGCGTTTGAGCTATGGCAGCCGGCCCGCGCCGGCGCCCAGTGCCGTGCAGGAAATCGCACAGCTGCGCCAGCAGATCGAAGCGTTGCAGCAGCAGGTGCGCACGCTGGAGCGCAAGATCGGGCAGGGGTAATCCGTAAAATAACGATTGTCATTCCCGCGAAGGCGGGAACCCAGTGGGCGCGCGTCCGCGCACCAATAAAAATAACTGTCGCAGAGTGTTTCCGAGTCGTCGTTGACGACATGCGTGACAAACGTCGGTCGCCGGGCGTCGTGTAAAGCGAACTCAGGTGGTGAACGATGTCCCGAAGCTATTACGTCTACATGCTTGCCAGCCGTCGCAACGGCACGCTCTACATCGGCGTGACGAATGACATCGCGCGCCGCACATTCGAGCATCGAAATGGTCTCGTTCCGGGATTCACGAAGGATTATGGAGTCAAGATGCTCGTATATTTCGAAACATTCGAAGATATCGGTTTTGCAGTCGAGCGCGAGAAGCGCCTGAAAAAGTGGCGGCGGGCATGGAAGATCGCGCTGATCGAGGAGCGAAATCCGGACTGGCACGATCTCTACGAAACGCCGAATTCCTGAAGCGGGGGTCTGAGCGATTGGCGCGCGGACGCGCGCCTGCTGGGTCCCCGCTTGCGCGGGGATGACAGTGTGGGGGAAGGTTCGCGTGACATAATTTACCCGCGCGTTGTCATCCTTGCGCGTTGTCCTCCCCGCGAAAGCGGGGATCCAGCGCAGCCGCGTCCGCGGCCGAACAAACAGGATCGAGACATAGTGATGATGCCGATGATGGCCCGGCCGCTGTGCCGTTGGCGCGCGGACGCGCGCCTGCCGGGTCCCCGCCTTCGCGGGGATGACAACCTTGTTTTCTCCTGCTGTTGTTACCCGATCCCCTCCAGCAGTTCCTTCGTACGGTGGTCGATCATCGCTGTGCTGATGCGCGCGGTGTAGGCGGTGTTGATGGCTTCCGGCTGGAAGATCGATTCGTTGATGATGAAGATGCAATGGGCATACGGCAGGAACACGCCGAACTGGTGCATGGCCTCGTCGAAACCGGGGCCTTTGACCCCGCAGGCAGCGAGCTCGTCGAGATAGTGCTGGACGAGCGCCCCTTCCCAGCGCGCGCGGTCCGCGGTGTCGAGCGCGCAGACGAGATGATAGGTGACTTCCACCATCGGCGGCGCCCGATGGGTCAGCGAATCGAAAAATCCCGGCGTGCCGTCCTTCTCCAGGTACAGGTTCCCGAGATGCGTATCGCCGTGGATGATGCTGTGGGGCAGCGTCTTCCCGAACGACGCCATGCGGTCGAGCGCGTCGCTCATCCATTGCCGGTCGTGAAATCTCACCGACGATGCCGCGCCGCGCGGCGATGAAACGAAGCGCTGCCAGACTTCGGGCTCGAGATACTGGTTGAAGTATCGCCGCTGGTTCTGCAGCAGGTCGTCCACCCAGTCCCACCGGCCGCCGGCGGCGAAATCCGGGCTGTTCCAGGATTGGGCGTGAAAGCGCGCCAGCGCGCGAAGCCGCCGCGCCACGACCTCGTGCGTCTGCGGCTTGAGCGGATCGCAGAATGTGACGCCGCGCGCCACCAGATCTTCCATGATGACGATGCCCTGCTTCCGCTCGGCGTCGTAATCGGCGAAGTAGCAGGCTGGTGTGTGCAGCTTCAGCACCGGAAAGACATCGCGGTAGGCCTGCACCTCGCGCTCGTGCATGTAATGCATGTGGCGGCTGTGCGGTTCGAAACCGCCCTTGAGGACCACGCTCTGCGGCACGCCGGCGGCATGGCCCGCATTGTTCAACGCGAGCCTGAGCCAGACCTTGGTGCAGGTGCTGCGCTTCATGCCGGTGATCTCGAAATCGCGCACCTCGAGTTCCGGCGCGCGGGCGCGCAGCGCCGCATTGAGCCAATCGCGGTCGATCTCCTCGATCGTCACCGGCAAAGGACGGAACTCAGGCGTCGGCATGAACGGCCTCCATCGAAGGGTCCACCTGGATTTTCTGAGCGCCGGTGCCGGCGCGCATGCTTGCGATGACGCGAGGAACATCGTCGAGTCCGATCACTTTGTCGACCACAAGCTCGGGCCTGATGCGGCCGGATTCGAAAGCCCTGGCGGTCGCCACGAACTCGTTGACGGAGTAGGCGACGGGAAAGTGCAGGCGGACTTCCTTGAAGGCGCAGAAGGCCGGCACGATGGGTTCCGGCTGCATGCACATGCCCAGAGAGATCACGGTGCCGGTAGGGCGAACATATTCGATCGCCTTGTTGAGCAGGCCGGGTTTTCCGGCGCATTCGGCCACGATGTCCCACGGGCCCGCGCGATCGAGCGCAGCCGGATCGTCTTCCGCGAAGCTGTGGAACCGATCGGCGCCGAACGTGAGCATCGTGTCGCGTTTCTTCGATGACCGCGATGCAACGGTGACGGCGCGTGCGCCCAGTTGCCGTGCCCAGTAGACGACCGCCAGCGCCATCGATCCTGCGCCCAGCACCAGGAGGTTCTCGCCGCCGCGCATGTCTGCGAGCCTGAGCGCGCGCAAGCCGCAGGCGATCGGTTCCACCAGCGCGCCGTCCGCCAAACTCAACGATTGCGGCAGGCGAACGGCGGTCTGATGCGGAATGGCGATGAAGTCGGCGAAACCGCCCGACAGAAACCGGATCGCGCTGCAATAGAAGGGGCGGCCGTTCAGGCAGGTCTGGCAGGCGCCGCAGCCGATCTGCGGCAGGCACGCGACGCGGTCGCCCACTTTGAACCCCGTCACGTCTTTGCCGATCGCGACGACCTCGCCGGAATATTCGTGGCCCAGCCGGCAGCCGGCGGGATAGTCGAAAGCGCTGCCCGACGTCATCGAGGGATCGCTGCCGCAGATGCCGCAACGGCCGATCTTGAGCAGCAGATCCTCGCGCGACGGCTCGGGATCGGGCACGTGCTCGACCGTGATCGGCAGGCCTGCTCCAGGATAAATCGCGACACGCATCTGCTTCTACCGAAATGCCGTCAGAGCGGGAAGAGATACGCTGGCGCAAATCTTCTCACTTGAGGCTGTCACCCCGGCCAAGCCGCGTCGCCACGAATGTGGCCGGTCGACCACGGTGAGGGTTGGCGCGGCGCCGAGCCGGGACCCATAATCGCGATCCACTGGGTCCCGGCTCGGCGCCGCGCACCGTACACCGGCCTGCAGCGGTTTCGATGCGCGACTTGGCCGGGATGACACGCTTGTGGTCATGTCGCTCCTCGTCCACTCCGTGTCTCGGTGGCGAATTCCATCTTGCAACATCACGAACCCGGTGCGCAGCTGAAGCCTCAAGTCAAACGATAGACGTCCTTCGCCACCTTGCTGAACAGCAGCGCCTTCTCGTCGCCGGAATAGGACTTCGTGATCCGCTTGAAGGCGTTCCACAGCGCGCCGTAGCTGCTGGTCGTGCCGTCGGGCGGGAAGTTGCTCTCGAACATGCAGCGTGCCGGCCCGAAGGCGGCAATGCCGGTTTCGATGTACGGCTTCCATGCCGATGCCAGTTCCTCGGAGGTCTTGTGTCCGCGGACAAATTGCATCGGCGCGGCCACGTCGGTTCCCAGGCCGCCCAGCTTCACGCAGACATTCGGCCGCTGCGCCAGCTCGGTGATTGCCGACTGCCATTGTCCAAGTTCGTCGCGGGATGGATCGCGGAAATGCGGCGACGCGAGATGGTTGAGCACGATGCGCGTTTGCGGACATGCCGAAGCGAGCGCGCAAGCCTCGTCAAGCTGCATGCGAAGGCACCACAGCTCCAGTGTCAATCCCGATCTGCCGAGGGCGCGCACGCCGTCGCGGAACGAAGCATCGGCCATGACATGCGCGACGAGCATATGGGCCGGCCGTCCCACCACGCCGTGCTCGCTATAGGCGAGCCACGGCCGGACGCCGCGAAACCGGCCGTTGCCGGCCGCGATCAGCGCTTCGAGGACGGGCGTCACGCGCCCGCCGAGCATCAGGTCGGCGGTGCCGACAATGCCGGCGACGCGGCATGCACCGTAGCGCCCGCTTGCCGCCATCGCCGCGATGCCGTTGACGAACTCGACTTCGCCCACCGGCTTGAGTTCTTCCGGGCCATCGTTGCGGTACATGGCGTGGCATTCCATGAACACCGTGTGCGTGATGTTGTGGCCGGCGTTCCCGATAACGTTCAGCAATTCCGGCAGGAGAAACGTCTGGAAATCCGACGGGCGATCGTGATCCCAGAAGTGATGATGGGCATCGACGATCGGCAGATCCGGTTCGAGCGGCTCTTCTTCGATCCACTCGGCGCTCGTCGTGGGCGAGGGTTGCACGGCGTTCCTCCAGGCGTTCCTTGTTTCAACGCTCCAAGGAAACCGTATATGCGCGCGGGGGCAAGTCAACGGCTGGAAGTGTGGCTTGCATCGGCATTTTCACCATCCCTGCGCGTCACTGGGAGCGCGCCCATCCTTGGGCGTCACCGCGCATCCCTGCGCGTCACCATCGCACGACGGCCAAGGACGGCCGCGCTCCCAGTATGGCGCTGTCCCGAATCTCGGCGGCGGTTATGCCGGCGCCGGCTGCAGGGCTTGGCGAATGACGCGCACTTGCGGTGTTCACACGTCTTCGCTGTCCGGTCGAGCTTATGGTTGCTTCTCTGCCGCATTCACCACAAAGAACACGAAGCGCACGAAGGAGGCACAACGGACGGCTCGGCATGGCGGTAGCCTCGTCGAAGCCAAAGACTGCGTCTGTTCACTGCGCTTCGCGCGAAAGCCTCGCCATCGCGTTTGGCCTTCGTGTGCTTCGTGTCCTTCGTGGTGAAAGGGATTCAGGGTCGCCGACGGGATCAGACATCGATCGTCCCGATCAGCCGCACGATGTCATCCCTCCCGACTGCGGGGGCGCGTAGCAATACACCTCCCTACCGCGATCGCTGTTCCTCGTTCCGCCATTCTTGATCGCGCATTGTGCCGGATCATGTTAGGCTGGGGCGGTGCTGTTGGGGGGACCGATGCGCAAACCCGAACGCGGAACAGAACGGAACTGGCTTGTCGGACTGGTCCTTGCCGCGTGCGTTGCTGCAGGATGCGGTGGCGCCCGGGCGAATTACGTCGTTCTGCACGACTTCTGTTCGCAAACGAACTGTGCCGACGGCGGGAGCCCCGTTGCCCCTCTCGTCCGCGATGCCAACGGGAATTTGTTCGGCACGACGGTCATCGGCGGCGCGCATGGCGAGGGAACGATCTTCGAACTCGCTGCCGTCGCCGGTCATCCGGAGGAGTTCAAATACCGGGTGCTCTACGACTTTTGCACGCTGGCGAATTGCGCCGACGGCGGCCCCTCGCGTGCACCGCTCGTCGTGGACCGTGCCGGAGATCTCTACGGAGTGGCGAACGGCGGCGGTCTGAACAATGGCGGGGACATCTTCGAGCTTGTCCGCCACCCCAAGACGCATAGCTGGACGCAGAAGGTGCTCTATGCGTTCTGCGCGCTGGCCAATTGCGCCGACGGAAGAGAGGCAGATAGTGTAGCGGGCCTCGCCTACGCGGGTGCAGCGTCGGGGCAGGCGTATGACGGCATCTCGCCGCTCTTCGGGACCACGGATGGCGGCGGCGCGGGAACCGAGCAAGTCGGAGTCGTCTACGAGCTGAGCCGTTCCGCCGCCCACTGGCGCGAGACGGTGCTGCACAGCTTCTGCAGCCACTACACCCAGGCGCGTGGCTGCATCGACGGTTCCCAGCCGATGGGATCGCCGGTGGTGGCCGCGTCCGGTGCGCTCTTCGGCACGACGTATACGGGCGGAACGACGGGTAGCGGCGAGGACATCGAAGCCGGCGGCACGGTCTATTCGCTCACGCCGGATTCACACGGCACGTGGACACACCGCGTGCTCTACGACTTCTGCGCCGTGAACACGATCGATCCCAAGACTCACCGGGTCTTTTGTCAGGACGGACAATTCGTGGGGCCGACGCTGGCGATCGATCCGTCCTCAAACCTGTTCGGATTCACCTATGACGGCGGCGCTCAATGCCTTCCCAAGCCGGGCATCTGCGACGGCCTGGTGTTCGGGATGGGAGCGGGGGGAGGCGAAACGACGATGTACAGCTTCTGTCCGACGAGGAAATGCGGCGGCGGCGGGGCCCCGGCGGGTTACGGCCTTGCATTCGACACCGCGAGCGGCGCGCTGTACGGCACCGACGCCGGTTGGGGCGCCAACGGCTTCGGCACGGTCTTCTCGCTCGCCGGCGGCACGTTTGGCGCGCTGTACTCTTTCTGCGCGACCTCGGGCTGCTCCGACGGCGACGCGCCCAACGGCGTCGTGACCGACGGCGCCGGCCACCTGTTCGGAACCACGCAGAACGGCGGCAGCGCCGGCAGGGGCGTCGCATTCGAACTCGTGCGCTGACACCGGTGCATGCATCGGAGAAAACAGCCCGACGCATGAGAGTTTCGGCGACGGGACATATGATGCACCGTTGCAGATCGTGTCTTCGTATTCGGTATTCTGTCCAAGACGCGCTTTTTTATTCAGCCGCGGACGCGGCTGGGCTGGATCCCCGCGTTCGCGGGGATGACATCTGTGGAATTTGATGACATCCGTGGAATTTAATGATCTCGCTTGTCCGTCCGATGCTCTCGTGCGCAACCTGGGTGGCCCGCGACGGCGGGCCATGACAAGACAGGGAGGGAACCAAGTGTCGGACTCCCTGCCCGTTACTGGCGCGCGAACGCTCGTCAACTTCTGCAAATCTACTCACCGATCGTCCCGATGAGGCGCATGATGTCGTGATCGATCATCGCGGCGCTGACGCGGGCGGCGTTGGCGGCGTTGACCGCTTCGGTCTGGTAATTGGATTCCGTCGTCATCCAGATGAAATATCCGTACAGCAGAAAGATGCCGTACTGGCGCATCGCGTCGTCGAACGGCGGCGCGTCGACGCCGTTGCGCGCGAGTTCGTCGAGGTAGTGCTGCACGAGTGCTGCTTCGAGGCGCGCGCGATCGGCAACGTCGAGCGCGCAGGACACGTGATAGGAGATTTCCAGCATCGCCGGGCCGCGGCTCGCCAGCGTATCGAGAAAGCCCGGCGTTCCGTCCGGCTCGATGTAGAGATTGCCCAGATGCGTGTCGCCGTGCAGCACGCAGTGCGGCAGCGTTCGCGCATACCGCATCATGCGCCCGAAGGCGTCGACGATCCACGCGCGGTCGTGAAAGCGGACCGAGGATGCGGCACCGCGCGGCAAACCGACGAAACGCGCCCAGTTGTCCGGCGCGGTCTTCACATCGAAGAACGGCTTGCAGGCGAACAGAAAATCGTCGAGGCCGCCCCATTTGCCTGCCGGCGCGAAATCCGGGCTGCCGGAATTCGCCCAGGTTCCGGCGTGGAATCGGGCAAGCGCGGTCAAGCGGCGCGCCACCTGTTCGAACGTCTGCGGCTTCAGCGCATGGCAGAACGTCACGCCGCGCGTGACAAGATCTTCCATGATGATGATGCCTTGCTGCCGCTCGGGATCGTAATCGGCGAAGAAGCAGGCGGGGCTGGGCAGGCTCACGCGAGACAGCACATCGCGGTATCCGCGCACTTCTCTTTCATGCATGGCGCCGAGGCTGCCCAGCTGGCGGCTGTGCGGCTCGAAGCCGCCCTTGAGGATGACCAGCTCCGGGATTCCCGCACGCCGCGCCGCCTCGTCGAGATCAAGCCTCAGCCGGATCTTCGTGCACGTGGCGCGGATCATGTCGACGATCGCGACACCGCGCACCGTTGCATCGGGAGCTTTCGGTCGCAGCGCGGCGGTGAGCCACTGCGGGGTGATGTCCTCGAACGCGACGGGCAACGGGCGGGCGGACATGAGAATTCCTTGCGGGGAGCGATGGACGCGGCGGCCGGTCAGCTTAGAGCAAAATGACTTTTCTTCGAGTCGTCATTTCGCTCCAATGTCGTGAACTAGTGTCCTTAACCAGAGGTTCGTGGGATCAAAAGCTGATTGCACCATAGAGACACGGAGATCACGGAGGCGAGAAATCACGCGGGAAATGCTCAGTGCCCTCCGTGCCTCCGTGGTGAATGACTTCCTTCTCGATACCGCGAACTTCGGATTCAGGATCTAGAAGTTGGGATATTATGGATGTCGAGGATGCCGGGATCGGACTTGCGCGACGCGCAACATCTTTTCACCGCAGAGGCGCAAAGGATCTTCGAGCTGTGAATACCTTGGCGACTTTGCGTCTTTGCGGTGAGAATCAATTCCATGCCTGCTATCGCGCCGCGTCTTTGGCGTTCGGTTGCAGCGCCGTTGCGCCATGCGCATTGACGTGGATTTGATCCGTCGTGACGGGATGGAACGAGACTGCGGCCACAACCCAGATCGAGACGCCGTCCTTGGCGACGGCCGGCACCATCAGCACCTCGTCATGCGCTATCACCGCCCCATGAAGGGTACGCCGGCGGTCGAGCATCACGGGGACGTTCTCGGACATGACGCGGCGCTGATGTTCGAGCCAGCGCGCGAAATCTTCCGGCGGCAATTGGTCGGAGAGCAGCGTGCCCGTGAGTGCCAGGCCGTTCTGGATTTCGATCTCGGTTCCGACATGGTGCAGGCGGACGTCGCTGGTGCCCAGCGGTTCGCAGATCATCAGATTGGCGAGGGTCTTGGCCAGCGCAGGGCTGGGAATGTCGCGTCCCAGATGAAGACCGCCGGATTGCCTGGCGCGGCGCCAGTGGTCGAGCAGCGCAAAGCTTCCGTCGCACACGGGCAGAGCAAGCGCATTTTCGATGACGCGCGTCTCGGCGCGTTCGTCCTTGCTGAGGCGACGGGTGTAAAACGAGTTTTGCGCCTGCATGGCTATGCTCCCGCAGGGTTGCAATTCTAGGTAGAAAACCTTGCCATGTGGTAAATAGTACGTGCGAATACTTGTTGTTACCGTTACGGCGCGTGGCCGGTTATAAGCGGAAACGTATGGATATTTACGATCCCGACCTGCTGCAGGCGATCTACCGGAAGGATGGCCGCCGCGTCTTTGCGAGTCTTGTCAGGCTGCTGGGGGATTTCGGGCTTGCCGAAGACGCGCTGCACAGCGCCTTCATCGAAGCGGCCGAACACTGGCCGCGGGACGGCATACCCAAGAACCCGGTCGCCTGGCTGGTCTCGGCGGGCCGGTTCAGGGCCATCGACCATCTGCGCCGCCAGAAACGGATGACGCCGTGGGACGAAGCCGAAGAGCATGTCGAAGCGCTCGCCGATGAGGAAGTGCCGCCCGACGAGCGGCACGCGGTGGAAGACGACCGCTTGCGGCTGATCTTCACCTGCTGCCATCCGAGCTTGTCGGAGGAAGCCTGCGTCGCGCTCACGCTGCGCGAAGTCTGCGGGCTCACGACGGAGGCCATTGCACGGGCCTGCCTGCAGAGCCCGACGACGCTCGCCCAGCGCATCGTGCGCGCAAAGGCCAAGATCCGCGACGCCGGAATTCCCTATCAGGTGCCCGACGCGCATGAGCTTGCCGCCCGGCTCGGCAATGTGCTGCGGGTCGTCTATCTGATCTTCAACGAAGGCTATTCGGCGTCTTCGGGCGATGACCATTTG
>Ga0335085_10011020_pt1 | contig 13442 bp, 17 predicted proteins | sample Lox_Sample_45_FD_206712 | JGI IMG/M metagenome (GOLD analysis project Ga0335085, IMG submission 206712) | Soil microbial communities from Loxahatchee National Wildlife Refuge, Florida, United States - Lox_Sample_4.5 | ecosystem: Environmental > Terrestrial > Soil > Wetlands | place: USA...
GGCCACTTCATGATGTGCCACCGTAGGAACAACGATGCTTACTGCATCCACCTGGCCTAAAAGTGCCTGTGGCTCATAAAAGGCCTGACATCGCGAGGCATTGGCCACCTCATCAGCTCTTTCCCGAACAAGATCGGCTACGCCGACGAGTTTTGCGCCCGGAAGCTGCGAATAGATGCGGGCATGATGTTTCCCAAGATAGCCAACACCAATGACGCCAACCCGAACCGGAGCAGAAGTCATAGCGTCACTCCTACAACACTGATATCTGCCTCGGATGCTTGATTCAGCATCAGGTCTTTATCCAGTAGAATCGTCTTGCCTGCTTCCAAGGCCAGTACCGTGGCCTGAACGGATTTCATCGAGTCAATTGTTTTTGGCCCGACAGCCGGAACATCAAATCGGAGATCCTGATGGGGCTTGCTGACTTTAATAACAACCGCGCCGGCTCCTCCCAAACGGCCTGCACGTTGTATCGTCTCGTCCGTCCCTTCAATTGCCTCAACCGCGAGCAACACTCGATCCTTCACCACGACACATTGCCCGACCTCGTGCTGACCAATCGCCTTGGCGACTTTCCAACCAAACCGAATGTCTTCTTGTTCCCGCTTCGTTGGTGGCCGATTTGTCATTGCTCCTTCCTGTGCTAGAATGGGTGTTAGATAAAGCGTGGACTCCCGCATCCGGATTCCCTCGTCTTCCAGTTCCTGCGCAACCGCCCGGAGGATATTATCATCGTATCGAGCTTTGACCTTTGCCAGGAGCATCAAGGAACGAAGATCCGGTCTAGCTCCAGAGAACAGCCTTGTCTTTTTAATTCCCCCTGCCATCACGGCATCGGTTACTTTTTCTCGATGGAAGATTTTAATGAGTCGGCTTAGTTGTCCCACACGAATCCAGAAAACCTTATCCGCATACTTCTCTAGTTCCGGCAGCGTTTCCCCTTCATGGGCAACTGCAATGACCTCTAGGCCCATCCGTCTTGCGTTCTCAGCAAAGATCTGAGGGAACCGTCCGTTACCCGCGATCAGCCCGATCTTCTCCATGCTTTCGATACACTCCGCGTTCCGAAGTTTCCATAAAAGTCAGTAATTGTTTGATGTCATTGGACTCTTCGACTTCTTCTCTTACACGCGTAACGGCCTCTTTCAGAGGCAGCTCTTCCTGAAACAGAATCTGATATGCCTTCTTTAATTTTCCAATCCGATCATTTGAAAACCCATGTCGCCTCAACCCAATCAGGTTCAAACCATAAAGTTTGGCACGGTAGCCAGCGGCCGTCGTAAACGGCGGCACATCCATGCCGACTGCAGAGCAACCGCCCACCATGGCATAAGAACCAATGCGGACGTGCTGATGGATTCCGACGAGTCCTCCCACAACCGAATAATCCTGAATCGTAATATGTCCTGCCAGCGTGGCTGCGTTGGCCATCACGACGTGATCTCCGATCTGACAGTCGTGAGCCACATGGACGTAGGCCATGAAGAAATTGTGATCCCCGATCTTGGTCGCCCCGCCTCCCTCTGACGTACCGCGGTTCAGTGTCACGAATTCTCGAAACACATTTTTCTGTCCGATAATGAGTCGTGACATCTCTCCCTGGAATTTCAAATCCTGAGGAATCGTCCCGATAGACGAGAATGGGAAAAACTGGCAGTCGTCTCCGATCTCCGTCCAACCCTCAATCGCCACATGAGACATCAGCTTAACTCTGCAGCCGATTTTAACATGTTCCCCGATCAGACAATACGGACCGATAGCCACGTCTTCAGCCACCTCGGCCTTAGGATGTACAATGGCAGTGGGATGTATGCTCTTCGGCATTTTATGACCTCTTCCCGTCCACAAACATCGCAGTCAACTCTGCTTCGCAGACAAGCTGATCCTGGACATAGGCCATCCCGCGAAGCTTCCAGAACGGGGATCGGACCTGAAGGACCTCGAGCTCCAACCGCAGTTGGTCGCCCGGAAAGACCGGTTTTCGGAACTTGGCCTTGTCGATACCGGTAAAGTAAACCAGTCGTTGCTCTCCCTTTTTATCCGTCTCTTTATTGCCAGGGGATTTGTGGGCAAGAACGATCCCCGTCTGGGCCATCGCCTCAATGATCAAGACGCCCGGCATGATCGGATGCCCAGGGAAATGACCTTGGAAAAAAGGTTCATTGATACTGACATTCTTCGATCCGATGATTTTCTTTCCTTCTACGAAATCGGATATTCGGTCTATCAGAAGAAATGGATAACGATGCGGCAGGATCTCCTGAATTTCTTTTATATCGATCATCTTCACTTCCCTCGATTCTTGTCTTGTTGGAGCTGTGCCTCCAACTGTTTTATTTTCTCCTCTAATGCCATCACGCGTTTTCTGAACTCTGGTAAATGAGGAAGGATGGCCTGGGTCTTGAGCCAGGTTTTGTGATCCATGACCGGGATACCAGACATCACACTGTGAGATTTCAGATCATTGCTCACACCGGATTTTGCCCCCACGATTACATGGTCTCCTACCTTAATGTGCCCCACGAGGCCGACCTGTCCGGCAAGGATGGTATGATGCCCAACCTCGGTACTCCCAGAAATTCCGACTTGTGCTACGATCAAACAGTCCTCCCCGATCACCACATTATGGGCAATCTGGACCAGGTTATCGATCTTTGTACCGCGTTTGATGACAGTCTTACCGAGACTCGCCCGGTCCACAGAAACATTTGAACCAACCTCGACATCATCTTCGATGACCACGGTTCCGATCTGCAATATTTTCTCATGACGGCCCTGATGGGATGCGAAACCAAACCCGTCACTCCCAATGACGGTTCCACTATGGATGATCACACGTTTTCCAATCTGGACTCGTTCACGGATCGTTACATTCGGATAGATCAGGGAATCATCACCGATCTCGGCTTCTGCGCCCACATAGCTCCCCGGATAAATCGTAACACGATCTCCAATTCTGGCCCGATCGCCGATCACCGCCAGTGGATGGATTGAAACATCCTTTCCCATCTCCACGCCGGTCCCGATAACCGTCCGGTCGCTTATACCCAGGGAACAATAGGGAGGCACATGAAAATATTTCACGATCTGCGCAAAAGCATAGTAAGGGTCTTCGACTACGACCATTGAAATTGATAGATCTCCAATGATTTTTGCGACCACAACAGCGGATGCATGGGTACTTTCCAAATCGGCTTGATATCGAGGATTGGCCAAGAAGGTGATCTGTCCTGACTCTGCCTCCCGGATGCCGCTTACCCCTGTAATCTCAATGGCCGGATTTCCAACCACTTTCCCTTGAACCAAATCCGCAATCTCTTTGAGCCGTGCCGTTTTCACCGATTCACCTCAACTTGACGGTGGCTATTCTTATTAAATTCCAGAATCAATTTGTCACGGTAAGGTCGTTGTGGTTGATGGTGTAAGCTTGTCAAATTCCTGAACCACCTTGTCTGTTAGATCCAGAGTATCTTTGGCGTAAATTAAAACACCGCCTTCTGAATTTCGATCCAGGACAATGGTATAGCTTTCTTTTTCAGCAATACTCTTGACGATCTCTTCTAAAGTTTTGTTGAAACCCTCCAATACTTCCTTTTTCTTGCTCTGAACCTCTTTGTTCAGTTCAGAAACCTTATTTTGGTAGTCAAGCATCTTACGCTGGAAGGTCTCCTGCTTGTCTTTTTTCGCTTCAGCGCTCAACACCGATCCCTGTTTTACCAGTTCATCTTCCAGGCTTTTAATATCCTGCTCTTCTAGATCGATGATCTTTTGCCGGCTCTTTACAAACTCCTCCATTGTCGCTTTGGCCTTTTTCCCGGCCTTGGTTTTGTCCAGTATTCTCTGGGCATCAATGATGCCGATCTTGATATTCTCGGCGCCTGCGTTAACCATCGACAAGAAAAACAAGCCCAAGACAAGAACCATTACTAATTTTATTCGAAATGTTTCCATTCAATCCTCTCCTTGATAAATTAAAACAACGTTCCGATGGATACCTCTAGCACTCCAGCTTTTTCACCCGGCTGCGGATTAAGGTTGTGCCCCCATTCCAATCGAATCGGACCAATAGGCAGAATAAAACGCAGTCCTATCCCTACACTCGTTTTTAGGCTACGGAGTGTGATTTTATAAGGGTCAGGCAGCAGTTCATTATCATAGCCACGACCAACATCAAAAAACACGACACCTTTGACTCGTTCCGGAAGCAATGGGAAGATGTATTCGGTATTTAAAATAATCTCCGTGTTCGCACCGATGATTTGATTGTTGTCCAACGGGCCAGCTCGGCCAAAGTCAAAACCACGGATGGTGTTGATCCCGCCAACATAGAACCGTTCGCCCAGTGGAAGCTGCTTGCCGTTGAGTCCTTCCCCATAGCCGATTCGCCCATGCAGAGACAGGACGGTGTCAAACCATAACGGAAAATATTTGCTCGAATCTCCGATCACCTTGTAGAACTGATTGTCTCCACCTAGGCCTGCGTACTGCAGTGAAATTGAGTTCTTTGAACCTCGATGAGGATCAAAGATGAAGTCACGGGTGTCCCGTGCTAAGGAAGAACCAATACTGCTGGTAAGGGTTGTACCCTTTTGTCGGAACACCTCCACCGGTGCAGCCTGTTGGATGTCGAAAATATTGACATTTTCAAGCCGATAACTCACTGAACCGCTCACATACTCCGTGAAGTGTTTACCAAGGCTTAGATCTCCCCCGATGCGTTTTTCCTTATAGGTATCGAAGTTGTGCGTCTGATTGAACAGATCTACGGTCCCCGAAACCGGATAATCCAGCATATATGGTTCCTGAAAGGTCAAGGTGTAACTGGTCACCCGTTTTCCAAGTTCCGCCTTGGCCCGCAATAATTCCCCACGCCCCAAGAAATTTCCCTGGCTCAGTTCAAAGAGACCGACAAGACCGTCACGGGAACTGTAACCACCCCCGACACTGAAAGAACCGGTCGATTTTTCTTTGATGCGAACATTCAAATCCACATGTTCCTTATCAATCGGCTCAGGTACGATCTCAACATCCTCAAAGAAATTCAAGTTTCTGAGGCGTTCAAAGCTTCGACGAAGCGCCACGGTGTCCATAACCTCCTGCTCGTCGACCTTCAACTCGCGCCGGATCACCTTATCACGGGTCTTCTCATTCCCGAAGATGTTGATCTGCCGAACCCGGATCTGATTTTCTTCATTGACTTCCAGAAGGAGATTCACAGCTCGGGTCTCTGCGTTGGGAGAAAATTGTGGAACTACATTTGCATAAATGTATCCTTTCTCTCCATAAAGATCCGTTATCGCGGCCAGATCTTGCCTCAAAAGGTTTCGCCGAAAGAGCTGATTTTCCTTTGTCTTCAGCAAGCTCATTAACCGGTCTTTACTGTAAACTGTGTTTCCTCCAATGTCAATTTTCCTGACAGTGAATGGGACACCTTCAATTACTGGAAAAGTGATATCAAACCACTTTTTGTCATCGCTTAAGGTCACTTGAGGCTTGCCTACCTGAATTTGAAGATAGCCATGATCCAGGTAAAAATCCTTTATCTGTTCCGCATCACTCGAAACATCTTCCTCCTTATAATAACCGGAAGAGGTCAGCCAAGAACTCCACCAAGAGTATTCTTTGCTAACGATGGATTTTTTTATCTGATCCATTGGAAATGTTTTGTTCCCTTCAAAACGAATTGTCCGGATCTTTGCCTTCTCTCCCTCTTGGATAAAGTAGATGAGTGTCACCCGGTCTTCGGAAACCCGCTTGATGACTGGCGTAATCTGTGCCGCATAATAACCTTTTCCCTGATAGAAAACCCGTAACCGATCCGCCTGTCCCTTGACCTGTTCAAGATCTAAGAAGGATTGAGACTTTATCGTCACCTTATCCTTAAAATCATCAGTCTTGATCTCTTTATTCCCTTCAAAGAGGATTTCAGTAATAAATGATTTCTCTTTTACCACAAATGTAACCTTAACTCCGCCCTCGAAACCTTCCGTCTCGATTTTGATCTGGTCAAAATAACCCATTTGGTAGATCACACGCAGATCTTCCCGAAGACGATTGGGTGAGAACAAATCATTTTCATTACTTTTGATCTTGGCCCGGATTGCGGAACTGTCAATCCGCCGGTTACCTTTAACCTCTATCAATTTGATCTTAATTTCTTTCTCCTCCGACCATCCTACGCGAATCAAGAACAAAACTAAAAAAACCGCCACAAACAAAGTCGACACCGGTACCCCAGAAACCAGGGTTTTGTTGATCATGCACCTATGTTTCCAAATTCAGAATCTAAAATGATCAAATGTAAACTAATATGCTAGCATCTTTATAACTCTTTGTAAATATAAAATCTTTAGTTACATATCAGACAGCGTAAGCAACGAATAATAGTTGACATGATCGGCACTTTGATGTTTGTTATGGAGGCCTTTTGGCGGATTTACCAAGGAATCGTATCATCCCATAACCCACCGCAAAAACGACCGCTAGAATTAGCAAGACCAGGGTATTAGAAGTAACCGCTAGAGGATTGTCAGCTACCCAGACGGCCAACGGAATTATTATGATAACAGCTAAAACAACAATCATTAAAGCGATCGCAGGATGCACTTCATCTCCTACAAATTATTACTTTAATTTTTTAAATGATCTTCATAGTGTTTCAGAAAAAGATTTTTCCATACTAAACCCAGATTGAAAACCGGTCACCAAGTTCAAACCGATTACAGCAATCAGAAGAGACGCCGATAAGCTTGCCACCGTTTCCAGAATACATTGGGTAAGCCAGATGATTCCTAAAATGAGGCTAACCATAGCTGAACTTATTAAAATGACGGGGAAATTTAATCTGGCATTTTGGGCTGTATTCATGGATTTAAGAATGTAAATGAATTCGGTGAATGTTCAAGGTTCATAGTAGCTGTCGATCCGCAAAACTGTAATAGGATTCATCGCCCACCACAATATGATCTAAAATCTTAATTCCTAATATCTCCCCTGTGGCAACTAATCGTTTAGTAAGGTCTCTATCTTCCGGACTCGGTTGAGGGTCACCACTGGGATGGTTGTGGACGACAACAATTGCAGCGGCTGAATCCCGAATGGCTGGGTTGAAAACCTCCCGCGGATGGACAATGTTGACCGTGAGGCTTCCTTGGGAGATAAGGACTTCTCGAATCATACGATTCTTGCCGTCCAACAATACAGCCAGAAAGACTTCTTTTTTTAATTCACGGAGATAAGGATGGTAGTGGACAAAGACATCTTTGCTCGAAAGAATTTTGAGGCGAGTAGAAAGCGGTTTCGCAGCAATCCTTTTACCAAGCTCGATCGCCGCTTTGATCTGAGCAGCCTTAGCTGGTCCAATTCCTTTCACGGCCTGAAGCTCCTTTGCGCTCAGTTGCCCTACAGCGTTTAAACTGCCTGCCTGTTCTAATAGTTCTATTGCAACCATCATCGCACTGGCCCTTGCTTTGCCAGTGCGAAGCAGGATCGCAAGAAGTTGAGCATCCGTTAAAAACTCCGATCCCTTATTAAGAAGTCGCTCCCTAGGACGTTCATTCTCAGGCCATTCCTTGATTCTTAAAAACGACTTTCCCCCTTCCATGATGATCGTTTTCCACTTATTGAACTTTCAGATCTACACTCCACACCTTTGCTTGGCAATCCTTTTCCTAAATCTTACCAGACACAAATGAAGCTGCTCTGCTATGTAACAGGCTTCTTAATTTTGACAAATTTTGACACTCGGTCATCCCGATATCAAATGAGCTATTAAGAGGTCCTTATTTAAAAGCATTATATTTCCAATGTTTAAGTAAAATTTCTCTCTTGGCATATCCTTTGCTATTAAACATTGGCAACAAACAGACTTTAAAAGGAGGTTGCTTCATGAAATGTCCCCGCTGTGAAGGGCTTATGTATTTAGAGCGATTTGCAGATTACTTCCTCACCTTCGATGCTTGGAAATGTATCAATTGCGGTGCGATTATGGACCGCATTATTTTACTTAATCAACAGAAAAGCGTTCTTCTCTCTGAATTTGAAGAATTTGAACCGCTTCCCACCAAAGGGCGTAATAATTAACTGCTCTTTGACTGCCTTGTTTGAAACGAGTTATCTTTATCATAATCCTGTCATTAATTTTCACAGGTAAATGCAAGATCTGCATCCTTTGAAATTCCCGTTTCTGTAAAAGTAATACCTTGGATGTGGATATGCAGGTCGTGGCATTGATCTTCACTGATCTTCTTAAACAACACAACTCCGCGGTGGGTTTCACCCGGACGGAGCGAGGCAGAGCGGATATGTAATTGGCGGATCTGCTGAATCTCCTCCCGCATCAAAGTCAAAGGTTTAGAGAGCAGCACCACTGCACCACCTGGACCGGGATCGCCGAACCGATAATACTCGATCCCTTCCTCTTCACTTAGAGATAGGTGTCTCTTTTCCTGGGCATCAATAAGATAGATTTGTTGGCTATCAAAACTTACCGTTTGATCAGAATGATTAATCAACTCAAGATCAAAGGCGGTAAAATAGGCCGAAACATCTAATCCGTATCGCTCCCTGTCAGGTGAATTGAAACTTGAGGTCTGCACCGGCGTTAACAGGATCGTTAAGGCACGAGAAGTCTGGCTGGATACAGTTTTAGGGGAAGGCGAGGGATACATGATTGGGGTTGCGTGCGTGCATCCCATTAAACTCATACCTAAGACGATCCATCGCAGGGAAGATACCATTAGCGGCCTAACATTCTTGCGTTCTTTCTGTATCTCTGGCACAATTCCTCCGTTTGATCCCTGTTGGTGCTGAATTATAAGGGAAGTCGAATTGAATGTCAAAATATCCCTTGATCTTGACCATCTCGAAAAGAGTATTTCTGGATCAATGCTAGAGAACCGCCATGCGTGTCATCACAGGAAGCATTAAAGGACATCGGCTCAAAACGGTTCAGAACCAGGCCCTTCGTCCAACATCCGGTAAGGTCAAAGAGGCCCTGTTTAATATTCTACAGAATGAGATCTCTGGATCCTTCTTCCTTGATCTCTACGCTGGTACCGGTAGTATCGGTATTGAAGCCTTGAGTCGAGGCGCATCCCATGTTACCTTTGTCGAATCAAACCGTGCGATTTTAAACATCCTCCGTCATAACTTAAGGCGTTCAGGTTTTGAGGCAAAGGCAACTATCTTTGGAATGACCGCTCTAAAATTTCTAAGACCTATGACACACAGCAACCAGAGATTTGATATCCTTTATCTGGATCCGCCTTATCATGGTTCAGAGTTAAAAAAGGTATTGCCCTTGCTTGTTCGCAGTGATATGATTAAACCAAGTAGCTTGATGATTATTGAACATTTCCATAAGAACGAAATGGAAAGCTCCATCGGAACACTGCAAAAGCGGAAAACCTATCTGTATGGCGACACATCCCTGACCGTTTATCAGATGGGATAAAGGTGATGAAAATCGCAGTCTATCCTGGGACCTTTGACCCCATTACGAATGGTCATATTGATATCATCAAGCGGAGCCTTAAGATCTTCGATCACGTCATCATCGCGGCCGCGCTCAATCCTAAGAAGACGCCGATGTTTAAAATATCTGAAAGAGTGGAAATGATTAAAGAGGCGACACGAGGACTTTCCCAAATCGATGTCGAACCCTTCGACGGCCTCCTCGTGGATTACACCAAACAGAAAAAAGCAACGGCTATTATTCGTGGGCTGAGAGCCGTTTCCGACTTCGAGTATGAGCTGCAGATGGCTTTGATGAATCGGAAACTCGATCACAGGATTGAGACAGTCTTTCTCATGCCCAGTGAGGAGTACTCCTACCTGACTTCTACCATTATCAAAGAGGTGGCCAGCTACGGTGGAGAAACCAAAGGGTTGGTCCCGCCCCTTGTCGCTAAGCTGCTAAACGATAAATTTAAGAGACTATGAATTTTCGATTCGCAGATCGAATTACCAAGATCAAACCCTCCAAAACTCTTGCCATTACGGCAAAGGCCAAAGAACTCGCAGCCCAGGGCATGGATATAATTGATTTTGGCGGGGGGGAACCGGATCTTGATACACCCCAAGCTGCAAAGGAAGCCGCCATTGCCGCCATTCAAAACGGTTTTACTAAGTACACCCATCCATCGGGGATAGAAGAGCTTAAAGACGCAATTATTGAGAAATTCATAAACGACAATCAATTGCGTTTTGAAAAAAACCAAATACTGATTTCTTGCGGCGCAAAACATAGTCTTTACAATATCGCTCAAGTTTTATTGGACCACGGGGATGAAGTCATTATTCCTGCTCCCTACTGGGTTTCTTATCCAGATCAGGCCTTATTGAATGAAGCCACTCCCGTCATTGTGAAGACTCAAGAAGCAGAGGAATTCCGACTAACCGCTGAGCTGTTTAGAAAACACTTGACCCCAAAAACCAAGGCCCTGATTCTTAATAGCCCTACAAACCCAACAGGAGCCGTCTATCAGAAAAAACATCTTGAAGCAATTGCAGAGATCATACTTGAACACAAGATCGTTGTGATCTCAGACGAGATCTACGAAAAATTCATTTATGACGGTATCAAGCACACCAGCATGGCCTCTCTCAGCAAAGAGATCCAAGCCCAAACGATCGTGGTCAACGGCGTCTCGAAGTCTCATGCCATGACCGGATGGCGTATCGGCTATGCAGCAGGGCCAAAAGAGATCATTGCAAAGATGACATCGGTGCAGAGTCAAAGCACCTCTAATCCGAATTCGATCGCTCAAAAAGCCGCGGTAACTGCACTACTCAAATGCGAATCTTATACAACCGCTATGGTACAGGAATTTGACCACCGGCGGCAATGCATGTTGTCGCTCCTTAATCAGATCCCGGGAATTACTTGCGTGCGTCCCAGAGGAGCCTTTTATACGTTTCCAAAAGTGTCCACATACTACGGAAAGAGTTTTCAAGGTAAGCCCATTCGCGACTCCGACGATCTCACGGCGTACCTCCTAGAGAAAGCGCGTGTGACAGTCGTACCTGGTGAAGCATTCGGGGACGATAACCATCTTCGTTTATCTTACACTTTACCATTGGCAAAAATCGAGACTGGATTGAAACAAATCGGTGAAGCCCTAGCACAGTTAAAGTAACAATCAAAGAAGGAGGTCGTATCTGTGCCAGTTTATGAGTATCGCTGCAAGAAATGCGGCTACCAATTTGAGCGAATCCAAAAGATGAGCGAGCCTCCTGAACGCCGTTGTGAACGATGCGGAGGTTCAGTAGCTAAACTGATCTCTTCATCCGGTCTCATGTTTAAAGGTGCTGGCTGGTATGTCACGGACTACTCGAAAAAGCTGAAAGAAGATAAAAAAGAAAAAAACGGCGAGAAAGATAAAAAGGAGGCAGCCAAACCGGCCACTTCATCTAACAAACCACCTGATAAGTAAGTAGACACGATTCGTATGGCCTTGTTACGCAAGGCCATACGAATCCAAGCCATTTATTTATTTTTGCTTTTCTTCGCTGCCGGTTTCTTGGCAGGCGTCTTTTTTTCAAGGGCGGCTAATTTCTTCGATAATTCCTCATTCTTCGCCGTTAACTCATCTATCCTTTGCTTTAACTCGCCGCTGTTCTTGGTCAGCTCATCCATCTTGGCTTTCTTATCATCAAGATCCTTTGTGATGGTTTCGACTTGTTGCTTGAGCTTGGTGTTTTCATCCTTCAACTTCTGAGATTCGCAGCCAGTCAATACCGGCAAGACGAATAGCGCCAAAATTAGAGACCACAACATCAATCTTCGCATAGGGATGTATCTCCTTTTGTAAATTTCACATATTCTAGTTCAAGATAGCAGATCATCGTTCCCAGCAGGATAAAAAATTGGCACGGTTCTCAATTAAAGAACCGTGCCTTGACCATAATAATCCCCTAGAGTTATTTCTTCTCAGGGGCAGGGGCAGGTGCGGGGGCAGCCATTTCTTGTTTTGGCGCTGCCTTCTTGCCCGCTTCGATATGAATTTCCTTGGCGGTCATCTTATCGCCTTCCTCACTAAACTTCGCAGTCACTTTCACACCCGACTGGACGTCTGCAAGGGTCTTTTTCTCTTTCCCCTCTTTTATCATCGTCTTATCCGTCACCATCAGCGTGACTTCTTTATCCTTGCTTTTAACCGTCACCGTCTTGGCCTGCGCATCAACAGCGGTAACTTCACCCGTTACTTTACCGCCTTTTTTCTTTGATGCTTCCGCCTGTGTCATGGTAACAGCCGCAAAACTACAAATAGTAAATAACGCTACAAGCAGTATCGTCAGCTTCTTCATGATAGATCACCCCCTCTCATCTCTTGAGCTGATTAAAGAATCTCTTAGCAGATATGCACTTCCCATGCCATAACTCATAGCGCCACAAATATTTAAAAAAGTATTTAAAATAACAGTGACTTATGAAATTTTACTTGGAGGGAAAGAGAAAACTTAAAAAGAGGTTATGCCTCATTTGAGGCATCACTTGGATCATCTAAGGCAGGCCCTGAGGCCTGCACAGCTCTTCTCACCTGGAATTTTTCAAGACGATACTGTAGGGTCTTATAACTCAGACCTAACTGTTTAGCAGCCTTGGAAATCACCCATTGGTTTTTCTCCATCGTCTTAATGATCAGTTCGCGTTCGAATTCTTCAAGGGAAAACCCCTCTGCGGGGATTTGAAGATCCATACTTGTCATCGGCATCGGCCTTGAATTGATTTCAGTTGGAAAATTCTCTTTATCGATACAATCCGTATCGCAGAGCAGCACGGCTCGCTCAATGACCGATTCTAGTTGTCGAACATTTCCTGGCCAGGTGTATTCCATGACTAACTGCAGACCTTTTTGAGTGATTCTCTTAACGGTCTTTCCCGCAATTCGGCTATACTTCTGTATAAAGTGCTCCACAAGGGCTGGGATATCGGTGCTGCGTTCCCTCAGAGGGGGAACCTGGATAGCCATGACATTGAGCCGATAAAAAAGATCCTCTCGAAAATTTCCTCTTCGTATCTCTACCTCAAGTTGCTTGTTGGTGGCAGCGATAACTCGGACGTCTATCTTAATCTCCTCAAGTCCGCCTAAACGCCGCAGTTCACGTTCTTGCAAGGTTCGAAGGATCTTGGCCTGTAAAGCGAGCGAGAGATCACCGATTTCATCCAAAAAGAGCGTCCCTTTATCCGCCGCCTCAAAGAGGCCGACACGCCGTATCGCGGCCCCGGTGAATGCCCCCTTTTCGTAGCCGAATAACTCGCTCTCGATAAGATGTTCCGGAATGGCAGCACAGTTAATCGCCATGAACGGTTCCCCTTTTCTCTGGCTGTTGAAATGAATCGCGCGGGCAATCAGCTCTTTTCCAGTACCGCTCTCACCGCAGATCAATACGGTCACGTTGCTGTCTGAAATCTTCTTTATAATTTTAAAGATCTC
>Ga0335085_10011021_pt1 | contig 13441 bp, 10 predicted proteins | sample Lox_Sample_45_FD_206712 | JGI IMG/M metagenome (GOLD analysis project Ga0335085, IMG submission 206712) | Soil microbial communities from Loxahatchee National Wildlife Refuge, Florida, United States - Lox_Sample_4.5 | ecosystem: Environmental > Terrestrial > Soil > Wetlands | place: USA...
CGTCGAGATAGGCGGCGAGGTGGGCGCTGAGGTCGCGGGCGTCGGCCCCGGCGCCGTCGATGAGGGCGGACTTGCGGCGGCGCAGGAACTGCAATCCTATCACATAGAGTCCGGGCGAGGAGGGCACGACGCCGCCGTCGTGGCGGATGCGGCCCTTGCGATCGAGCACGGGCAGCTCGAGCCAGCTGTAGTCGGGCCGGAAGCCGGTCGCCCAGATCACCGTCTTGATCGCGCCATTGCGGAGATCGAGCAGGAGCGGCGGCGCCTCCGCGACCTTCGTCGGCGGCAAGCGATGTGGCGGCTCGACCTTGCCGTCGAGGCCGCTGGCCGTCGCCCAGGCGTCGATGGTGTCGAGCAGCCGCCCCATCTTCAGGTCCGACAGCTCGCACATGTTGCGCAGCGAGCCCGAGAATTGCGCCTTGCCGTCGCTGATGCCGGCGAGCTTGCCGACCATGGCGACACCGAGGGCGGTCAGCGCGTTGAGGTCGAGCGTCACGCGCTCGGGCGAGCCCGTCAGCTGCAGCGAGGGCACGCGCCGCGCCCGCTCGATGTCGTCGATAGTGTCGTACCGCTCGTCATGCACGCCAGCCGCATCCATCCACCACTGGATGTCCCGCCCGCGATAGACGCGCGGCGCGCGGATATGCTGCCCGACCGCAAGCGTCACCGGCCGGCCGGAGCGCTGGATCTCGGCCGCGATCTGTGTGCCGCTGGCGGAGGCGCCAACCACGAGCACGCCGCCCGGCGCCAGCTGCGCGGCGTTGCGGTACTGCATCGGCGTCAGCTGCGCGATCCCCGCCGGCAGCGCCGCCGCCAGCGCCGGTACGTCCGGGATGTTGCAGGCGCCGGTCGCCAGCACCAGGCTGCGACAGGACCAGTCGCCCTGGTCCGTCATCACGCGATAGCCGTCCTCCGCGCGTCGCACCGCCGTGACTATCGTGTGCGTCCGCACGGGCGCTGCGATCACCTCGGCATAGCGCGCGATGAAGGCGACGGTTTCCGGCACGGTGCGGAAGCCGTCGGGATCGTCGCCCTCATAGCCGAAGCCGGGCAGGCGGCTCTGCCAGTTCGGCGTGAGCAGCCGCAGAGAATCCCAGCGCTCGGTGCGCCAGGAGTTCGCGACCTCGCCGCGTTCGAGCACGACATGGTCGATCGCGCGCTCGGTCAGGCAGCGGCTCATGGCGAGGCCCGCATGCCCGGCGCCGATGACGACGGTCGCTACCCTCCGAACGGCCGGACTCCCGCGGCTGCTGGCGCGGCGACGCCCGCCCTATTTCACCTCGACCTTGACGTTCGTCGGGTTGGTGATGATGTCGTACACTGCCGAGCGCTTCTGCGACTGCGCGACCAGGGCCTTGATCTCGTCCTTGGTCGCGTCGGCATCGATGTCGTAGGTGACCTTGATGCCGCTGAAGCCGTTGCGCACGTCGCTGTCGATGCCGAGGATGCCCTGCAGGTCCATCGCCCCCTCGATGGTGGCGGAGACCTTGCGCAGCTGGATGCCGCGATGCTGGGCCACGGCGGCGACGCCGGCCGTGAGGCAGCTGCCGAGCGCCACCAGCACGAATTCCACCGGCGTGGCCCCCAGGTCCTCCGACGCGAACACCTCCGGGTGGTCGGCGTCGAAGCTGAAGGTGCTCTTGTGCGCCTGGTCGGCGCCGAGCCCGAAGAAGCTCTTCACGGTCGAGTGGCTGTGGGTCCCGTTCTTCCAGGTGCAGACCGCCTGCCATTTGAACTGGGCGGCCGCCGGCGCATCGGTGAGCGCCTTGCGCGCCTCGAGCAGGGCCTGGACATTCACGCCATTGTTGACTTGTGCAGCGGATACCGACATCGGCTTCTCTCCTTTGTTCGTTGATTTTCGCGCACGCGCCCTCCGGGCCGGCAGACCCGCGCGTGCGCCGCTCACCCCTGCAGGCAGCAGAGTATCGTCCGCGGTTTTGCGGATCAACGCCGTTGCAGAGGCTGCGCGAAAAATAGGCGGTCGCTTTTCCTCCCTCACTCCCTTCGTACAACCCGGGCACCCCCGGAAGCTCGCCATCCGCTCTTCCCGGCGCCTGATGACAGACGGGTGATTTGCGCACTATGCTCTGTCCCGGGGGCATCTTACGAAAGTCGAGGGGCCGAACGCCCGCTCCAGGCGGGCAACCCCGGCGGCAAGAACCGGGGCTCGCAACGCAAAAATCCATACAGACTCGGGAGCTAACGCCATGCAGAGACACCTCATCCGATTCCTTGCCTTCGCGGCCGTCGCGGCCGCCACGCTCGGCCTTGCCGGCGCCGGCTGGGCCGCCGACGTCAAGAGCGAGACCATCGACGCCATCAAGAAGCGCGACCAGCTGATCTGCGGGGTCGATACCGGCATTCCCGGCTTCGCCTTCCAGGATTCCGCCGGGAAGTGGCAGGGGCTGGACATCGCCTATTGCCAGGCCATCGCCGCCGCCGTGCTCGGCGATCCCGGGAAGGTGAAGTATGTCGGCACGACCGCCAAGGTGCGCTTCTCCGTGCTGCAGTCGGGCGAGATCGACGTGCTGATCCGCGACTCGACCCACACGCTGACGCGCAACACCGACCTCGGCCTCGCCACTGGCGCCATCAACTTCTTCACCGGCCAAGCCTTCATGGTGAAGAAGAACCTGAACGTCGCCCATGTGAAGGAGCTCGACGGCGCCACCATCTGCCTGATCACCGGCACCACGCTCGAGCGCAACATCGCCGACTACAGCCGCGCCAACAACATCAAGATAAACACCCTGCTGTTCGACAAGTCGGAGGAAGCCTTCGCCGCCGCCGAGGCCGGCCGCTGCGACGGCTACACCGATGACGGCGGCAGCGTCGCCGCCGCCCGCTCGGCCATGAAGACTCCGGCGGACTGGGTGATCCTGCCCGAGCTGATCTCGCGGGAATTCCTCGGCTCCTATTGCCGCCAGGGCGACGAGCGCTGGTCGATCCTCGTGAAGTGGGTGCACTACGCCATGCTGGAGGCGGAGGTCCTCGGCATCACCCAGGCCAATGTCGACGACATCAAGGCCAAATCCGACAACCCGGAAGTGCGCGGCTTCCTCGGCCTGGAGAACGATTACGGCAAGTTCCTCGGCGTCGACAACGACTGGGCCTACCGGATCGTCAAGGCGGTCGGCAACTACGGCGAGAACTACGACAAGTACTTCGGTCCGCTCGCGTTGCCGCGCGGCTGGAACAACCTCTACACGAACGGCGGCCTGCAGTACCCGCTCGCCTGGCGCTGATCCGCCGCAGCTTCGGAGTGGAGTAGCGTCATGGTCAGGCGCCCGTCGCGTCGCGCCTATTGGGCCCAATGGATCTTCCTGGCGGGCCTCGTCGCGATCGGCGGGCTCCTGATCGTCACCCTCGGCGCGAACCTCGCGCGCCGCAACATGCAGTTCGGCTTCGGCTTCCTCACCGCCCATGCCGGCTTCGACATACCCTTCCATCTGATCGGATGGACGGAGTCCGACATCTATGCGAAGGCGCTGGTCGTCAGCCTGCTGAACACCCTCCTGGTGTCGGCCATGAGCATTGCCGCCGCTACGCTGCTCGGTCTGCTGGTCGGCATCATGCGGCTGTCGGTCAACTGGCTGGTCCGCAACCTGGCACTCGGCTTCGTCGAGTTCGTGCGCAATACGCCGCAGCTGGTGCAGATCATCTTCTGGTATTTCGCCGTGCTGCAGACGCTGCCGGGGCCGCGGCAGAGCATTGTCCTGCCCGGCGGCTTCCTGCTCAACATCCGCGGCTTCTACGTGCCCGACCTGATCGTGCAGCAGGGCGCCGCGCTGCTGCCGTGGCTGGCCGGCCTGCTGGTCGTCGCGACGCCCTTTGCCTGGCGCCTGAAGATCGGAGAGCGGCGGGCGGGCGCGCTGGCGCTGGTCCTGCCCGTGATTGCCCTGCTGCTGCTGAATCTCGCGGTCGCGCGCGTCGAGTTGCCCGCGCTGAAGGGCTTCAACATCGCCGGCGGCGTCCAGGTGCCGCCCGAGCTGGTGGCCCTGTGGGCCGGGCTCACGATCTACGCCACCGCCTTCATCGCCGAGATCGTGCGCAGCGCGATCGAGGCCGTGCCGAAGGGCCAGCACGAGGCGGCCCGCTCCCTCGGCCTGCGCCCCGCCCGCGTGCTGGCCCTGATCGTCCTGCCGCAGGCGCTGCGCATCATGGTGCCGCAGCTGACCAGCCAGTACCTCAACCTGATCAAGAGCAGCACGCTCGGCACCGCGATCGCCTATCCCGAGATCTTCCAGATCTTCGCCGGCACGGTGATGAACCAGTCGGGCAAGGAGGTCGAGATCATCATCATCGTGATGGCGGTCTTCCTCACGGTCAATCTGCTCTTCTCGGCCTTCATGAACTGGTACAACCGGCGCGTCGCGCTGGTGGAGCGCTGAGCATGCGTGCCCGGTTCCCGCAGGTTTCATCATGACCGCGGAAGCCCAGGCGCAAGCCGCGCTGCCGGACGGCGACCTCGTCGGCGGTCCCCGCGGTGGGCCAGCCCGCGCGCTCGACTGGCTGCGCCGCAATCTCTTCAGCTCGGTAACGAACACGCTGCTCACCCTGCTCGTGCTGGGTCTGCTCGCGCTGATCGTCCCGCCCCTGTTCGATTGGGCGATCGCCCATGCCACCCTCGGCGGCGACAGCCGCGATGCCTGCACCGGCGACGGCGCGTGCTGGACCTTCGTCCGGCTGCGCCTGCACACCTTCTTCTGGGGCCACTACCCGGATGGGCAGCTGTGGCGGCTGGTCGCGGCCGCTGCGTTGCTGGTCGCCTTCGCCGTGCCGGTCATGCGCGAGCGAACCCGGCATCGCGGGCTGTTCGTGCTCCTGCTGCTGACGGTGTGCCCGCTGCTGGCCGGCATCCTGCTGGTCGGCGGCGTCGCCGGGCTGCCGTTCGTCGACACCAGCCTGTGGGGCGGCCTGATGCTCGACGTCATCATCTCTTTCGTCACGGTCGCGGGCGCGCTGCCGCTCGGCATCCTGCTGGCGCTCGGCCGCCGCTCGCAACTGAAGGTGATGCGATACTTCTCGATCGGCTTCATCGAGCTGTGGCGCGGCGTGCCCCTGCTCACCGTGCTCTTCATGTCGGCGGTGATGGTGCCGCTGTTCCTGCCCTATGGCGTCAGCATCGACCGCCTGATCCGCGCCATGGTGGCGTTCGTCCTGTTCAACGCCGCCTACATGGCCGAGACCGTGCGCGGCGGCCTGCAGGGCGTTCCGGTCGAGCAGGAGGAGGCCGCCTATTCGCTCGGCCTGAAGTGGTGGCAGGTGCAGCTGTTCGTCACGTTGCCGCAGGCCCTGCGCATCGTCGTGCCCGGCATCGTCAACAACGTCGTCGACCTGTTCAAGGACACCTCGCTGGTCACCATCATCGGCCTCGTCGACCTGCTCGGCGCCGTCAATCAGTCGCTGAAGGACCCCGCCTGGCTCGGCCTCGCCAAGGAGGGCTACGCCTTCACCGCCCTGATCTTCTTCGTCTGCTGCTTCAGCATGTCGACCTACGGCCGCCGCTTCGAGCGCCGCCTCAACCGCCACCGCACGGGGGCCGCCTGAAGATCGCCGCGGTCGAGGCGCTGCACCTCCGCGTTCCCCAGGTCGAGCTGAAGGCCGACGGAACGCAGGAGGTGCTGCTGGCCCGCATCACGACCGACACCGGCCTCGTCGGCCACGGCGAGGCCGTCTCAAACGCCGCGGTCGTGCGCGCGATCGTGGAAGCCCCGCGCTCCATGCCGTTCCGCCACGGCCTCGCCGCCGTGCTCACCGGCAGCGACCCGCTCGATCCGGAGGCGCGCTGGCGCGACATGTACGACGCCACCCGCTGGTACGGCCGCCGCGGCGTCGCGATCCACGCCATGGCGGCGATCGACACCGCGCTCTGGGACATCGTCGGCCGGCATCGCGGCCAGCCCTGCCACGCCGTCTGGGGCACGCGCCGCCGCCGCGTGCGCGCTTATGCCAGCGTGCTGTTCCGCGACGATGCCGCGGCCTCGGCCGCTCTGGCCGCCGATCTCGCGGCCCGCGGCTTCACCGCGATCAAGTTCGGCTGGGGCCGCTTCGGCCGTGACCGCGCCTGGGACCTCGCCGGCCTGCAGTCCATCCGCGCGGCCATCGGCGACGGCATCGACCTCATGGTCGACGCCGGCCGCATCTGGACCGCCGACGAAGCCCTCCGCCGCGCCCCCGAGCTGTTCGACCGCTTCCGGCTGCTCTGGCTGGAGGAACCCTTGCACGAAGACGATCTCGCCGGCTACGCGCGGCTCGCGGCCGCCGCCCCCGGCTGGATCGCCGCCGGCGAGACGGAGGAGCGCGAGGCCGATTTCGCCGCCCTGCTCGACCGCGGCGTCAAGGTGATCCAACCCGACATCGGCCGCGCCGGCGGCCCCACGATCTGCCGCCGCCTCTCCGCCACGGCGGCCGCCCGCTCCGTCTGGTGCCTCCCGCACAGCTTCGGCACCGGCGTCAACCTCGCCGCCTCCGCCCACTGGATGGCCGGCGCCGAGACCGCGCCGATGATGGAGTACCCGGTGACGGAATCGCCGCTCCGGAACAGGCTCGTCACGGGCATCCCGCGGATGCAGGGCGGCGAGGTGGTCGTCAGCGACGAGCCGGGCCTTGGCATCGCCCTCGATGCAGAGACGATCGCGCGCTATAGAGTCTAGTCGGGCAGAGGGTGCGGCACCCTCGTGGCGGGCGTCGTCTCGCTCGATCGAACGCTATGGGTGAGTCGTCGGCAGCCTCGCATGGTCGGTGCTCCATGCAATGTTTGGACGCCGCAAAGCGACCTCCATGGCGTATGGATTGTCAGCCAATAGTGGTATCGTCACCCGTCTCTTGCGGAGACCGAAGACGTGGACGTTGCAGGCTGGCTGCGGAGCCTGGGGCTCGGACAGTACGAGGAGGCTTTCCGCGACAACGACATTGATGGGGAGGTTCTGCCGCACCTGACCGCGGACGATCTCGTGTCGATCGGCATGACCTCCGTCGGGCATCGGCGACGGCTTCTTTCGGCTGCTGCCGCTCTGGTCTCAGCCTCGCAACGAACTGCTGGGAACGCGGCACCGGCCGGATCGCCGGCCGCGGCGCGGCCGGCGGGCGCCGAGCGCCGGCAACTGACCGTGATGTTCTGCGACCTTGTCGATTCGACCGCGCTTGTTGCCCGGCTCGACCCGGAAGATACGCGCGAGGTGATCTCCGCGTACCAGAATACCGTCACCCAGCAAGTCGCACGTTTCGAGGGCCACGTCGCCAAGTTCATGGGCGACGGCGTGCTCGTCTATTTCGGCTGGCCGAGGGGCCACGAGGATGACGCGGAGCGTGCCGTGCGCGCAGGATTCGCGATTGTCGATGCGGTGGCCAAGTTGGCAACGTCGGCGAACGCGCCGCTGAAGGCCCGGATCGGCATCGCGACAGGCATCGTCGTCGTGGGCGATCTCGTGGGCGAAGGTTCTGAGCAGAAGCAAGCGGTTGTCGGCGAGACACCGAATCTGGCCGCGAGACTGCAAGCACTGGCCGAAGCCGGGGCGATTGTCGTCGCCGAATCGACGCAGAAGTTGCTGGGCGGATTGTTCGAGCTCGCCGATCTCGGCACGCGAGACTTGAAGGGCTTCGCCTCGCCGGTTCGTGCTTGGCGCGTCGTCGGCGAACGCCAAGCCGAAGGCCGCTTCGAAGCTCTTCACGGACATCAACTCACCCCGCTCATCGGTCGCGAACACGAAGTCGGACTTCTGCTGGAGCGTTTCGAGCGGGCCAGGGCTGGTGAAGGTCAGGTCGTGCTGCTCTCCGGCGAACCCGGCATCGGCAAGTCGCGTCTCGCACTTGCGCTCCGAGAGCGTCTGGATCCCAAGCCGCGATGGATCCTGCGCTATCAAGGCTCACCCTATCATGAGAACAGTTCCTTGTGGCCGATTGTCTGCCAGGCGGAACGGGCGGCGGAGATCGCGCCGGACGATCCACCCGAGGTGAAGCTCGACAAGCTCGAGCGGCTGTTGGGCGTGGCCGTCGCCGATGTCGCGGGCGCGGCGCCGCTGATCGCCGAGCTGCTGTCGATCCGGAGCGATGGACGCTACGCCCCCTTGGATCTCACGCCGCAGCAACGGAAGTCCGGCACGTTCGCGGCACTGCTCACCCAGCTCGAGGGCCTGGCAACGCAGGACCCAACGCTGATCGTGCTGGAAGACGCCCATTGGCTCGATCCCACAACTTTGGAGTTCTTCGGCCTCGTGATCGAGCGCATCCAACGCCTCCCTGTGCTGCTCGTCGTAACCTTCCGGCCCCAATTCAGCCCACCCTGGACGAACCATCCACACGCGATGGCATTGGCATTGAGCGGACTTGCCCGAACGCAGGCGGCTGCCGTCGTCGCCCGCGTCGCCGGCGGCAAGGCGCTCCCGGCCCCGGTCATGGAACAGATCCTGGCGAAGACGGAGGGGCTTCCGCTGTTCGTCGAGGAGCTGACCAAGGCCGTGCTGGAGTCCGGGTTACTTGCCATTGCGGATGATCGTTACGAGCTCGCCGGCTCCCTCCAGCCGTTTGCCATTCCGGCCACGCTGCGCGACTCGCTGATGGCGCGCCTCGACCGACCCGGGCTCGTCCGCGAAGTGGCGCAAATCGGGGCCGTCATCGGGCGGGAGTTCGGCCATGATCTCCTGGCGGCGGTCGCCGGTATCGACGCGGCGCGCCTCGAGGACACCCTGTCGCAGCTGATCGAGGCCGAGCTGGTGTTTCGCCGCGGCATCCCGCCCGAGGTCACCTACGTTTTCAAGCACGCTCTCGTGCAGGATGCCGCCTACGGTGGGCTCCTCCGGGCTCAGCGGCAGGACCTTCACGCCCGCGTTGCCCGCGAGCTGGAAACCAGATCGCCCGAGCTGGCCGACACGGCCCCGGAACTGTTGGCGCACCACCTCACGGCCGCTGGGTTCGCGGACCAGGCGATCCCCTACTGGCAGCGTGCGGGTCACCGGGCGGCGCAGCGCTCCGCCCATGTCGAAGCGATCGCCCATTTCACGCGGGCCCTCGACCTGCTGGCAACGCTGCCTGACGATCGGCCCCGCGCAGGCCGCGAGCTGAACCTCCTTCTCGATCTCGGTCCTATGGACATCATCGTCCACGGCATGGCCTCGCCACAGGTCGCCGATGCCTATTCCCGAGCTCACGAGCTTGCTCAGCAGGTCGGCGCGCCGGACCAGGCCTACGTCGCGACCTGGGGCCTGTGGCTGTCCCATCAGCAGCGCGGACGCCTGTCGGAGGCGCGCCGCTTGGCAGAAGAGGTGCTCGAACTTGCCGCCACGCTGAACGACCCTGATCTCCAGCTTCAGGCGCACCACGCGGCGTGGACGACGCAGTTTTTCCAGAACGATATCCAGTCCTGCCTGGAGCACACTGAGCGGGGAATTGCGCTCTATGACATAGACCGTCACAGCCGGCACGCGCTTCGCTTCGGCGGACACGACCCGGGGAGTTGCGCCCGCTCCACCGGTGCTCTTGCGCTGTGCCTTTGCGGGTACCCGGACAAGGCCGTCGAGCGATCAGGCGAGGCCATCGCGATTGCGGGTCGACTTGGACAGCCGGGCGGTCTTTCGAGCGATCTTTTCTTCGACGCTATGCTGCATCAGTATCGCCGGGAACCGGACGCCGTGGCGAAGCGTCTGGATGACCTGGCCGCTGTGTGCGCGAAGCATGGCATTCTGCATTACGAAGGCTCAGCGGCCATGTTGCGGGCCTGGGTAAACATGTCGCGCGGTCAGCTCGAGGAAGGACTTGCCGACCTTCGGCGCGGCCTTGCGATCCATGACCGCTCGCCGGTTGGCCTGCGCAAAGCCTACTACGCCGCGATGCTCATCGAGGCCTACCTTCGCCGTGGCGACGTCGACAGTGGGCTTGCTCAGATCGAGGAGAGCCTGGCCCGCGTCCGCAATATTGGCGACCACCATTGGCGCCCCGAGCTCCTGCGCCTCAGAGGCGAATTGCTCTCCCTCGTTCCGTCCAACAAGCGAGAGCCTGCCGAGAAGGCGTTTCAGGAAGCATTGGCCTGCGCCCGGGAACAAAAGTGCCGGCTGTTGGAACTGCGTGCTGCCCTGTCGCTGGGCCGTCTGTGGGCGACCAGAGGCGAACCCCAGCGGGCACAAGGACTGGTCGCGCCGATCTACGCCGAATACACGGAAGGATTCGATACCGCGGACCTCAAGGAGGCAAAAGCGTTCCTGGAGGAAATACGACAGTGACCGTGGCGCCAACGCGGCACGGCCGCATCCGGCGCTGCGCCGAAATCCCGCGATGTCTGCTTTCGCGCTGGCAGTCCCAGTCCCCGCTGGGCATGGGGTCCATCCTTCATTTTCGCCCCGCCTTGCCGCTGGCCCCCCGATTTGGTCTAGTCGCCCCCATGTCCTCGACCGCCGGCGCGCCCGACCAGCCGCCCCCGTCATCCGAGCCGCTGCTGCGCCCCGGCGATCCCCCGCCCTTCGAGATCGTCAACCCGGACGGCGCCGCCCGCGTCGTCCTGATCGCCGATCACGCCGGCCGGGCCATCCCCCAGGCGCTCGGCACCCTCGGCCTGGGGCCGGCCGAGCTGGCCCGCCACATCGCCTGGGACATCGGCATCGCCGACGTCACGCGACGCCTGTCCAAAAGGCTCGATGCCCCGGCCGCCCTCGCCGGCTATTCCCGCCTGGTGATCGACTGCAACCGCAAGCTCGGCAATCCCACCTCCATGGCCCAGGAGAGCGACCACGTGGCCGTGCCGGGCAACCGCGGCCTCACCCCGGCTCAGCGGGCGCAGCGCGTCGACGCCCTCTTCACCCCCTACCACGATGCCGTCACCCGCATCCTGGAAAGCCGGCTGCGGGCCGGGCTGGTGCCCGCCCTCGTCTCCATGCACAGCTTCACGCCGGTGATGAACGGGTTCGAGCGGCCCTGGCACATCGGCATCCTCTGGAACCGCGATCCCCGCCTGCCGCTGCCGCTGATGAAGCGCCTCGCCGCCGAGCCCGGCCTCACCGTCGGCGACAACGAGCCCTATAGCGGTCGTGCCGAGCAGGGCTACTCCATCTACGTCCACGGCCAGGATCTCGGCATCCCCCACGTGCTGATCGAGGTGCGCCAGGACCTCATCGACACCCACCACGGCGCCGCCGAATGGGCCGAGCGCATCGGCAACGCCCTGGCCGACGTGCTGGCCGACGCCAGCCTCTACAAGGTGGAGCATTACTGAATGGCCTACCGCGAGCCGGCCTTCACGCTCGGCATCGAGGAGGAATACCTGCTCGTCGACCGCGCCAGCCGCGACCTCGTGCGCGAGCCGCCGCCGGAGCTGTTGGCGGAGTGCGAGGCCCTGCTGCAGAGCCAGGTGATGCCGGAGTTCCTGCGCTCGCAGATCGAGGTCGGCACCCGCGTCTGCACCAGCACGTCGGAGGCCCGCGCCGACCTCTCCCGCCTGCGCAAGACCGTGGCCGAGGTCACCGCCCGCCACGGCCTGGCGCCGATCGCCGCCTCCACCCACCCCTTCGCCTCCTGGCACTTGCAGAAGCACACCGACAAGGAGCGCTACAACATCCTGGCTCAGGACCTCCAGGCTCCCGGGCGCCGCCTCGTCATCTGCGGCATGCACGTCCATATCGGCATCGAGGATCCGCAGCTGCGCGTCGACTTCATGGGCCAGGTCGCCTACTTCCTGCCGCACCTCCTTGCCCTCAGCACCTCCTCGCCCTTCTGGGGCGGCGAGGATACCGGCCTCAAGTCCTACCGCATGGCCATCTTCAACGAGCTGCCGCGCACCGGTCTGCCCGAGCTGTTCGAGAGCTGGGGCGAGTATGAGCGCCACCTCAACGCCCTCGTCGGCGCCAAGCTGATCGAGGACGGCAGCAAGCTGTGGTGGGACGTGCGGCCGAGCGCCCGCTTCCCCACGCTGGAGATGCGCATCACCGACGTCTGCACCACCCTCGACGACGGGATCGCGGTCGCCGCCCTCTACCGCTGCCTGCTGCGCATGCTCTGGCGCCTGCGCCGCAGCAACCAGCGCTGGCGCCGCTACGCTCACATGCTCGTGAACGAGAACCGCTGGCGCGCCCAGCGCTACGGCACCGACGCCGGCCTCGCCGATTTCGGCAAGGGCGAGGTGGTGCCCTACGCCGACCTGCTCGAGGAGCTGATCGAGCTGGTGCGCGAGGACTCGGCCTTCTTCGGCTGCCAGCCGGAGATCGACTACGCCCGCCGCATCCTCGCCCGTGGCACCAGCGCCCACCGCCAGCTCGCCCACTACCGCGAAGCCCTGGAGGCCGGCGCCACGCCCCTGGAGGCCCTGAAAGGCGTCGTCGACTGGCTGATCGAGGAGACGGTCCGCCGCGTCTGAATTGCGTTTATTTTGTCGTAACCATGCCGCTTTAGGGATTCGTTAGCCGCGCGGGCGTAGACATGCGCGCATGCAAGGGGACATCTACGGACGCAAGCTCGCGCTGCTGACCCGCAGGGACGGCGCCGACGCCGTCCAGCTCCACACCGGCATCCTGGCCTTCACCCAATGCGAGCTGCTGCTCGACCGCGGCCCGCAGAAGCGGCCCTTCCGCCTGCGCACGGAGTGGCTCAGCCGCCTCGAGGCCGTCGACGGCGACCAGAAGGACCGACTGGACGACGCCGATCTCCTGCTGTCTCTCACCGACGCCGAGCTCTCGGAGCAGGAACGCGCCGTCCTGAACTGAACGTCCCCTGGTTGTCCGGGACCGCCGATCCTATATCCTCTCCACGGCACAGCCTGGAGAGCGCCATGGACGACAAGACCCGCACGGAACTCGAAGCCGCCGCCTTCCGCCGCCTCGTGCAGCATTTGCGCGAGCGAACGGACGTGCAGAACATCGACCTGATGAATCTCGCCGGCTTCTGCCGCAACTGCCTGTCGAAATGGTACCGCGCCGCCGCCGAGGAGCGCGGCATCGCGCTCAGCGATCCGGCCGCCCGCGAGATCGTCTACGGCATGCCCTACGAGGAATGGAAGGCGAAGCACCAGAAGGAAGCGTCGCCCGACCAGCAGAAGTCCCTCGCCGCCCAGCACAAGCACTGACGCCTCCTGCGCCTCACGATCGCGTGACTTGCGCCGAAATCGATAGTGTCCTAATCATGATGTAACGATTCGTTAGGGCGCTATGGGGTTGCAGAGGTGTCCGAACCATCGCTCCGGCGCGCGGCGCCTGACCCGAACGTCCGTCCGAGTTCGCCCGCCGCCTTCGTTCAGGGCTATCCCGGCGCCCTCTCGCGGCCGGCCTGCGACGACATCGTCGCGCGCTTCGAGGCCGACCCGCGCAAATATCCGAGCCGCACCGCGACCCGGCAGAACCCGCTCATCCGCTCCGGCACCATGCTGGAGATCCCGCGTTACGAAGAGTGGGCCGACGTCTGCCAGCTGGTCACGCAGGTGACCCGCCGCTGCCTCGACGACTACGTGCAGCGCTATCCGAGC
>Ga0335085_10011022_pt1 | contig 13440 bp, 9 predicted proteins | sample Lox_Sample_45_FD_206712 | JGI IMG/M metagenome (GOLD analysis project Ga0335085, IMG submission 206712) | Soil microbial communities from Loxahatchee National Wildlife Refuge, Florida, United States - Lox_Sample_4.5 | ecosystem: Environmental > Terrestrial > Soil > Wetlands | place: USA: Florida...
GCCAGACTGGCGAGCTGCTCGATCTCGGCGTCCTCGCCGGTCGCTGCGGGTGCCTGCGGCTGCGCTTCGTCGACCGGCTCCTCCTGCTGCGGCTCGTCTGAACCCTGGTTTGCGCGCCGGCCCGCTGCGTAAGCCGCTCCTCCGGCCACGAGCATCGTGCGACGGCGGGCCCTTCTACGGACGAAACCCATGACAGTCTCCTTGCGTCGGGGACGTTTCTGCCTCCAGGGTCGCAGGCTGGTTCCCGCGCAGACACATCGCCCGTGCGAATCACCCTGGTGACTCGACGCCGCCGTTGAGAGCCGGCCCGACCCACACTCGATGCTTATCGAGGCGTGACGCTTTCCCCGGAGATGCTCCTGCAGCTGGCCCCAGGTGTCCGCACGAGGCTGGACCGAGCCGGGCACGTCTTGGTCGACTCGCCTGACGGGACGATCGTCGACGCGGGACCGAGGGGATTCGCAATCCTGTCGCTCTTCGTGCATCCCCTGGCGCTCGGAGACGCCATCGAGAGGCTCGAGCACGCCGAGAACGGGGCGACCGACTTCGTGCCCACGCTGAGCGTCCTCAACATGCTGGTCGAGGAAGGGGCCCTCGCCCCGCCCGGCCCGGGTCGCGGGCTGACGAGAGGCTGGGCCGATCCCGTCGAGCATGCGCGCATGCTCCACGACGACCGCCGGACCGGCGACTATCTCGCTGCGGTCGCCGCTGCCGTGCGGCCCGGCGACATCGTGCTCGATCTCGGTACCGGGAGCGGCGTGATGGCGGTGGCCGCGGTCCGAGCAGGCGCAGCGCGGGTCTATGCGGTCGAGGCCACCGATATCGCCGACGTCGCCCGCCGGGTGTTCGCGGCGAACGGCGTAGAGGACAGGGTGACGCTCCTCACGGGCTGGTCGCGACAGACCGTGTTGCCCGAACGCGCCGACCTGCTCGTCGCAGAAGTCATCGGCAACGAGCCGTTCGAGGAGGAAATTCTGGAGACGACGCTCGACGCGCGGCGCCGGCTGCTGAAGCCGGGGGCGCGGCTGATCCCGCACGGACTCACGCTGCTCGCGCGTCCCCTTCTGATCCCGCCCGAACAGGCCCGGCAGCGCGCCGTCGGGCGCGACTCGGTCGAACGGTGGCGACGTCTCTACGGAATGGAGTTCCAACCGCTCCTCGAGGCGGCCGCTCCAGGCCCGGTTCTCAGCCCCACCGAGGGAGAGATGGCTCGCGACTGGCCGCCCGTCGGGCCGCCGGTCGTTCTCACGACGGTGGATCTCACCGCCTTCACGCTGGCGTCAGTAGATGCCGAGGCCGATCTCGTGGTCGACTCGCCCGGTGAGGTCAACGCCGTCGCGGTGACTTTCCGCGCCCACCTCCACGGATCGTTGGCCCACACGCTCTCGCCGTGGACGTGGCCAACCTCCAGTTGGGCGACGTCCGTGTGGGTTCTCCCGGACACGGTCACGGTCGAGCGCGAAGCTGTGTTCCGCGTGCGTTACACCCGTCGCGTCGACGGAGTCCCAGACGGGCTCACCTGTCAGGCCGTTCGCGAGTCACCCGGCTGACCGCCTGCATCTGCGCCGCTTGGTGAGCCGTCAACGCAGCAAGCAGTCGCAGGCGCGATGTGCCGGGATCTGGCGTCCGCAGTTGGGGCAGCGCGAGGTGCTTCGTTCGAGCGCGCTCTTCGACAAGCCCTGAAGGATCATGACGATGCCAACGCCGCACGAGATGACGCAAATCAGAAGAAGTTGGTGCGATATCACGATCGCCTCCGAATCCAATCGTCGTTCGGAACATCTCAGCGCATAACGCACCCAGAGAACACCGAATTGCAAACGATCACCCTGGTGATCGGTTCCGTCTGATACCCAATCTCCGTCATCGCCGCGATGTCCACGCCAGGCGGATGAACCAGCCGCACGGAATGCCGATCGCGAGACCGAGCACGTACAGCCACATCATCCAGGCTCCGCTCGCTCGACCATCGTTCCGCTAGGCATCGTCTCGTGAGGCGCGTCGGACGGCTCGGACCCGCCCGAAGCGCCGGCATCTCCCTAGGCGATCACCTCACCACTCGGACGCGCGATCAGGTACGAACACACGCCGATCACGGGCAGGAAGATGATGAGGATCGTCCACATCGCCTTCGCCCCGCCGCCGTGGTCCGTCCGCTGGAAGTTGTCGATGAACACTCGGATGACGATGTAGATCCAGATCACCCAGAACGAGAAGATGATCATCCACCAGACCACGTCCCAGAAGGTCGGGTACGCTGCAAGAATTGACTGCATGGGAATTCCCTCCCGTGTTTCGGCTCATTTGTCTCGACGAAACAGGCCGTCCCGTCGACCAGGACATCCTCAGCGCACGGCGCATCCCGAACACAACGAGTTGCAGACGATCACCCTGGTGATTCGTCCCGCCTCCGGGACCGCGTCGGGGCGGCCGCGATCTGGATCGCAGGATCGTCGCCCGACCTTGCTACGCGAGGCTCGCAGCCCTCTGGAGTTGAGCATCCGAGCCGGGGTGCGGGCTTCCCGACCGGGGACGTGAGCGCCTTCCTGACCCGTGCGCCGGGGCGGAGAAAATCGAGATTCCCTCACAGTGTGAGGGTTTCCGACAGGACGAACCTAGTCGGTTCTTGGCCGAGTCTGGGCCTGTCGAGCCGGCAGGAGAAGACCATTGACTTGCGTTCAGGGGAATCGCACCCGTCTCAGCGACTCATCGTCGGCTACCTGGCCTAGCTGATGGCCGTCGACGTCATGCCGAGTCGGACGCTGGTCCTTGAGACCAAGCTCGCGCCGCCGGGCGTGCGCGGCGGGGTCATTCGTCGCGACCGGTTGCTCGCCAAACTCGACGCCGGCGCGAGCGCTGCGCTGACCCTTGTAGCTGCACCGGCCGGCTACGGCAAGACGATGTTCCTATCGACGTGGGCAGCGGAGCAGCGAATCCCGCTGATCTGGGTCACCCTCGATCCCGGCGACCGTGACCCCGTGCGCCTGTGGACGCACATAGCTGCCTCCGCCAGCCGGGCCAGTCGTGGCCTGGGAAGCCGCGCGCTGGAGAGGCTGGCCGTGCCCGCACCGAGCATCGACGCCTCGGTCGACACGCTGCTCGCAGGGGTTGCAGCCTACGGAGATCCGATCGCGATCGTGCTCGATGACCTCGACTCCCTCGACCGTGGCGAATCGTTGCAGTCGATCAGGCTGGCGATCGCACGGCTTCCCGGCAACGCTCGCATCATCGTTGCGGCCCGGGCGGATCCGCCCTTCGGCCTCGCGCGACTTCGCGGTCGACACATGCTCGCCGAGATTCGGGCGGACGAGTTGGCGTTCACAGCAGCCGAGGCGCGAGAGGTACTCGTCCGACGTGAGGGGATCCCACTCACGGAGGCGAGCATCGACCGGCTGGTCGAGCGGACGGAAGGCTGGCCGGCCGCGCTCTATCTATCGGCGCTCTGGCTGAGGGACAAAGAGTCGCCCAACGAGTCGGTCGAGCAGTTCGGGGCGAGCTTGCGCCAGGTCTCCGACTACCTGAGCGACGAGCTGGTGACATCGCTCGACCCCGAGCTGGAGAACTTCCTCCGCCTGACGGCGCTCCTCCGGCGGTTCACCCCGGAGCTCTGCGACGCTGCGCTCGAGCGGGACGACTCACGCGAGGTCCTCGCCGAGCTCGAGCGGTCGAATCTCCTCCTCGTCCCCCTCGACAGCAGAGGCGAATGGTTTCGCTATCACGCCTTGTTCGAGGAGCTCTTGCTGCTCGATCCTTCCGGGACGCAAGATCGGGCCGTCGTGCATCGGCGGGCCGCCGCGTGGCTCCGCCAGCAAGGCTTTGTGGAGGACGCAATCGCCCATGCCGCGGACGGCGACGACCTCGCTCTTGCAGCTGCGATTCTGGCCGAATCCGTGCTCGAGCTCGCGCGAGCCGGCCGAACCGGCTTCATCGCCTCGTGGTTGGACCGTCTACCCGCAGAGCTTCTCGTCGCGCATCCGCTGCTAGCGGCCGGGGGCTCGCTCATCGCATCCTTGATCGGGCGCCCGCCGGTCGAGGTCGAGCGGCTTCTCCTGCTGGCCGAGCGAGCACGGCGCGTCCGGCCGGACGATTGGCCGCCGATCTGCGAACTGTTCGCCGCCGAGGCCCGATCGATCTCGGTCGAGAACGACGACGTACGCGCCAGTCTCCATCACGCGCGCATCGCGGTCGAGGTCGCCCGGGAGAGCGTGGAGCCGGAGCTTGGTCCAGCCCTCGCGACTCTTGGCCGCGCCCTGTTCTTCGTCGGCGATCTCGAAGCCGCGCGTGAGGCTGTGCACGAGGAGGTCACGCTTCCCGAGGCGAAGGAGCGGCCTCATGGCTACGTGACCGCTCTCGGGCTGCTTGCGGCAATCGAGGCATACGAGGAGCATCCGGAGCAGGCTGCCGCACTTGCGCGGGAGGCCATCGACTTCGCCGACGACCGGGGCCTCTCAAACTTCTGGCTTGTCGCCTTCGCGCATATCGGGCTCGCGCACGCCCTTGCGCAGCTTGGGGACCTCGCGGCCGCCGAACGGGAGGCGCGTCGAGCCGAGGTGACTCGGCGCGGGTCGCAGCTGAGCATCACCCATGCCTACGCGTTGCTTCGCCTGACCGAGGTGCAGATCTCGCGGTCGCGGCTTGCTCAGGCGAGGGTGTCGCTCTCCGCCGCCGAGCACGAAATCGCCGAGTTCACCGACCCGGGTTGGCTCACGAGCCTCGCGGCCGAGCTCACCGCGAGGCTAGAGGAAGCGTCTTCCGAGTCGGCGGGTGAGGGTGAGGTCGTCGAGGCGCCGAGTCCAGGGGAGCTCGCCGTGTTGCAGCACCTCGCGTCCGACCTCACTCAACGGGAGATCGCCGATCAGCTCTTCCTCTCGCTGAACACGGTTCGCACGCACATCCGGAGCATCTACCGGAAGCTGGGGGTCAGCTCACGGGAGGCCGCCGTCGCGCGCGCCGACGCACTCGACCTGGTCGAGGAGGTCGGACGCACCGCCACTCACCAGGGTGATCTCCGGAAATGACCCCGCGCCGTCGCTGACGTTGTGCCACCGTCCGACTGTGGACGGCTGCATGTACACGGTCGTCGTGGCTGGGCAACTCGGACCACGGTTCGCAGGTGCGTTCGAGGGCATGGTCGTCACCGTGGTCAACGGTCACACCGAGATCACGGGCTTCGTCATCGACCGAGCGCAGCTTCGGGGACTGCTCGACCGGATCGACGACCTCGGCTTGACGTTGGTCGAGGTGAGGTCTGGCGCCGGCACTGACGCCGCGTATCACTCGGCCTGACGCGCGTCGCCGAATCACCAGGGTGATCCTCCCTCGACGGGTCATTCATCAGGTCCTCAAGGCGCCATCCTCGATTGGTGGCCATGGAGGCCGAATAGCGCCGTGCCCACCATGATCGCCTCGACCGCGGTCGACCTCGCGCGCGCGCAGTTCGCGACGACCTCGCTCTACCATTTCCTCTTCGTCCCGCTGACGCTCGGGCTGGGTCCAATCCTGATCGTCTTCCAGACGGCTTGGTACCGGACGAAGAACGAACAGTGGCTGAAGCTGACGCACTTCTTCGGGGCGTTGTTCCTGATCAATTTCGCAATCGGCGTCGCTACCGGGCTGGTGCAGGAGTTCCAGTTCGGGATGAACTGGTCGGTGTACTCGAAATTCGTCGGCAACGTGTTCGGCGCGCCGCTCGCGATCGAGGGCCTTGCGGCGTTCTTCCTCGAGTCGACGTTCCTCGGCCTCTGGATCTTTGGCTGGAACCGGCTGTCGCCGCGCCTGCACCTGGCCACGCTCTGGATCGCTGTGCTCGGCACTTGGCTGTCCGCGTACTTCATCCTGGTCGCCAACTCGTTCATGCAGGACCCCGTCGGCTACAAGATCCAGAACGGGCAGGCAGTGCTGACGAGCATCTGGTCGCTGCTCGGGAGCCACTGGGCGTACTACGCGTTCATCCACACGATCTTGGCGGGCCTCGAGTGCGGCGCCGCGGTGGTGTTCGGCGTCTGCTGCTGGCACTTCGCGCGCAGCCGCAATGTGGATCTGTTCAGACCGGCGGCAAAGGTCGCGTTGATCGTGCTCGTGCCGGTCTCCTGCCTGAATCTGTGGTTCGGCAGCCATTTCGGGATCCTTGTCACGAGCCTGCAGCCGATGAAGATCTCCGCCGCCGAGGCGCAGTGGGGCGACTGCCAACAGTGCGCGTTCTCGCTGTTCCAGATCGGCGGCTTCACCCAGAGCGACCAGACACCGAGCTTCAGCATCGAGATCCCGGGGCTGCTCTCGTACCTCTCGACAGGATCGTTCAACGGCAAGGTGACCGGGCTGACCGAGCTGAACCGGCAGGAGCAGCAGAAGTACGGGAAGGGGAACTACCTGCCGCCGATCGAGACGATCTACTGGAGCATGCGCGGGATGGCGTACGCCGGCTCGCTCGTCGCCCTCGTCGCGATCATCGGAGCGTTCCTGCTCTGGAAGCGGCGGCTGGAACGGCTGAAGTGGTTCCTCTGGGCCGGTGTGGTCACCACCTTCCTCCCGTTCGTCGCCTGCGCCTTCGGTTGGTGCCTGACCGAGATCGGGCGTCAGCCATGGATCGTGCAAGGACTGCTGAAGACGGCAGACGCCAACTCGCCCGCCGTGAGCACAACCTGGCTCGCGACCAGCCTTGCAGTGTTCATCGTGCTCTACATCGTCCTGCTCGTGCTCGACATCTGGCTGATGCGGCGCTACGCGGGCCGTGATCCCTCGGGCAGGGACGATGACCAGCCCGGACCTGCGACGCCGGCGGTCGGCTACTGATGAACCTGCAAAACCTCTGGTTCGTGCTCATCGTCGTCCTCTGGTCGGGGTATTTCCTGCTCGAAGGATTCGACTTCGGCGTCGGGATGCTGCTGCCGTTCCTGCCGCGCGACGACGAGCAGCGCGACGCGATGTTCGAGTCGATCGGCCCCGTCTGGGATGGCAACGAGGTCTGGCTCGTAGTGGCGGGAGGAGCGACCTTTGCCGCCTTCCCGGCGTGGTACGCGACGATGTTCTCCGGCCTCTACATCGCGCTGCTGGTGGTGCTCGCGTGCCTGATCGTCCGCGTGATCTCGTTCGAGTGGCGGACGAAGAGCGAAAGCCCTCGCTGGCGGAAGGTGTGGCTGTGGGCGAACGCGGGCGGCAGCTTCGGCGCCTCGCTGATCTGGGGCGTCGGCTTCGCGAACCTCCTTTATGGCACGCCGATCAACTCGAGCCACGACTTCGACGGGACCTTCTGGGACCTGTTCAACTGGTACACGGTGCTCGGGGGCCTCGCCGTCGTGGCGATCTTCGCCTTCCACGGCGCGACCTATCTCACGCTGCGGACACGGGGCGACCTGCGCACCCGAGCCGGCCGCGCCGCCGGACGGCTCTCGCTCGGCGCGGCCGCCCTCGGTGCCGCGTTCCTGATCTCGACCGTGGTCGTCGCGGTCGACCGCAACGACAAGGACGTCTTCCCGCCCGTGCTCCCGGCCGCGATCGGCATCGTTGCGCTCGTCCTCGCAGTCGTCTTCATCCGCATGCGCCGACAGGTCTGGGCATTCGCGATGACGGGCCTCGGCGCGGTCTCGGTGATCGCCACCCTTTTCACGAGCCTGTTCCCCCGGGTGATGGTCTCGAGCACCGACTTCGCGAACAGCCTCACCGTGAGCAACTCCGCCTCCCAGCACTACACGCTCCAAGTAATGAGCGTGGTCGCCCTCATCTTCGTCCCGCTCGTCCTCCTCTACCAAGGCTGGACGTACCACGTCTTCCGCGCCCGCGTAGGCGGCGGGGAAGCGCTAGAGCCCGTGGGCGACGGACGGGGCGCGGTGTCCTGAGGACGCTCGATGAGCTGGAGTCGGCGATTTCGCCTCCGCGAGCACGTCAGGGGAAGCCTGTGGGTCGTTCCGCTCCTCGGCGCGGTTCTCGGCGCCGTCTTGGGCCTCGCCCTGTCGGAGGTCGACAGGCGTACCAACCTTCCTGACTATCTGTCGTACTCGTCCTCGACCGCAAGCACCGTTCTCACCGCGATCGTGGGGGCGGCTGCCGCCCTGACCGGGTTTGTCGTCACGGTGACGACATTGATCGTGCAGATGGTGAACGGAACGTTCTCCCCGCGCTACATGCGGCTTTGGTATCGCGACCCCTTGCTGAAAGCAACGCTCGCCTTGCTCGTCGGCACGCTGACGTTCTCCTTCTCGATGCTCCGACGGATCGAGCCCAACTTCGTGCCCAACAGCGGCGTAAGCGTCGCAGGAGTCCTCATGGTCGCGAGCCTGCTCCTGTTCCTGGTCTTCTTCAGCCGCTGTATGTCCAATCTTCGGCCGGTGGCCGTGGCGGCGCTCGTGGCGAAAGCCGGGCACAAGGCATTCGAGGAGACCATGCAGATCATCGGGCGTCCCGACGTCGGGATCGAGCGGCCCCTGTCGGACGCCCCGCCGACGCAGGTCGTGCGAGCGGGCAGAGCCGGCGTGATCCAGGCGATCCACGTGGACGGCCTCGTCGGCTGGGCGCGCGCGCACGACGCCCAGCTCGTGCTGGACCGCGCCGTGGGCGATTTCGTGGGGACGGGGGCGACCATCGCGACGGTCTACGGGGGCGGAGACCTCGAAGCCACCGAGCGGGAGCTGAACGGAATGATCGCGCTCGGCGACGAGAGAACGATCCAGCAGGATCCGGCCTTTGCTATCCGGATACTGGTCGACATCGCCCTCATGGCACTGTCGCCCGCGGTCAACGCGCCCACCACGGCCACCCAGGTGCTCGGACACCTCGGAGAGACGCTGCGCGTCATCGGGACGACCGATCTCGGGCGCGGCGCCAGCAGCACGCACGGAGCAGACCCACCGGCCGTCGTCATGCGTGTCCATCGCTGGGAGGACTACCTCACGCTTGGGGTGACCGAGATCCGTCAATACGGAGCGACGGGTATCCAGGTGATGCGAGCGCTCCGCGCGACGCTCGAGGATCTACGCGAAGACGTGCGAGCAGAGTCCCGTGCGGCCGTCGATGAGCAGCTTGACCTCCTCGATTCGACTCTCGCCCTGCACTGGGGCGACTCGGTGGACCTCGAGCGCGCCAAGGTCGCAGATGCTCAGGGGATCGGCGGCCCCGGCTTGGGCGCTGGGCACTCGTGAGCGAGCGGGCAGATGCGCAGAAGGTGCTCGCGGTAGAGCACCGGTTCGCGACGCCGCGGGCGGCCGGAATCGCGGGGCTCCTCTTCTCCGTGCTCTTTGTTCTCTCGCTCCTGCTCATCCGAGAGCGCCCTGCCCCCCGGCTCGACCGCCCAGGACGCTGGTGGCCTCCACGATCGGACTGCGGACCGGCAGCAACAGGGCGAGAGACTCGATGTAACAGCTGTGAGCATCGAGATCCTCAGCACGAGAGGACGGAACCTAGCCTCGTCGATCTGACGGCTCCCGCTCACATTGGGGCAACCCGCCGAGTGAGCCCGAACGACGCGGCGGCGTGTTGCCGTGCTCGCGCGCGTACGTAGCCTGGCGCTCGAGGCGGCCCCGGCATGTTGCGGTATCCGGGCGCGAGCATAAGCTCTGCGGCCGTGGCCGACTTCCTCGCCCTCTGCGCGGCGTCTCTGTTCGCGCTCGCGGCGACGCTTCAGCAGAAGGGCGCCCTGGGAATGGGCGAGGTGCCGCTCCGTTCTCCAGGCTCGTTCGTCACGCTCGCCAAGCAAAAGTGGTGGCTCGCCGGCACGCTAGCTCTGCTCGGCGGCTACGTCTTCCAGGCGGTGGCACTCGACCACGGGCGTCTGGCCGTAGTCCAGCCGTTGCTCGTGACCACGATCGTATTCGCCCTCCCCCTGGGTCACTGGTTGACGCGGCAGATTGTCAACCGGGCGCAGATCGTCGCGGCCGGACTCGTCGTCCTGGGGCTGACGTTGTTCATCGTTGTCGGTGACGCTGCCGAAGGCAACGCCGACGCGCCCGGCTGGGAGTGGGCGCTCGTCATGGTCGGCCTCGCGATTGCCTGCGCAGCCCTGATCGGGCTCGGGGGGCGCGGATCCCTGGCGCGGAAGGCAGGTTACTTCGGAGCCAGCGCGGGGCTGCTCTACGGGCTGTCGGCGTCACTTTGGAAGCCGGTCGGCGAGACGCTCTCGGCCGACGGCGCTGGCGCGATGCTGTCGAGCTGGGAGTTTTGGGCCTTTGCCACGGCTGGGATTCTGGCTTTTCTCGTACAGCAGATCTCTCTCGCTACGGGCCGACTGGCGCCGTCGGTCGCGATGACCTCGGTGCTCAACCCACTTGTCAGCATCTTCGTCGGCGTGCTGCTGCTGGAGGAGAGACTGGCGAATCCGACCTGGCACAAGGTCGTCGCCAGCACGGGACTCGGGCTGGCACTGCTCGCCGCCGTCTCCATCACGAAGGCGACCGAGGGCACCGGCGAGGACGCCGAGCCGCAAGACGTCGCTCCCTCAACGGTGCCGACCTCCGCGATCTAAACGGCCAGGCGACAGCCGCGCGAGAGGACAGGATGGCTGTGCCGATGGCTGCGTGACGGCCCCCCGCACGTGTCCTTGCCATACTCATCGTGCTCGGGCTCGCCATCGGCGCGGTACTGCTCAGCGACGGTCGACGCTCCCTCGGCTAACACGCCGCGGCCGGATCGCTCGCGGCGGCCACAGCCGCTTGCGTGACCGACTTGGCCCCGGGCTGCCGTGCCGCGGTGGCGACGCCCGCGACGTAGACGCGCGTCCGGCGAGCTACAGCAGGAGGCTCAGGGCATCGAGGATTAGCATCCCCGCCAGTACGAGGAGCGCGTAGACCTTCACTCCGGGCTGACGTTGCGCGAGTCGCCGTTGGGCGCGCGTCATGACCCCGACGGCTCGGTTTCCCAGGAGGACGTAGAGGGTCACGGAACCCCAGACGAGCACCGTCGCCAGCGCGCAGTACCCGACCACCAGCGCGGCCTCTCCAGCGTTGCCAACGCCGCTGGCGGTGATCGCTGTGGCGGCAAGCGCGGTTAGCAGCAGGCGCTTCGGGCCGCCGATCCCGAGTAGGAAGCCGGCGATCAACGTCGTGAAGAATCGCATGCGGCTGAGCCGCTCGAGCACCGCCCGCGAGCGCTCGCTAGAGCCTTGCGTCTCGACGGGAGGCGTTCGTCGGAACCGCAGCGCGACCGCGATGAGGAGGAGTGCGAGAAGCAGCTCGAGCATGGCGATCAACGCCGAGTGTGTCCGCTTGCTCGCGCCCGTAACGGCAACGCCCACGATGACGAAGAGCGAGCAGGTGAACAGCTGGCCGATGACGAACCCGGTACCGAACCCCAGCGCCTTCAGCCGGCCTGCCTGCATGGCCGCGATCGTCGCCGCGAACGCGAGCGCGCTGAACCCCGCGAGCAGCGCGTACAGAAGCAGCTGAATGGTCGCTTGGATCATCGGGACTCGGGGCGCGTTCAGGTGCGGGTGCACGTTACGCCCGCGTCGGGTTGAAGGGGTCAATGGCGACACGGATTCTCCGGCCGCCGGCGCGCTCGGCGGAATCCCCTTGGATTGAGGGCCTTTGTAAGAGCTCTCTGACGGACTCGACCGTCGACCCCCTCGTTGCCATAGACGTGAGGAGGGCGAATCACCAGGGTGATCCCTCTCGGCGGGCCATGCACCAGGGTTTCGAAGCGCCATCCTCGATTGGTGGCCGAAACCGGCAGCAGACATGAAGCGAGCGCGGCACAAGCCAGCGGGATGGGTGCCGAGTCCAGCCACGGCTCCGAACGGGCCGGGGTGACCCGAAGCACTTCATCTGGGGCGAGCGGTCGCGCTGATGCGATCGAGCCGGACCGGTTCCGGTGGTGGTGATGGTCGATGAGTGAAGCAGTCGCCGGTAACGGTCGCCACGCGGGTGCGTCAGTCGCGGGCTCTCCGAAGCGCGCGGGCCTCGTCCTCGGCTCGCTGATCCTCGTCGCGGCGGTAGCGAACCTGAATCTGTCGGTGGCGAATGTCGCGCTGCCCGATATCGGCAAGTCGTTCGACGCGTCGCAGACGATGCTCGACCTGATCGCCGTGGGCTACTCGCTTGGGCTCGCGGCCTCGGTGCTCTGGTTCGGGGCGCTGGGAGACCGCTATGGGCGCAAGTTGATGATCGTCGTCGGGATGACGCTGACGATCCCGGCCTGTCTACTCGCGGGATTCGCGCCGTCTTCGGGGGTCTTGTTCGCCGCGCGCGTTCTCGGAGGCCTGGCAGCCGGCATGGCCTACCCGACGACGCTGGCGCTCATCACCGCGCTGTGGTCGGGTCCGGCTCGGACCAAGGCGATCGCACTCTGGTCCGCCCTCGGCGGGGGCGTGGCGCTGCTCGGCCCGCTCATCTCCGGTGCGTTGCTCGAGCACTTCAGCTGGGGCTCGGTCTTTCTCGTGACGCTGCCGCTCGTCGCGCTCGCACTGCCGATGGCGATCTTCTTCGTCCCGAGTCACGTGAACGAGGGGACCGAGCCGGTGGACAACCTCGGCGGCATGCTCTCCGCGGTGCTCGTCGGAGGGTTGATCGTCGCGATCAACTTCCTGCCGGTCCCGACCGAGAAGACGGTCGCGATCGTCCTGCTCGTGATCGCCGGGGTGGCCGGAGTGCTGTTCCTCCTGAGACAGCGCCGCGCCGCCAATCCGCTCTACGACCTCCACGTCGCTGCGAGGCCGACCTTCTGGGTCGCCGCCTGCGCCGGGATCATCGTCTTCGGCTCGCTGATGGGCGCGGCGTACATCAGCCAGCAGTTCCTCCAGAACGTGCTCGGGTACTCGACGCTCCAGGCCGGCGCGGCGATTCTCCCGGCCGGACTCTTCATGGTCGTCGTCGCCCCGCGCTCGGCCAAGCTCGTCGGGCTGCACGGATCGCGACGGACCTTGCTCACCGGACAGGCGTTCCTACTCGTCGCGTTCGTCCTGATGCTCGTCCTCTGGAAGGAGAACATCTCGTACTGGGTCGTCGCGCTCCCGTACATCTTCCTCGGTGTCGGCGTCGGTCTCGCGGGCACGCCGTCGTCCAACTCGCTGACGGGGTCGGTGCCGGTGACGCGGGTCGGCATGGCCTCAGGAACAGCCGACCTGCAGCGCGACCTGGGCGGCGCGTTGATGACCTCGATCTTCGGCGCGCTTCTCACCGCCGGGTACGCCTCCGCGATGGGGGCGGCGATCTCGAGCTCGGGGGCCCATATCACGCAGAACACGCAGCAGACCCTCCAGCTCTCGTTCGCGAGCGCCGAGGACCTCGCCGCCCAGCATCCGCACTACGCCGACCAGATCACGGCGGCCGCGCAGTCGTCGTTCCTCAAAGGCGACCAGTGGGCCTACCTGGCCGCGATCATCGCGATCTTGCTCGGGATGGCGCTCGTCTACCGCTTCTTCCCGAAACAGGACAGGGAGAACTCGCTGCGCGCCGAGTACCACGCCGGCGACACGGGAGCCGGGTCGGCGGCCACCACCCCGGCGCGAGAACCCGC
>Ga0335085_10011023_pt1 | contig 13440 bp, 10 predicted proteins | sample Lox_Sample_45_FD_206712 | JGI IMG/M metagenome (GOLD analysis project Ga0335085, IMG submission 206712) | Soil microbial communities from Loxahatchee National Wildlife Refuge, Florida, United States - Lox_Sample_4.5 | ecosystem: Environmental > Terrestrial > Soil > Wetlands | place: USA...
GCTGCAAACGCCGAGAAGCGCGCGAGCGCCGCGGCCACGACATCGAGGTTCGCGGCGGGCAGGCCGCGCACACCATCGAGCAGCGGCCGCACTTTGAGGCCGTCGAGGCGGCGGCGGGCGGTCGCGGCATCGAACGGCGCCAGAGCGAAGCGGCGGTCTGCCATGGCCTCGACGAGGATCCCGCCGGCGCCGACCATGACGATCGGGCCGAACTGGGGATCGTCGAGGGCGCCGAAGGCGAGTTCGACGCCCTTCCCGGCCATCGGCGTTACCAGCGCGCGCGGTCCCAGACGGCGGGCCAAGTCGTCATAGGCGGCGCGGACGCCAGCGGCATCGGCCAGATTGAGCCTGACGCCGTCGACATCCGACTTGTGGAGGATGCCCGGCATCGCCGTCTTGAGGACGACCGGAAAGCCCAATTCCCGCGCGGCTTGCTCCGCCCCTGCCCCGCTCTCGACGACGCGGTTGGGCAAGACGGGCACCCCATAGTCGGCGAACAGCGCCAGGCCCTCGGACTCGTCAAGGACATCGCCGCGCTGCAGGCGAGCAGTCCAGCGCTCCCTCGCGCCGACGGGCGCAGCCGCTGCCGCGACCGGTGGGCGTAGGCGGGAGTCGCGGTAGTCCAAGGCGGCGCGCACGGCCGTCATCATCGGCTTCATGCCGACCAGCACGGGCGTGCCGCTGAGGGTGCAGCGCACGGCCAGATCGTCGTTGCCGACGGTGGCGAGGTTGTTGGCCATCAGGACGGGCTTGTCGGTGCGCGCCGCCACGGTCTGCACGATCCGGCCGTAGCTCTCGTGCAGGGAGAAGCCGCTGCGCGTCTCCGCGCACAGGATGGCGACGGCGGTATCGGGATCGTCGACCAGGGCCTGCAGGCAATCGGTGAAGATGGTCTCGTAGTCGTGACCCGTGCCCCAGGCGTCCAGCGGGTTGGTCGGCTCCAGACCGTATTCCAGGCGGGCGGCGAGTTTCTGCCGGGTGGCATCGTTGATGCGGGCATAGGGCACGCCCTGCGCCGAGGCCAGATCGATGGCCAGTTCGCGCAGGCCGCCCGAGTCGTGGATGGTCGCGAGACCGCCTTTTCCCGCGCCGCGCGGCTGGCTGAAGAGCAGGAGGCAGTTGGCCAAGCCGTCGAGATCCTCGACCTCGATCACGCCGTAGCGATCGAACAGCGCCTGGTAGGCGGCGTGATTGCCGGCGAGGGCGCCGGAATGACTGAGCGCGAGCGCGGCGCTCTCGGCCGTGCGGCCGACCTTCAGCACGATGATGGGAATGTCGCGGCGGCGGGCCTTCTCCAGGGCCGCGACGAAGCCGGCGGGATCACGCACCGTCTCCAGGAACAGGCCGACGACACGGGTCGACGGCATCTCCAGGGCGAAGTCGAGATAGTCGGCGACCGTGGTCGTCAGCTCCTGGCCGGCCGAGACGGCGAGGCTGAAGCGGAAGCGGCGGTCGGTGTGGCAGAGGCCCGAGAAGGCCGAGCCGGAGTGGGAGATGAGGGCGATACTGCCGTGCGCGAGAAAGGCCGGCGGCGGGAAGCCGCAGACGCGCAAGCCGTGCTCAAGGTTGTAGAAACCCATGCCGTTGGCGCCGCAAATCTGCACGCCGGCGGCGCGGGCCATCGCGGCAAGACGCTTGGTCAGCGGCGGGTCGGTGTCGCCGGGCAGATAGCAGCTGGCGAAGATGGTGGCGGCGCGAGCACCGTGGCGGATGGCCTCGGCGAGCTGCGCCTCGATGCGGGCGTTGGCGACGCCGATGACCGCGTGATCGACGGTCTCCGGCAGCGCGGCCAGCGACGGGTAGCACGGGAGACCGTCGATCTCTTTGTAGTTTGGATTGATCAGGTAGAGACGGCCGCCGAACTGACCCTCACGGACGCCGCGGATCATGCCGTTGCCGACGGTCTCGTACTTCGGGGAGGCGCCGACGAGGGCTATGGAAGCGGGTGTCAGCAGCGGACTCAGCCGGTGCCCGCCACCGGCCGCGCCCTGCGGTGGCGGCGCCGCGATCGCCTCCGGCGTCACCGCGATCCGCCGCGCAGGATCTCGATGGCGGCGCGGGCTCGGGTCTCGGCCTCGCGCGCCTGGGAAAGCGCCTCTTCGAAGCGGTGCCGCATGGCCTCCACATCCTCGCCGTAGACGTCGACGATGAAGGCGGGATCGAGGGCGGCGATCAGGCGGCCGAACTGGGAGGAGGACGGCTCGCGGCGCCCGGCCACCCATTCGAGCATCGCCGGCAGGTCGACGCCGACCCGCTCCGCCAGGTCGCTGGGCTGCAGCGCCGTCTCCGGCACCAGCCGGCGCTGCAGCGCGGCCGCCAGCCGCGCCCGGTGCGCTGCAGACTCGGGCGTCGACAGGGCGGCGGCCGGCGCAGGCTGGAGCGGACGCTCGGCCGGCGCGGTGTCGTTGGCAGGTCCGCCGCTGCGCGGGAAGTGGCGCGGGAAGACGGCGCCGAGGAAGGTGCGGCAGATGCGCTTGGCGGTCTCGAGGTCGAAGGTCTCCGGCAGCACCAGCAGGTCGGCCCACAGGCCGTCGCTGATGGCGTTGAGGCCGCGGGCGACGTCGGCAGCGTCGATGCCGGGATAGCCGCCCTGCGCGATCAACTCCGCGCAGAAGGCGTGGGTCTGCTGGAAGTAGCGCTCCTCAAGCTCGGACACCACGCTGCGGTAGAGCGGGCGCGACTGGGCCTCGGCCCAGAAGGCGAACCACACCACCACCTTGTCGAGGGTGCAGATCGAGGGGTCGAAGTCGGCCTCGATCATGGCGTCGAGCCCGCCCTCGGGCGAGCCGCCGGCGGCCGCGATCTTGGCCAGCCAGAGCGATTCGTGCTCCTCCGCCAGCTGCGCCAGGGTGGCGGCTAGCAGCTGGTCCTTACTCTTAAAGTAGAAGTTGACGATCCCCGGCGAAAGCCCTGCGGCGCCGGCCACATGGTTAAGCGTTGTCCCGGAATAACCAACCCGGCCAATGGTGCTGATTGTAGCGTCAATCAACTGCCGCTGGCGGGCTTCCTTGACGACGTTAGGTTTGGGGGTCGGTTGTGCGTCCTGGGTCATCTCATACAATCGCTAGAACATCGTAAGCCTCTGGAACATAACAAAAACCTTGCTGCAATGCAAACCTATTTTGCCGGCACCGGCTAGACAGCTTAACGCCTGCATGCTAGCCTTTATATAGTCATTCAACGCTCTGACTGTTCGCTCAATCAATCTCGCATCGGATCCTAGAGGAGCCTGTTCCCATGTCCCGCACACTCGTTAAATCAAACGCCCACTTCCAGAAGGCGAATGCTCGTTTGCCGCTCGGCGTCAGCTCCAACTTCCGCTACTGGGGCGACGACAAGACGGTCTACGTCAAGCGAGGTCGGGGCGCGCGGGTTTGGGATCTCGACGACAACGTCTATGTCGACTACCGCCTCGGCTACGGTCCGGTGATCCTCGGCCACTGCCATCCGGAGGTCGATGAGGCCGCGCGCGAGGGCCAGCAGGTCGGCACCGTCTTTGCGCTCGGCACCGAGCGCGAGGTGGCTGTCGCCGAGTTGATTCATGACCTGATGCCGGGCGCCGAACTGGTGCGCTTCTCCAACTCCGGCACCGAGGCGGTCATGGCGGCCCTGCGCCTCGCGCGCGCGGTCACCGGCAAGGACGGCTACGTCACCTTCGAGGGCTCCTACCACGGGCTGTTCGACGCGGCGATGTGGCGCATCGATCTCGAGAACTACCAGGACACGAGCAGGGAGCCCGAGCTGGTCTCCTACGGCCGCGGGATCCCCGGCCTGCTGAAGGGCCTGTTCTGGCAGGTGCCATACAACGACGCCAACCGCCTCGAGGACGTGCTGAAGCAGAACGCCGACAAGATCTCGGCCGTGCTGATCGAGCCGATCCTCGGCAATTGCTGCGGCATCCCCTCCAAGCCGGAGTTCCTGCGGGCGGTGCGCGAGCTCTGCACCAAGTACGGCGTGCTCATGATCGTCGACGAGGTGAAGACCGGCTTCCGCGTCGCCAAGGGCGGCGCCCAGGAGCTCTACGGCGTGCAGGCCGACATCTTCACGGTCGCCAAGGCCATGGGCAACGGCTACCCGATCGCGGCGGTCTGCGGCCGGGAGGAGATCCTGCGCCACTTCGGCAAGGGCGTCGCCCATGGCGGCACCTATACCGCCCAGGCCATGTCGCTGGCGGCGGCGGAAAAGACGCTGACCATCCTGCGCGACACCACGGCACTGGCCGATATCGCTGCCTATGGCCGCCGCATGCAGGAGGGCATGACGCAGATCCTGAAGCGGCGCGGCATCCCCCACAGCTTCGCCGGCCATGAGAGCATGGGCGGCCTGTTCTTCGACGCCAAGGCGCCCACCAACTACCGCGACTGGAAGAATAGCGACTACAGTTTCTACGACGCGCTTGCCGCCAACGTGATCGATCGCGGCGTCATGTGCGAGCCCGACTCGCGCGAGCCCTGGTTCATCTGCGCCTCGCACGACGAGAGCTGCCTGGCCGATACGCTGAAGGCCTTCGAGCAGGCGGTCGACGTCACCCTCGACGAGGCCCAGCATGGCGGCGCCCACGCCAAGATGTGGAACGCCACCCAGGGCGACATGGGCGAGAAGCGGGCGGCAGTCGCGGCGGGGGCCGCGGCCGAATAGACACCGCTCTTTCGGAGGTTCCGGACGGCCGGCCCGCGGGGCCGGCCGTTTCGATTCCAGGCGACCTTTGCCCGCCGGAGCAAGGCGGAAGGACCCCATGCCAAGCGGAGAAGGCGAGCGCGCCCGGTCGCCTTCGCAGGGGCGGTCAGATGGGGTCGCCCCTGCCCGCAGCCGGATTCCGAGCGATGGAGCCCATGCCCAGCGGAGGCCTCCCGTGCGCGGGTGTCCACCGGCGAAAACCCCGCGGAACAACCTACACACCCGGGACGATCACCGATCGATCCCGGCATTGAACGATGGACCCCATGCCAAGCGGAGAAACCCTGCTGGAATGGGCCGCCGCATGCGCGCGAACGATTCCGAGCGATCTACCCCATGTCCAGCGGGCGAGCATGGCCGCGCCAGCCCGCCGGAGGACGAGCGAGGCTGGTGTTCCTATCCACGATGTCAAAGATCGAGCGGAGGGTCGCCCCTCCACATAAGAACATTATAAGAACATCTGGGATCGGTCAAGCCAGAACTGATCGAAGGTTCGATAGCGTTGACCTGGATCAAGAAGTACTTGCCGATCTCGACGAGTATTCATCAAGTTGTGCCTGCGGTCTTTCGAAAGAGCGAGGTCATCCCGTGACCCCTCGCCTCGGTCACGGGCGCGGGCACTTCGCCTTGAGGCTGAAGGAGCGGTGAACGTGCGTGCGTGGGTGCGAATGATCGTCCGGCCGTGGGCGGTTGCGCTGTTGCTTGCGCTGGTCGTGACGGCGCCGGTGCGGGCGCAGGAGCAGGCGCCGGCGGTGCGTGTCGCGGCCGGTATCCTGCCGCCCTTCGTGATCAAGGAAGGCGACCAGCTGACCGGTTTCAGCATCGACCTTTGGAACGAGATTGCCACCCGCCTGAAGCTGACCACGAACTATCAGGACATGCATGACGCCGGCACCCTCCTGGCGTCGCTGCGGTCAAAGACCGTCGACGTCATCGTTTCCGGCCTCTTCTATTCGTCGGAGCGCGATCGGGAGTTCGATTTCTCCTATCCGATCATGGAGGCGGGCCTGCAGGTGATGGTGCGGGACGAAGGCGGCGGGGCGGTGCCGACGCCGCTGAAGGACGTCTTCAATCTGCTGTTTTCCCGCTCGGCCCTGGTCTGGCTCGGCGTGGCCGTCATCATCGTCATCCTCCCGGCGCACCTGCTCTGGCTGCTCGACCGCGGCAACGAAGACGGCGCCAGTCCTGCCAGGGGCTACTTCCCGGGCATTTTCCACGCCCTCAACTGGGCGATCACGGCGCTGGTCTCGCAGGTGCAGACGCTGCCGCACCAATGGCTGGCGCGCATCATCGGACTGGTCTGGATGTTCGCGGGCGTCGTCTTCATCGCGCTCTACACGGCCGAACTGACGGCCACGCTGACCGTCGAGCAGATTCGCGGCGCCATCAACGGGCCCGGCGACCTGCCGGGGAAAAAGGTCGCTACGATCAAAGAGAGCACCGCCGCAAGCTATCTTCGCGGCATCAAGGCGGAGGTACAGGAGTACCCGACGGCGGAGGAGATGTATCAGGCCCTGCTCGACCGGAAGGCCGATGCCGTTCTCCTGGGCGCTGCCGGGCTCCGCTACTACGCGTCACATGACGGGACCGGGCGCGTGAAAGTGGTCGGTCCCGAATTCAACCGCAACGACGTCGGCTTCGTCTTCCAGCTCGGCGATCCGCTTCGCCGCCGCGTCAGCAGCGTCATCGTCGCCATGCGCGAGGACGGCAGCTACCAGAAGTACTACGAGAAGTGGTTCGGCAGCGAGTAGCCAGTACCCGGCACCAGGAGAACCAGCCTGCGCGCCATGCGATTCCTAGCCGATCCGGGTGGCCGAAAGACGGGCCTCGTCGATCTCGAAGCCAAGACCCGGGCTGTCGTCGAGATGGAGAAGGCCCGACGCATTGGTCCTGATGGGCTTCGTCAGCATGAAGTCGCGGGCCTCGATGCCGAAGTAGGGCGGATCGCACGCAAACTCGATATAGGGAGCGCCACCGGTTCCAGCGGTGAGGTGGAGAGCGGCGGCAAGCATCACGCCGTTGCCCCAGGTGTGCGGCGTGAAGGTGACGCCGCGCTCCCGGCAATGGCGGGCGATCGGCGCGAGGCCGGATATGCCGCCCGCCAGGGCAGCATCCGCCTGCAAGACGTCGTAGCAGCCATGGTCGACCATGAACGCGGCTTCGTGGGGTTCGCGGGTAAGCTCGCCGCCGGCGATCGGAATGCGCCCGTCGCGGCGCAGCCGCTTCAGGCCCTCATAGTCGCCGCGGAAGACCGGCTCCTCGATCCAGGTCAGGTCGAGCGGCTCCAGCGCCTTGATGATCGCCAGCGCGTCCGCGGCACTCCGCGAGGGCGCCGTATCCCAGGGCATGCGCCAAGCCTGGTTGCAGTCGACCATGAGCGCGATGCGGTCGCCATGGGCGCGGCGGACGGCCTCGACGGTGCGGACCTCTTCGCGCCAGTCCTCGCGGTAGAAGCGCAGCTTCACCGCCTGAAACCCCTCCTCGATCCTGCGGCCGACGGCCTCCACCGTCTCTATGCAGTCGCGGCGCTGACCGAGCGAGGCATAGGCGCGCAGGCGCGACTCCATGCCGCCGAGCAGTCGCCAGACCGGCTTGCCGGCGGCCTTGCCGATGATGTCCCACAGCGCCAGGTCGAGCGGCCAATGCTTGCCGTAGTGGAAGCTCAGGTTGTGAATGACGCTGTAGTGACGGTCGATGTCCCGGGGATCGCGGCCGAGGAAGAGGTCCTCGTGCCCGGCGAAACCCGGCATCGTATCGCCCGAACCGAAGCCGGTGATTCCAGCGTCGGTCTCCACGCGCACGATCGTTGCACCGAAGCGCGGCCGGGGCCGACCATCCCAGGTCGGGTAAAACACAGGATCGAGCGGTATGTCGTGATGCGTGACGGCGATGCGGGTGATCTTCATGATGGATACTCCGGGGGAGCCGAGGGGCGGCCGAGGATGAGATCGCTCGCCAGCGCCGCGCGGCGCGAGCCTAGCACACGCTGGGAAGCGGTCTGTCCTGTCTGCGCCGAGCTGTGCCGGAGACCGTGCGGCCAATGACGCCGGACGCGATATTGGACAAAGGCCCTATCGCGGCGAAGCCAGGCGGGTGGCGGCGGCGATGGCCTCGGCGATGCGGGCGCCGCCTTCGTTGGAGGGCTCTATCGGGTTGGCGAAGTGGGCCCGCTCGGTGCAGATCAGGCGCAGGTCGATCATGGGGACGCGGCGGCGGACCGCCTCCTGCATGATGACGTCGTTGAAGATCGAGAGCGCGGCCTCGGCCGTGTGCTGCAGCAGCTCCTCGTCGAATTGCGGGTTGTAGACGGTGCAGACGACCGCCGGGCGCCCGTAGGAAAGAAGCGCGTCGAGCGTCGCGGCGTAGGCGGCGCGGAACGACTCCTTCACCGTGTAGAGGTGGGCCAAGACCTGGGAGATCGTGTAGGCCGCAGGATCCGACAGCAGCGAGATGCTGGCGAGGGCATCGTTGCCGCCCGCGCTCATGACGAGGACGTCAGACGGGCCGATCGCCGCGGCCGCCAGCTGGGCCGGCACCTGGCTGACGATCGATCCGTCCACCGCCCGCAATTCGACGGTCCAGTCGGCCGCCGGCAGACGGGCGCGCAGGTGGGCGGCAACATCGGGCTCGCCCGGCCCGACGTAGGCGCCGTTATCGAAGATGGAGTCGCCGAGGAGGATGAGCCTGCGCGTCATGGGAGTGCGTGCCGAGGGAGGGCGCGAGGGATCGCCACCGTACAGCCATCCACGATCTCGACTCAACCTTCCGGGATCTCGAACCCGGCGTCGATGGGCCGGCGCAGCCGGGTAGCTATGTGCGCCCCTGGCGAGCGAGCAGCCGCCGGATGCGCTCGGATTGAGCGGTCGGTTCCGGCGCCGGCGCTGTCGCGACGGGCCTTTGCTCGACGACCGGCATCGGGGTCGCGACGGCATCCGGCGCCAGCGGGTGCGCGTCGGGAGTCTGCTCTGCCACCGGCATCGGGCTCACAATGGCGTCCTGTAGAGGCGGGTGCGCGATGGGAATCTTCTCCGCCTCCGCCTCCGCCTCCGCCTCCACCACCGCCATCGACGGCACGTCAGCGGCGGGCGCAGGCGGCGGTACGACGCGAGCTTGCTCATCCAATGCAGAAGCGTCGGCGGTGTCCGGCAACAGCGCCATGTCGAGCGACCAGACGGCCCCGACCTCACGTTTCGCCGAGATCTGCAGTCGCTTGGTTGTGCGGGGCGCCCCTTCGCTCCATGCCGACAGCGTTATCGCCCTGCCCTCGGCCAGTTCTCGCAGGCCGAAGCGGGGGGCTTCCTGGTTGTCGTGGCAACAGATGATGGCCGTTCCGTCATCCTGATCGGCCCTCTCGGCGATCCGCATGACGCAGAAGTACTCGGTCTCGCCGGGTTGCAGATCGGTCTTGTCGTCGGAGCCTCGAAAGATCGGGAGTGACGCAGCAATGGCCGGGCGCGGATGCCCGTCAACATCGTCGAGAGTCACGCGAGTGCTTCCGAGAGCAGTCTTCCCGTCGTTCCGCAGACCGATGCAATAGACGATCTTGGATGACAGGAGGTCTTCGCTCAGGCGAAGCGGCCCGTTTTCTCCCGTGAAGAAGCTGAGCCTCGAGGTCTGTGCGGACATCAGGACCTGGTACCTGCCGAAGCACCACCAGCCGGCCGGCCCGACAACGACGAGCGCGACGAGTGCCCGCCCCGGCACGCCGATCAAGACGGCGGACCCGAGATAGGCGAGCACGCCGTAGAGCAGACCCAACGCGACATAGGGGTGATCCGTCGACCAGAGCGCCGCGCCGCTGGCATGACGGCGCGCCGTGCCCCAGGACGTGCGCAACGTCCGTTCGATCGTCAGCATGTCGATCATCTCGAGCACCCGGGAGCTAAGTGGCTGAGGGCCGACGCTGCAGGCAGCGCTTAGCATCCCATTGCGGGGTTAAGCTTCACTGAAGGCGCGTTAACCATGTTCGCGATGGACGCGGTACCGAGTTGTCCGCGCCCAGCTTGGCGCACTTCGGGAGCTCTATTTCGGGAGCGCTACTCCGGCCGCGCCGCGGCGAGGCTGAGGCCGACAGGGGCGCTCGGCTGCGGTGTCTCCGCGGCCGCGGCGGCGACGTAGGCGGCGTGCGGCATCGGCCCGCCGAGAATGCCGGAGATGAGCCGGTACTTGACCTGGGTCACGGTCATCTCGCGGAAATAGTCGACGAGATCGCCCCAGGGATCGTTGATCTGCTTGAGCCCCGAGATGAAGGCAACCACAGTGCCGACTTCCAGCTGCCCGTGAAGGACGTACCAGCCCCCAACGAGCAGGACGCCAATGATCCCGAACTGGTGCGTCAGGTTCATCAGGAAGTTCATGGTGAACTTGAACCAGTAGATCTGCATGTTCAGGCCGAAGATGCGGTCGACACGCTCGCCAAAGGCATGCCAGCGAGCGACCGGCGTCGGGCCGGGGGCGAAATCGGCCACCATCGCGCCGCTGAGCTCGCGCATCACCTGGATGCGGGCAGCGGCGCGGCGGTTGATCGCGCGCTGGAGGCGGGGGATGAAGAAGGCCTGCACCGAAAACAGGACCAGGCTGAAGGCCGCCATCCACGGCTGCAGCACCGCCATGTAGGCAAAGACCGTGACGAGGGTGCCGATCTGCATGAGCGGTTCGGAGATGCTGAGCCCGACGAAGCCGCCTACAGGCTCCGCCTCCGAAAGGACGATCGACATGCCGACGCCTTCCTGCTTCGGGTCCTTGCAGTGTTCGCAGGCGGCGGCGTGGGCATAGACCCGCCGGCGCAGATCGCGGACCGCATTCTCGTTGATCCAGCCGCGGTAAATGTTGAAGCCGAGCTTGATGCCGCCGGTGCCGAGGACGAGGGCGGCATAGGCCAGGCAGAGCCACACGACTTGTCCGAGCGCGCCGCTCTCCAGTGCACTGTTGACGATGCGCCGCTGCAGCTCCAGCGGCCCCATGGTCAGGATGAACAGCACGGTCGCGAGCAAGGCGAGCCAGACCTGGCGGCGGGCGCTGGTCTGCCAGACGTATGTGAAGATCCCCGCCGGCATGGCGGCGAGGCCTTCCCTCAGAAGCAGTCTCGCCGAGGCAGCGGCCGGCTGTTGGAGATCTGAAGCGCTCATGGCGTGCCAAGCGTACGGACTTATACTGTCACACAATCGTCGATCTGCGCCAGCCGGCCATGACCTTCATCCATGTGCGCCTCGGTGCAACGGCATGCTCAGGAGCTCGGCTTCGGCTTCGAGCCCGCTCTCCCGGAGGGAGAGAGCCAGCCCGCCCTGATTGCGATTCACGCGCACCCGCGCGACCTCGCAATCGAGCCGGCGGGCGGTGGCCTGGATGACGGTCATCATGGCGCGGATCACGAACTTCACGTCGACCACGTCGAGGGCCGCGATGACGTCGACGATGAAGGCCCGCTCGTGCGCGAGATCCGACTCGACGCGATACACGAACAGGCCGCAGAGATAGCCTGCTTCATTGCGGATGCCGACCAGTCCGCTCCGCGCCAGCGGCTCCTGACTGACCAGCGGGACCGCGAAGCTGCGCCAATGCTCCAGGGTCAGGGCCGGATGCAAGGCCTGGATGAGCGCGAAGGCCGGCTCGATATCGGCAGCGTTCAGATTGGTCGCGTCCAGGGGCCGTCGCATCGGCGCAATCTCAACGAAACATCGGAGTCATTCCTTGAGATGGATCAAGGCGCACGGCGCCGGCTCCAGCGCCGCCCACTTCGCAACGAGCATCAGACGGCTCCTGGGCCGACCGCGCTGCGGATGGCGCTTTCAACCATTTCGCGGGAGACTGGCTTCAGCAGCACGGCATCCACGCCCCACGACGTCGAGCGCGCGAGATCGCGTGCGTCCGTGGTGAGAATGATGACAGGCGTCGATCCCATGGCCGGATTCGAGCGCAGCCACTGGATGACCTGCAATCCGGCACTGTCCCGCAGCTGCAAATCCATGATGATCAGGTCGGGCCGGTTCCGTCTCCCCCTGGCCACGGCCGCAACGCCGTTGTCGACGATGTCCACGGCCATGCCGCAGCGATGTATGGCCAGCTGCAGCACCCTTCTCGTCCCCGGATCCGCGACGCCAGCGAGGGCGCGGCGGGCCGCCTGCGAACGGGGCGCTCGCGGCCGCACCGCGGCCGCATCCTTGGCGCTTTCGTCCACGGCGGCACCCAGTTCCACGGTCGGCCTGACGCCCGGACGCGTGTCGGACCGCTTCATCGAGAAGTCCTCGGCAACGCGCACGACCTAGAGATCGCCGGCGAGTTCCCCGGCGCCCAACTCCTCGAGCCGCCCGGGATTGCGCAACTCGATGCAACAGGCGGACTGCAGCGCGATCACGCCATCCTGGCGAAGTCTCGTGAGCGTCCGGCTGACGGTCTCGACGGTCAGTCCGAGATAGTCGGCGATATCGGCGCGGGTCATGGGAATGTGGACTTCGCTGCGCTGGCCGCCGCGTCGCCCCGCCATCGTCAGGATGAAGCTCGCCACCTTCTCGACGGCCGATTTCCGGCCGAGCAGCAGCATCTGGTCCTGGGCGGCGCACAGCTCGTTGGACGTCACGTCCAGCAGCCGCCGCGCGAACCCCGGCACCTCATCGACCATGCGGACGAAGCGGGCGCGCGGATAGCGGCACAGCGTGACCTCGGTGATGGCCTCGGCCGTGTAGAGGTAGCAGTCCTCGTGGGCGAGGCCGAGCAAATGGCCGGCGGAGAGAAAGCCCGTGATCTGCCGCCGGCCATCGGGCAGCAACTTGTAGAGGCGCAGGGTGCCCCGTACCACTTCGTAGACGTTCTCGGCTGCGTCGCCCTCGGAAAACAGGGTCCTCCCGGGGCTCAGCTTCTGGACGACGCTGATCGCGGCGATATGACTGGTCGCGCGCTGTCCCAAGCCCTTGCAGATGAGACCCTCGAAATCGGCATTCGCGGACGTAACGGCGCTATGCGTGTACATGGTTTCGTTCCTCTCCCCTGGACAAGTTCGTCCGGCGCATTCACTGGCCGATAACTTAGGAGGGGAACGTCACGCCTTGATGGCGGCGACGCCGGTCTTGCGAAACGCTCAGTGGCGGATTGTGACGGTCTGTGACAGGGCGGCACGGCGCCGTCAGGCGTGCACGACCAGGAGATCGCAGGGCGGCCGGGCCAGCAGATCCTCGGGAATCTCGCCGATCAGGGTGCGGGTAAGGCCGGCGCGACGCTGGGCGCCGACCACGAGCAGGTCCGCCTCGGCGTCTTCCGCGGCATCGCGGATGACGGCGATCGGCGAGCCGTGGCGGATCAGCAGCTGCGGCGCCCCACCGCCGCCCGCCCGCAGTTCCGACCGCAACCCTTCCAGCTTCTCCACGGCCTTGACCTGACCGCCATCGCCGGTCATCGCGACAGCGTGCACCAACCGAATCTCGGACTTGGGCAGGAGGTCGCAGGCAAAGGCGGCGGCGCTCCGGGCCGATGCCGAGACGTCGGCGGCCACGACGGCCCGCTGATAGGGGCCGACAGGCGGCGTCTTCACGACCAACACGGGGCGGCTGCCGAATCCAATCAGGCGTTCGGCCGTGGTGCCCACGACGATGGACCGCAGCGCATCCGCGCGGTGGACGCCCAGCACGATGAGATCGGCGCCAGCCTTCTCCGCCCGGTTCAGGATATCCATGTAGTCCTTGCCGACGAGGACAATCGTCTCGACCGTGACCTTGGCAAGTTCCGTCAGCGCGGCGAGTTCGTCGCCCATGACGGCCCTTGCCTCCGCCT
>Ga0335085_10011024_pt1 | contig 13439 bp, 18 predicted proteins | sample Lox_Sample_45_FD_206712 | JGI IMG/M metagenome (GOLD analysis project Ga0335085, IMG submission 206712) | Soil microbial communities from Loxahatchee National Wildlife Refuge, Florida, United States - Lox_Sample_4.5 | ecosystem: Environmental > Terrestrial > Soil > Wetlands | place: USA...
CTCAGGGCTGCGAGGCCTCGTCGACCGAGTCGAGGCGATTGGCGGCACGATCCGCATCGAGAGCGATCCTGGCCGCGGGACGGCGATCCGCGTACGGCTGCCAGTCGCGCCAACGCGCGCTGAACCTTCAAGGTAGCCCTTGCCCACTCGCAAGTGGCCCCTGGCTCCGACGGGACCCCAAACCAGCTAGTTCGAGCTCTTGTGGAACTGGTGCATGCTTGTACCCGTCGGTCTTCCCACTCGGGCTCGATGCCAGTCACTGGCATGTCACGATCTCCTCTCTATGAGCTGGTCGGCCATTTCGTCGAGGTCGCGCCCGATGTAGGTGGGCTGCGGGCCAACGTCGAGGGGCGCATTGTCTTTCCGGAGGACGAGGCCGGCCTCCCAACCCGCTGCAAGCGCGCCCAGCGTGTCCCAGACGTGGCAAGCGATCAGGCAGCAGTCGCCGGGCTCCACCTGGAGGTCGTCGACGACCGCGTGGTAGGCCCCTTGCGCCGGCTTGTGCCGGCGCAAGCCCTCTCGTCGACGCTGAAGCGACGCTCGAACACGCCGCCGATGCCCGCGCGCTCCAGCTGACGACCTGAGATCTCGAGGGTGTTGTCCGTGAGCGTGAAGAGCCGGAAACCGTGCTGGCGAAGTCGACCTAGAGCCGCCGGGACCTCGGGGTGCGCAGGCATCGACGCGAAGCGCTCGGTCAGCTCGGCGCCGTCAGAGTCGCTGATGGCGATGTCACGCGTCGCGGCCATCATCCTCAGCACTGCTTCACCTATGTCTGTGAACGGCACGTAGAGACCGGCAAGTGTGAGCGCCTCGGAATACGTGATCAGGCCGGCGAACCAGAGTCGCATTGCAGCCGGGTCGTCGAAGATTCGCTCGAACGTGGGTTGGATCGTCTCGAGATCGAGCAGCGTCTCGTTGACGTCGAACACAATGATCGGGCGTTCAACCACGCAACTCCTCCTCTGCTTCGCCCCCGAGTGAGTGGCCTATCGCTCGACGCTCTTACCGCCCCGGTAAGAACCGACTCGTTTCTTGCGCAGTTGTCGCGCAAGATGTCGCTATGAACGACGATCGTCATGTCGACGACCTGCGGTCCGAGGACCGAGATTCGGGCTGTCAACGTTGCGCGGATGTGCTCGAGGCGTACGTCGAGCTAGAGCTCGTCGGCGAGATCCCGGCCCGCGCCTATCCGGGCGTTGCGACCCACCTACGGAGCTGCGCTAGATGCCTGATCCAGCATGACGGACTGCTCGACGCAGCCCGCCACTTCGGCGGCATCAAGCCCGACTAGGCCACGACAACTCCATCGACCGCGGCGGTAAGACACCGCTGCTTGCCGAAACAAACGTGGGAGGCGGCCAGATGTCCAGATGTGAGGTCGCCTAGGTTCCAGGGTCAGCACACCTGCAGGAGGTTCGAGAAATCACGTCGACGCCGCTTCAGCCCTATCTGCCCACTCTCCTTCAGCTCGACCAGCTGGTCGATTCGTGGCGCGAGCTTGCCCACACTGTGGCCGAGCGGGCGGTGGCGCTTCGGTTCGTCCCCGATGGACAGGCGCAGAAAATCGCAACCGCAACCCGGCTTCAGCCGGCGGAGCGACGGCCGCTCAAATTCAGAGTCGTCGTGCGGGATTCGACGGTCCGCATCGCCGACGTCAGCGAGTGGGTCAGGGAGCGGGAGCAGCTGGACGGTCCCGGCGATGTGGATCTCGCTTCGCAGGACGTCCTGATCGAGGTCGTCCCCAAGCCGGAGAAGCAGCAGTGGACGCTCCGCGTCCAGCTCGAGGAGCGCGCGTGATGGCGATCTCACGTGGCTTCCACGGCAAGCGTCACGACGGCGCCGACGCGTCCCGTCTCCCGCCGGGGCAACATGTCGTACCAGACTTCCCGGTCCTGTCGGCCGGGCCAACTCCCCAGACGCCACTCGAGGAGTGGACGTTCGAGATCCGAGGCCTGATCGACAAACCCATCTCGTGGAGTTGGGAGGAATTCCTCGCCCTTCCGAACGAGACCCCAACGGTCGACATCCACTGCGTTACGAAGTGGACGAAGCTCGGCACGACCTGGCGGGGCGTCTCTGTGAAGACGTTGCTTGCCGACGTGAGCACCACGGCGAAATTCGCGCTCGCCTTCTGCGACGGGGGCTACACGTCCAATCTGCCGATCGAAGACCTGACCGGCGGCGGCGCGTGGATCGCCTACGAATACGATGGAGGCCCGCTACCAGCTCAGCATGGTGGACCGGCGCGCCTCCTCGTCCCCCATCTCTACTTCTGGAAGAGCGCAAAGTGGGTGCGGGGTCTCGAGTTGCGAGACCACGACGAGCCCGGCTTCTGGGAGGGATACGGCTACCACAACTACGGTGACCCTTGGAAAGAGCAGCGGTATCGAGGCGACTGAGTTGGCAGACCGGGACCGTGGTCAAGCTCACGGACGAGACCGCGCAAGCGCGGAGCATCTCGTTGAGCGTCCCGGACTGGCCAGGCCATCGCGCCGGCCAGCATGTCGACGTCCGCCTGACCGCCGAAGACGGCTATCAGGCGCAGCGAAGCTACTCGATTGCATCGGCACCGGAGGACCCATACCTCGTCCTGACCGTCCAGTATCTGCCGGACGGAGAGGTGTCTCCGTACCTGACCCAGGAACTCCAAATCGGGGACTCACTGGAACTCCGCGGTCCAATCGGCGACTACTTCGTCTGGGAGGAGAAGCTCGGTGGCCCACTCTTCCTGATCGCAGGAGGCTCGGGCGTCGTTCCGTTGCGCGCCATGATCCGCGACTACCTTGCCGGCACCGCCGACGTACCGGTTCGGCTCCTCTACTCGTCCCGCTCTCTCCGCGACGTCATCTATCGAGATGAGCTGGCGGAGATGCACGACGACAAGGATCTCGATATCCAGTTCACGCTCACCGACCAGCAGCCGCCCGGCTGGTCGGGGTACGCACGGCGCGTCGATCTTGACCTTCTGACCGCGGTTGCGTTCTCCAGTGCCGATCACCCCCTCACGTACATCTGTGGCCCGACCGCCTTCGTTGAGGCGGTCGCAAACGGCCTCGTCGAACTCGGCCATGATCCCTCTGGGATTCGGACGGAACGCTTTGGCGGTACCTGAGCACGGGCCGATGCAGCTCTGGGACGGCAATGCGATCGCCGGCGTCCTTCATGCGGCCTTCGGTCACGAGATGACACGAGCCGTAGGAACATGCGCAACCTGCGCAAGCAGGAACACTCTGGCGACCCTGCGCGTCTTCCTGCGAGCGCCCGGAGCAGTCGCACGCTGCCCGGTCTGCGGCGAGGTTCAGCTCGTCCTCATCGAAGAGCGAAACGTCGTCTGCGTCGACCTTCAGGGCCTGCACGACCTCGACCACAACCCAGGGAGCACCGAATGACGCACTCGCCTACGTGGGATCGCGTGACTCATGCCGACGTCGTCCGCGCGATCCACGAATACGACCGCTTGGGAGCGAAGCAATTCTTCTCCACGCACGGCTTCGCACCGACGACGACGTACGAGCTCGTCTGGAAACGGCGCGTCTATCCGCCTAAAGGGATCCTCGGCGTGGCGCACGAGTTCGCCACGGGCCGCCGCCTAGCTTCCGGTGATTTCGAAGGCGGCAAGAGCGGTGCAGTCAAAGTCCTAGGCGAACTGGGGTTCACCGTCCGGCCGATACGTCGACCGGACGGGTGAACGTCGACATCGGCTGGATCATCTCCGCGGCCCCTCGACCCAACTGCTGGGAGGGCATCATTTGCCTCACCAGGTACCTGTTTCGGCTCGGTGAGGTCGGCGGGACAGCCCTGACCTACTCGGCCGTCCCGCACCACCTCACCCGTCCGTGATCGCGAGTCCGGCATGTCTGGAGCCGCGGACCACGACGTCTGCGTTCTCGCTAGGTTGCGGCGATTCCCTCGAGCCCGATGGGAAGACCCGTGATCGTGCCGAGTCTGGTGAGACTGCCGTCCGCGCTCACGCCGAACTCGTCGACGGTTCCGGCACCTCCGGACTCCGCGTAGATGTCACGACCGTCGCTCGCGGCGATGAGGTCGATCGCGCCTGTCTCGGTGTTTCCAACGACGCCCTCGAGCGTCAGGTTTCCTGCGGAGTCGGATCTGTAGTGGCTGATCGTGTTGCTGCCGGCGTTCGCGACGTAGAAGTCGTTGCCGATCGCAGTCACCCAGCACAATGCTGCCTGACCGTCTGGCAACGGCTTGGGATCGGTCACCGTCCCGTTCCCGTTGAGGGCGTACGTCGTCAGATTGCTGCCCGCCGCCTCAGCGACGACTAGACGACCCGACGGAGAGAAGACGAAACCGAACGGCACACCCGCCGCCGACGGGCTGATGGTCGGAGATGCACTGAGCTCTCCGTTCCGCCCAACGCCGAAGACGTCGATCGAGTTGGTGCTCCCCTTCGTGGTGACGATCAACTGCTGCCCATCGGGGCTGAACCCCACTTGCCCCGGGGCCGTCAGGAAGAACGGCGGCTGGGTGTTGCCCAGGTTCAGGCTTCGGGTCGAGAACGGAAGGGGCAGTAGGAAGTTGCCGACGATGACGAAACCGGACACGGAACCGCCCCCACCGGCGTTGAGCACGTAGACGAAACGGCCGTTCGACGCGACGCTCGACGGGAAGCTGCCTCCGGAGGGAATTACCTCCGTCCGCTGAAGGCGAGCATGCTCCTTCACCGCGAACACCGAAAGCGAGTTGCTCCCGCCGTTCACTGCGAACAACAGCTTCTGGCGACTGTCGTACGTCAGGGAACCCTGGGACGCCAGATGATCGACGACTGCGCCGTTCTCCACGCCCCCGAGACCACCCGTCGCATACGTGCCGGACAGGCTCAGCAACCCGTTACGGTCACGCGAGTACGCAAGGACTTGATTCCCTGAGGTGTCGTTCGTCTGAACAAATACGGCGTTGAAACTGTCATTGCCCGCTCGAGCGGCTCTCGCAGGATTCGCCGTTGATGCAGCCAGAGCCACCATCGCGACCGCCGATGCCGCGCACACCAAGAACAATCGGCGATATGGAAACGCCAGCGCCTTGGAACTCATCTGCTGGTTCTCCTCTCCTTGTGGAAGTCACGAAACCGAACCGCGCCGTCGCACTTCTCCCTTTCTCTGTGGACGTCGGTTCGTCGTTACTCAGTGCGCGGGCCGCGGCGCGTCTTACCGATCGCCGAGCGTCACCTCGCCAGGTGATTTCGAGGCCTCAGCCGTAGGGCCAGCCACTCAGCGCTGAACGCGGCGAACCGGCCACACCCAGTCAGGTCGCACCAAGATCGCACGCGTCCGCGGTACTCGAGCGAACCGCGGTTTGCGGCGAGCACAAACCCTGCAAAGGCGCGAGTTGCACCACGCTATCCGTGCCGGCCCGGTTGCGAGGTAAGGCGGGGGTCGCGGGTCGCCGGGACAGGTGCAGTCCCAACCGGCCCCGTTTTCGCTCATTACTAAGGAGAGAGCTCGTTGCCGCCATGGCTAGTGAGATCCCTCCGCGCTGGAGGGGAGGTCGCGACAACTCCGGGACCTTGTTAGCGAGGCTCGAGGAGGCGCTCGTAGCTCGAGTCTCGCCGGACTCGGACGGCGAGGTAGTGCGTGGCCCGACGTTGCTGCCCGACCACGAGGGTGACGTCGAGAGAGTCGAATATCGCTCGGTCGCTTGGGTAGATGCGTGCGTGTTGACGCTCGTGTTCGGCCCAGGAACCGACGATGAAAGTCTCCACGAAATCTGTGTGGTGTCCGGCTTGGCGGTACAGCTTCCAGGAGAGGGCGCCGGTCCGGCGCCGGATTCGTTGCAGCTCCGGTGCGAGCTTGAGAAAGTGACTGAGCTTGGCGGGCTGAACCGACCACTCCACCGTGACGAGTACTGGACCGGCGGCGTCGTCTTCCGGCTCATCAAGCTTCGGGAGCGGCCATGGTTGGCCGGGCTGCGGATCGGTGGGTGCGACGGCGGGGAGCGGGAGCTTCCAGGTCGCGATCAGGGCGGCGGCGAGGCAGCCGCAGACCACGAGCAGCGCATCGGTGAGACTGGTTGCTTGCGCGATGGCGCCGAAGCCGAGGCTGCCGAGCGCGCTCGCTCCCTGGAAGGCAACGAGGTAGTAGGCCATGCCGCGTGCTTTGACCCAGGAGGGCATCTCGGATTGGTAGGCGCCGCCGAGGATGCCGAGGCTGGCGATCCAGGCGCAGCCGCCTGCGACGAGTGCGGCTGCGTCGAGGTAGGTGCTGTGCGAGAGGGCAAGAACGGCTGCGGTCGCCGCGATCGTCCCTGCCGATGCGGCGTACAGGTGCCGAGGGCCGAGTCGACGTCGAGCGGCTGGTGTAAAGGTCGCTGCGGCGAGCGCTCCGACGCCGACGCAGCCGAGCAGCAGGCCGTAGCCGGTCGCTCCAAGGCCGAGACGGGTGTGGGCTACGAGCGGAAGCAGCGCCCACATCGCGCTCGCCGGGAAGATGAACGCCGCGGCGCGAATGATGAGTGCGAGCAGTGTCGGCGAATGGGCGACGAACCTGCCGCCCGCGCGAAGCGCATCGATTGCATGCTCGCGCGGCAGCGTCGAGGCGCGGGTCGGGAGTCTCGTGAGCGCGACGGCGGCCAGCACCGCCACGAACGAGAGCGCGTTGACGCCGAAGACGACGGACGCGGCGGTCGCGGCGAGCAAGGCGCCGCCGATCGCCGGGCCGATAGCGCGAGCCAGGTTCTGGTTGACCGCTCCGAGAGCGATCGCCTCGGCCCGGCTGCCGGGGGCGAGCTCGGGCTGTAGCGTCTGCCAGGTCGGAGCGCTCACCGCGCCGCCGCAGCCGACGACGAACAGGAGCGTGAGCAGTAACGTCGGTGTGAGGTCGGAGAGCGCCGCGAGCACGGCAAGCAGCGCCGAAGCGGCCAGCATCACGATCTGCGTGGCGAGGATCAGGCGTTTTCGGTCGAGCAGGTCGCCGAGCGCGCCTGCCGGGATCGCGAACAGGAACACCGGGAGACTTCCTGCCGCCGGGATCGCGGCGATCACGAAAGCGGAGCTGGTCAGCGAGAGCATCAGCCACTGCGCCGCGACGGTCTGCATCCAGGAGCCGACGTTGCTCGTGAACTGCGCCGACCAGAGGCGCCGGAAGTCCGGAATCCGCAGCGGGGCCCAGCCAGAGGCTTGCCGGGACGCCGGTGGCGAGCGATTCACATCAGCGGGTCAGGCGCCCGCGGCAATCCGCTCTGCCGCCTCGTCGCATTCGCCTTGGCGATGGATCTGGTCGTGCGTGGCGAAGCGCTCAGCTACGCGCACCACCTCCGCGCCCAGCGTCTCGAGCTGCGTGCGCACGCTTGCGTCTCGGACCCGTCCTTCGCTGTCGAAGGCACCGAGGGCGCCCGCGATTGGAACGACGTAGGGAACAGCCCACGCCCGCAATGCGCGGACGGAGAACTCCAGCGTGTTGATCGCCTGCAGCCCCTGCACTCCTCCGGCGGCGCTGATCAGACCGATGACCTTGTCGTGCAGGAAGGACGGCTCACGTCGTCCGAGCACGTGCAGCCAGTCGAGCGCGTTCTTGAACGACCCCGAGATGGTTCCCTGGTAGAGCGGACTGCTCCAGAGCATCCCGTCGGCGCCGTAGCACGACTCGACGAGTTGTTTCGCCGACCCGGCTGGGAGCTCGTGGTCGGGGTTGAACATCGGCAGCTCGAGCTCGCGCAGATCGAGGAGCAGGGTCTCGGCCCCGGCGCCCGCTGCGCCCTCGAGCGCGAGTTGCAGTGCCGACCGGCTTCGTGAGATCCGCCCCAGCGAGCCGCCCAGGCCGACAATCGAGATCACTCGAGCCTCTTGCGTGATCATCCTCGGAGTCTCCCATCCATCTCAGGTCTGCGGCACCGGTCGCTCGATCAAGGCGCCGCCGCCGCGAGGAGTGACGTCTCGGGCACGGCGAGTCGCGGCCAGGCGCTCGCCGCCGCGAAGCCGATCGCAAGGATTAGCGCCGGCCGGCGTCCGAGTTGGTCTGAGAGCGGCGCGATCAGCAGCAGTGCGAGCAGCGTGCCGACCGTGTAGACCGCGAAGATCAGCGTGAGCACACCGGAACCGAAGCCGAACTGCGGCTGCCAGATGACATACAGCGGGATCGGGAGCGCGCCGCCCACCTGCACGACGACGAAGGCAGTCGGGTTCGACGTTCACGTCGCTACCACTTCACTGCCACCGGGGTGAGAATGTCGCCGTGGCGATGCAGTACACGCCACTCCCCGTCCGAGCGGCGGTAGACCTGCGTTGCGCGGACGGCGAGCTCCTGGGTCGCGCCCTGATCCTGTCTGGTCATCCGCTCGATCTCAACGGTGTAGCCGAAGTCCCCGTGGACGCCAGCCGCGATCGTCTCGGCCTCGAAGGTGTCGAAGCTCTGCGACTTCGATGCTTCGCTGAGCACCTTGCCGACGTTCGCGAACCCGATGTGGTATCCGCCGACCGCGGCCATCACGGTCGCGTCGTCGGTATGCGACCACAGAGCGAGGAACGGCTCGGAGCGGCCTTTCGTCTGCTGGGCGAGTGCGTCATGGCAGCGACTCACGAACTCGGCGAGAGCCGCGTCGGTCTCGATCAGCATTGAGTTGCTCATGTCTTGTCCTCCTTCTGGGATGGGCCGTCGGCTGCGGGAGCGGCAGTCGCCGCCGGTCGAAGTGCACGCGGGTCTGGGCGGTGCTGCCGCAGCACCTGGAACGTGGCGGCGCCCGCGGTCAGGCCGAGAGCGAGGGCCGCGAAAATCTCGCCGCTCGTCGGCCTGACAGCGAGAACGTGGTCGAGCGACCAGCGTCCGGGGCCGGCCATTGTCGCGGCGACCGCTAGCACGACAAAGACGAGCGGAAACTCTGCGCCGTCGTCGACGACCCAGAAGCCGTTGCGTGCCTTTGCCAGCACCGCGACGACCATTGCGCCCAACGCGGCGGCACCGGCCAGCGGCACGAACATTCCTGCCGCGAGCATCGCGCCTGCAGCGAGCTGCGTGATTCCGGACAGTGCTGCCGCTGCACGGCCGCCGCGCAGGCCGTCCTTGCGAAGCAGGTCGGCCTCGAAGTCGAGTCCGCCGCGCTGCAGGAACTTGAGTCCGCCGTGTGCGGCGAGCAGCACGCCGAGCAACAGGCGCAGCAACAGTAGGGGCGGCGCTGGTGAGGTTCGGCCCGTACATCAGGGCGCGCTCAGTAGCAGCCGTGGTGTCCGTGGTGGACGACATTGGCGCCGATCTCGCCACGGCCCTCGCGCCAGGTTCGATGCTCCGTCGAAGCCGCGACCGCGTCGCTCACTGCCCGGGCCTGTCCCACCCCTTCAGTGGAGTACTGCTGATAGCCGCCGAAGTGGGCGATCGGGCTCCACTCGAATGGGATCGGCGGCAGCGGCGGCGCAGTGTCTTCGTACTCACCGGCCGAGTAGACGATCCGGCCATCGACGATCGTGAGGAGCGACTCGATCCGCGAGATGTCCTCGTCGGGGACGGTGAAGAAGTCCGCCGAGAGAACTGCGAGGTCGGCGTACTTCCCGACGCTGATCGTGCCCTTGACCTCGCTCTCGCCCGAGAACTCGGCGCCTGCGGTGGTGTACATATCGAGTGCCACCTCCCGCGAGACACGGTTCTCGGGCGGGTAGAGCTGGGCGCCACCGACTGTGCGGCCGGTCACGAGCCACGAGAGCGACAGCCACGGATTGTGCGAGGAAACCCGTGGCGCGTCGGTGCCGGCACCCACCCGCAGCCCCTGATCGAGCATCGCGCGGATCGGCGGCGAGACCGCGGCTCGTTCGGCGCCATAACGACGAGCGAAAGCCGAGCCCTGGTAGGCCATCCGATGCTGGACTGAGATCGCACCACCGAGCGCCTTGATCCGCTCGAGGCTGTGCGGGCTGACCGTCTCGGCGTGATCGAACATCCAGCGGATGTCGTTGGGCCACCCACCGTCCGCCTGAATCTGCTCGAAGACCTCGAGCGCCGCCCGGATCGACTCGTCGTAGGTGGCGTGCATCCGGAAGCCCCAGCCGTTCGAGAGCAGCACCCGGGCCGCGACATCGAGCTCCTCGGCGGCGTTCGCGGGCAGCTCTGGGCGTGGTTCGGCGAAGTTCTCGTAGTCGGCGGTGGCCCAGACGAGGTTCTCGCCCACCCCGTTGCAACGCAGCCAGCGGTCGCCGTCGCCGGGGCGAACCATCTCGATCCAGCGCCGGAAGTCGTCGAGCTCCTGGCCGGGCGTCTGCGGGAAGAGGTAGTAGGCGAGCCGAACCGACAGCTCGCCCTGCTCGGCGAGCTGCATGACGGCCCTGTAGTTGTCGGGGAAGCTCTGGAAGCCTCCGGCGGCGTCCATGGCGCTCGTGAGCCCGAACCGGTTGAGCTCGTGCAGCAGGTAACGGGTCGAGACCAACTGCTCGTCCGGTGCGGGGTCCGGCGTCTCCGCGAGTGTCGAGTAGATGATCATCGGGCTGGGCGCCGCGACCAGGAGGCCGGTCGGGTCGCCCGCGTGGTTGCGGAGGAACTGCCCGCCGGGCGGATCAGGGGTGTCGCGCGTGTAGCCGATTGCCTGCAGAGCCGCGCGGTTGAGGAGTGCGGCCTGATAGGTGTGGGTGACGACGACCGGTGTGTCGGGCGCCGCCTGGTTGAGCTCGGCGATTGTCGGGATGCGCTGCTCGAGGAACTGCTCGCTCGACCAGCCGCCGATCACTCGTACCCACTGTCCGGGTGGGGTCCGCTCGGCTTGCTCGCGCAGCATCTGCAGCGCGATCCGCAGCGAAGGAATCCCGTCCCAGCGAAGCTCGAGCAGGTAGCGCAAGCCGGTACGGATGACGTGCTGGTGCGAGTCGTTGAGGCCCGGAGTCACCCGCCGCCCGTGCGCGTCCACGATTCGAGTGGTGGTTCCGACGTGGCGCCCGACATCGGCTTCGTCTCCGACCGCGATAAACACTCCGTCGCGAATCGCGATGGCGGTGGCGCTCGGCTTGGCGCAATCGCCGGTGAAGACCTTGGCGTTGCGGACGACGAGTTCCGCCGGGCTCTCCACTCCCGGGACCGGGCTCATCCCGGTGACCGGCATGCTCGGCAGCGCGAACGAGCTCATCGAGCGTGTTCGACAGCCCAGTTGAGGGCGTAGTCTGCGACCTCTTCCCAGCCCGGTTGGCCGATCGTGAAGTGCGAGCGTCCGGCGAACTCCTTGTAGTCGGTGATCGCCGACGACTTGCGGTAGTGCTTGGCAGTGGAGGCGTCGACCGCCGCGGGGACAATGTGGTCTTCTCCGCCGGCGATCAGCAACAGCGGCGCACGGTCGTTGTTTCCGAACTCCACCCGCGTCGCCGCGCGCGGGTTGAAGTTCGCGAACGCGCCCTGGAAGAGGACGCGACCGGGCCCGGGGACGGCGTAGCGCTCGAAGAACGGCGCCGACTCCTCCTCGGTCATGGTGTTGGCGAACGCGTAATGGAACTCCGGCAGCGTGAGCGCGACCGCGCGATGGTTGTTCGCCGGGTTCTTCAGCACCGGGAAGGCGGAGCGGAGCGTCGAGAACGGGAGCTTGGTGATGCCTTTGACGGCGGCGGCATCGATCGCGACGCCGGCCGCGCCGAGGCCGCGGTCGAGCAGGATCTCGGTGAACGCGCCGCCGAAGGAGTGGCCCATGATGATCGGCGGGTTGTCCAGGCCGCGAATGATTCCGTCGTAGTGGTCGACGATCTCCTCGATCCCGAGCTGCTCGATCTCGCTCGGGTCCGCCCGCAGACGGTCGATGTTGCCCTCCATGCCCGGCCAGGCGGGCGCGAGGACCTCGTAGCCGCGGCTCCGGTAGCGCTCGACCCAGTGCTCCCAGCTGAGCGGGGTCATCCACAGGCCGTGGACCAGGACGATCGTGCTCGGTGAAGCGCTCTCATTCATCTGTCTCCTCCAAACGCGGGTTCAAGGGCTGTTCGCGACCTCTAGCCGGCACCGGTGGCGCGAACTCGACGCCGAAGATCTCCAGCGGGATATGGCCGGTGGTCCAGTCCTCGACGGCCTTGCCGTTCTGGAAGCGCCAGGTCGTCATGCCTCGGACCCGGACGCGCTTGCCAGTCGGGGCCACGCCGAGGTAGGAGCCAGTATGCGTTCCGGTCCAACTGAGACGCAGGAAAACGATCTCGTCGATGGCGAGCAGTTGCTCTACGACGCTTTGTAGATCGGGAAACCCGATGAGCCGGTTGCGGATGTTCCGCTTCGGGCCGGCCGGGCCGACGACCACGCCGTTGTTCGAGAACTCGTCGCTGAAGATCTCGTCGGCCAGCGCGTCGTTGCCCGCCCAGCCTTCCGTGAACCAGAGGCGCATGATCTGGGTCGACGCTTCCGCTTTCCGCATGGTGACGGAGGGACGATCGCAGCGCGGGTTCGCCGTGTCGCTGGTGGCAGCGGGCGAATTGGCGTCCAGCAAGCGTGTCGATCGATGATCCGGCTAGCTGGATGTTCCGGCTAGCCGGATTGCGGAACCGTAGGCGATCGGCGAAAGTGCGGCGATGAGGCGACGCTGCCTGATCGTCGATGACAGCGACGCCTTTCTCTCCTCGGCCGCAGCCCTTCTCGACACCCAGGGCATGACGGTCGTCGGCTGCGCCTGCTCAAGAGCGGAGGCGCTGCGGATGGCCGCCGACACGAACCCGGACGTCGTGCTCGTAGACGTCGAACTCGGAGAGGAAGACGGCATCGCCCTTGCGCGTCATCTCACCGTTGAGAACGCCGACCTCGCCGTCGTGCTCGTGTCGGCGCATCCGTTGGGCGACGTGGCCGAACTCGTAGCCGAGGCGGGCGCCGCCGGATACCTGGCCAAGACCGCGCTCAGCGCGCACGCGATCGAGGTGATTTGCCGTCGTCGAGGAAGGTGAGGACCGCGAGAACTCGACGATGGTCGCCGCTCTGGTCCGGAAGGTCGAGTTTGGCGAGGATGTGGTGGATGTGTTTCTCCACGGCACCCCCACTGATCCAGAGCTTGTCGGCGATGCCCTTGTTGGAGCGGCCCTCGGCCATCAGCGAGAGCACATCGCGTTCCCGCGGCGTAAGTCCCGAAAGTCGATCCGTCCGATGACGGATCCCGAGCAGCTCTCGAACGAGACCGGGGTCGACCACGGTTCCGCCCTCCGCGATCCGTTCCACGGCCTCCATCAGATCCTCCGCCTTGGTCACGCGACTCTTGAGCAGATAGCCGATCCGGTCGCCGGACTCGAGCAGGTCGATCGCGGTGTCGATCTCGACGTGCGCCGAGAGAAGCAGGATTCCCACCTCGGGATGCTCCGCTCTGATCTCCCGTGCAGCATCGAGCCCTTCCCACGTGTGCGTCGGAGGCATGCGGATGTCGATCACCGCGAGATCGGGAACCGTCTCCTGAACCACGCGACGGAGCTCGGCAGCGTCGGAGGCCTTCCCGACGACCGCGTATCCAGCATCCTCGAGCACGCTCGCGATGCCCTCCCGTACGAGGACATCATCCTCCGC
>Ga0335085_10011025_pt1 | contig 13439 bp, 7 predicted proteins | sample Lox_Sample_45_FD_206712 | JGI IMG/M metagenome (GOLD analysis project Ga0335085, IMG submission 206712) | Soil microbial communities from Loxahatchee National Wildlife Refuge, Florida, United States - Lox_Sample_4.5 | ecosystem: Environmental > Terrestrial > Soil > Wetlands | place: USA: Florida...
TCAGCAGGGCGCCGTTGGTGGCCTCGATCGTGCCGGTGTTTGTTGTGCCGCCGTTCGCCTGGATCACGAGGCCGGCCGAGCTATTGGCGTTGATCGTGCCCGAGTTCACCAGCGTCATGCGGTTGTCACCGATGTTCCCTGATCCTTGAATCGTTTCCTGGTTGTTCAGCGTGTCGCCAGTGGCGCCTCCGAAGATGAGGTTGTTGGCATTGTTCCCCATCGTCAACGTGCCGCCGCCGCCCAGAGTGACGTTGGAGCTTCCGATGATCAAGTCGGTGAAATTGCCGGTGGAATTCATGTTCATGTGCCCGGCATTGCTGATGCTGTTGCCATTGATGGTCAGGTCGTCGTTGTTGTTCAGATTCCAGGTATTGCCGGAATTCAGGGTCATGTTGTTGATGGTTACGGTGACGTCCTCGGTCACCGAGGCGGCGGAACCCGTTCCCGTGATCAGCACGTCGCAGGGCGCCGGGCAACTGCTGCCGCCGGGCAAACCCGCAGACCAGTTGCTCGCGTTGTTCCACAGACCGGTACCGGCGCCGTTCGTGAAGGTGTCATTCGTGTCGGGAGGGCGGACGTTGTTGTGGGAATTTGGGTCTGACTTAGAGCTGGCACTGACGACGAGCGATCCTGATCGAGCGTTGATCACGCCGAGTCGGCCGGCGTTAGCGACTGCCTGTCCGCGGCCTCGCAGCAGCCCCGGTGAAGGCAGATCCAGAAGCCAGCCGTGACCTCGCGCCGGGCTGAAATCAGCCCAGACTGCCGCGGCGGTCTTGGCACCGGGTCGCCTGGTCGTCTGGGCGAAAGCCAAACCTGCGATCGAGCACAAAACCAGAGACAACGCGGCACACCGCATTGCCATCCGCACCACCTGTTTAAGGAAATGCGTAGACACCATCGGATTCCTCCCTTGAGAGTCAGTCCTGCCCTGATGAGCAAGTACACTCTCAGCCCGCGTGAGAGCTGCCCTCAACCTGCGCGTATGTTCAGATGCGTCTAGACTTGACTCCTGAGTTTCCTGAACGGCTCGCCTATACCATCGTATTCCGTCTCGCCGCGCAAGTCCCGAAATCGTTAACAGCTGCTTTTACACCCGCACGTCCGACCGCGACCGGTCAAGCCTCGATTTCGCGTTCCAGGTGAGCTTCCTCTCCTGCCGAAGCCTCCGGACCCAATGGTTCACTATACATTGCGCAGAAACGTCCCCAAAACCGTCATGCGCCAGCAGCAGATGATCCTAATCCATCGAACCATGTAATAAAATGACCGGGGGAAGTTTTTCGCACTTCGGTTCGGAGGGTTCAATGCGCCTGCTCCGCGTACGGGGATCTCTGCTGCCATGCGTCTTCCTGTTCTGCCTCATGGCTCCGATCATTTCTCAAAGCCAATCCAACTCTGAGACCGGCACCGCGCCGTGTCCAAGCGACGACACCGGTCTCAAGCTGCCCACCGGGTTCTGCGCCACGATATTTGCCGATGGGATTGGCCATGCCCGTCATCTTGTCGCCGGGACGAACGGAGTGGTTTACGTCAACACGTGGTCGGGCGAGTACTACGGCAATCAGACGCCGCAGCCCGGCGGATTCCTGGTGGCGCTGCAGGATAAAACAGGCTCGGGAAAAGCCGGCATCGTCGAACGCTTCGGTGAGACGGCTCAGACGGGCGGACACGGCGGAACCGGCATCGGGATCTACAAGGACTCGATTTACGCGGAGAGCAACGATCGAATCGTGCGCTATGCGCTTCCCTCTGGATCGATCGTGCCGCAGGGCGCTCCGGAAACCGTCGTCTCCGGAATGCCGCTCGGCGGCGATCACCCCATGCATCCTTTCATCATCGATTCCAGCGGATCGATATTCATCGACGTCGCTACCGCGACCAATGCCTGCCAGTTGCAAAACCGCCAGCCCGGGTCGCCCGGCCACAAGCCGTGTACCGAGCTTGAGACGCGCGGCGGCATCTGGCGCTACGACGCGAATCGCACGGACCAGACATTTTCGCCGGCCGCGCGCTACGCAACCGGCATTCGCAACGCTGAAGGTTTCGCCTTCGACTCCTCCGGCCGGTTGTTTGTCACTCAGCAGGGACGGGATCAACTGCATGCGAACTGGCCCAAGCTCTACAAGCCGTCCGAGGAAGCCACTCTGCCTGCTGAAGAACTTCTGCTTCTGAAATCGGGCGGCGATTACGGCTGGCCGGAGTGCTATTACGACGGCTGGCAGCAGAAGCTGGTCCTGGCGCCCGAGTACGGCGGCGACGGCGGCAAAACGGTCGGCATCTGCGCGAGCAAGACGGGCCCGGCGGCGGCGTTCCCGGCTCACTGGGCGCCCAACGGCATGGTCCACTATGACAAGTCGCAATTTCCGGCGCGATATCGCCGCGGAGTCTTCATCGCATTCCACGGTTCCTGGGACCGCGCGCCGTATCCGCAGGGCGGCTACAACGTGGTGTTCCAGCCGCTCGCCGGCGATCACGCCTCGGGGAATTGCGAAATCTTCGCCGACGGTTTTGCCGGCGCGATGAAGACTCCCGAAGGCGCAACGCATCGTCCCTCCGGGCTTGCGGTCGGACCCGACGGGGCGCTCTATGTCTCCGACGATATTCGCGGCCGGATTTACCGAATCACGTGGACCGGATCGGGAAACGGCGCGGGGGATGGCACTGCGGGCGTCACGCCCTGCCCCAGCGCATCGGCTCCCGCCGGCGAAGCAATGGAATCTCGCGCCAAGCCGCCGGAGGGCACCCATGCCAACGCCGGTGCGGCTGAGAGTCTTCCCGTTCCGACGGGCGCGACTCGCGCCATGGTGTCGCTCGGCGATCGCATCTATCACGGCCAAGTCGGTGGCGCTGCCTGCGCGGGCTGCCACGGCGCGAATTTGACAGGATCGCCGCTCGGTCCGAGCCTCACGGGAAAGAAGTGGCTCTGGAGCGACGGCAGCTACGCTGGAATCCTCAAGACCATAAAAGAAGGAGTGCCGCAGCCGAAGGAATTCCGCAGCCCGATGCCGCCGATGGGCGGAGCGCAGCTCACTCCCGACCAACTCTCGGCACTGGCGGCGTACGTCTGGGCCGTGAGTCATCAATAGTGGCAAATTCGCCGTCGGGGTAAGGGTTCTCACCTCTCGTCAGAACGGTTCAGCCATGGCGCGGGCCCTGTGCCCGCCCAACTGACTGACCCGACCTGAAGTGGGCGGGCACAAGGCCCGCCCCTACGGCTGACTTCCGGCTGCAGACGCATCGACGATCTTAATGAGCGCCACCGAATGTGGAGGCTGCGCGTTGATTTCGAGACTTGACGTCCCGATCGCCACCTGCTGGCCGCCGTTGAAGACGTCTAAGGCCTGGTAGGGATGTCCTGGCGGAAGCCCGAGATCTGCGAGATCGAGCTTGTGCGACCGCGATCCCTCGGTCCAATTGAAAACTGCCACCATCGTCTGCCGCGCATCCTCACGGAGGAGGTACACGCACGGCATTTGGTCCTCGTCGGCAAAGGTCATCAGGTCCACGGGGACCGCGGCGCGCCGCAACTTCACCATCCTCAGGACCTCGGGATTCTCGATCAGGGCCAGCCGCTCCGGCGTTGCGGCCACCCTCGGCAGGTCGTCGCCGATTTCGTACATGCCACCGGCGATTGCCGCCAGCACAATCTGGACCTGGGCCTCGGTTAGTGTGATGGGTGTTCGGGATCGATGCCACGACTCCTCGGGCGCAACCTGCGTGGAGACGCTGAAAGCGTCCGGATCGCTCATGTAGAAATTCCCGTTCATGTAGTAGCGCGCCGCGATGTTGGTGTCGGCGTCTTTGCTGGCCTGAAAGGAATGGCCGGTATCCGGCGCGATGCGGCCTTCGTCCACCAGTCCGACCGGGGTGAGCATCGGACTGCCGTCCTTGTCGAGGAGCACGTTCTCGCCCACGCTGTCACGGATGATCTGGAGGCCCAGGCGCTCGGCTTCGAGGGCCGTGGTGTGCGGACGAAAGTAATAGCCCTCGATCGCCGAGGAATCCATGAAGTCGAGCTTGATGTAGCGCACGCCCCAATCCCGGGCCATGGTGGTGTAGGTCTGGCGAAGATATTGCTCCGCTCCGGGATTCGTCGTGTCAAGAACGTAAAGCGGGTCGCGGCGGTGCGCGTAGTCGATCTGGATCGGGCGCCCCTGCGCATCGTGCACCAGCCAGTCCGGGTGGTGCTGATACACCCAGGCGCGCTCGGCGACTTCAAACGGCGCGGTCCAGACACCCAGCTTCAGGCCCAGGTCCGCGATTTCGTGCCCGAGCTTCGCCATGCCGTCGGGGAACTGCGCCGCGTTGGGCGCCAGGTAATCCCCGCGGGCAAATCCGTAGCCTTCGTCGACATGGCAGTAGTCGTAGCCCAGGGGCTTGAGGTTCGCAGCCAGGAATTTCGCATTCGCCAGCACCTGGTCCTCGGTCACGGCGGAGTAGAAGGCGGTCCAGCTCCACCAGCCCATGGGAGGAGGAGCGCTCGAAACTCGTGCGTGTTGCAAGCGCCGCACCGCCATCCCATAAGTCTCGAGCTCGGCGTGGTAGTCCGGCCCCATTGCGAACATGACCTGTTCCGACTCAATCGCCGCGCCAGGCGCCAAGGGAAGACTCAATTCAATTTGCTGCTCCGGCCGGATGCGGTCCCGCTTCAGGACGGCCTCGGTGGTGCCGGTGGAATCAGCGGTGAAAGAGTCGATCGTAGCCGGGCCTGTTTGCGGCTGCTGCACTTTCAGGTGCAGCGACGTCATGAAGCGCCGGGCGGTCAGCGCCGCAAGCAGCAGGCTCTGGCGGCTGGCGCGGTTGTAAATCAACGCGGTGGCTACGCCGGAATACGTACCGTGCGGGGCCTGCTCCAGATTGCCGATCCTGATGCTGGGGTCCTCGGTGAAACCCTCGAACAAGATGCGGTCCGCGCTCTCCGCTCCGCCGAGGTTCACGCGCGGACTACCGATGGCATCCACGTCGCGAATGGCTTGGACGGACATTGCCTTAGAAGTGTGATTGATGACCTTCACCTCGATGGTTCCGTACGGCAGATCGTTATACAGCCGCAAGACGCAGACGAGGTCGGGCTGGGAAGGAACTCCGGTGAAAGCGATCGTATCCTGCTGCCCGGCGCCCAAGTCGTCGTGAAACGCGGCTTGCGTCTCCTCGTGATGGGGGTAGTCGCCGGACGAAATCCAGCGCTGATCGACTTCGGCGCCCACGCGCGACTCGAGCACCGGCGATTGGGAGCCTGGGGCGCGAATCTCGTAAGATCCGTTCCGGACGTTGAAGCCGGCGGAGAGCTGGGAGTTGTGAAGGGAATCTGCGCCGGAAGCCGGCGAGAGCGCCAGAATTGCGATTCCAAACAGCGAACACAATTCGGTGGCCAGGTTGGAATGGGACTTGGTTCTGAGATTCATAACTTGAGTTTACCGTCAGTCTGTCGAAACGTCAGTATGTCAAGTCCCCAGCCCCGAGTCCCGCGGCCTTCAATCCGCGATCGTCAAGTCGGGCAGACATGGGTGGTAGACTCGGAGAGCGGCCCTGTTCAGCTCGACGTGTGGAGGCCCGCGGAGGCGACAGAATGCCAGACTTCAAGTATCTGATTGTGGGTGGAGGAATGACCGCGGATGCGGCCGTGAACGGAATTCGCGACATAGATCGCAAGGGCTCGATCGGCGTGATCAGCGCCGAGGGCAATCCGCCTTACAACCGTCCGCCGCTCTCCAAGGGCCTTTGGAAAGGCGATGCACCCGACAGCATCTGGCGCGGAACGGACAAGCATTCGGTGACGCTCCACCTGGGTCGAAAGGCGCACTCGCTCGATCTATCGAAAAAGATCGTCACAGACGATCAGGGGAGCTCGTATCGCTTCGAAAAACTCCTGCTGGCCACCGGCGCCTCGACGCGGACCCTTCCTTCCGGGGGCGAATCGATCATCTATTACCGCACCCTGGACGACTATCGGAGGCTGCGCGCGCTCACCGAGCAGAGCAAGCGCTTCGCCGTGATCGGCGGAGGATTCATCGGCTGGGAAATCGCGGCCGCGCTGGCGATGAACGGCAGGGAAGTGGTGATGCTGTTTCCCGAGAAAGCCATCGGGGCTCGCATGTATCCCGCGGAGCTTGCCCAGTTTCTGAACGACTATTACCGACAGAAAGGGGTGAACGTGGTCGCGGAAAGCGAGGTCGCGAGCGTGGAGACGATCGGTCACGCGTGCCTGGTGAAGACCCGGAGCCACGGAGATTTTCCGGTCGATGGGGTGGTGGCCGGCCTCGGCGTCACGCCCAATGTGGAACTCGCGCAAGCCGCGGGCCTCAAGGTCGACGACGGCATCTTAGTCGACGAGTCGCTGCGCTCGAGCCACGCCGACATCTACGCGGCCGGCGACGTAGCGAATTTCTTTAATCCAGCCCTCGAAAGACGGCTGAGGGTTGAGCACGAGGACAACGCCAACACGATGGGCGCCGCCGCAGGCAAGTCGATGGCCGGCAAGCCGGAGCCTTATCGTCATCTGCCATTCTTCTACTCGGACTTGTTCGATCTCGGTTACGAGGCCGTCGGGGACTTGGATTCGCATCTTGAGACGGTGGTGGACTGGAAGGAACTGAACCGCGAAGGCGTGGTCTACTACCTGCGGGACGGCCGCGTGCGTGGAGTGCTGCTATGGAACATCTTCGGCCAGGTTGACGCTGCCCGGGAGCTGATTGGCGCCAAGGGTCCATTTCGGTCCGGGGACCTGAAGGGGCGAATTCCGAAGTCACAATAGCTTGTAGTGGCGCTGTCCCCAGCGCCGAAATCGCCGATGAGGACACCGACGCTACAGCAAGGGGGCCCCGGTGCCGAATCGCCCTGTAGCGGCAGTCTGTGACCGCCGGTCGTTCCTCGACGACAAAGGCCGGCGCTCATAGAGCGCCGCTACAGCTCTGAGTTGGGCGGGCACAGGGGCCCGCCCCTACTTGAGCTGAGCGGGCCGCGCGTTGACCGCGGCCCCCGGGCGGAGTTGGTCCGTGCCGTGGGTCGCCACCTCGTCGCCCGCGGCCAGATCGCCGAAGACCTCCATCAGGCTGCCGGAAGCCGTGCCGGTTTTCACGTCCACCCACTCGGCGTGGCCGTTGCGCGCTCGGACCACAAAGCTCCGCTCCAGGTCGCTGGTGATCGCGGAGGACGGAACGAACAGCGTGGGATAGGACCGCCGCACCGGCCAGGAGACGTCGCAGAACGTCCCGGGATCGAGCTGCGCCTGTGGGTCCCGCACGTCGAGTTCTACGGGCATGGTGCGAGTCTTCAGGTCAACCGCGCGCGAGATTCTGGCGATCGGCGCTTTGAACGTTTTGCCCGGAAACGCCGGCACAGTGAAGCTGACTTCCGTCCCTTCCGGTATGCCAGCCACGTCGTACTCGGGCACGGGAACCACGAGGCGATGCCGCGTGAGGGTTTCGATCTGAACGATCGGCGTCATGGCGCCGGGGCCGCCGGCAGGTCCTACCAGGGCGCCGGGGTGGACATATCGGGTGGTGACTTGGCCATCGAATGGCGCCGCGATGGTGAGGTAGGATTCGAGCTGCGAGACCGCGCGCACCGATTCCCGGGCTGCATCCGCTGCCTTCTGGAGAGCCGCGACATTGGCGGCGTCCGCTTCGGAAGTCTTCTGCTCCATCTCGAGATCGTTCAAGGCGACGACGCCCGGCGTCTTGGCCGCCATGCTCATCCGCTGATAAGTGGCCTGGTCTGCAGCGAGCTTGGCCTGTGCCGCCGCGAGCTGCGATTGTGCCCCCTGGAACTTGGACTCAGCTTCGGCTCGCTGCGCGAGCAGCTCCGGAGCTTCCAGCGCGGCGATCTGCTCTCCGGCGGTCACTTTTGATCCGCGATCGACTTTGATCCATTTCACGAAACCGGTCACCTTGGGGTAAATGTCCACGGCTTCGTACGGCATCAGCTGGGCGGGAAGCTTTACGGTCGCATTCAGCTTCTGGGAGACGACCGGCGTCACTGCCACTTCAGGCACGGCCGCCGATGACGCGCCGGCCGGCGCCGCCGCGCCGCGATCCTGGGTGCAGGAAGCGGACAGAATGCAGAGCCCCAGAACTGCCGTTATTGTCCGAATTCCGGCGCAGGGGCGGCCCTGGTGGCCGCCCAAGTGATGGGAGAACAAGTATCGGGCGGCCACCAGGGCCGCCGCTACGCCGGGATCAGGACAGTGCCTGGCTGCCGTGATCGTTGCGATTGATTCTTTGACTCTCATTCCGTCTCCTGTGTGGTTCCTCAACCGGTCGGCGCCGTATCGGCATAGCGGCTCGCCGGATCGTCAGGATCGAGCGAGGCTGACTGCGTGCTGCGGCCCGCCTGCACCATGGCGAACGTGAAGGGCAGCACTGTGAGGTTTACGAGCGTGGCGGCCGCCAAGCCCCCGATCACCGCGCGGCCCAGCGGCGCGGTCGATTCCGCTCCCTCGCCGAGAGCGAGCGCCATGGGAATCATGCCGGCGATCATCGCGAAGCCGGTCATCAGAATCGGACGCATGCGAGTGCGCGCCGCCTGGATGGCCGCATCGAGCGCCGAGGCTCCCGCGCGGCGATACTGCTCCGCGAATGTGACCAGCAGAATAGCGTTGGCAGTCGCGACGCCGATCGCCATGATCGCGCCCATGAACGATTCCAGGTTCAGCGAAGTGCCGGTGAGCAGCAGGATGAGAATTACGCCGCAGATCACCGCTGGGCTGATGGTCAGGACCACAAACGCGAGGCGCATCGATTCAAAGTTCGCGGCCAGCAACAGAAAAATCACCGCAATCGCCAGCAACAGGCCGATGCCGAGATTCGTGAAGGTCTCCTGCATGGGAGCGATCTGGCCGCGCAACTGAACGGAGAGGCCGCGCGGCAGCGCGCCCATGCGCCGGATTGCGGCGCCGATGTTGCTCGCAACTTTGCCCAGGTCGTGGCCGGTGGTGTTCGCCGACAGGCTCAGCAACCACTGTCCATTCGCGCGATCGTACTCTCCCACGATCGTTCCGCTCGTGACTCTGGCGAGGTCCCCAATGAGCGGATGCTGCGTGTCGTCCAGCATGACGGGGACGTTCTGCACGTCCTCGATCGAGGTCATGCGCGGCTGGGGATATTGCACCTGGAGCTGGTAGGCTACCCCGGTCTTGGGATCGGCCCAGTAGTTCGGCGTGGTGAAGCGGCTCGAGGCGGTGGCTTCGGAGAGGGATCGGCCCAACTGCTCCGCCGTCACGCCGAGTTGTCCGGCGAGCTCGCGGTCAACGTGCACATCGACGCTGGGATAGTTGAGCGGCTGCTCGATCTTAAGATCGCGCAGGTCCGGAAGTGTGCCCATCTCGTCGCGCAGCTTCTCGGTGAAGCTGCGGACGGCGGCGAAGTCCGGTCCGGTCACGGCGACCTCCACCGGAGTGGGCGCGCCGAAATTCATAATCTGGCTTACGATGTCGCCGGGTTCGAACGAGAAAGAACAACCGGGGAATTTGGGCGGCAGTGTCTGCCGGAGATGCTCTTCGAACGCGGTCACGTCAATATGGGCCGCGGGATTCAGAGCGACGTTCATCACCGCCTCGTGCGGTCCGCTCGTCCAGAGGAACACGGTATTGATGGGGTAACTTGCGCCCTGCGTGCCGACGTAGCCTAGGCTGATCTCGACGTTGCCGTGGCCTGCCGCCGTCTGAATCTCGTCCAGAACACCGGCCATCAGGCGCGAGGCGTCTTCGGCGCGGGTGCCGGTGGGTGCGTCAAAACGCAGGCGGAATTGTCCCGCGGCGGCGTTCGGAAACAGCTCCCGTCCCACCCGCGGTCCGAGCAGCACGATGAGGACAACGGCCAGGATGCCATACGCGATCACGGTCAACACGCGCAGTGGCGCAAGCCGCTGCAGGACCGCACCCCATCCCTCGCGCAAACGGTCGAATCGTGTCTGGCGACGAGTATCCGCATTGTGCGATTCGCGCAGCAGCCATGTGGACATCACCGGGACCAGCGAACTCGAGAGAAAGTACGAGGCCGCCATGGCGAATCCCACGGCAAGCGTGAGGGGTACAAACAGAGCCTGGGTGACGCCCGTCATGAAGAGTGACGGAACAAAGACGGCCAGGACGGAGAGCATCGCCAGCAGGCGCGGAACGAACACTTCCTTGCTCGCGTCCAGCACGGCGCGCGCCCGCACGACCCCTTGCGCAAGATGCGTGTGGGTGTTCTCGATCACCACCGTGCCTTCGTCGACGAGGACTCCCACGGCCAGCGCGAGGCCGCCCAGCGTCATGATGTTGATCGTCTGGCCGGCGGCCCACAAGGCGACGAGCGCGGTCAGCAGCGCAAAGGGAATCGTGGTGACCACGATCAGCGAACTGCGCCAGTCGCCGAGAAACAGCAGCACCATGAGTCCGGTCAGCAGCGCTCCGAGCAATCCTTCCTGGGCGACCGATCGCAAAGAGTTCTTGACGTGTCCCGATTGATCGAACTCGTAGCTGATATCGATGTCCGAGGGCACGAGAGAGCGGAACCGGGCGAGATTCCCTTTGACCTCACTCACCACGCTCAGCGTGGAGTAGTCCGGACGCTTCGTGACCGGGATGTAGACCGCACGCCGGCCGTTCACCAGGGCGTAGCCGGTGGGAATATCCGTGCTGTCCGCCACCGCGCCAAGATCACGAAGGTAGACCGTGGGTCCGGCGCCGGCGCGGATCGGCACGTCGAGCAGAGTTTGGATGTTCGGAGTGACCGAGTCGCTGGAGACGATGCGCAGCAGGCTCTGGGTGCGGACGTTGCCGGCCGGCATCAGGACATTGCCGGAGCTGATCGCCTTCACGACCTCGTCGGGCGAAACATTGTAAGAACGTAAGCGATCCGGATTGACCGTGACCACAATCGTCCGCTGGTTCCCTCCGAAGGGCGGCGGCGCCGACACACCGGGGAGAGTCGCGAAGACGGGACGAATGCGATTAAGCGCCAGGTCCTGGATTTCGCCGACTGTGCGCGTTTTACTGGAGAACACCAGATATCCGACGGGCACCGTGCCCGCGTCAAAGCGGATCACGAAGGGATTCACGGTTCCATACGGCATGAAGGCGTGGGCTCGATTCACGTAGGAGATGGTTTGCGCGAGCGCCTGACTCATGTCCGTTCCCGGATGGAAGGTGAGCTTCAGCAGACCGTTGCCTTGTATCGACTTGTCTTCTACGCTTTCGATCCCGTTGATGTAGAGGAAGTGATACTCGTAGTAGAAGACCAGGTAGCCTTCCATCTGCGCGGGGCTCATGCCGCCGTAGGGTTGAGCGACGTAGATGACCGGGAGATTCAGATTCGGGAAGATGTCCGTCCGCATCCTCAGCAACGCGAGGATCGAACAGAGAGCCACGGCGATGACGGTCACCAGGACCGTAATGGGTCGCCTCAGCGCTCGGTGAATGAGCCACATAACAAATCAGAAGTCAGAAGCCAGAATTCAGAAGCCTGAATGGCGATGTCTTCGGCCGAGTGCCCACTGCCGACTGCTTACTGACCTACGGCTTGCTCCCCGCTGCTGACCTCAGCATGGCGAGGAATGGTTCCACGTCGCCTTGCGCCACGGCGAGTTGGAAGAGCGCCCGCCACACGCCGATCCGCGCCACCGCATCATCTCTCTCCGCCTGCGCGAGCAGGTCCTCCGTCTCGGCGACCTCGACGAGGTTCGTGAGACCTGCCTTGTAGCGGGCCTGCGCCTGACCTTGGGCCTGGCGTGCCGAATCGAGTTCCACCGGCGTGTTCTTGGCGACCTGCAGGGCGGCGGCAAGCCCGGCCTGCGCGGAAGCGATCTGCCCGCTCAGATCCTGGAGCGTCTGCTGATACTGCGCGTCCTGACTCCGTTCCTGCGCTTCCGCCATTCGTTTTCGATCGCGAAGCGCGGAAAAGTCGAACAGGTTGGGAAACACCACGGAAATGCCGGCCAGCCAATTGGCGCGCGAGAGGCCGAGGCCCGTCACGCCCCCGGCGGGCGTTCCGTCGGGATTGGCGCCGCTCCCGCGCGCGAAGACTTCGGAATCGAGGAACAGGCGAGGATAATCGGTTCGATCGAGCACGTGCTGTTGCGCTCGAATTTCTTCAACGCTCGCCTGCTGGTCACGCGCCAGAGGGTGCGCCGCCGGCGACGTGGACGGTAGAGATTCAGCGGGAGGAGCACCGAGGAGCGGAGCCGTTTCCACCTGAATGTCCGCCGGGGCTGCGCCCAGAAGCGCCGCCAGCAGGGCTTCCGCTTGCTGCTCACCGGCCTGAGCCTCAAAGAATTGCGTGCGGGCGGCCGCAAGCTCGGCATCAGCGCGGGAAGCGTCGACCCCGGGACGCAGGTCCTGGCCGGCCAGCACGCGCACGACCTTGTCGACGGCCTCCCAGCGACGGACGTTCGCTTGCGCCGCTGCCGCGACCTGCGCGGCTGAAACGGAATTCAGGAAATAGCCGCCGGTGGCGGAAGCGACCTGAAGCCGAGTCAGATCCACGTCCGCGCTGCTCTTCTGCTCGATCGACCGGGCCTGCGCGACCGCGGCCCGCCTCAATCCGAAATCGACAGGCTCCCATGCCAGCAGGGCGCCCGCCTGCGTGTCCCAGAAGTTGGTCGCCGAGTAAGGCTGGACTGGACCCTCGATCGAGGGCGCGATCGAAGAGGGCAGGAATATGCCCGACACCTGATTCTGCGTGGCGCGATTGGCCTGATAGATCGGGTTCAACTGAGGAAGATAAGATGTCCGCGCCAGCGCCACGCCGCTTTTGGCGCTGTTCACCTGTTCCAGGGCCGCGCGAACAGCGGGATAGTGCACCAGGGCGTAGTCGATTGCGTCGCCGAGGGTCAACGTCCGAGCCAGGGGCGCCGGCGACTGGGCGCGCAGCTGGCGCAACGGTCCGAACTGCAGGAGAAGAGCGAGCAGTCCAAATTGGCCTGCTTTGACGACTCGGCGCGTTCGCGTTTTCCGCGTCATGCCGTTGCCTGATACGCCCGCCGGTGCCAACCGAAGCCTACGCAGGTCAGCTTTCGACGCCAAACATCTCTCCAAAAAGCTCCTGGACCCGTTTTCGAGCCGTGCGCAAAACCGAACGCCCGAGCGCTGTCGCCCCATAGAGCCGGCGGGACGACTTCCCCTGCCGCCTCTTTTCAGACTGGAGATACCCCTTGAGCTCCAATTGATGCAGGATCGGATAAAGCGTGCCCGCGCTTAGCTTGTACCCGTGCCTTGCCAACTCTTCCGTGATCCACGTCCCATAGATCGGCTGTTCGGCGGCGTGATGCAGTATGTGTAGCCGGATGAGGCCTGAATAGAGATTCCGATCATCCATATCGATATTCGCTATCGAACTTCGGCAACGAACTTCGATAATATTTCAACGAACTGCCAATGTCAACCGGCCGTATCGCGCAATCTAAAATGTTACCCGTGACGGATCGTCGTGCAATTTGAGAATGTTACCCGTTATGGAGAC
>Ga0335085_10011026_pt1 | contig 13439 bp, 7 predicted proteins | sample Lox_Sample_45_FD_206712 | JGI IMG/M metagenome (GOLD analysis project Ga0335085, IMG submission 206712) | Soil microbial communities from Loxahatchee National Wildlife Refuge, Florida, United States - Lox_Sample_4.5 | ecosystem: Environmental > Terrestrial > Soil > Wetlands | place: USA: Florida...
TGCCCTGCTTCTTCGTGGCGCGTGGGGCTCGCAAGCAGGGCGTGACCAAGGCGCTGCTGGCCGCGGCCTGCGAGTGGGCGAAGCGGCGGGGCGCGCGCCTCATCGAGGGCTACCCGGTGGACGCGCACGGCAAGGAGTATGCGCCCGCCTTCGCATGGCACGGATTGGTGGGCACCTTCGAAGCCGCTGGCTTTCGCGAGGTCGCGCGCCGCTCGAAGCGCCGGCCGATCATGCGGCGCGCGGTGCGCGGAGGGCGCTCGGGCCGTGGCTGAGCTGGTGACGGCCCCGATCGGTCTCGACGCGGTGTTGAGCCGCGCGAGGCGTCCCGATTGCGGGGCGGTGGCGCTCTTCCTCGGCACCACGCGCGATCACCATCAGGGACGGCGCGTGCTGCGGCTCGCCTACGAAGCCTACGAGGCCATGGCGCTGCGCGCGCTCGAAGAGCTCGAGCGGCAGACTCTGGCGCGCCACGAGGTCGCCACCTGCGTGATCGTCCATCGCCTCGGCGAGGTGCCGCTCGGCGAGGCGAGCGTGGCGGTGGCGGTGGGCGCCGCGCACCGTGGGCCAGCGTTTGAAGCCTGCCGCTGGGCGATGGACGAGCTGAAGCGCACGGTGCCGATCTGGAAGAAGGAGTTCTACGCCGGGGGCGGCGAAGGCTGGGTCGAGGGAACCCGGCTTCACCGGGACTAGGTACGGTCACGTCCTCGCGGCCGGCTTTCCGCCCGGTATCGCCGGGTTTCGGCCACGCTAACTCCAGCGGTTTCAGCCCGCTCCCGGCGATCCATCGAGCGATGAACTTTCTTCCATCACAGTGTAAGCTGCGGCCGACCTTTCGTGCCCTGCCCTCCTCACTTCCCGGACCTCATGCCCCTTCGCCTGCGTGGCTTCCTCCTCACGTTGCTGCTCGTGGGCGTCTGCCTGAGCTCACCCGGCCTGGCTCAGGAGAAGAGCACGATCTCGGGGAAGGTCACGGATAAGAAGACCGGGCACGCCCTGCCCTTCGCGACCATCACGGTGGTGGGCGCCCAGCGGGGAGCGCTCTCCGACGCCGAAGGCCAATTCGTAGTGTCGGGAGTTCCAGTCGGCACCTGGGAAGTGCGCGTCCAGTACCTGGGTTATGGCCCGCAGTCGCGTCCCGGCGTCGTGGTCGCCGCCGGAAAGCCGACTCCGGTGGATTTCCAGCTCGAGGAAATCGTCGTCCACCAGGAAAAGGTCGTCGAGGTGACGGCCGAGCGGCAGTTGGTCGAGGTGAAGCAGGCGGCCACGGTTCGCAGCGTCTCCGCCAAGGAGATTCGCAACCTCCCCGTGACCACCGTCGGCGACGTGCTCCAGCAGCAGGCCGGCATCAGCACCGATGCCGAACAGATTCACGTGCGTGGGGGCAGAGCCGACGAGACCATTTTCATGGTCAACGGGGTCGCGAACCGCGACCTGGTGACCGGGCAATCCACCGCCGGGCAGATGAACGCTCGATCGGTCTCGGAGGTCAACGTTTCGACCGGCGCGTACGACGTCAAGTACGGGAACGCGCTCTCGGGCGTGGTCGACATCAAGCTCAAGGAAGGCACCGACAAATTCGAGGGCGGCCTGACCATGGGCGGTGGCAGCTACGGCCAGCGCAACTGGCAGTTGATCGCGGGTGGACCCGATCCGCTCTGGGCGCGCCTGCTCGACATGCTGCACATGAAGCCCCCCGGCAGCATGGCCGCGATTCTCGACCTGTCGGGCTCGACCTACGACACGCGCTACGTCGCCTACATCCCCGGCAGCATCCCGCGCCTCAAGTCGAGCTACGAGGATTCGTTCTTCGGCATTCCCTTTCACTACTCGGACATGTGGGCACCGACGGAAGACAACCGCTGGGCGGCCCGCTACGGCCTCAACTGGAAGCCCAACAGCAGCGACAAGCTCAGCTTCAACTTCTCCAAGCGCATCGCCATCGATCAGGGGTTCAGCCGCACGATCCTGACCGCCAACGGTGATCTCGGCGATCCGGCCTTCCCCTGGCTCTGGGCGCACCGAATCGATCACGCCTCGACCTTTTTCGAGGACAACGTCCAGTCGTCGCTGCTGTGGCGCAGAACCCTGTCGGTCAGCGGCTATACCGAGTTGCAGGTCGCGCACTACTTCTTCGCCCAGCGCCAGGACGTCGGCGGCAAGATGTGGGCCGACGCCAATGGCAACCTGCAGTACGTCGCGCCCGACGACGAAAGCTACTTCCCCAAGGGCGATCCGCGCCGCGACGATGCGTTCTACGACAGCGGCGACAACTACCAGTGGTCCGATCGGCGTACCTCGAGCTGGGGACTGACGTGGGGCTATACCCAGCGTCTGCACCACAACGAGCTCGAAGCCGGGCTCGAGCACCAGTTCCAGACCGTCCAGTACGTCGACATCGAATACCCGTGGGTCTACGACCCGAGTGGACTCGGACAATCCCACGATCTGTGGTCGGTGCACCCCTGGGTGGGCGACGCCTATCTGCGCGACCGTCTCGAGTACGAGGGATTCGTGGCCAACATCGGGGCGCGACTCGACTACTGGATGGTGGGCCGCGAAGCGGAAAGCGCCATGGCCGACACCACCCGGCACAACATTCCAATCAGCGAGCGCAACAGCTTCTACACCGACACCTATTCATTCTACGGCCGCCGCACCAAGGTGCACGTCTCGCCGCGCATCATGGTGGCGCATCCGATCACCGAGAACAGCAGCTTCTTCTTCAACTACGGCGAATTCACGCAAATCCCGTCCTACCGGTACGTCTATTCGAAGCTCGGATCGATCTCGAGCGAGTCGTTCCCGTTGCAAGGCAACCCCAATCTCAACCCGCAGGTCTCGGTGAATCACGAGATCGGAGCCAAGGACCAGTTCCTGCCCAACGCGGCGGCCAATCTGACCTTCTTCGTTCGTGATGTTTACGACTATCCGAGCGCCAATCTGGTGACCCCGCTCACCGGTACCAACCTGCAGGCCTACTTCGTCTACCTGAACGGACATTTTTCGCGTTCCAAAGGGGTCGAGGTCGAGGTCGAGAAACGGCCTTCGAACAACTGGTCGGCGAAGCTCAGCTATTCCTACCAGCAGACCAAGGGAAAGAGTGGCGATCCGAACCAGGACACGGCCCTGCAGGAAATCGGCGGGGCCGCGCTCACCCGGCTCTCGCAGGTGTTCGTGGCCTGGAATCGACCGCACAAGCTGACGGCGAACCTCGACCTTCGATTCAACGACACGCCTCCCAAGGATTTCGAGTTCCTGCGCCGGACCGGCTTCAACGTCTACGTGCAGGGCACCTCGGGACGCGCCTATACGCCCTACGACATCAACGATCAGAACCCGATCGGCCTGCCCTACTCGCAGAACGCCCCATTTCAGATCACGACCGACGTCAAGCTCGATCGCTGGTTCCGGGTGTTTGGAACGCGATGCGATATCAGCCTTCAGGGACTCAACATCTTCAACAACTATCTGATCTACCGCGTCGATCCGGTCACCGGGCGCGGCTACGTCTGGGGGCAGGGCGCGTTCGATCCCAACTACGTGCACGGACTCAACGAGACCGTGCGCACCGCGACCGTGGACGACCCTTCGAACTACGGGCCGGGCGCCGAGTGGAGATTGCAGATTGATTTCGATCTCTGATCCTTCGCGGCGCCGCGCGCGGTGGTCAGGGGTGGCGCTCGCGGTCGCGCTGCTGCCGGCCGGCTGGTCGTCCGCGAACGCGCAGGCGCTGGGGAGCCAGCGCGAGGGAACCGCGTCGGGAAGCTTCCTCCGCATCGGCGTCGGCGCGCGCGCGGTGGGCATGGGGGAGACGTTCGTGGCGGTCGCGAACGACCCCAGCGCGGTCTACTGGAATCCGGCCGGGCTCGCTTCGCTTCAGCGCCAGGAAATCCAGGCCTCTCACGTCGACTGGCCGGCGGACGTTCACTATGACCATCTCACGCTGGTCATTCCCAGCCGGCGGCTCGGCGGCTCGATCGGCATCCAGCTCGGCGTACTGGGCACGCGCATCGACGAAACCACCGAGCTCGCGCCGTTCGGGACCGGCCGCGAATTCTCCTACAGCGATCTGGTCACCGGCATTGCCTACGCCCGCCGCTGGACCGACAAGCTGCTGGTCGGCGCCGGTCTCAAGTACGTCCGGGAGGACCTGGGCTCGCAGGTGGGAGGCGCGGTGACCAACGCGGTCCTCTACGACGTGGGCTCGATCTTCTATCTCGGGCTCGGAAGCATTCGGATCGCGACCGCGCTCACCAACTTCGGGTCCGAGTTGAAGCCGTCCGGCACCTACACTTCGCCCTACAGCGGCGAGGTGCGCTCCTATGATGGCTTCGATCCGCCGATGACGTTCCGCTACGGGCTGGCGTTCGAGCCGCTCGAGAACTCGAGCCAGCGAGTGACGACGTCGTTCGAGGTCACCCAGCCGGCCGACAACCAGCAGGAGATCAAGTTCGGACTCGAATGGGGCTACCGGAAGTTCTTCGCGCTGCGTACCGGATACAACGCCAACGCCGATCTCATGAAGTTCAGCGCCGGCGCCGGATTCGACGCGGACTTCGCTTCGATGAAGGGCTCGCTCGACTACGCCTACACGGATGCCGGCATCCTCGGCGCCGTGCAGAGGTTGTCGCTGGGGCTCCGGTTCTGATGCGTCGCGCGTTCGCCATCCTGCTGATGCTCGGAGTCTGGGCGGCCATGGGCTGTGGGGGCAACTACAAGCTCCCCACCGAGACGCATGCGGCCCGCGTGATCCCGACCGACAAGAGCTACCAGATGCTCGCGACCTGGAAGAACCTGAACGGCATCCGCGACATCCTGCTGATCCCGCCGCCGGGCGTCGAGATGTTCTTCCTGTTCAACTACGGGGGCACCGGAAGCCCCTCGGTTCCGCGCGGCGAGGTCAGGCGCTACCCGCTCACTCAGCCCAATCCCATCGGCGCCCCGGCGTTTCAGCCGCCGCGGACCCTGTTCAACCCGGTCGCGCTGACTTCCGCGGTGAATCTGATCTTCGTGCTCGACGAGGGAGATTCGTGCCAGGCCAAGTTCGATCCCAGTCGCGGGACCTGCCAGGCCGACACGCTGCGCCACGGACAACAGAGCATCATCTTCGACTACACCGCGACCTGGCGGGTCCGCGAGTACCCGCTCACCGGCGGCGATACGCTCTCCACGTTCACCGACACGACCTTCGCCTACGTGAATGGAATCGCGGCCGACATCTTCGGCAACGTCTACGTGTCGGGAATCGCCGTGATTCTCGATACGCTGACGACCGATCAGCGCATCCGCACCCGGAAGTTCATCTCCCGGATCTATCGCTACGCTCGCGGGCCGCGCTACCCAGGGGTGGTGCCGGACGACATCAACATGCCGGGCGCCAGCTGGCACCGCGACACGACCTGGCTGGCGCACGATGGTACCGGAAGCTCGTCGGTGATCGACCCGCGCGGCATCGACTGGTCGCCGCTCTATGGCGGCTCCCTGTTCATCGCGGATCGTGGGAACAACAAGGCCAAGCTGATCGGCACCGGGATGCCGAATTACGGCATCACCTCGATGGACGGCAGCGAGACCCCGACCGGCACCAGCTTCAGCGGGCCGCAGGGGGTGGCGGTGGATAACGGCGGGTCCCTGTTCGTCGTGGACCGGTTCAACCAGCGCGTGCTGCGGTACGACGCGTCGGGCCAGTACCTCCAGGTCGTCAACGTCGAAAGGAATTCCGACGACCTCCCCCTGCTGGATCCGATCGCGATCGGTGTGCTCGACTCTCTTGCCTATGTCGCTGATGCGGGTCGCGGCCAGGTCATTCGATACCAGAGGCGTCCATGAAGCGCTTGCGCATCCTGCTGGGACTGGCGCTGACCGCCTCGCTGATCGCGGCGCGGTCCCGGGCCGACGAGGATCACATCCCGCCGCGGGGATTCGTTGCGCCGTCGGCGGCGACACAGACCGCCCAGTCCGATTCGATTCTGTACGCGGTTCGTGTCCAGAACGGGAACAAGCTCGGCCTGACCCTCACCAACTATGGGTTCATCGGCACGAATTTCAGCTCGTTCGCGCCCTCGTTCGAATATCCGCTCGGGTCCGGTCACATGCACATGGTGCGGGGCGGTCCCTGGATCGGCGCGGTGTCGGCCGACGAGAACGGCGCGTTCATCGGGGTGTCCACCGCGGCCGAGGACGGCTTCGCGGGGGGCACGCGTCCGCCCTCGCAGGAGTTCACCCCCGCCGGCACCTATGTCGCGGCGCGCTCGACGCTGCCGAACAGTTTCTACTTCGACTCTGGCGCGGTGAGCGAGCTGGATTGCATTTCGTCCTACAGCGATCTGCCGGCCAACGTCCTCATCCAGCACCGGCCGCTCAACGTGGTCGTCAACCAGTACACCTACGAGTGGTCGTTCTCCGACTACGCGCATTTCGTGATCTTCCACTACGTGGTGCACAACAATGGGCCGCCGCTGCAGGACGTGTGGTTCGGGATGTACGACGAGCTGGCCAGCGGCAACATGAAGCTGCAGAACTCGTACCCGCCGACCGGCTGGTTCTCGAAGAAGTACATCACCTGGGTGGACTCGGTGAGCATGGTGACCGAGCGCTACTGCCAGGGCCGTCCGTTCCCGGCGCAATGCCGCTTCGATCTGGTTCCGGAGATCGCGGCGGTGAGCCTGCTGGGAGTGCGGCCGGGCAACTTCCGCGATACCACCGACAAGAAGATCACGTTCGCGGCATGGAACTTCGCGCCCACCGGCACGCCGGGCGCGGTGGCGCGAGGCGACGACAGTCTGAAATACGGCCTGATGTCGACCGGCGTCCGGCAGTCGATCGATCCGCTGCCCGACTCGCTGGCCCCGGTGAGCGGTGACCCGGTCGAGCTGCTCGCGGTCGGACCGTTCCGGACCATCAATCCCGGCGACAGCATCTCGATCGACTACGCCTACATTGGCGGACTCACCTACGCCGATCTCTCGCGGCGAGCGGTGGTCGCCAAACGCGCCTACGACCTGCACTACAAGGTTCCGGTGCCGCCGCCGTCCCCAAGTCTGCGGCTCGTACCGCGCGCCAATGGACTCGATCTGTACTGGAACCGCGCGCCCGAGGACTTCATCGATCCGACGTCGGCGATCGGCAAGGATTTCGAGGGCTACCGCGTTTACGTGGGCGAGAATCGGGACACACTCAACCTGGCCGCGCAGTACGACCTGGCGACGTCCCCGCACGACACCACCGGATACAACACCGGATTCGGCCGGGTGGCCTTCGATACCACGTTCGCGGATGGCCAGCACTTCGACTACCGATTCCAGATTTCGAATCTGCGCGACGGCTTCAAGTACTTTGCCGCCGTCACCGCCTACGATCTGGGCAATCCCGACATCGAGTCATTGGAGAGCGGCACTTCGCAGAACGAGCAGATGGCGATACCCGGACCCGCACCGAGCGAGGCCTCGGGCGGCGTCTCGGTGTTCCCCAACCCCTACAAGGTGGAAGCGGCCTGGGATCGCGGCCAGCAGGCGCGTGATCACTACGTGTTCTTCACGCGTCTGCCGACCAAGTGCACGATTCAGATCTTCACGCTCTCGGGAGATCTCGTGTATTCGACCGACTTCGATGGCTCGAGCTACAACGGCACCAACGCGAGCGGAATCGTCCGCACCGGGACCGATCTCCCGGCGGTCATGTCGGGGACGACCTTTGGCTGGGACATGATCACCCGCTGGGGGCAGGCGGTCGCCAGCGGGCTCTACATCTGGGCGGTGAAGGACAAGCAGAACGGGAACCGTCAGACCGGCAAGCTGCTGATTCTCAAGTCGGATCGAGAGAGCTTCTGAGATGCGACGCTTCCTGCCGATCGGAATCCTGCTCGCCGGCGCGATCGCCGTGCTGGTCGGCTGCGGGCTGAAGGGTGTCGTTCAACCCACCAGTCTTCCGGACACGATCTTGTTCGTGCAGGGGCCGGTCGACACGGTCAATCACGTCGTCCATCTATTCTGGTTTGGAAGTGACGCCGGCGGCTACATCAGCGGTTACGAGGTCCGGCTCCTGAATCCGCTGGCGCCGGCCGACTCCCTGTGGCGGTTCACCACGCATACCGACACCCTGCTCACGGTCTACACGCCGACCCGCGGCACTTCGGCGGTATTCGAGGCGCGCGCCATCAACGACCACGGGGTGCGCGATCCGAGCCCCGCGATCGAGCAATTCGAGTTCCGCAACCGCCCGCCAATTGTGAAGTTCGTGGGCAAACCGAATCCCGGCGACCATTCCGACACCACGTTTGCGTCGGTCACCGTGGACTGGTCGGTGCTCGATCCGGACGGGGACCCGACCCGCGTGGTTTACATGTTGTGGCTCGACGGCCAGTCGGCCAGTCCTCAGATCACCCAATCGACCGGGATGACGCTGCCGAGCTCGCTCTTCCTGCAGGGCGGAAGCTATCGGTCCGGATTCCGCACCCTCTACATCGAGGGTGTGGACGATGGCGGGCTCGCCGGACCGATCGACAACGTGACCTGGTACGTGCGAGCGCCGGTCACCGGCACGCGTGCGCGGCTGCTCCTGATCGAGGACGTGGACGACGTTCCCGTCGCCAACAAGCAGCCGGCGCCCGCGCGATTCCGCTGCGACACGCTCTACGCCAACGCCGTGGCGCGGAGCGCAGTCGCGCCGGACCAGTGGTCGATGCTCCGGCTGGATACGAGCCATCCGTTCCGCTCGGCCAAGGATCTCGAGCAAACCTTCGAGCAGTTCGAGACCGTCGTCTGGTATCGGGGCGAGCAGTCGCTGTTTTCGAACACGCTCGCGAACTACGGTGACGGGATCGGCCCCTACCTCGACAACGGCGGCCGCGTCTACATCGAGTCGCTGAACCTGACGACGGCTCAGAGCACCGCGGGCGGGCTTTCGGCCGACTTCACCAACAAGTACCTGCGTTGCTCGGGAGTTTCGCAATACCCGCAGCCGCCCGACTCTTCGGCCGCCTGGGGGCTCACCTCGTCGGTGCCGGCCGTGCTCCACAGCGCCCAGCTCGACGACAGCCTGCTGAACCTGCGCAACGTGATCGGCTTGCGCGGATTCCGGAACTACAATTCGTCGCAGATCCTGTTCTTGCTCTCCGCCGGTGCCGCTTCACAGGGCAATACCATCGACATGCCCGTGGGCCTGGATGTGCCCCAGCTTCGCGGCGGGCGCTTCATCGTTCAGACCTACCCGCTGGTCTCGGGTACGATTTCTCAAGGCACCTTCTCTCAGCGCGCCACCTTCGTTCTCATGAAAATCTTTGCCCGCCTTGGACTTACGACGCCATAGCGAGATTGAGAGCATCGGCCGGCGGCCGAGTTCTCCCCCCACCACGGCGATACGTTCTGTTAACATCCCGCAAATGCCGTTTTTGTTCGGCTTCTGTCAGCCGCTCGGTTAGGTTCTGGGCTGTACCCGGTCACCCGGTTCAGGGAGTAGTCGTTTCACTGCAGTCTCTTGCCGCCCTGCCTAGCGGCAACTCAAGCGCTGCAACCCCATCCACCGGTTTTCGCTGCTTTTCACCTCAGAGGGGTGCGACATGAAGAAATGGACGATCGCTGCTCTCGTCACCGCCACGCTTTGTTTGGCAGTCAACTCCGCCCTCGCCCTCAACAAGTTCCCGCCGGGCCCGGGGGGTACCTGCACCGACACAATGACCATCGTCGGGCTGAAGACACTGCTCAACACCCTCGACCCGTGCGCTCCGACGACGCCCAACACCACCGGCTCGCCGGGTGACACCGTGCTCGGCGTCGGCGGAATCATCACCGGCTTCGATGAAAACCCGACCGGCTTCGATATCTACGTCGAGATGTCGGGCGGCGGACCGACCGGAAAGCTCGCCGGCATCGATGTGTTCACGCACGGCACCAACTTCCGCGCACCCTACGGCTTCAATCGTGGCGACTCGATCGTGGTCGAGTACGCGGTCGTCGCGAACTATTTCGGCGACGTCGAGCTCGAATCACCAAACAACAATTTCTCGTCGCCCAACATCATCCTGAGCAAGCGCAGCTCGGGCAATCCGATGCCTCCGTTCTTCCACGGAAACACGACCGACTTCGTTGAGACGCCGACCAACACTGTGATCGCGCCGTACATGAGCAGCCTGGTGACCCTGGATGGCCCGGTTCGCGTGGCGCGGACTGCGGGGCTCGCGACCGGCGGCATGCTGGTGGTGCGTGACGCGGCGCCCAGCGACTCGGTGTTCATCGACTACGCCAAATTGACTAGCATCGTCCCGCCGGCCGTAGGAACCGTCCTCACCTCGATCTCCGGCATCGTGAACAGCGCCGCTCGTGGCTGGCGCATCATGCCGCGCGACGCCAACGACGTGGTCGACGTGGTGGCGCCGGGCGTCGCGGATGCCTATGCGATCGCCGACAACCAGTATCGGGTCGTGTTCGATCGCCCTGTGGTTCCCTCGTCGGCGGACAGCATTCCCAACTACTCGCTGGGTTCGTTCGGTACCGTGACCAGTGCGGTGATGGACGGCCCCACTGCCGTCATCCTGACCGTGACCGGAACCGGCCTCAGCCATGGGCAGTCCGAGACCGTGACGGTGAGCAATGTTCGCGGCAGCGCGAACCTGGTCTCGATGACCACGCCGGTGCCGATTTCGTTCCTCGCCGGCGTGCTCTCGTGCAACGAGATCTCGTCACCCGATCCCGATTCGCTGGCGGCCAGTCCGTGCCAGGACCGGTCCAAGTACTGCGGGCCGCTGGGGCAGTTCACCAACGGCCAGTTCGGGCCGCGCTCCTCGATCAGCGGCATCGTGTGCGGTGTCTTCGGAAACCTCTACTACCTCGAGGATGACAATCCCTCCAATGCCCGCGGCGTGACGGTGTTCGCCCCGCCGCAGGCGCTCACCCTCGGCCATCGCTACCTGCTGGCGGGCGCCGCCGAGCTGTACTACATGGAGAAGGAGTTCGCGGCGATCACGTACGTCCAGGAGCAGGGCAACCCGGGCGTGCCCTCGCCGCCGTCGATGCTGGTCCACACGGTCGCGCGCGACACCTGCGACGCGAACCAGAACCTCAACGACGGCTACGACTACATGTCGGATCTGGTCCGGCTTCAGAACGTGACCGTGGTGACCCCGCGGACCGGAACCGACGCGATGCGCGGGTTCGACGTGGTGGGGCAGTCGCCCGCCAATGGCGACACGATCATGGTCGAGAGCCAGAACAACGCGCTGGGCGGCTATTCGCTCTCGAACCCGAACTACCCGGCGGTCGGCTCGCAGATCAACGTGACCGGCGTGATGCACTACACCACCTCGGGGTTCGGCCGCAGCCAGGCGTGTTTCCGCATCTGCCCGCGCTCGGCCGCAGACATCACCAATCCGTCGACGGCGGTGGGCCCGCAGAGCTTCGGCGAGCTGTCGTTCGCGGTATTCCCCAATCCGGCACACACCCAGCACCTGAACTTCTCGCTGCCCACGGCGGCGCACGTCGACCTGGCGGTGTTCGATCTGCTGGGCCGTCGCGTGGCGACGATCGTGAATGGCCAGATGCCGGCCGGCACCTACGAGAAGTCGTGGGCCGGAACGGATGACAGCGGCAACCGGGTGCGTGCGGGCGTCTACTTCTATCGGCTGCGGGCCGGAAACGATCAGCGCAAGCTGACCTCGATCCTGCTCGGTAACTAGCGCGATTTCCGAAGGTCGAACGGCCGGCCGCCCGCGAGGGCGACCGGCCGCTTCGTTAGCGGACGATGCATACCCTGCGCGTCGCTGCGATCGCGCCGCCCATCACCGCGCGCACCGTGTAGACTCCGGGCGACAACGGCCGTCCATCGCCGAACGGCATCACGTTCTCGCCCACCGCCGCCTCGATCGCGCTCGCGGCCACCCGCCGGCCGGCCACGTCGAGGAGCTCGACGCGGAGCGGCGCCGCCACCGGTGAGGCGATGGCGAGCGTGAAGCGGCCCGGGCTGGGATTGGGCTCGACGCGCGTGATCGCGAAAGGTTCGAGCGCCGGCACCCGGACCTGAGTCTCGATCGCGGGCGCCGCGCTTCCCACCAGCTCGAGCCGATAGCGGAGGCGCTCGCCCGGCGACACGTCGCGATCTTGGTAGCGGATCGAGCCGGTGCCGTCGGCGAGGGGCTGCGCGATCAAGGCCCAGGCTTCGCTGTCGCGCGCACGCCACAGCTCCGCTGGCGCGCCGGCCGGCGCCCCGGACCACGACAGGCTGACGGCGTGCGGCGTCTCCGACAAGTTCGACAGCGCCAGCAACGCGGGCACCAGAGCGTCCTGGGTCACGTGGCTGGCGAACAACTCGGGGGTCGGGCCATCGCGATCGTCCGAGAAGACGACCAACGCGCCTCGCTGCAGGTCGCTGGCGAGCGCGGGCGTGAATTGCGCGTGATCGGCGCACAGCGTCGTCCCGGACGCGGCCCAGCCGAAGGACGGCGAGCCGCCCGGAGCGAGGCGCTGCGCCACGACCGCGTCCGACGCCTCGGTCCACGCCACCAGCGCGCCGCCCACGCCATCGGCGATCAAGTCGGTCTCGCTCTGCTCGACGGGATCGCTTCCCGCCGCGTTGCCGTTCGCGTTCCAACCGGGGGCGATGGTGCCGTCCGGCTGAACGTGCTGGACGAAACTGCGCGAGGCGCCGGATCGAAAGTCGTCCCAGCTCACGTAGGCGCCGCCGGCTCCGTCGCTGGCGATCCGGTGATTGACCTGGGCGCCGCTCGCGGAGCAGGCGCCGACGCCGCTCCCCGGCCAGCCCGCGACCGGAGCCCCGGTGTCGTCGATACGCTGCGTCACCACGTCCACGCTGTTGAAATCGCCGATCATCCATTCCTGGACCGCGATCAGCATGCCGCCCGCACCATCGGCAACCGCGCGTGGCGTGACCTGAGAGCGGGCGCTGCCGCAGGCCTGCAGGCCGTTGGCGATCCATTGCGCCGAGCCATCCGCCGCGACGCGCTGAGCGAAGATCGCGCTGTTGCCGCCCCGCGTGTCGTACCAGGCGACCAGCGCCCCGCCGGCGCCATCGCTCACGACTGTCGGCGAGCCGCGCTGCCCGGACCCTCCGGCGATCACCACGCCGCTGTCGGGCCAGCCGGGAGCGATCACGCCGCCCGCCAGAACGTGCTGCAGCACGATCTCGACGTCCGCGGGATTCGCTGCGGGCTGCTCCCAGGCCACGAACGCCCCGGACGCACCATCGGTCGCGATCGCCGGATGCGCCTGCGCGCGCGGCGAGACGGTGAGCGGAGTGCCGCCCGCGGTCCAGCCGGCGACCACGGACCCGCTCGCGTCCATCCGCAGCGCGAAGATGTCGGGATTGCCGAGCCCCGAGGAGTCGGCGCGGTTGTCGGCCCATGCGACGATGAAACCGCCGGCACCGTCGGGAATCGCGACCGGGTCGGTCTGGTCGCCGACCGCCGTGCACAGCGCCAGGCCGCTGGGACC
>Ga0335085_10011027_pt1 | contig 13438 bp, 13 predicted proteins | sample Lox_Sample_45_FD_206712 | JGI IMG/M metagenome (GOLD analysis project Ga0335085, IMG submission 206712) | Soil microbial communities from Loxahatchee National Wildlife Refuge, Florida, United States - Lox_Sample_4.5 | ecosystem: Environmental > Terrestrial > Soil > Wetlands | place: USA...
GCTCATTCGCGCGTGAGCCATTTGGACGTAAAAGACCGGGTTTTCCTCGGTGCGGCTCTTGGCCAGATCCACGTCGAACACGAATTGCGAGTCTCCCCGGCGCATGAGAAAGAAATAGCGCGCCGCGTCCACGCCGGTCTCCTCGAACAGCTCGCGCAGGGTCACGATGTCGCCGGTGCGCTTGGAAAAGCGCACCTCTTCGCCGCCGCGCATGACGCGCACGAGCTGCACCAGCTCGGCGTGGAAGAAGTCGTCGGGGTAGCCCAGCGCGCGCATCGCGGCGCGCATCCGGGCGACATAGCCATGATGATCCGCTCCCCAGATATCGATCGCGCGAACGAACCCGCGCTCGTGCTTGTGTCGATGGTACGCGATGTCGGGCAGCAGATACGTGTACGTTCCATCGGATTTCCGGAGCACCCGGTCCTTGTCGTCGCCCAGGGCGCTCGCGCGAAGCCACAGCGCGCCGTCCTGCTCGAAGAGCTGGCCGCGCTGCTCGAGATCGCGCAGCGTGCGATCGATCCATCCTTCCCGATACATCTCCGTTTCCGAGGTCACACAGTCGAACGTGACGCCGAACGCGCGCAGGTCGCGGTCCTGCTCGGCGCGCTCCGCTTCGATGGCCAGACTGCGGCAGCGGGCGATTCCCGCGTCACTCGACAGATCGGCGAACGCCCGTCCTTCGCGCTCGAGAACGGCGCGGGCGAGATCGACCACATACTCGCCCTGGTATCCGCCCTCGGGAATCGCGGCGCTCCGCCCCACCTGCTCCTGAATCCGGGCCCAGAGCGAGCGCGCGAGCTTGTCGATCTGGGTGCCGGCGTCGTTGACGTAGAACTCGCGAGTGACCGCGTGCCCGGTCCACTCGAGCAGCGCGGCGATGGCATCGCCCAGCGCGGCGCCGCGCCCATGCCCCACGTGCAGCGGGCCGGTAGGATTGGCGGACACGAACTCGACATTGACGCGTCGACCCTGGCCCGTGTCGCTGCGACCATAGCGCGCTCCCGTCGCCAGAATGTCATGCAGAACCTGCGTGAGCGCGGTGTCGGCGATCCAGAAATTGATGAACCCGGGGCCGGCGATCTCCGCCTTCTTGATGTGACCGGGGGGAAGCTCCAGTGCTTCGATCAGCAGCTCGGCGGCGCGACGGGGAGGAAGCTTGAGCGGCTTGGCGATGAGCAGCGCGAGGTTCGTCGCCCGGTCGCCATGAGCGGGGTCACGCGGCGTTTCGACCTTGAACTCAGGGACCTGGGACACGCCGATCTTCCGCGCCGCACGGGTCAGCGCGTCAGGAAGCGGATCGTGCGGCGTCACTTGTCGCTGGAGTCTTTTTTCTTCGACGCGGGCTTGGCATCGCCCGGGGACTTCGCGTCGCCGCCCGTCCCTTCTTTCTTGCCCGATTCGCCCTGGCCCGAGTCGCCGTCGGCCTTGCTGCGCTTGTAGTCGGTGATGTAGAAGCCCGAGCCCTTGAAGACGAGGCCCGCCCCACCCGAGATCTGGCGTTCGGCCATTTTCCCGCAGGTCGGGCAGCGCAGCCGGCGCCGGTCATTCACTTGGGGATAGAATTTTTCGAACACGTGCCCGTTGGGGCATTTGTACTCGTAGGTCGGCATCGCACAACAACTTAAGCAGCTTACGCTGGCCGGGTCAATCGCACCCCGAAATCAGGGACGCACGAGCACCGTATCCGGCCCGGACAGCTTGGCCACGTGGCAGCGATCGGGGGCGCCGAACACGTAATCGGCGCTGAACCTGCCGGCAGCACCCGCACCACTCACACGCACCGAATCGCCACCCGGCAGGATTTTCTTCAACTGATTGTCGTCGAATATGGCATAGCTGCCGCCGGTCCCGATGCCCGAATAATCCTGCGACATGACGATCGCTTGCCCGGTGCGTCGAATCGTATCGACGATCTCCAGGGGGCCTTGCACCGGGTGCCCTGCGGTGTCGTGCGCGGCCACCGTAATCGTCGCGAATAATGCCGTGCAGACTGCTTCGTTCGTGCTCGAGCAGGCGCCGAGGAGAGTGACGCTCAGGACAAGAATCGGCGCGGGTGCTCTCAAGTTTTCGCGAACCGACGCGCCCTGAGCCAGAATCCCAATACGACCGCCCACGGTCCTGCCGTAATGGTGCTGGCGACGATCGCGAGCACGCGTGTGGTTGTGGTTCCATTCACGAAGAAGACCGCTCCCGCGGTCGATCCGAGCAGCGCGCACGCGAGGCTGCCGACCACGAGCACGGAGAGGCGTGCCGCCTGGGAAGCGACGAGCGCCCACGCAGCCCCCGCGAGCGCGGCGAGGCACACGGGCGGCGCGGAAACCATCCAGCCCATGGCGACCATGGCAAAGAGGCCCACCGCGAGCGCGCGGACGGCCCGGTAGGTAAACACGCGCGCCGCCGGATCGGGCGGCGAAGGATTCGTCACCGCAGGTCGATCGTGTTACGCCGCAAGATCCGCGGTGCAATGCGCGCATTTCCTTGCACCGACGGGAATAGTAGAAAGGCAAAACGGGCACTGCTTCATGGCCGGAGCGGCGGGCGCCGCTTTCTTCCGCTGCAAGCCCGAGAGGCCTCGCACGAGAAAGAACACGGAGCTCGCCACGATGAGAAACGTGAGGATCCGGCTCAGAAACAGGCCGTAGTTCAGCGTCACGGCGCCCGCGGCTTTCGCTTCGGCGAGCGTGGCGTACGGGCCCGCCGCCTTCGTGCCCTCCTTGAGCACGATGAACAAGTTCGAGAAATCGACCCGTCCAAGCAGCAGGCCGATCGGCGGCATGATGAGGTCATCGGCAAGCGAATTCACGATCGCGGTGAACGCCGCGCCGACGACGACCGCGACGGCGAGGTCCACCACGTTCCCCCGCATCAGGAAATCATGGAAATCCTTCGCGAGCGAGGGGCGCTTCGCTTGCGCTGGGGCAGTCATAGCCTGTACCTCCGTTCCTCGACCGGCACGGCACCGGTCTGGGGTTCCAATGTAAATGCCGGGCGAAACGTCGGTCGCATCGAAGGAATCGTCCGCAACATAATGCCACCGGGGCGCGCGCGAGCACGCACCGCGCTCATCAGGGCACGCCGACCGGAGAGCGCTTCGCCTTCGCGGCTGCTTCGGAAACGAGCGCGGCGCGAATTGCCGGTACGTCGAGAATGCGTGCGGTTCCCGCGGGAGGGGGTTGCTCGACCGCGGCGACGAGCGCCCGGACCATCTGAGAGAGAGTTACAAGGCCGAGCCGCTCCGCTCCGGTCCAAAACGGCGGCAGGAGCCTGGCGATCCCGTACAGGGGAAGCAACGCCGCCGGCCACCAGTGGCCCGGACCGAGCACGTACCACGGCCGCAGGATGGTCCGGGTAAGCCCGGCGCTGGCGAGCCGCTGTTCACCCTTCTCCCGGACGGCGATGTATGCGCGCATGGTCGGGGCCGGATGGGCCACGCTCACATAGACGAAATGCAGGACCCCGGCTCTTTCCGCCGCGCTCGACGCCGCGACCACGGACGCGAGGTCGACGCGCTCGAACTCGGCCGCCTTCGCGGGCGAGGGATGCGGCGTGCCGACCAGGTGCACGACGGTTTCGCCCGGCCGCACGGCCGATGCGAACGTGCTCTCCCGCAGTGCATCGCCGACGACCGGCACGGCTCCGGCCGGCACGCGATGGAGCGAGGTCTGCCGTGCGAGCACGCGGACCCGGTGACCACGGGCCAGCAGGGCGGGAACGAGCCGCTGCCCGATGTATCCCGTGCCACCCGTGACGAAGACGTTCATCAGGTTCTCCGCCGTAGGGCGTAGTGCGCGAACTCGCGCCAATCGCCATCCGGACCGCGGTCCTGCATCAGTACGCTCCACGTGCTCAGGTCTTTCCCCAGCGTGAACGTGGTATGGAATGGACCGTCCGGATAATCGAAGACGAACGTCATGGCGGTGCGCTCGGCGCTTCCGCTCGGATGTCGAGCATAGCCGAGCGTCTCGGACCACCAGCCGCCGAAGTTGTCGAGCCAGTGCGCGACGAAGCGTTTCCCCACGGGGTCATCGCCGATGTACACGTTCGCTTCATACGCCGGAGGCGTCCCCGTGTCCGTCATGAGGAGCCGGAGCCAATGATGCTGCAGGACCCAGTCGGCATCGAGGTTCATGATGACGGGTTTTCCGCGAACGGCGCCCGACATCGTCCACCGCCCGGCCAGCCGGTTGAGCAGCGAATCCTGGAGGGCCGCTTGAGGACCGGTGAGCGTCGCCGGCGCCGTGCGCTCCTGGCCCGGCAATGCGCCGGCGCACACCACGAGCAGCAGGAGACCCCATCTCATGGCGCACTCCCCGTCGGCGCGATGTAATCCTGCGCGGCTACGATTTGCCATCGGTTGTTGCGTCGCACCCACGTGTCGGTGAAGCGGTAATGCCGATCGAACCGCCCGCTCGGATTATGCCCGCGTACGATCAACCATCCCGTGACGACCGCCGTCGTGCCGAACGGGTGGACGATCATCCCCTCGTTGTGCGCGGCTTCCGCGGTATCGGCGCCGGAAACAATGTCCCGAAGCACCGCGTCGCGTGTGCTCAGCTGCTCGTTTTCGGTATACACGAACCCCGGCGCCAGGAGACGGTCGAAGGTCGCTCCGTCGCGTCGCACGAGCGCCGCGGCCCATTCGTCTTCGAGGGCGAGGAGCGATCGTGCATCCGACGCGTCTCCGCTCGGGGCTCGTACCGGAGTCTGTGCGGCGAGCGACGCGGCCGCGCAACAGAGGAGCCAACCCAATGTCATCATGCCTCCTGTGTCTTCGTGACGCGGTTCCAGAAGCCCGAGGGCCGTGAATCAAGACGCTCTCACGAACCCTTTAACAATTCCTCAAGGCCCGTCCGGTAGCATACCAGACGAGTGCAGGGAGGTCCATGATGCCGCCGGTCGCGGTGCTCACGTTGAATCCGAGTCTCGACGTCAGCTACGAGGTGTCACGACTCGTACCCGACGAAAAGTCCCGCGCCACGCATACGCGGTATGATCCGGGCGGCAACGGCGTGAATGTCGGGCGCACGCTCAAGATCTTGGAGGTCCCGGCCAAGAGCTTCACTCTAGTCGCGGGGGAAATTGGTCTCTTCCTCGAACATGCGCTGGAACGCGAGGTCGATGCGTCCCACTGCATCCACATTCCGGGAGAGACCCGGGTCAACTGCACGCTCATTCAGGTCGATCCGCGCCTCCAGTACGAGGTGACGGCAAGCGGACCCGAGGTCCCCGCTGCGGCGCTCGAACGGATCCGGACGGAGTTCGTGGAAGCGGCCGGTGACGGATTCGGCGTGCTCACGGGATCGCTGCCACCCGGTGTGCCGCCGGAGACCTACGCCACATGGGTGGAGCAGCTCCGGGCGCGCGGCGCGCGAGCCGTTGTCGACGCGCAGCCCGCATACCTTGGCCGGGCTCTCGCCGCCGAGCCGTTTCTGATCAAACCCAACCGCCACGAGCTCGAGATGCTCTGCGGTACCAGCCTCACCACCCCCGATGCGGTGCTCCGAACGGCCCGCCACGTGCAGCAGCGGGGGGTCACGTGGGTGTGCGTGTCGCTCGGCGCCGAGGGGGCCATCCTCGTCGGGCCCCGGGCGGCGTTTCTCGCCACCGCACCGCGGATCACGGTGCGCTCGACGGTCGGCGCAGGCGACGCGATGCTCGCGGGGCTCGTCGCGGGGTTCGTCACTTCCGGCGACCCGGTGACGGCGCTCCGCACGGGGGTGGCGTGCGGTAGCGGCTCGGCCACGCACCCAGGCACGATGCTCTGCACCCGGGCAGACGTGGAGCGGCTGCAGGCGCTCGTTGAGGTGCGCGGCATCGCCGACTGACCCGCCGCCCCGTTACGCTTCCTTTCGCACTCCCCACACCGCGCGCAACACGTCGCTGATTTCACCGACCGTTCCGCGAACACGCACCGCGTCGAGAATAGGTGGAAGCAGAGCTGCCGTCGGATGCTGCGCGGCGTGCCGCAGCTGCTCGAGCGCGCGCGCGACCGCCGCCGCATCGCGTTTGCGGCGCGCTTCGCCGACGCGCGCGATTTGAAGCGTCGCCAGCCTCGAGTAGTCGGGGGTCGGTATCGAAGGAATCGTGGGATCGTCGGCGAAGCGGTTTACACCCACGATCTCCAGCTCCCCGGATTCGACGGCGCGTTGGTGCGCATACGCGTTCCGGGCGATGGCTTCCTGCATGTAGCCGCGCTCGATAGCGCGGGCTGCGCCGCCACCGCCCTCGATCTCTTCGACCAGGGCTCGCGCCTCGCCCTCGAGCGCGTCCGTGAGGGCTTCTACGTACCAGCTCCCGGCCGTGGGGTCGATCGTTTCGGGCACGCCCGTCTCATGGGCCAGAATCTGCTGGGTTCTGAGCGCGAGCGTCGCGCTCTGTTCGGTCGGGAGCGCCAACGCTTCATCGTAGGCGTTGGTGTGCAGCGACTGCGTCCCGCCGAGCACCGCCGCCAGCGCCTGAATCGCCACGCGGACGACGTTGTTCAATGGCTGCTGGGCGGTGAGCGTGGAGCCGCCGGTCTGTGTGTGAAATCGCAGGCGGCAGGCGGCGTCGGAAGCCCCGTACCGCTCTCGCATGAGCCCCGCCCACAACCGGCGCGCCGCCCGGAACTTGGCGATCTCTTCGAACAAGTCGGTGAACGCCGCGAAAAAGAACGTCGCGCGGGGCACGAAGGCGTCCACCGCGAGCCCCACCTGGGCGGCGCGCCGCACGTACTCGAGCGCGTTCGCCAGGGTGAACGCCAGCTCCTGCGCCGCCGTCGCGCCGGCCTCGCGCATGTGATACCCCGAGATCGAGATCGGATTGAACTTCATCTTTTCCCGCGCCACGAACCAGCATACGTCCGCCGTGAGCCGCAGCGACGGCTCGAGCGGGTAGATGTACGTCCCGCGGGCGATGAATTCCTTGAGAATGTCGTTCTGCACGGTGCCGTCGAGCCGCGTGCGGTCGATGTTCCGCTCCTCGCCCACGACGATGTACATGGCGAGTAGAATGGCCGCCGTCGCGTTGATCGTCATCGACGTGGAGACCGCGTCGAGGGGAATGCCATCGAACAGCCGGTGTAAATCGTCGACGGTATCGATCGCGACACCGGCGCGGCCCACTTCGCCCTCCGCCAGCGGATGGTCGGAGTCATACCCCATCTGCGTGGGTAGGTCGAACGCGACGGACAGCCCGGTCTGCCCCGCCTGGAGCAGATGTCGGAAGCGTGCGTTGGTTTCTTCGGCGGTTCCGTAGCCCGCGTACTGGCGCGTGGTCCACAACCGCCCGCGGTACATCGTGGGGTAGGCGCCACGAGTAAACGGGAAGGCGCCGGGTGCGCCCAGCTCGCTCGCGGGACCGCCCGGCCAATCGTCGGGAGAATAGAACGGCTTCCGATCGGTCATGCCGTTCGTACCTCCCCGAGCGCCGCTTGAATCGTGGCAGGGTCCTGCCGGTACAGCGCGGCAAGCTGATCATACAACTCCGGCTCGGAAGCCCGGAGTTCGGCAGCGCGCTCGAAAAAGGCTTCGGTCGCGACCGCGAAGAACTCGGAGAGGTTCGTCGCTCCGTACGGGTCGAGCGCGCTGGGCTCGCGACGCTCGATGCGCGCGCACAGCCGCTCGTATCCCTCGCTGAGCACGCGCGTCCATGTCGTCGGGTCTCGCACGCGCGCGGTGAGTGGCGCGACGCCGCGATACAGTCCCAATTCGACCGCGTCGAGGTGCGGAATCAGGCGAAGCTGGAACGCGAGCGCATTACGCGAACTCATGGTAGACCACATTGTGACCATCGGTCGGCTCGACCGCGCCCGCAAGCGAGGAATCCCACGCCAGCACGATCGTGCCGCTGCTCCACGCTTCGCCCAGCTCCGGTCGCACACGCTCCCGCTCGGGCAACCACTTGGCGAGATCCCGCGATTGGCGCGGAACAAACGTGTGCGGGTACACCAGAATGGTTTTCAGCTCCGGATATGACTCGCCCGGGATCGCGAGCACGAGGCGGCAAGCCTGGACCGCAATGACAAGCTGCATCTCGAGGGTAAGCGTCAGTCCACCGCAGCCCTCCCAGTGCCGGGTCGCGATCAGCTCCCGCGCGCTCTCGAGCAGACGGCGCTGCTGATCCGCGGGCAAGAGGCGCGTCGCCGGCACGAGCCGCAGCATGACCGCCCGCCATTCGTCTGGAACAGGCGCCGGTGGCTCCCGCGCCGCCGCTCGCGCGGCCAGACGAATCAGCAGAGGCCTGAGCGACAGGAAGCCGCCGCACAACAGCGCGGCGGCCCCGACGATCGCGACCCAGGTGCTCATTTCTTCAGCTCGAACGCCGCCTTCAATTTTTTCGGCACAGCCGCGTTCTTGAGTCTTACGTACGCGGGGAGACCGTTCGCGTAGGGCGGGTAGTCCTCGCCCTCGATCAGCGGCGCGAGATAGCGCCGGCACGCCTCCGTGATGTGAAATCCGTCTTCCGTGATGTACTCGCGCGGCATCTTCCGCTCGACATTGGCGACCTTTTCAAGCGGTACGCTGCCCGTGGTCCAGCGGTACGGCGAATCGGACTTCCGCTCGATCGTGGCCATGAGACCGGACTTTCCAGCGACAGCGAGTTCGACCGCCGCCTTCCCCACGGCGTACGACTGTTCGACGTCGGTTTTCGAGGCGATGTGGCGCGCAGCACGCATGAGATAGTCGGCAATCGCATAATGATACTTGTACTTGAGGTTGTCGCCGATCATCTTGCCCAGCACCGGCGCTACCCCGCCGAGCTGCACGTGTCCAAACGCATCGCGCGCGCCGACCGCCGAAAGAAACTCCCCGGAGTCGAGCCGGATCCCCTCATTCGCCACGATCACACAGTATCCGTGACGCCGCACGGAGCTCTCCACCGCGTCGAGGAAGCGCTTCTCGTCAAACACGATCTCGGGAAACAGCAGGACGTGCGGCGCTTCTCCAGGGCGTTCGGCCGCGAGGCCCCCAGCGGCTGCGGTCCAGCCCGCGTGACGACCCAGCACCTCGAGGACGAAGACCTTGGTGGACGTCTTGGCCATGGACGCCGTATCGAACCCCGCCTCGCGGATCGAGACCGCGGTGTATTTCGCGACCGAGCCGAACCCGGGGCAGGTATCGGTGAGCGGCAGATCGTTATCCATCGTCTTGGGCACATGGATCGCTTGGATCGGAAGCCCGCGCTCAGCCGCGAGCTGCGCAACCTTGTGGCACGTATCGGCCGAATCCCCACCACCGTTATAGAAGAAATAGCCGATTTCGTGTGCCTCGAATACTTCGATCAACCGCTCGTACTCCGACGGGTCTTTCTCGAGACTCTTGAGCTTGTGACGGCACGATCCGAAGGCCCCGCTCGGCGTGTACCGAAGTCCGGCAATTGTGGCATCCGAATCCTGCGACGTGTCGATCAAGTCCTCCGTCAACGCCCCGATGATGCCGTTCCGGCCCGCCAGCACTTTTCCAATTTTGTCCGGGTGCCGCCGGGCCGTCTCGATCACCCCCTGGGCCGACGCGTTGATCACCGCCGTGACGCCACCCGACTGCGCGTAGAAGGCGTTACGCGGCATGAGTCATGTCCTCAATGAAGACGGGCAAAGACATCGTGTGCACGAGCTCCATCCGTAGAAAAAGTTATAGTGCCGTCGCGATCCGTTCGCATGACGGTGATTCCGTGCTGCGCGAGCCGGGCCACCACCTCGGGGGCGGGGTGGCCGTAGTGATTGTGCCGTCCCACACTGATCACCGCGTCGTGCGGCGCCAGCTCCGTGAGCCATGCATCGGAGGTTGCGCTGTGCGACCCGTGATGCCCCACCTTCAGGAGCTCCACACTGCCGACGCGTCCCGCGAGGTGTGCCTCCACCGGAAGACCCGCGTCCGCCTGGAATAACAGGCGCACCGAGCCGTACGTCACGCGGAGCACGACGCCGTGTTCGTTGACGTCGAGCGGCCGTGCGATCCAGGCCGAATCCGGACTCAGCACGTCGAGCGTAACACCGTCGAGCGCGATGCGATCGCCGCTGCGCGCCGCGCGGTAGCGGGCGCCCGTGGCCTCGACTGCGGCCAGGAACTCGAGGTACAGCGGTCTGCCCAGCGGCTCGCCAGGCTCGAGCACGAGGCGCGGCGGAAATGTCTGGATCACGGCGGGGAGACCCCCGAGATGATCCGCGTCGCCGTGCGTCGCAACCACGATCGATACGCCGCCCGCCCGCGCACGCCGCAGGAACGGAATCACGGTGCGACGCCCGGCGTCGGCGTCCGGGGTGCGCGGACCACCGTCGATCACGATCCAGTGATTCTCCGGTGTCCGCAAGAGGGCCGCATCGCCCTGACCCACGTCGAGAAAAAATACTTGAAGACAACGGCATACGTCGAGGCGAAAGACGTCGAGCGATAAGGCGTCAAGAACAGACGTCGAGGTGAGAACCGCGAGCGTAAAGGCAATGCGTGCCGCGAGCAACCACGGGCGGCGCGGCGAATTCCACAGCCACCACGCTACCACCACCACGCCAGCCCACCCCGCTGCCGGTTCCCAGCCGGCGATCGACACGACATGCCCGAACGGCACCCAGGCGGCGCCACGCGCGATCACATCGAGCACCGCGAGGGCCGCCCCCGAGCCCGCGGCCAACAGCTGCGCCAGCGGGAAGCTGGCCCAGGACAGGGCCAGGGAAATCACGAGCCCCGGAACCGCGACACCTGCCACGGGAAGGGCGACGAGATTCGAGATCACGCCGATCGGAGCCACGGTTCCAAAGGCGAGCGCGCTCACCGGGGCGGTGAGCAGGGTGGCCGCGAGCGCGGGCGCGATGAGTCGCCCCGGGCGCGGCCAGTGTCGCGAAATTCGCCCCGCCCAGATCACGGCCCACACCGCCGCGAACGAAAGCCATGCGCCCGCGGAGACCAGCGCGAATGGCTCGAGCAAGAGCAGGAACAAGGCGCAGACACCGAGTAGCCCGGCGGGCGCGAGCACGCGCTGGCGCACCCGCGCCACCGCACGCACGCCAAACATCAGCGCGGCACGCATCGCGGGCGCGGGAAAACCAAGCATCCAGATGTAGCCGGCAAGCGCGAGAACCGTGAGGGCGACTCGCGGCCGGGGCCGTATCCGCAGCAGCTCGAACAGGAACCCCACCCAGACCGCGAAGAAGCCGATATGCAGACCGGAGATCGCGAGCAGGTGCGCGAGACCGGCCCGGACATACTGCTCGCGGATGGCCGGATCCAGGCCTGAACGGCGGCCGATGACGAGCGCCTGGACCATCGCAGCGCGGGCGCCGAACAGGCGCTCCGCACGCGACGCGACGGCATCCCGGAGCGCACCGCGGCCCTCCGGGGCGGCACCAATCAGCCGAACCGATCGCGCCACCAGCACACCGCGTTCGACCTCTCCCGACCAGTGCCCCGCAACAACCCACAGCGTGCCGCCGCGCGCCGCTCTGTGCTCCGGCCAGCGCACGCGCAACGCTCCGCCGCACGTGACACCGCCCGCGACGTCCGCGTCCGTGACGCCCGCCGAGTCCGGGACCGGATCGGAGAGTCGGAGCAATACCGCGCGGGTCCGCCCTTCCCCCACCCCACTTCGTCCCTCCCCGCTCCACACTCCGGCGCACGTCACCGCGCGTTCGCGGGCCGCGGCGCCGCCCCACAGCACTCCTGCCGCGGTGAACAACGCCAGCGCCGCGACCAGCGGCGCGCGCCGCCGGAGTGGCACGGCGGCCGCGACCGGGAGGGCGGGTACGACGAGCTCCCCGTTCCCGCGTTCCGACCCTATGAAAAGAAAAAAACCGACCGCGAGGCCGGCGGCGAATGCGGCGGCGATCCAGGCGATCGGCGGCCGCGCCATGACGCCTCAGCGTGCTACATGAGCTGCACGGCCCGGGCGCCGCACCGCGGCGCGAGCGCCACCTTCCGGAAGGCTTCGAGCAGCACGACGTCGAGCTTGGCCTTCTCCTGATCGCTGCCGAGCGACAGCTCCGTGAGCACTTCGCCTTCCCGAGTGGAGACGTAATGCGGCGCCAGCCGGTTCAACGCGTAAACGACCACGTCGCCCCGACACGTGTCGCAGCCGCAGAACAACGGAAGCTGTGGGCGCAGCCTGCCATATTCGCGCTGCACGACTTCGAGCGTGACGTTCGTTACCCCACGACGGCGAGCGCTCCGTGGCGCGATTCAGGCACGGCGGTGAAGGTCGATCCCGTGGTCCCCGTGAGCCGCACGCGCCGGTACGTGCCGATCCACTCGTCGGACCCCTGCATGAGCGCCACCTTGTTGGTCCGCGTACGCCCCTGGTACAGGCCGCCGCGCTTGGCATGTCCTTCGACGAGCACCTCGTGCGTGGTCCCCACAAGCCCGGCATTGCGCCGCGCCGCCACTTGCCGCACGCACGCAATGAGCCGCTCGAGCCGCGCGGCCGCGACGGCGTCGGGAACGGACTCCTGAAGGCGCGTGGCGGGCGTCCCCTCGCGGGGCGAAAACCGGAACGTGTAGGCGTCGTCGAAATCGACTTCCTGAACCAGCGAAACCGTTTGCTCGAAATCGCTATCGGTTTCGCCCGGGAACCCGACGATGAGATCGGTCGTGAGCGCGATGGTCGGGATCGCCTGCCGCAGCGCCCGTACGACGTCCAGGTACCGCGCCCGGTCGTAGCGCCGCAGCATGCGCTTGAGGGTGCGATCGCTGCCGCTCTGCGCCGGCAGATGCACGTGCTCGCACACCGCGGGCGTATCGGCCATCGCAGCCACGACCCGCTCGGTGAAATCCGTGGGGTAAGGCGAGGTGAACCGGACCCGCCGAATTCCCGGCACGGCCCCGACCGCACGCAACAGGTCGGCGAAGTCGTGACTGCCGTCGTGATAGCTGTTGACCGTCTGCCCAAGCAGCGTGACCTCCGTGGTACCGCGCTCCACGAGCGTGTGGATTTCGCGTACCACGTCGGACAACATGCGACTCCGCTCCGGTCCTCGTGTCATCGGAACGATGCAGAACGTGCACCGATAATCGCAGCCCCGCTGCACCGTCACGAACGCGGAGACCGGATCGCCGCGCACCGGCGGCACATCCTCGTAGTGCTCCCAGGCGCGGAATTCCACTTCGGCGGCCCGCTCGCCATGCCGCGCCCGCTCGATCAGCTCGGGCAGCGTGCGGTAGCCGTCCGGCCCGACCACCAGGTCGACCTGAGGCACGCGCTCGAGCAGCCGTGCGCCGAGCCGCTGGGCCATGCAACCCACCACCCCGAGCACGTCGCCGGGCCGCTTGTGGCGCTGTAGATCGCCGACACGACCGAGCACACGCTGCTCGGCGTGGTCGCGGACCGCGCAAGTGTTCACGAGCAGCACGTCGGCCAGGGCAGGATCATCGGTACGCGAATATCCCTCCCGCTCGAGAATTCCGAACATCAGCTCGGAATCCGAGACGTTCATCTGGCAGCCGTACGTTTCGATATACAGGCGTGGCAT
>Ga0335085_10011029_pt1 | contig 13437 bp, 8 predicted proteins | sample Lox_Sample_45_FD_206712 | JGI IMG/M metagenome (GOLD analysis project Ga0335085, IMG submission 206712) | Soil microbial communities from Loxahatchee National Wildlife Refuge, Florida, United States - Lox_Sample_4.5 | ecosystem: Environmental > Terrestrial > Soil > Wetlands | place: USA: Florida...
AGGCTCTGGTTGAAGGTCTGCATACCGAACTTGGACTGGCCCACCTGCATCTGCGAGTAGACCTGGTGGATCTTGTCCTCGCGGATGAGATTCCGGATGGCGGGGTTGGGCACCATCACCTCGACGACGAGGACGCGGCCGGGGGCGCCGGCGCGCGGCAGGAGGTTCTGGGTGAGCACGCCCTCCAGCACGAAGGAGAGCTGGGCGCGGACCTGCGGCTGCTGGTAGGGCGGGAAGACGTCGAGGATGCGGTTGATCGTCTGCACGGCGCTGTTGGTGTGCAGGGTGGCGAAGGCGAGGTGACCGGTCTCGGAGATCACCAGCGCGGCCTCCACCGTCTCGAGGTCGCGCATCTCGCCGATGAGCACGACGTCCGGGTCCTGCCGGAGGATGTACTTCAGCGCCTTCTTGAACGACTGGGTGTCGGCGCCCACCTCGCGCTGGTTCACCAGGCAGTTCTTGTGAGGGTGCAGGTACTCGATCGGATCCTCGATGGTGAGGATGTGCTCGTGACGGTCGGTGTTGATCTTGTCGATGATCGAGGCGAGCGTCGTGGACTTGCCCGAGCCGGTCGGCCCGGTCACCAGCACGAGGCCGCGCGGCTTGCGGGACAGGTCGGTGACGATGGGCGGCAGGCCCAGCTCGGCGAAGGTGAGGATCTTGAACGGGATGGTGCGGAAGGCGCCGGCCACCGCACCGCGCTGCATGAAGATGTTGGAGCGGAAGCGCGAGAGCCCCTTCACGCCGAAGGACAGGTCGAGCTCGTTCTCCTCCTCGAACTTGTGCTTCTGGGCGTCGGTGAGGATGGAGTAGCAGAGCTGCTTCGTGTCCACCGGCGTGAGCGGCGGTGTCTTGAGGGGCACCAGCCGGCCGTCGATGCGCAGCTGGGGCGGCGAGCCGGTGGTGATGTGGAGGTCGGACGCCCCCTTCTCGACCATCGCCTTGAGCAGCTGGTGAAGATTGGCCACTCGGGTCTCCCCTAGAACTTGTCGGGCGCGGTGTTGCCGATCGCCTCGCCCAGGGTGGTCATGCCCGTCTTCACCTTGGAGAGCGCGCTCATGCGCAGGGTGCGGAAGCCGAGGCGGATGGCCTCCTGCTTCAGCTCGGCGGTGGAGCAGCCCTGGATGATGAGCTCCTTCAGGCCGTCCCAGAGCGGCATGACCTCGTACACCGCCACGCGGCCCTTGAAGCCGCGGTCGTTGCAGACCTTGCAGCCGCCCGTCTCGAAGGGCTGGAACGTGCCGATCTCCTCGGCGGGGATGCCCGCGTCGACGAGCGCCTGGTCCTCCAGCTGCGCCGGCTTCTTGCATTCCTGGCAGAGCTTGCGGCAGAGGCGCTGCGCCACGATGGCGTTCAGCGAGGCGGTCACCAGGAACGGCTCGATGCCCATGTTGAGGAGGCGCGAGACCGTGCCGGGCGCGTCGTTGGTGTGGAGGGTGGAGAGCACCAGGTGGCCGGTGAGCGCGGCCTTGACGCCGATCTCGGCGGTCTCGAAGTCGCGGATCTCGCCGACCATGATGATGTCCGGGTCCTGGCGGAGGAAGCTGCGCAGGGCCGCCGCGAAGTTGAGGCCGATGTCCTCGTGCATCTGGACCTGGTTGATGCCGAAGAAGTTGAACTCCACCGGGTCCTCGGCGGTGGAGATGTTCCAGCTCACCTCGTTCAGCTTCGAGAGCGCGGAGTAGAGCGTGGTGGTCTTGCCGGAGCCGGTGGGGCCGGTCACGAGCACCATGCCGTAAGGTCGGTCGATCGCCTCCAGGAAGTCCTTGAGCTGCCCCTCCTCGAAGCCGAGCTTCGTCATGTCCAGCTGGAGGTTCGACTTGTCGAGGAGGCGGAGCACCACCTTCTCGCCGAAGAGCGTCGGGCAGACCGAGACGCGGAAGTCCATCTCCTTGCCCTTGCCGAGCTTCAGCTTGATGCGCCCGTCCTGGGGCAGGCGCCGCTCGGAGATGTCCAGCTCCGACATGATCTTGAGCCGTGAGATGATGGCGTTCCTGAGCTTGTTGGGCGGCTTCATCACCTCGTACATCACGCCGTCGATGCGGAAGCGGACGCGGAAGTCCTTCTCGTAGGGCTCCACGTGGATGTCCGAGGCACCCTTCTTGATGGCGTCGAGCAGGATGAGGTTCACCAGCTTGACGACCGGCGCCTCCTCGGCGCTCTTCTCGAGGTCGACGACGTTCATGTCGTCGCCCTCGGCCTCGACCACCGCCACCTCGGAGTCGTCGAACCCCTGCATCACCTCGTCGAGGTCGGGGCCCTTCTCCGCGTAGTAGCGCTCGATGGCCTCGCGGATGGCCTGCTCCGAGGCGACGACGACCTCGACGTTGTAGCCGGTGAGGAACTTGACGTCGTCTATGGCGAAGATGTTCGAGGGGTCGCTCATCGCCACGATGAGCGAGCTGCCGGCCCGGTTCACCGGGATCACCTGGTGCTTCTCGGCCGTCGCCTTGGGGATGAGCTTCAGCACGTCCTCGTCGATGTCGAAGTCCTTGAGCGAGATCGCCGGGACCCCGTACTGCTTGGAGAGGAAGCTGGTGAGGTCGTGCTCCGCGATGGCGCCCTGCTTCACGAGCAGGGAGCCGATGCGGCCGCCGGTCTTGCGCTGCTCTTCCTGGGCCTTCTGCAGCTGCTGGAGGGAGATGAGGTTCTCCCGGACCAGGAGTTCGCCGAGCCGTCCGGACATGTTCGGGTTTCCTCGTCGTGCGCAGGGGGAGGCGACGAAAAGATCAGCGGGACTGAACTTAGCAGGCGGTACCGGGTGGGGCAAAGGGGTGCCCCGCGTTCCTACACCGGGGCCAGCCCGAGGATGGAACGGGCCCGGGCGGCGTCGGCCGCGATGCCGGCGCGCAGGGCCTCGAGCGAGGCGAAGCGCCGCTCGTCGCGGAGCCGCGCCACGAAGGCCACCCGCATCGGCGCGCCGTAGAGGTCCCGGCCGTCGTGCTCGAAGAGGTGCGTCTCGAGCCGCACGCCTCCGGCAGCCTCGACGGTGGGATTCACCCCCACGTTGCAGACCCCGCCCACGAGCGGTGCGCCCGCCAGCGCCTCCGGGCCCGAGCCGGGCGGCCCCAGCGCGACGCGCACGGCGTACACGCCGTTCCGGGGCAAGAGGCCCCCGGTCTGGAGGTTGGCGGTGGCGAATCCCATGCCGCGGCCGCGCCCCGCACCCCGCACCACCTCCCCCTCCACCTCGTGCGGGCGCGTGAGGAGCACCGCCGCCGCCTCCACGTTCCCCTCGAGCACCAGCTCCCGGATCTTGGTGGACGAGACGGTGAGCCCGTCGCTCGCCACCGGCGCGACCACGTGGAGCTCGATCCCGGCCTCCGCGAGAAGGGACCGGAGCGCGTCCACCCGCGCGCGCTCGTGACCCGCCGTGAAGTCCCAGCCCACCACCACCTCGCGACAGCCCACCGAGCCGGCGAGGTCGCGCGACACGAAGGTCGCCGCCCCGGTCGCGGCGAGCGCCCGGTCGAACGGCTGCACGACCGCGCCGTCGAGGCCCAGCCCGGCGAGGAGCTCCAGCCGGCGCGGCATCGGGGTGAGGAGGGGCGGAGCGACCTCCGGGCGCAGCACCCGGACCGGGTGGGGGTCGAAGGTGAGCACCGCCGACGGCGCCTCGCGGGCGGCGGCCCTCTCGCGGGCGAGCCGCACCAGGGCCTGGTGGCCGAGGTGGACACCGTCGAAGTTGCCGATGGCGAGCGCCGCGCCGCGGAGCGCGCCGGAGGCCCGGGACTCGTCGAGCGAGCGCAGGATCCTCACGGCGCGCGGCGCCTCCTCGATGGGCGGAGGTGGAACGCCCGCGGAAGGAGCTCGCCCAGCGTGTGGATCTCCGGCGCCTCGCCCCGCCCCCACAGCGCCACCTCCGTCTCCGGCCCGCCCAGCTCGGCGAGCACCTGCAGGCAGGCGCCGCAGGGCGGCGTGGGGCTCTCGGTGTCCGTGGCGACGGCCACCGCCTCGATGCGCCGCGCGCCGGCCAGCATGGCTGCCCCGACCGCGTTCCGCTCCGCACACACCGTGAGGCCGTAGCTCGAGTTCTCCACGTTGCAGCCGGAGTGGATCCGGCCGCCGGCCAGGACCGCGGCGCCCACGCGGAAGCCGGAGTACGGGGCGTGGGCCCCCGCCCGGGCGGCCCGTGCGGCGCGTGCCAGGCGGTCCCGGGGAGGAGCTCTCACCTCTGGAGCCAGCGCGCGAGCGCCAGCTCGGCGTCGAGCGGCACGTCCACGAAGCGCAGGTGGGCCCCGTAGAGCTCGCCGTCGCGGGAGATGCGCAGCACCTCCCCGACCGCCGTGAACACGTCCTCCGTGCCCGGCAGCGTGACGCGCACCTCTACCCGGTCCCCGCCCGGCGGGCTCCGTGCCGCGTAGTAGAAGCCGCCCAGTGCGATGTTTCCTTCGTGCTCTTCGTACGGGCCGTCCGCGGCCATGTCGCGAACCGAGAGCGAGAGCGGGACGCGGTCGCTCTCGCGCCGATCGGCGGCCCGCTCCTCGGTGCTCGCCGAGGAAGAAAGGTTGGGATCGACCAAGGAGGTCCTCCGCGGGGGAGCCTAGCAGCGGCGCCCGGGTCGTTCAACGGAACGCGGCGGACACGAAGGCCGTGGCCAGGGAGCCCAGCCGTTCGCGCGCCGCCCCGGCCACCTCCTCCACTTCCGCATGCGAGAGCGGACGGGGGGTCAGGCCGGCGGCATGGTTCGTGACGACCGACAGGGCGACCACGGGGACGCCCATGTGCCGGGCGGCGATCACCTCGGGGACCGTGGACATCCCCACGAGGTCCGCTCCCAGCGCCCGCAGCATGCGGACCTCGGCGGGGGTCTCGTAGGAGGGGCCGAGCATGCAGGCGTAAACCCCGGTCCTGAGGGCGAGCCCGAGCCCCCGCGCGGCGTCGTCGAGCCGGGCCCCGAGCGCCGGGTCGTAGGCGGTGGTCATGTCCGGGAAGCGGGGACCCACCCGGTCGTCGTTCTCGCCGACGAGCGGGTTCGCGCCGGCCAGATCGATGTGATCGACGATGCGCACGAGATCGCCCGGCGAGAACGCCGGGTTGACCCCGCCGGCCGCGTTCGTGACGAGAAGGCCTTTCACCCCGAGCGCGCACAGCACGCGCGCGCCGAAGGCGACGTCCTCGACCGAGTGTCCCTCGTACGCGTGGACCCGCCCGGAGAGCGCCGCCACCGGCACGGGCGCCCCTCCCGGCGCCACCAGGTTGCCGATCACGAGGCGCCCCGGATGCCCGGCCACCCTCGGCACGGGCATGCCGGGGATCTCTCCGTAGGGGATCGAGACGCCGTACTCGAGCCGGTCGGCGAGGCCGGAGAGGCCCGAGCCGAGGATCACCCCGGCGGCCGGTGCGAGGTCGGTGCGCCCGCGAATCCACGCCAGGGCGTACTGCAGGCGCGTGTGGAGATCGGGCTTGCTCAAGGGGCCTCCCTGGGGTCGGTCAGGGTCTCGAGGACGAGCGGGCGCGGTGGCGGGGCCGCCGGCCCGACGACGTACGCCGCGCTCACCCGGGCCGCCACGCGTCCGGGGTCCTCGCCGGCGTCGCCGTGGAGGAGCGTGGCGATCGGCTGGCCGCGCTCCACCCGTGCGCCCACCTTCGCGTGCACGAGGATCCCCACCGCCGGATCCACGCGATCCTCGACCCGGGCCCGCCCGGCGCCGAGCGCCACCGAGGCGAGGCCGATCGCCTCGGTGTCGATGGCGGTCACGAACCCCGTGGCGGGAGCCGCGACCTCCCGCCGCCGGGGCGCGCGGGGGAGGCGCGAGGGATCGCGGACCGCGGCGGGGTCGCCACGTTGGGCCGCCACGATCTCCTCGAGCTTCGCGAGGCCGCTCCCGTCGGCGATGGCGCGCTCGATGCGCGCGCGGCCCGCCGCGCGGTCGGGAGCGGCGTCCCCGAGCACCAGCATCTCGGCGCCGAGCGCCACGGTGAGCTCGCGCACGTCCGCCGGCCCGCCTCCGCGGAGGACGGCGATCGACTCCTCGACCTCCACCGCGTTGCCCACCGCCACCCCGAGCGGCTCGTCCATGCGCGTCAGCAGGGCAGAGACGCGCTTCCCCATGCCGCGGCCGATGCCGGCGAGCGTCGACGCGAGCGCCCGCGCGTCGTCCGCCGTCTTCATGAAGGCGCCCGAGCCGACCTTCACGTCGAGCACGAGGGCGTCGATGCCCTCGGCGAGCTTCTTCGACATGATCGAGGCGGCGATGAGAGGGATGGACTCGACCGTCGCCGTCACGTCGCGCAGCGCGTACAGCTTGCGGTCGGCCGGGGCCAGCCGGGCGGTCTGCCCCACGAGGCAGGCGCCCACGTCACGCACCTGCGCCCGGAACTCCTCGACACGCAGGTTCACCCGGAAACCGGGGATGGACTCCAGCTTGTCGAGCGTGCCGCCGGTGTGGCCCAGGCCGCGGCCCGAGATCATGGGCACCTTCACGCCGCAGGCGGCGACGAGCGGCGCGAGGGGCAGGCTCAACTTGTCGCCCACGCCGCCGGTGGAGTGCTTGTCCACCTTCGCCCCGGGGACGTCCGAGAGGTCGAGCACGTCGCCCGACCGGAGCATCGCCCCGGTGAGCGCGCCGACCTCCTCGGGCGACATCCCGCGGAAGAAGACCGCCATGCAGAAGGCGGCCATCTGGTAGTCGGGCACCTCTCCACGGGTGAACCCGTCCACGAGGAGCGCGATGTCCTCGGCCGCCAGCGGGCGTCCGTCGCGCTTCGCGTGGATGATCTCGTAGGCGCGCATCCCTCGTCTCCGGTCCGCTCTGCGGACCTACGCTCGGGACAGGTCCCCGCTCGTCTCCGGTCCGCTGCTCCGCGGACCTACGCTCGGGACATGCGGAGACTATCCGGGATGCCCGTCAGCGCAACTCGTTCAGTAGCGCCTCGTCCGGCTCGAGGTTGGCGTGCACAGCCTGGACCTCGTCGAGCTCCTCGAGGAGGTCCACGAGCCTCATCACCGAGCGCGCCCTGTCGGCGTCGGGGAGCTTCACCGTCTCCTTGGGCAGGTAGGTGAGGCGCTCGGGACCGACCCGGAACGCCCTCGCCAGCGCGTCGTGCACCGCGTGCACGTCGCCGGGGTGGGTGCGGACCTCGAAGCCGTCGGCGCCGTGGCCGACCACCTCCTCGGCGCCCGCCTCGATGGCGGCCTCCATCACCGCGTCCTCGGTGGGCCCCGGCTGCACGTCGAAGGTGCCGGCCCGCTCGAAGTGCCAGGCCACCGCCCCTTGCGCGGCGAGGTGGCCGCCGGCCTTCTCGAAGCGAGCGCGCACGTCGCTGGCGGTGCGGTTGCGGCTGTCGGTCAGGCACTCGACCAGGATGGCCACGCCGCCGGGCCCGTACCCCTCGTAGAGCGCCTCCTCGTCGTGCCCGCCGCCGTCCTTGCCGGCGGCCCGGGCGATGGCGGCCTCCACCTTCTCCTTGGGCACGCTCGCGAGGTGGGCCGACTCGAGCGCCGACCTCAGGCGGGCGTTGCCCGCGGGATCGGGACCGCCGGTGCGGGCGGCCGCGGCGATCTCGCGGAGCAGCTTCTCGAAGCGCCGGCCCTTGGTGGCACCCAGCGCCTCCTTCTGATGCCGCACCTTGCTCCAGCGGTTGTGACCGGACATGAGATCCCTCGGAGACCCGGACTCCTCCGGAACCGCCTTCACCGGCTATCACCTCCGGTGCGATCCGGGAAGCGACCGGATGGCGCGGGCTGCCGCGCCCCGCCGCGGGGACCCGGCCGGGACGCGCGGCGCGCTGCCCGGGCGCTCGCCGGAGTGCCACGATGCTCGCCGCCTGGCCTTCACCCGGAGGGGCCCTCATGGAATCCGAGCGTTTCCGGCAACGCGTCGGCGAGGAGCGCGTCCACCTCGGCCTGGACTCCGCCTCGCTTCGCCACGACTTCGTCCAGAAGCTCTTCCTGGAGCTCGCCAAGTTCCCCGGCGTCGCCACGCGCAACGACCATTACCTGGCGCTCGCCCTCGCCGTGCGCGACCGGCTCCTGCATCGCTGGGTTCGCTCGGCGAGCACCTACCTCGACACCCAGAGCCGGACCGTCGTCTACCTCTCGGCCGAGTTCCTGCCCGGGCCGCAGCTTGCGAACAACGTGCTCGCCCTGGGGATCGAGCCGGCCGTGCGCGAGGCCATGGCCGATCTCGGGCTCGACTACGACACGCTCGTCGAGCAGGAGGAGGAGCCGGGGCTCGGCAACGGGGGCCTCGGGAGGCTCGCCGCGTGCTTCATGGACTCGCTCGCCACGCTGGGCCTGCCCGCCATCGGCCACGGCATCCGCTACGAGTTCGGCATCTTCGACCAGGAGATTCGCGATGGCGGGCAGGTGGAGCGCACCGACCGCTGGCTGCGGTACGGGAACCCGTGGGAGATCCGGAGATTCGAGATCGAGCACGAGGTCGGCCTGGGCGGCCGCACCGAGCACGCCCGCGACGCGCTCGGCCACCTGCGCGTGCGCTGGATCCCGGAGCGGGTGGTCGTGGGCGTTCCCTGGGATACCTGCGTCGCCGGCTACGGCACGAACAGCACGAACTTCCTCCGCCTGTGGGCGGCGCGGGCCGGGGAGGAGTTCGACCTCGAGGCGTTCAACCAGGGCGAGTACTGGCGCGCCGTGGACGAGAAGGTGCGCAGCGAGAACATCTCGAAGGTGCTGTACCCCAACGACGAGAGCCCGGCCGGCAAGCGGCTGCGCCTCGAGCAGCAGTACTTCTTCGTCTCGTGCGCGCTGCAGGACTGCATCCGCCTCCTCCTGCAGCGCACCGACATCCACCGGTTCGCGGACAAGTACGCCATCCAGCTCAACGACACGCACCCGGCGCTGGCGGTGACCGAGCTCCTGCGCCTCCTCGTGGACGTGCACGGCCTGCCCTGGGACGAGGCCTGGGGAATGGCGGTGCGGGCGTTCGGCTACACGAACCACACGCTCCTCCCCGAGGCGCTCGAGGTGTGGCCGCTGCCGCTCTTCGGCGAGCTCCTGCCGCGGCACCTGGAGATCCTCCTCGAGATCAACCACCGCTTCCTCGAGGAGGTGCGGGCGCGGTACCCCGGCGACGAGGAGCGGGTGCGGCGGATGTCGCTCGTGGACGAGGCGGGCGAGCGGCGTGTGCGCATGGCCCACCTCGCCACGGTGGGCAGCCACCGGGTGAACGGGGTGGCCGAGCTCCACTCTCGCCTCCTGCGCGAGACCGTGCTGCGCGACTTCGCCGAGATGTGGCCGGAGCGATTCACCAACGTGACGAACGGCGTGACCCCGCGGCGGTTCCTGGGCCTCGCCAACCCGCGCCTCTCGGCGCTCCTCACCGAGGCGGTGGGCGAGGGCTGGCTGCGGGACCTCGACCGGCTGCGCGGCCTCGAGCGGCTCGCGGGCGACGCCGCCTTCCAGGAGCGCTGGCGGGCGGTGAAGGAGGCGAACAAGGCCGACCTCGGGCGCTGGGTCCGGGACGGGCCCGGCCTCGAGACCGACCCCGCCTCGCTGCACGACGTCCAGGTGAAGCGCATCCACGAGTACAAGCGCCAGCACCTCGCCGCGCTGGAGGTGGTGCGGACGTTCCTGCGGATCCGGGAGGGAGCCACCTCGGGGCTCGTGCCGCGCACGCACGTCTTCGCCGGAAAGGCGGCGCCCGGGTACCGGATGGCGAAGCTCCTCGTCCGGTTCCTGAACGCGCTTTCGGAGACCATCCGCAGGGATCGGGCCGCGCGGGAGCTCCTGCACGTCGTGTTCGTGCCGGACTTCAACGTCAAGAACGCGCAGCACGTCTACCCCGCGGCGGACCTCTCGGAGCAGATCTCCACCGCCGGGAAGGAGGCGTCCGGCACCGGCAACATGAAGATGTCCCTCAACGGAGCGCTCACGATCGGCACCCTCGACGGCGCCAACGTGGAGATCCGTGACGCGGTCGGCCCCGAGAACTTCTTCCTGTTCGGCCTCACCGCCGAGGAGGTCGAGGCGCGCCAGAGGGCCGGCTACGACCCGCGGCCGCTCGTGGCCGCCGACCCGGAGCTGCAGCGGGCGCTCGCCGCGATGTCCGACGGCACGTTCGGCCCGCCCGGCCTGTTCGACCCGCTGGTGCGGTCGATCGCCGAGCACGACCCGTTCCTCGTGGTGGCCGACCTCGCGAGCTACGCGGAGGCGCAGGAGAGGGTGTCGCGGCTCTGGCTCGACCCGCGCGCCTGGGCGAGGGCGTCGATCCTCAACGTGGCGCGTATGGGCTTCTTCAGCTCCGACCGCTCGATCCGGGAGTACGCCGAGAGGGTCTGGGGCGTCGTGCCCGTCGCGGTGACGCTGGGTGAGGGGTGAGGATCGGTCCTCGCACTCGCTGAAGCGGGACCGGGCATCCGTCCCGCAGCCGACACGACGCGAGGCCCGCGCTGCCGGTGGCGTGACCGGCGTCCCGTCCGGGCCACCCGCTCGACGCCGCCGCACCGGGACCGCTAAGACGGGCGTGTGAGCGACGACCGCGCCGGGGCCCCGGCGATCGAAGACGACGGCGGGCTGCTCGGCCGCGAGGTCGAGCTGGCCGACCTGACGCGGGCGCTCGCGTCGGCGGAGCGAGGCGAGGGGGCGGTTCGGCTCCTCGTGGGGGAGCCGGGCATCGGGAAGACCCGGCTTGCCGACGCGACGGCGGCCCGGGCGGCCGCGGCCGGGTTCGAGGTCGCGTGGGGCCGCGCGTGGGAGGCGGGAGGCGCGCCACCGCTCTGGCCGTGGACCGAGGCCCTGCGCACGCTCGGCGCGGCGGGCGCGCTCGAGGGCGCGTCCGGATCCGAGGCCGACCGCTTCCGTGCGTTCGCAGCCGCCCGCGACGCCCTTCGTGCACGGAGCGCGCGTGCACCGGTGCTCGTGGTGCTCGACGACCTGCACGCGGCCGACGAGGCGACGCTCGACCTCGCGCTCTTCGCCGCCCGCGGCCTGCGCGGTTCCCGGGTGCTGCTCCTCGGCACGTGGCGCGACGTCGAGTCGCGGCGGCAGCCCGCAGTCGAGGACCGGCTGGCGCGCATCGCGCGCGAGGGTCGGCGCCTGGACCTCGCGCGGCTCGCCCCGGACGACGTGGCGCGCCTCGCAACGCGGATCGCCCCCGCGCTCTCGCCCGAACAGGTCCAGCGCGTCGTGGGGGCGAGCGAGGGCAACCCGCTCTTCGCGGACGAGCTGGCGCGCCTGCTCGGCCAGCGGGGAACGGTCGCGGCGCCCGAGGCGACGACCGAGGGAATACAGGCGGTGGTGCTCTCACGCCTCGCGCTCCTCCCGCCGGGCGCGCGGCGGACGCTCGAGGCGGCGAGCGTGCTGGGCCGCACCTTCCACGCCTCGGCCCTGGAGATGCTGGGAGCCGACGCGACGGGCGGGGCCGTGCCCGAATCGCTCGCGCTCGCCGCGAGGGCCTCGGGCCTGGTGGCGGCGGTGCCCGGGCGCGAGGCATGGCACGCCTTCTCCCACGCGCTCGTGCGCGACGCCATCCACCTGTCGCTCGCGCCGGGCCGGCGCGCGGCGCTCCACCACGCGCACTCGCTGTGGCTCGAGGCCTCGCCCGGCGTGCCGGCCGCCGAGGTGGCGCACCACGCGCTCCTCGGCCTCCCGGCGGGACCGACTCAGCGCGCCTTGGCGCTCGCGCGGGACGCGGCCGCCCGCGCGTCCGCCCTGGGCGCCTACGCGGACGCGGCGGACTTCCTGGAGCGCGCGCTCGACGCACTGGGGGCGAGCCGCGAGCCCGCGATGCGCTGCGACCTCGGCATCGCCCTCGCCGAGGCGCTGGCCCGGGCCGGCCTCTCCGACCGTTCCCGCGAGACGGCCGCGCAGGCGGCCGACCTCGCCCGGGCCCTCTCCGACCCGGAACGGCTCGCTCGTGCGGTGCTGGCGCTCGGCTTCACCACCACGCTCGGTGTGGTGAGCGCCCCGCTCGTGCGTGCGCTGCGCGACGCGATCGAGGACCTGGGCGACCGCGATGCGGGGCTCTCGGCTCGGCTCACCGCGCGGCTGGCGAGCGCGCTGCAGCCCGCGCCCGATCCGTCGGAGCCCATCGCGCTCGCGCTGCGTGCCGTGGAGCTGGCCCGCGCGTCCGGCGACCACCCCACCCTTCTCGCCACGCTCTACGCCGCGTGCTCGGCGCTGGGGGACCTCGCCGCGCCCGAGGTGCGCGCCCCGCTCGACGCCGAGTGCGCTGCCCTCGCCGCGGAGCTGGGCGACCTCGCGGTCGAGCAGCGCGCGCGAGCGCGCCATGCCATCGACCTCGTCGAGCTGGGACGGCTCGGCGAGGCGGATCGGGCCATCGGCGAGGTGGACGCGATCGGCGAGCGGCTCGCGCTGCCGGTGTACCGCTGGCGGCCGGCGCTCCTGCGCTCCATGCGCGCGCTCATGGCCGGACGCTTCGACGAGAGCGCGAGGCGGATCGCCGAGGCGGAGGCCCTGGCGCGAGAGGTGGACGATCACGACGCGCGGGTGGGCATCGCCCTTCACCGGGTGGGGGCGGCGATCGTGCGGGGCGCCCCGGCGGACGAGCTCCGGGCGGTCGCCGCACTTCTCGGGCCCGTCGTCGACTACGGCCCCCTCTTCTTCGAGCTCGGCGAGGTCGCCTCCGCCGCCCGCCTCGGCGAGATCGGCGTTCTACGGCGCTCGCGGCTCGTGGCGGCCGGGTTCCCGGAGGCCGAGCGGCTCCTCCCGCTGTCCGACCTCCAGTTCGCCGGCCTCCTCTCGGAGGCGTTCGTCGCCGCTGCGAGCCCGGAGCGCTGCGGCGCCCTGCTCGAGCGCCTCCGTCCCGCCGTGGACCGGGAGGTCACCTGGGGCCTCATGGGGCTCATCGACCTCGGCCCGCTCTCCGGCGTGCTCGCTCTGCTCGCGGCCGCTGCGGGCCGGGAGGAGGACGCGCTGCACCTGTTCGAGCGCGCGCTCGCGCGCTGCGAGGAGCGCGGCCTCCTGCCGGCGGCCGCGAGCCTCCACGCCGAGCGCGCGACTCTGCTCGGCTGGCTGGGCCGCGGCGAGGAGGTCAAGAGCGACCGAGCGCGCTCGGAGGAGATCGCCCGGGCGGTCGGGATGGTGCCGTCGAGGATCCTGGAGACGCGCGCGGAGCTCGGGCTCGCGGTCCCGCGTCGCGAGCCGGGTCGAGGCGGGACGGACGCGGAAGGCGCGGAGCGGGACGGTGAGGGACGGGGCGGCGCGGAGCGGCAGGAGAAGGCGGGCGCGCCCGACATCGCGCTCGTGCGCGAGGGCGACGTGTGGGCCGTCACCCATGGTGGATCCACGTTCCGCGTCCGGCACGTGCGCGGCCTGGAGATGCTCGCGACGCTGCTCGCGTACCCGGGCCGCGCCTTCCCGGCGGTCGAGCTCGACCTCACCGGCGAGGGTGCCGAGGCGGCCGCCCTCGCCGGGGACGCCGGCGAGGTACTCGACGGTCGCGCCCGCGGCGCCTATCGCCTGCGGGCCTCGGATCTCGCGGCCGAGATCGAGGAGGCTGAGCGGTTCTCCGA
>Ga0335085_10011030_pt1 | contig 13436 bp, 7 predicted proteins | sample Lox_Sample_45_FD_206712 | JGI IMG/M metagenome (GOLD analysis project Ga0335085, IMG submission 206712) | Soil microbial communities from Loxahatchee National Wildlife Refuge, Florida, United States - Lox_Sample_4.5 | ecosystem: Environmental > Terrestrial > Soil > Wetlands | place: USA: Florida...
CTCGCGAAGATGACTTTCCAACTCGTCGACGATTTCATCAGAATCGCCCAAGACGGTTTTCAGCGAAGCCTTCCACTGGGCAATCTGTTTTTCTAGGTCGGGCATAAACCACTCCATGATTTAGTGAGAGTCGCGTGAACGACTTGCCATTGCTCCTTTTGCTTGCCGTGCGCGCGTTTTCCGGCGGCGGTTAGGGTGTAGTATTTCCGCTTTCTGGTAGCTTCCGTCGTGACCCAACGCGAGCGCACGAATCCCTGCGTTTCCAAGCGGTGCAAGACCGGGTAGAGCATGCCATCGGTCCACTGGATTTCACCACGAGATAAATCCCGGACGCGCTGAATGATGCGGTATCCGTAGCTTTCGCCGCCGGAGAGAATTGAGAGTACCAGCGGGGCCGCTGAAGCGGCCACCAGGTCTTTGTGCAGTTTCATGACCGTGATGATACATAGAAGTGCAATGTATCGCAAGAGTAATTCCTTGCGAATGGTTCCGTAGGCACGGATGCCAGATTCTTTTCACTGTCGCGAGTGTTTACGGCAGGAAGGTCTGGAAGAATTTCACAGCTTCTTGAGATGCGCCGCGCATGTCCCAGACGTGGTCGCCGAAGCCGATTTGGGCAAGCACGTATTTCCCAAACGCAAATTGCCCGATGGCGGCATAACCGACGGCAAACTGTCCGACGCCAAACGACGTGGCCAGCGCCAGTTGTCCCAGCGCAAACAGCCCCATGCAGGCCTGTCCTAGCCCGAACAGTACGCCGACGCTCAATTGCCCGATGGCAATCACTCCGCACGAAGCCTGACCGATGGCGAGAATGCCGAACGCCAGCCGGCCGACTGCAATCACTCCCTTGGCGACAATCCGCTTACCGGTTTCCGGACATTTGCCACGGGTGAAGTGCATGACCGGCATGCCGAACAGTTGGGCGTGGGAAACAAATTCCTCGAACAACCGACCGTTGGGATATAAATATCGCCGCCACCGGCCTCGCCGGGTGTCGGTGATTTCGTATTCCACGTTCGCCAGGAGCAGTTTTGCGGCGGGTTGAATCGACATGGTAAAAAAGCCGTCTAAAGGTCGAATAGTTGGTGATCCGAAGCGGATGTGCCCGAGGCGATGATTATACCTCGCTTGCGGCGGGTCAGTTTCGGGTGGCGCCGACAAATGCTGCTCAAGACATTTGCCTCGCCTGATCTGTTACAATGCGGATATGTTATACCCAAATCGTTCACATATCGCATGGCTAGCGCTCGCGGCCTACGTCATTTTTCTCATCGTCGATTTGCCTACCGCTTGGTCGGCTGATTCGAAAGCCGATTCGGGAAGCGTTTCCGCGGCCAGCACCCCAGCCCAGTCCAGTTCGCAGACAGAAATTAGTTTTCGCGGCGAGGTTTCGCGGCCCACAGAGCCGCTGTCACTGTGGTATCGCCAGCCGGCGCAAGCTTGGGTCGAAGCATTGCCGATCGGCAACGGCCGGATTGGCGCTATGATTTTCGGCGGAGTGAATCAGGAACGCCTGCAACTGAATGAAGATACGCTGTGGGCCGGCGGACCGTACGATCCGGCGAACCCTTCGGCGCGCGACGCCTTGCCGGAAGTCCGCCGTCTGATTTTCGCCGGCGAGTTCGCCCAGGCGCATCAGCTCATTGGCGAAAAGATGCTGGGCAAACCGATGCGCGAAATGCCGTACGAGACGGTGGGTGATTTGCTCCTCGATTTCCATCCCGCCACGGCGGTCGCAAATTACCGGCGTGACCTGAATTTGGATCAAGCGTTGGCCAGTGTCACCTACGAGCAAGATGGCACGACATTCTCGCGCCACTGCTTCGCCAGTCCGATCGATCAGGTCATTGTTGTGCGGCTGTCGGCGAATAAGCCGGGACAAATCTCGTTCACCGCCTCGATGAAAACGCCGCAGAAGGCACGGGTGTTTGTCGACGGCGGTAACACGCTGGTGATGGACGGTGTGAATCAAGGCGCGAGTGGAATCGAAGGGGCACTCAAATTTCAGGCCCGCGCTGCGGTTCAAATCGACGGCGGCAGCATTGTGGCGGGCGAAAAAACGCTGTCGGTCGCCGACGCCGATTCGGCCACCATTTTGATCGCCATGGCGACAAGCTACAAAAAGTTCGACGATGTTTCCGGCAACCCGGCGTCTGCAACACGAACGACACTCGCCGCCGCCAAACAAAAAAGTTTCGAGCAACTTTTGGCTGCCCACACGGCCGAACATCAGCGGTTATTCCACCGGGTCTCGCTCGATTTGGGAACCACCGATGCGGCCAACTTGCCCACCGACCAGCGAATCGCCAACTTCGCCACGACCGCCGATCCACAATTGCCGGCGCTGTACTTTCAATTCGGACGCTATCTGCTCTTGAGCTGTTCCCGGCCGGGCGGTCAGCCGGCTAATCTGCAGGGCCTGTGGAACGAGAGCATGAACCCGATGTGGGGAAGCAAGTACACCATCAACATCAATACCGAGATGAACTATTGGCCGGCGGAAACGTGCAATCTGGCGGAGTGCGCCGAGCCGCTCATCCAAATGGTGACCGATTTAGCCCAGACCGGCGCCCGCACCGCCCAGGTTCAGTACGGCGCGCGGGGTTGGGTGGCCCATCATAACACTGATTTGTGGCGCGCCACCGCTGCCATCGACGGGCCGCAATATGGCATGTGGCCGACTGGCGGCGCGTGGCTGTGCATGCATTTGTGGGACCATTACCTGTACAGCGGCGATCAGGCGTACTTGGCACGGATGTATCCGGTCCTCAAAGGCGCGGCCACGTTTTTCCTCGATACGCTGGTGGAAGATCCGGATACAAAATACCTGGTCACGTGTCCCTCGTTATCGCCCGAGCATGGCCATGGCCACGGCAATACCAGTGTGTGCGCCGGACCGGCCATGGATTGCGAGATAATTCGCGATTTGTTTACCGCCGTCCAGCAGGCTGCGAAAATTTTGAATGTGGACGAGGAATTTCGCAATCAGGTGGCGGCGGCGCGCGACCGATTGCCGCCGCTGAAAATCGGATCAGCCGGGCAGTTGCAGGAATGGCAGGCCGATTGGGACATGACGGCCAGCGACCTTCATCATCGCCACGTTTCGCATTTGTACGCGCTGTTTCCCAGCAACCAAATTACCGTGCGCGGCACGCCGGATCTGGCCGCCGCCGCGAAAAAATCGCTGGAAATTCGGGGCGACAAGGCCACCGGCTGGGGGCTGGCGTGGCGCTTGAATTTGTGGGCGCACCTGTTGGACGGTGAGCATGCCAACAAAATTCTCGCGATGCTGCTCTCGCCGGAGCGAACGTATCCCGACATGTTCGATGCGCATCCGCCGTTCCAAATCGACGGCAATTTCGGCGCGACGGCCGGGATTGCCGAAATGCTGCTCCAATCGACCGCCGAGGGAATCGAACTTTTGCCGGCCTTGCCCAGCGCCTGGCCCGATGGTTCGTTCACAGGGCTTCGCGCGCGCGGCGGTTTCGAAATCGATTGCACGTGGCGCGGCGGCAAGTTGCAAACCGCCACGATCCGCAGCACGCTGGGAAACCCGTGCAAAATTCGCTACGGCGATTTAGTGCGGGAGCTGGCGATCGAAAAAGGCCAAGCGATTCGCATTAACGGCACTTTGACGACCGATTGATGCTCCGCAGCCAGACTGGTTACACTGAAACGGTCTGTTTCATAATCCGTTTTCGCAGCGAAGCATAACGCATGAACTATCGCACGTTCGGCAGCATCGGTTGGAAAGTGTCGGAAATTAGTTTTGGCGCCTGGGCCATTGGCGGCTCGTGGGGAAAGCAAAGCGACGAGGTATCACTGGCGGCGCTGCACCGCGCGCTCGACCTGGGCGTGAATTTCATCGACACGGCCGACGTGTATGGCGACGGACGCAGCGAGCGGTTGATTGCCCAACTGCGGCGCCAGCGGAAAGAGCCGTTTTACGTGGCCACCAAGGCGGGGCGGCGACTAAATCCGCACACGGCCGACGGTTACAACGAAAAAAATCTCACACAGTTCATCGAGCGCAGTCTGAAGTATTTGGAAGCCGAGAGCCTGGATCTCCTGCAACTGCATTGCCCGCCGACAGACGTCTACTATCGACCCGAAGTGTTTGCGGCGCTGGATCGGCTGAAGGCCGCGGGAAAAATTCGCCATTACGGCGTGAGCGTGGAACGGGTGGAAGAAGCATTAAAAGCGATCGAATACCACGGCGTGCAAAGCGTGCAAATTATTTTCAACATGTTCCGGCATCGGCCCGCGGAGTTGTTTTTTCCGGAAGCCAAGCGGCGAAACGTGGCGATCATTGTGCGCGTGCCGCTGGCCAGCGGGCTGCTGACGGGAAAATTGCAGCGGAACACCACATTCGAGCCGGACGATCATCGGCAATTCAACCGCCACGGCGAAATGTTCGATCGAGGCGAAACTTTTTCCGGCGTCGATTACGATACGGGCTTGGAAGTTGTCGAGCAAATTCGCGCGCTCTTTCCGGCCGGCCCTACGCTGGCACAGTGGGCCCTACGCTGGATTTTGATGTTCGACGCGGTTTCGACCATTATTCCCGGCGCCAGGCGCCCGGCCCAAGTGGAAGACAATGCCGCGTCATCGACGTTGCCGCTTCTAACCGAGCCGCAAATAGCGGCAATTCGGAAGCTGTATGACCAGCGCATTCGACCGCTGGTCCATCAGCGGTGGTAGCCGATCGCACCAGCAGTGGTAGCACCGCCTGCGCGATCATTCGAAGTTTGCACCCGCGAAAATCGAACTGCCTTTCTTTTAAGCACGCTTTGCTCTGGCATGATGCGTTGAATTGGCAAACTGTGCCGATTAACGGGGAGCTTCTCGATAATACGGGAAATACCGCCGAAAACGATTGTAACGGCTGTGCTCAGGGCAACGGTCGTAATGATTTTTCGGCGGCTGACTCGACAGCGAGAGGCGATCTATGGAACCCGCGTGGATTTAACAGTGCTTCGTCCACAATCCAGATCGCAAGGAATCCGGTCGTGATCAATCGCTTTTTAATTGTCATTGTCGCAGTCATCGTGTTGCCGCTCATTGGCGCAGGCGCTGCGCACGCCCAAACCGATACGCCGCCGCCTGCTGTTTTCAATCCGGCTGTTGCTTTCGATGGGGCGGGTGCTTCGAATCCTGCTTCCGCAGCCGATTTGCAAAGACTCTACAACCGGCTGGAACAGCAGGACGAAGAACTGCGCCAATTGCGCGATCAGTTGGGCACGCTGCAAAACGAAGTCCGCGTGTTGCCCCCCGTCTCGAACGGCGAATTTCCGGCGCCGCAGCCTGCCGGAGTTGTTCCCGCCGGCGCGGCCGAAAGCCCGCAAGTTTTCCAGCTGCAAGACCGCCTGGACGCCATGGAAAAGCGGCTGGACGATCAAGCGGCCCAGCATCCGTCCGTCGGCAACAGCAGCGCCGATGGTTACGAAGTGGGCAGCGATTTGCATTTCTCGGCGACTTGGAATAAGGGCTTGCAGTTCGAAACGCCCAATAAGGATTTTCGCTTTCACGTGGGCGGCGTGCTGCAATTCGATTTGAATTATTTCGACAATCCGCCGGGAATTCAAAATCCCGCATCCAAGGGCGGCATCGGCCCGCAGCCCGATTCGCTCGATTTCCGCCGCATCCGGCTCCGCATGGACGGCACCATGTATGAAGTGTTCGACTGGATCGTGCAGGTCGACTTCGCGAACATGGTCACACCCGCCGGCACGCCCAACGCGCAGTCTCCGGCCACCACAAGCCCAGCCTTCGACGAAATGTACATCAATTGGGGCGACATCCCGTACATCGGAAATTTGCGTTTCGGCAACATCAAGGAGCCGATGGGCTTTGAACACATGATGACCGATTCGCAGTTGCCGTTCATGGAGCGTTCGTATTTGCAGGACTTTGTGTTCGGCCCATTCAACGGCGGTTATGCGCCAGGCATCGAGATGATCAATTGGCGTCAGGATCTGTCTGCCACGTGGTCTCTAGGTTGGTTTGGCGCCGACGACGACCAATTTGGCTTCAGCTTGGGCAACGATTATGCGGGCACCGGCCGACTCACGTGGTGTCCTTATTATGATGAACCGTCGGGTGGCGCCTACATGATGCACTTGGGAGTGTCCGGCAGCGTTCAAAGCACCGACGAAGGGTTTGTGCGGTTGCGAACACGGGGCGATATTCGCAGCGGACCGCCAGGTATTTTGAATCCGATTTATGTCGACACCAATTATACCGGCACCATTAACGCCAATTCGCAAAACATTTTTTGCGGCGAATTTGCCTGCGTGATGGGCTCGTTCAGCGTGGTCGCGGAATATGCCGGCTCGACAATTCCCAACGCTACAATTTCCGGCGTCGATCACGGTACGCCGCTGTTTCAGGGCGGTTACGTTCAGTGCGCATATTTGTTGACCGGCGAACACGAAGTTTACGACCGCAAACGGGCCACGTTTGAGCGAATTGTGCCGTACGAAAATGCATTCTGGGTTCACGACGCCAACGGCAATTGCTGCCACGGCTGGGGCGCGTGGCAAATTTTAGCGCGGTATAACACCATTGATCTGAACGACAACGGCATTACCGGCGGCGAGCTCAACAGCTTCACCTTGGGCCTGAATTGGATTTGGAATGCCCAGGCCCGGATGCAGTTTAACTACGATTTCACCGACCGCAGCGCCGTCAAAACCACGCCGCAAGCGGATATCAACTCGGTGGGCACGCGGTTTAGCTTCGATTTTTGACGCGCCGCTTGATGGGTGCTCCAGCGTTGGGTGGTGGCCAATTTGAACATAGCCCGACTGTGTCAGTCGGGAAAAGCGGCTGTCGGAATTTCAAATTGTCCCACCACCCAGCGTTGAAGCTGCAGATTCGTAAGCTTGCACCGCGAGAGCCGTGCTTGCTGTTAGCGGTGCTCTGCCGGCTTATACGCTGCCGCTACGGCTGGCGCCATTTGCGGCGGGCGCTGCCCGTCGATCGGTTGCACATCGCCCCAGGCCGGGTTGCAGGTGACTTGTTGTGCGGGATAACCCAGCGCGTGATACAGCCGAAATTCGGCGCGGTTGTAGTCGTTCACACTGGAGTAATAATCGCTGTAAGCCTGCCGCAATTGCAGCAGGGCCGCGGTCACTTCCTGCGGGCGAATGACCAATTGCAGTTGATTGCCGACCTGAATGGTTTCGCTCAACCCTTTCAAGTTGCCTTCGAACGAAACCTCGGCGGCGGCTAAGCCGTATTCGGCCTGTTTAATCCGCGTCGCGGCCGCCACCACTTGGGCCTGTGCTTGCGCAATCTCGGCAGCCACTTGATCTTGAAGGCGGAATAATTCGACCATCGCTTGCCGCTGTTCTCCCTGGCGCTCGTGTACTAAGCCGGCGTTCCCGGCCCCCAGGTTTTGCAGTTGCCATATCACTTGGAAATCCCAATCGCTGCGGCCGGTCGAAACCGGATCATGACCCGTGAGGTTGGCTTCGTAAAAGCCCGCTCCCAAAGTGTCGCTTGGGTTGGCGGAGCCTTGCACCACCAGGCTGGGAATCAGCGGACGCATGCGCTCTTGTTTGAGTCGATCGATCGTGGCCTTTACCACCGACTGTTGCGACGCCAATTCCGGGCGGCCGAGCAATCCTTCCGGAATGAGCTGATCCACGGTTTCCTCCGGCGGAACCACGGTGACTTGCAGGTGCGGCGCCTCCAACGGCACAACTACCGCCGCCGGATTGAGCCGGAGAACGCGCGTCAGGTTCGCACTGTTCACGCGCCAATCTTCACGCGCGGTCGTCGCTTGTTGTTCCAACTCGGCCAGTGTCGTTTCAGCCCGTTGGATTTCGATCGGTGCGGCCAGGCCTTGCGCCAGCGACTGCACGGTTTTCACTAATTCTTTCCCTTTGGCAACCGAATCCTCGGAGCCGGCCAGCACGCCGCGCGCTTGCTGAACCAAGAAATAGGCGTCGGTCATGGAAAGCAGGGCGTCGTTTTTCGCCGCTTGAATGTCGTAATTTCGGGCCCGATAAAGTTGCTGAGCGGCCAGCGGCGTGTAAATGGCGTCGGTCAGGGCGAAAATCGCCTTCAGTCCGCCGCCGGTCAAAAATTGATTGCGGTCATTGATCGACACATCGCCGGTCGTTCGCTCTTGGCCGCCATCGTGGCGTTGGTAATCGCTCCCCAAAATCAGGTCGGGCACCCACAACACCTGCGCTTGTTGGAGGCGCCCGGCTGCAGTCATTTCGCTTGCCACGGCCGCTTGAATGACCAACGGCCGAGCATCCGCCAGCCGCATGGCTGTAGCCAAATTAATAGGCAGAGTTTGATCAGTTTGCTCGGGCTGTGCCGCCGCAATATCGGGGGCACCGGTTGCGTTGATGAGATCAGGCGCAAAACCGGACGCCGGCTCCGGCGATACGTAGGAACTTGGGCACGGTCGTGGCGCGGAAGGTGGTTGAAGCTGGTAATTCGGTCGCGGATCGATATTTCCAACCGGATGGTTTTGCTGCGCACTAATTCCCGCGGCCGGCTGACCTTGTGGAGAAATGTAACCACCATTCGGCTGCCCGGGAGGCGGAACGTAGCTGTTAGCTGGCTGATCGGACGGAGAATAACCGGCGGCCGGCTGCCCCGGCGGAACCATTTCCGTATTCTGGGCGTAGACGCCAGAAAACGGCCAAGGAACAAGCAATATGCAAATGGCCAGTTTAAAGCTACTTTTCACGGTTTAGCTCCATAACTGGCATGATTTACAGGGGGTAACAGACGGATTTTCAGCCTCTGCGGCCCCCTTCATGGCAAACGGTATCATCGGCATTGCCGGTCTGTAACCGGAGTTTTTTAGGCCTTAAGGTTGACCCAGTCGTATTAAACGTATGCTGACGTGCATGCTTGCTGGCAAGAGGGATCGTAATGAGGTCCAGACAGGGGAATGGGTTGTCAAGCCAGCAACGTAAATCCATTGATAGCGTTGGACTTATGCCGGTTTTTTGTCCTTCGTGGTGACCTTTCAACGTACATTTCTCTAAGCTGTCGAGCGTTGGAAAAATAAGCCTATCTGGGCTGACCGCAGTTGTCAGGAGTTGAGCGTGAGGCTGATCGTCTTTGCCATGCGGCATCCGGTGACGACCGTGATGCTGGTTGTCTCGATTGTGCTGGGCGGCTGCCTTGCGCTATCGCGGATGCGCATCGACATTTTTCCGCCGATCAACATGCCGCAAATTTACGTCTTCTGCAATTACGGCGGCATGGACCCGGGGCAAATGGAAGGCTTGCTGGTCAACCAGTTCGAAATCGCCTTTCAGTACGTCGATGGGGTGAAGGCCATCGAATCACGCTCCATTTCGCAAGTGGCGGTCATCAAGCTCTCGTTTTATCCCGATACGGATATGGCTAAGGCCATGGCCTCGGTTGTCAGTCAGGCGAATCGCGCCCAGGCCACCATGCCCCCCAATGTGTTGCCGCCGCTGATCATGCAAATGGATGCGGGCAGCGTGCCGGTGGGTTATCTCGTGCTGCAAAGCAAAACGGCTTCGCTGGGCACGATGGGAGATTTGGCGCAAATGCGAATTCGCGCCCTCGTCCAATCCAACGTCCCCGGCACCGTGGCCACTTCCCCCTTTGGAACGAACGTGCGGGCCATCGTCATCAGCGTCGACCCCGATCGCTTGCGCTCCTACGATTTGACGCCCGAAGACGTGGTTTCCGCCGTGCAAGCCGGCAACTTTATCAGTCCGTCGGGCAACGCATACATCCAGGACGAAATGCCGCTGGTGCCCAACAATGCGATGATTCGCAATGCGGCCGAATTCGGAAATATCCCGATCAAAACCGGTCAGAACGTTTATGTGCGCGACGTCGGCGTCGTGGCCGACGCCACCGATTTGAACTACGGCTACGCTTTGGTCAACGGCCACAAATCGGTCTATTTGCCCATCGTGAAGAAAAGCACGGCGTCGACATTGCAAGTCGTGGCCGATATTCACAAAGCCATGCCGCTGTTCAAAAGCGTGCTGCCCGATGATGTGGATTTAAGTTTTGAGTTCGACGAATCGCCGACCGTGGTTCGTTCAATCACGAATGTGGGAACGGAAGGCTTGATCGGCGCCACCCTGACCGGCCTGATGGTGCTGTTGTTCCTGCGAGACTGGCGGAGCGTCCTGGTGGTCGTGGCCAACATCCCGCTGGCGCTGTTGGGCGCGCTGTTCGCGCTGTGGGTGACCGGCTACACCATCAACATCATGACGCTGGGTGGTTTGGCGCTGGCGATTGGCATTTTGGTCGACGAGGCCACCGTATCGATCGAAAACATTCACGTCCAAATGACGCGCACCCCGTCGTTGGCCAGGGCCGTGGAACGGGGCGGCGCGGAAACCGCCATTCCACGATTTTTGGCCCTGGTCTGTATTTTGTCGGTCTTCATCCCGGCCTTCATTATGGCCGAGCCCATCCGGTCGTTTTTCGTGCCGCTGGCACTGGCCGTGGGCTTTGCCATGACGACTTCGTACTTTCTCTCCAGCACGCTGGTGCCCGTATTGTCGGTTTGGCTGCTCAAGCATCATGGCAAATCGCACGAAGAGCACGCACAAGGGCTGTTTGCACGCGTGGAGCGCGTGTTCGGCGGTGCGGTCAAGCAGCTTGTTCTCTGGCGCTGGGTCGTGGTTCCGGTCTATTTGGGCGTGTGCGGCGTGCTGATTGTCGTGGTGGGAACCAGCCTGGGAACGGAGTTATTCCCGCAAGTAGGGGCAGGAGAGTTCGTCTTGCGGTTTCGTGCTCCGCCGGGATCGAATTTTGAAATTACCCGCGAAATCGCCGTAAAAGCGCTGCAAATTATCGAGCAAGAGGCGGGCGGTCCCGGCAGCATCGACATTTCGATGGGCTTTGCCGGACAGCAAGCGCCCAACTACTCGATGAACAATTTGATTTTGTTCATGCGCGGTCCCGACGATGGCCAAATGCGCATCGCGCTGAATGAAAACTTCGGCGTGCGGCTGGATGAATTGCAGGAGCGCCTGCGAAAAGTGCTGCCGGAAAAAATCAAGCCCTGGCTGGCCACAGTGCTTCAGGAGAAAGGGCTAACTCCTGACTCCGCCAAACAACGGGCCGATTTAGTGACCTTCGGATTCGAGCCCGGCGACATCGTCAGCGAGGTGATGAGCTTCGGCTCTCCCACGCCCATCGAAGTGGCCGTGGCCAGCCCCAACATGGCCGATTCCAAATTGTTCGCCATGCAAATTAAAAAGGAACTCGAAAAGAACATCTTTCTAAGGGATATCGGCTTTCGCCAATCGCTGGATTACCCGACGGTGCCCGTACAAATTGATCGGGAACGGGCCGGCCTCAGCGGCTTAACCGCGCGGGACGTCGCCGACGCCATTTTGGTCAGCACTTCGTCCAGCCGTTACGTGGCCCGGAATTACTGGCGCGACCCAAAAACGGGCATCGATTACCAGGTGGAAGTGCTGGTGCCGACGCCACGCATGAATTCCTCACGGCAAGTGGAAACCATTCCGGTGCGGCACGTCAACGGCGGCGACGGCGGCTCCAACGTGTTGGTCCGCGACGTCGCCAACGTCAATGCCGGCTCGATGCCCGGTGAATACGACCGTAACACCATGCAGCGGTATGTGAGCTTGACCGCCAATGTGGAAGGGGAAGATTTGGGCCGCGCGGGACGACAAATTCACCAAGCCATTGAAACCGCCGGCACGCCCCCCAAGGGCGTGCGCGTGGAAGTGCGCGGACAAATCACGCCCATGGAAGAAATGTTCCGCTCAATGGGCATCGGATTGGTCGCGGCGGTGGTCACCATTTTGATTATGCTCACCGCGTATTTCGAATCGCCCCGTTTGGCGCTGTCGGCGCTGGGCGCGGTGCCAGGCGTGTTGACGGGGGTCGTTTTGATTCTGTTCATTACCAGGACCACGCTGAACATTGAATCGTTCATGGGGTCCATCATGTGCGTCGGCGTTTCGCTGGCCAACTCGGTGATGATGGTTTCGTTTATTTCCCGCGATTGGCGGCAAGGAAAAAACACGTTTGAGGCGGCCTGGTCGGGCGCACAGGAACGGTTACGGCCCATTTTAATGACCGCTTGTGCCATGACGGCCGGCATGGTGCCGATGGCCTTGGCGCTGGAACACGGCACCCAAATGCAAGCGCCATTGGGGCGCGCGGTCATCGGCGGCTTGGTGTTTTCCACTTTTGCCACCCTATTTATTGTGCCGGCCGTGTTTGCGCTGCTGATGGGCAAGAAACCTGCGGTTTCGTTGTCGATGCACCCGGACGATCCGGAAAGCGCCCATTACCATGAAAATCGCGGAGAAGAGGGGAGTAAATGATGAGTTCGATCCAGGAAACGCTCTCGGGCAAGCTACATTTGATAGATTTACTACTGACCCGACGCGGTTGCTAAGGCGATGGCATGAAGCACATCTGTTTACCATTGGCGACGCTCTGCAGCCTACTCTGCGGCTGTTCCGATTCTGCGCGCTCCACGGCGCCAGTCATCGAGTTAAAACCCATGGTAACGGTGACGCAGCCCCAGGAGCGCACCATTCATCGCACCGTGGCCCAACCGGGAATGATTATGCCGTACGAGCAAACCGCGATTTATTCCAAAGTCGCCGGGTTCGTGCAAAAATGGAACGTGGATATTGGGGCGCACGTCAAAAAAGACGATTTGTTGGCCGAAATTCTGGTTCCTGAGTTGGCGGAAGAACTGAAGGAAAAGGAAGCCCTGGTCGAGCAGCAAGAGGCCATGGTCAAGCAAAGCGAGCAGTTGGTGCACGTGGCCGAAAGCAATTCGCAGTCTGCCGAAGACGCTGTGGCCGAAGCGCAAGCGAACGTCGCACGCTATACCGCCGACGTCGAACGCTGGCAGGGAGAGCTGGATCGGCTCAATAAAATGGTGAAGGACCAAGTGGTCAATCCGGAAGTACTGGCAGAAACGCAAAATACGGCCAAGGCGAGCAAAGCTGCTTACGATGCGGCCGTGGCGGCGGTCAAATCGAAGGAATCAGAGCGGTTGTCAGCCGTGGCCCAGGTTGATAAATCCAAGGCCGATTTGAACGCTGCCCAAGCTCAAGTGAAAGTTGCCCAAGCCGACGAGCGCCGCGTGGCCGCCATGTTTGCCTACACCAAAATTACCGCGCCTTACGACGGCGTCATCACCACACGCAACATCAATACCGGCGACTTTGTTCGTCCGGCTTCCGGCGACGCATCCGGTGGCGAGGAGGGGGGCTCCACCCGCGTAACTTCTATTCCCTTGTTCGTCGTCGCCCGCACCGATCCCATGATGTTTGTCATCGGCGTCCCCGAGATGGACGCTCCCTATGTCAGCGCCGGCACCAAAGCGTCGCTGCGGCTGCAAGCCTTGGCCGAGCGTGAATACGATGTTCCCGTCACCCGCACCTCGCTGGCCCTGCGAAATCAAAGCCGCTCGT
>Ga0335085_10011031_pt1 | contig 13434 bp, 8 predicted proteins | sample Lox_Sample_45_FD_206712 | JGI IMG/M metagenome (GOLD analysis project Ga0335085, IMG submission 206712) | Soil microbial communities from Loxahatchee National Wildlife Refuge, Florida, United States - Lox_Sample_4.5 | ecosystem: Environmental > Terrestrial > Soil > Wetlands | place: USA: Florida...
TCAGGAATCAGAAGAAAGGAGCCAAGAGTCGGAACATTGCTACCTCTTTGAATTTACTACCCTCTCCCCCAAGAGGGCGAGGGAAAAAATCCATCATTTTGCAAATGGCTAAATTACCCATTGGTTCGATGATGAAAACTCCCTGTCTCCTTACTTCTGACTTCTGCCTACTGACTCTGCGCTCATTATCCCTCGGAGCCTGGACCTGTCAACGCATCAATCCGCTCTAAAAGTTTTTCGACGCGAGCACGAATATCCTCCCGCTCCTTGCGCAAGGCAATCACCTCTCGTTCCAACGCGCTGCTACCTCGCACCTGTTCCTTGGTCTCGCTTTTGAGTTTTTCAATCTCTTGCTCGAGCGCGCGCTTCCCCGCCTGCGTTCGCTTGAAGAGTTCGATCGCCTTCAAGAGTTTTTCTTCCAGCCGTTCGAATTGCTCGTTTGGGTCCATCGCGTGTTCCTCGAACAATACTCTTCACGCCCAGTAAGGGCAGACGAAAATAGCCGGGGGGAAACCTCCCCGCACTGGAGTTTCTACATTTCTGATACCGTTGACAGCTCAGGCCTGGAGGGCCGATAGAGAATAGCCCATGGCGTAAGCCGTGGGTACCTGGGGTAATCCCCCTGAATTCCCCAGCCCCGGGGGCGGCAGAGGTCTCTTAGAGTGGGCCATTATCTGGTGCCCCGGGGCTGGAGACATCTTACCTTCACTTCTGATCCCACGGCTCGCGCCGTGGGCTATTTTCTGCCGCCGCTCCGCGGCTGTCAGGAGAAGTCCGAAGGCGGCGCGGGGAAGTTATTTGCTGGCAATTTTGGGGGGCAAAAAGTAGAGACTCCAGTGCGGGGACGTTGCCCCCCGGCTACCATAATGTATCCCCTGCGGTGATCCAGCAGCAAAATTCTTCGCAGCTTGTCAACTCCGTAAGTGCACGCCCATGGGTCCCAACGCCGCCAGCACGCGCTCGCTCAATTGCTTGACCTCTTCGCTGGTGAGCGTGCGGGTAAGACTCTGAAAAATGACCCGCAACAATAGGCTGTAATGCCCAGGGGGAATTGTGCCGCCGTGAAATCGGTCCACCGGACGGAATCCGCGAATTTCCTCCAGCGCCAGGCCCATGATCGCTGAAGAGAGGCGGGCATAGGGTAACTCGTCCGGCAGCACCAGCGAGAAGTCTCGTTCCACGGCGGGAAACTTGGAGATGGGCTGAAACTTCCGCGTGCGAAAGGGAAAACCCAGTAGCCGCTCAAAATCGATTTCCGCCACCCAAACGTCCTGGCGCAACTTGTACTCGCGTGCCAGATCTTGCTGGACTTTGCCAAAAACCGCCAACTCGACACCCTGGGAGCGCATGCGTCCGCTGCGCCCTGGCTGGAGATAGGGGCGCTCGGAGGGTTCGAAGATCAATGCCGGCAAATCGAACGCCCCAAAGATTGTCTCAAGATCACCCTTCAGATCGAAGAAATCGAGGGGGGCTTCGCTATCGTAAACGGAAGCAGCCCTGCGATGTCCCGTGCTGCCGAGGGTCAGAACTTGGCGCTCTTGCGGAACGCGACCGGCGCTCATGCAATAGGTCTTGCCCAGCTCAAAAAGCCGCACATCATTGGTATCGCGGTCAAGGTTCCAGCGAATCGCCCTGAGCATGCTGGGCACGGCCGAGGAGCGCATGGCGGAAGCATCCTGGCTTAAGGGATTGGCGAGTACCACGGGTAGAGAAGCGGAAAAGCGCCCTCCCTCCGCCGGATCGACCATCGAGGTGGTGATGATTTCATTAAATCCCAGCCCCACCAGCAAGGATGAGGTAGTTATGATCTTGTCGCGAGTCGTGTCCCGTTCGACGCGTGGCGGCGCGGGCCGTACTCGGGATGGCAGGCGGTCATAGCCCAAGTGGCGCGCCACTTCTTCCACCAGATCCACTTCCCGCGAAACATCCACTCGGAACGATGGCACGGAAATCCGCCAGCCTTTGCCGTCTGCTCGCTCAACCTGGAATCCCAAGGCGCGCAGAATGCGCTCAACCTCTTCTGCGGGCACTTCTGCTCCCAGGATGCGGGTAATCTCACTCGGGCTCAGTGCCAATTCAGGGCGTTGGATAGGTCGCGGGAAGACGTCGATCATTCCCGTGAGGATTTCTCCCCCCGCGATTTCCTGAATCAACGCGGCGGTGCGGTCCAGGGCCACGGGCGCCATCTGGATGTCGGCGCCCCGCTCAAAGCGGTGCGATGCTTCCGTGTGCATCCCCTGGGATTTCGACGTGCGCCGGATCGATACCGGCTCAAACCATGCACTCTCGAGCAGAAGGGACCGGGTGTTCGGGGAAATCTCCGATTCCTCCCCGCCCATAACGCCCGCCAGAGCCACGGGGTGCGTTCCATCCGCGATGACCAGATTATCGCGTGTCAGGATGCGGTCCACACCGTCGAGAGTTCGCAGCGGTTCGCCGGGTTTGGCGCGCCGCACGATAATCTTCTGCTGTTTCAGGCGGGACAAATCGAAGGCATGCAGGGGATGCCCCAACTCCATCAGCACATAATTCGTGACATCGGCGACGTTGTTGATGGGGCGTTGGCCAACGGCTTGCAGGCGTTTCACCAGCCAGTCTGGGGAAGGTTTCACCTGTACGTTCTGCACCACGCGCCCACAATAGCGCGCGCAGAGGTCGGGGTCAGAAATCTCAATCGATGCCGCTTCCTGCGCCGGTCCGCCCGATTCCGTCACCGGAAATTTCAACTTTTTCAGGGGCTGGCGATAGTGCGTGGCAAGTTCCCGTGCCACACCATAATGGCTGAGGCAATCAGGACGATTAGTGGTGACCTCCACGTCGAGCACCCAATCGTCGCCCACCCTGGCCAGCGACTCGGTGTTCAGGCCTATCATGGTGAGGCCTGACTTGAGTTGGCGGGGGTCACTCGCAATGTCAACGAATTCTTTGAGCCAACTAACTGAAATCTTCATCGTTGGTCATCAGCCTAAGGGGCTGTTGAGCCCCAAAGGGGCTCGTTCTCACACCCAAACTTCTTTCATAAATCAGATTTCATAATTCAGAATTGCTTCAGAAAACGCACGTCGCTTTCGAAAAAGAGCTGAATATCATTGATGTCGTACTTCATCATGGCGAAGCGGTCGATCCCCAGTCCAAATGCCCAACCCGTGAAATTTTCGGGATCAATTCCACCGTTGCGCAACACCTGGGGATGAACCATGCCGCAGCCCATCACCTCAATCCAGCCGCTTTCCTTGCACACCCGGCAGCCTTCGCCGCCGCAAAAGATGCAACTGATGGATACTTCGCCGCTCGGTTCAGTAAAGGGGAAGAAGCTGGGCTGGAAGCGCGTACGAATCCTTTCCCCAAAGAGTTTCTTGGCAAAGAAGTCGAGCGTCCCCTTTAAGTCGGCAAAAGTGATGTCGCTGGCGATCGCCAGGCCTTCGATCTGATGGAACATAGGTGAGTGGCTGGCATCGGGGTTGTCGTGGCGATAGCACTTGCCGGGAATGATGATGTAGAGCGGCGCCCCATATTTTTCCATGGCGCGGATTTGCACGGGCGAAGTGTGGGTGCGCAATACGGTTTTCGCGTCGATGTAGAGCGTGTCCCAATCGTCGCGCGAAGGATGGCTCTCCGGAATGTTCAGCGCGTCAAAGTTGTAATAGACGGATTCAATCTCCGGCCCGCTCTCGATCCAGAACCCGAGATTGAGGAAGATTTCTTCAATTTCGCGCTGCATCTGGGTTACGGGATGGAGCGTGCCGAGCGGACGGCGGTTTCCGGGGAGAGTGAGGTCCTGAGCTGGACTGGCGACGTGAACTTCAGGTATACCCACATTTGCTTCGCTTGCGATACCGTTCGGCCGCGCGGTTGCATTGGCCTGGCAACTGAGACCGCCAGAAATCCCCACCTCCTTCACAAGTTCGACAATTTCCATGCAAGCAGACGCCTTACGAAGTTCGTTAAACTTTCTGCCCACCCCCGGCTTCAGTTCTTTCGACGCTAGCTTCAGCCAGTGTTCATCGATTTGCGTCAGGAGGCCGTTCTTGCGCGCCAGCCAGCGGTCTCGAAGATCTTTGCACAGTTTGTCGCGCTCGGATTCGGACGCTGCGCCGCGTGAGACCAAGCTGGCTCGCTCGGCGTCGATGGCCGCGCGCACTTCGGCGAAGAACGCTTCCACACCCGCAGCGTCGTTGACGCCCAGTTCAGCGAGCGTCTTCCGAACTTTTTCATCGATGGTCATAATTGATTGCGTGGGAGCGGTTCGCGAACCGCCCCTACAAATGACTTTGCGGGCGGCGATCCGCCCCTAGCGGTGTAGCGCGGTCCCCCGTTTTTGGGGTACGCGGCTCTTCCCCTGCAAGAAGAGCAAAGCTCAAAGCCGGACGTCAGCCCGCGCGTTCGGGAGCCTGGGTCTCGGGAAGAGCAGCAGACAAAGGTGGAGGCGCTACAAGTGCTCCCATGGCGCCGCCGTCCCGGTTGTAGCACGGACATGTCTTGTCCGCGGTACGGTTAACTGTTGGCTGGCGACTGTTGGGTCTCAACTGCGTTTTTCACCTTACCGGCCAAGTCCGCGAAAGCCAGTTGATCTTTCACCGCCATCTCCGCGAGCATCTTGCGGTCCAGTTCAATTCCCAGCGTTTTCAGTCCGTGAATAAACTGGCTGTAAGTGATCTCGTGTGAGCGGGCCGCGGCGCTGATGCGAAGGATCCAGAGCCGGCGGAAATCGCGCTTCTTGCGACGGCGGTCGCGGAAGGCATAACGGCCTGCCTTATCCGCGGCTTCCTTCATGGAGCGGTAGAGCTTGCTTTTGGTGAGAAAATAGCCTTTGGTGAGCTTGGCGAGCTTCTTCCGATTGGCGTGGCGCACGGTGCCGCGCTTAACTCGAGGCATGGGTTTCTCCTTTTAAAGAAAGTGGTTAGTGGCTGGTTGCTAGTGGTTAGTTCCAGCCACTGCTTTGACCGCAGTTGCTAGCCACTAATCACTAGCCGCTAGCAACTGCTTTTTGTGCGGGGCAGTGAAGGCACCCTATTGGCCTCAGTAGAGCCTTCCCGCACCCGGAAGAGCAGGTGTCAGGTATCAGGTGCCAGGTGTTAGAAAAGAAATAAGTCGGTTCTTGATTCTGTTGCTTTTCCTGACACCTGGCACCTGATACCTTGCATTTCATTTCCCGTACGGCAGCATACGGAGAACCTGCGCCTCGTTTGAGGGCGATAGTTCCACCGCCTTGCCCAGCCGACGCTTGCGTTTGCTGGATTTGGACGTCAGGATATGACGAGCAAAAGAATGGTGACGCATGATCTTGCCGCTGCCGGTTATCTTGAACCTCTTGGCAGCTCCCTTGTGAGTCTTGAGCTTTACTTTGACTTTCGTGACCTTAGCCAATCTATCCTCCTGAAGATTCTTGCGACCCCGCGGGCTTGGCCGATTCCAACAGAGGCTCGCTGGGCTTGACAGGTGGCGGGGGGGGCGTGGCAGGCTTGGCAGCCGGAGGGCGCGGGGACGCCCCGGCGCTCTTCCCTGCCGCTTTCTTCGGCGCCAGAATGGCGGTCAGGTTCGGGCCCTCGAGCCGAGGCCGCGCTTCCACCTGCCCGGCATCTCCCACCTCATCAATCAAGCGATCGATCATATCAAAGCCCAGGTTACGATGCGCCATCTCGCGCCCGCGAAACATAATGGTGACCTTGACCTTGGCCCCCTCCTGGAGAAAATCCACAACCTTGTTCCGTTTGGTTTCAAAATCGTGGGTCGAAGTGCGGGGCCGCATCTTGACTTCCTTCAGCCCAATGGACTTCTGATTTTTGCGAGCCTCGTGTTGCCGCTTGCTGAGCTGGTAGAGGTACTTTCCATAATTAATGACGCGGCACACAGGAGGATTGGCGGTAGGGGCAACCTCCACCAAGTCCAACCCCTGAGTCTTTGCAAGTTTCAGGGCCTCGAAGGGCGCCATGATTCCGAGTTGCGCCCCTTCTTCATCAATCACCCGGATTTCCTTGGCGCGAATCCTCTCATTCACTCGAACGAATCGGTCGGCGATATATCATCCCTCCCAGCCCCCAGGGGGGCCGCAAAAGACTGCGCGTTGTGTCCAAGCCTGGAAACCACACCGTTATAAGCTGCTATCTGGTCCCAGATTGCGTTAATAAGTGCGATTACTAGTGTTCCTCGGAAGGGCGGGGCTTTAACCCCGCCGGGGCATAGGGTTGCACTGGGCTTTCGGCCCTGAAGTTGCATCGCTTCAGGGGCTAAAGCCCCTAAAACCAACCCGGGTTCTGCGACGGGGCTGAAGCCCCGTCCTTCCGCCCGCGACAAGTAGTGTCGCTCACTTCTGTACCTTGGCCTAGCTTACCATTTCGCAGCCCGTGTGTCGATAAGCTGTCGGGCCCAATCGACGAACTCAGCCAGAGGGCGAGTTCCGGCGTCGCCGGTATCTCTCCGGCGAACTGACACACTGCGACTTTGGGCTTCTCGATCGCCAACGACCAGCATGAAGGGGACCTTCTGCAATTGTGCGTCGCGAATCCGCGCATTCAGCTTCTCATTGCGATCGTCCAATTGGGCACGAACCTTGCCGCGGTGAAGTTCCTCCAGAACCTCCCGGGCATAGGGCGCGTGCTTATCGCTGATTGGCAGCACGACGGCCTGCACCGGCGCCAACCAAACGGGAAAGGCGCCCGTGTAGTGCTCAATGAGGACGCCGAAGAATCGTTCGATGGACCCCAACAACGCCCGGTGCACCATCACCGGCGTGTGTAAGTGTCCATCCGAACCGACATACTCCAACCCGAAGCGCCGCGGCAGGTTGAAATCAAACTGCACAGTTGTGAGCTGCCAGGGGCGGCCGATGGCGTCGACCAGTTTGACGTCAATCTTGGGGCCATAAAAGACCGCTTCGCCCGGCATATACTTAAACGGAATGTCCATGCGCTTCAGGGTGTTCATCAGCGCGCCTTCCGCCAGGTTCCATTCGTCCACAGTGCCCGCGTAGTGTTCCGGGTTCGCCGGATCACGAGCGGAAAGCTCCACTTGATATTCGTCGAAGCCGAAAGTCTTCAGCACCAGGTGGGCAAACTCCACGCAGGCTTGAACCTCGGCTTCCAGTTGCTCGGGCATGCAAAAAATGTGCGCGTCGTCCTGAGTGAATCCGCGTACGCGCAACAGTCCGTGCATCACGCCCGAGCGTTCGTAGCGATAAACCGTGCCGAGTTCCGCCAGACGCATGGGCAATTCGCGATAACTGCGCGAGCGCGACTTGTAAATCAAAATGTGGCCGGGACAGTTCATGGGCTTGAGCTGATACTGGTCGTTCTCAAGTTCCATGGCCCCAAACATGCTCTCGCGATAAAAATTGGCATGGCCGCTGGTTTCCCACAAATGCAGCCGCATGGCATGCGGCGTATAAACCAGATCGTATCCCCGCGCGGTCAGCTCGTCGCGCAGCCAGTCTTCAATTTCCCGGCGAATGACGCCGCCCTTGGGATGCCAGAAGATCAGGCCCGGGCCGGCGTCGTCTTGAATACTGAAAAGGTCCAGATCCTTGCCCAGACGTCGGTGGTCGCGCTTCTTGGCCTCTTCGATCTGCTGGAGATAAGCATCAAGGTCCTTCTGATTGAAGAAGGAGGTCCCATAAATGCGCTGCATGGGATGCGAGTGCTCATCACCCTTCCAGTGGGCTCCTGCCACACTCAAGAGTTTGAACGCCTTGATTCGTCCCGTGGAAGGAATGTGCGGCCCGCGGCAGAAGTCCAGGAACTTGCCGGTTCGATAGGCAGAAAAGATGGGGTCGGCTTTTTCCTGGATCAACTGGCATTTCAGGAACTCGCCCATCTGTTCGAAAATCTTCAACCCTTCTTCCTTGGGAAAATACACGCGGTCATTGGGCACATTGGCCTGAACGAGCTCATGCATTTTTGCCTCGATCTTTTGCAGGTCATCCTCAGTGAAGGGCTTTTCCCGATAGAAGTCGTAATAGAAGCCGGTTTCGGTGGGCGGCCCGATGCCGGGATGCGCGTCAGGGAAGAGTTCGGTGACGGCGGCAGCCAGCAAATGCGCTGAGGAATGGCGGAAAATCTCCAACCCTTCGGCAGACGACGGCATAATGAACTGAATGGGTTCATCTGCTTCCAGCTTGGTCGATAGATCGACGAGCCGGTCACCAAGCCTTACCGCCAGGGCATCGGCCGCCAGGCGCGGACCAATCGACTTGGCGACTTCCAGGGCAGTCGTGCCTTGGGGAAACTCGCGGATTGTTCCATCAGGAAATGTTGCGTGGATGTTTGCCATTACCTGGGTGACGTCCTGGGCGCAAGATGCAACTCTAACTATAACAATGAGTACATACGTTGGTCAAACGTTTGAAGGCGCGAGCGCAGCGTCTGTTTGATTTTGCAAAGGCGAGTATACCTCGCTAAATGGCAACGTATAGCCGTCTCTTCGACAAATTGACCCACCACCAAATCGCGGGACTTTTAATGATATGCGGGACCACCTTCTGAAGTTCGGGGATGAGGGATTTTCGATGCGGGGGGCTAGCGTGCCCGCTAATGCCCACCGGCAGAGTATGATATATATCATTCGATAGTATGACGAATCACGATAGAATCGCGTTGCATACCGAATCCGTTCACCAGACTATTTGTGCCGTACAACTGGCCAAAACAACCATTTAGCACAAACTTCTTAGCCTTAACTCCTCTAACTTGTATCATTTGCACGCAAAGTTGCCGTGCATCTGGGCTAACGGCTGCTGACCTCCAGTTGTCGGAATGGTACCAAGTTTGGGCAGGTCAGCCGCGAGTGATCCGGTAAGCGGCAAGAAACAGGCCGTAGCACGTATAAAGGCTTAATACGTCATTGTCGAGTTGCGCGGTGTCTGGTCCGCTGGATTCGGGGAAAACAATCAGGGGACTTCAATAAAACACTTGTCTAAGGACCGCATAGAAGGCCCACACAGCTCCAATTGGAGTATTGGCTGTCATCTTTATGGGGAGAGGATAAATCGTTATGCCGAGAATCCGAGGTCAGCGGCTCATGAAGTTCATGGACCAAGCCGTTTGTTCAACGGCTACGGCCGTGTTCGACTCAGTTCAGTTTTTTAACAAGTACCGCCCGGGTCCAACCTTCATTCCCAAGTGGTCGGACAAGCCGCTGTTGAAATCCTGGCAGAAGACCAAGCCCCAATTGGGCTGGCCCCGCCAGACCGACTCGCTTTGCCCGGAGTGCGTGAAGGAAGCGCGCGCCAAGATCATGAATGGCGACGAGAATTGGCAGTCGCTGCTCACCGAAAAGACTGGTGAGGTCAAAGCCGACATCATCGAGCGCAACGGCGAAGTTTGGATGGTGAAGGATTGCCCCATCCATGGGCACTTCGAAGACATGATGGCCGTAGACGCCAAGTTTCTGAACTGGATTGAACGCAACTTCCCGGGCCGCGATATTCGCGCCCACAATGACGAGGGCCTGCACAATCACGGGTCAAGTTCCATCAAGCACGGCCGCGGGTCGGTGCTGACGGTGGACCTAACGAATCGTTGCAACATGATGTGTGACCCCTGCTTTATGGACGCCAACCAGGTCGGCTTTGTGCACGAACTGAGTTGGGAAGACGTCAAAGAGATTCTCGACAACGCCATCAAGATCAAGCCGCGCCGCCAGATGTCGGTGCAATTCTCCGGCGGCGAACCGACCATGTCGCCATATTTCATCGACGCGATTCGCTACGCGCGCAAGCTTGGTTACAACAGTGTGCAAGCAGCGACGAATGGCATCGAATTTGCCAAGGACAAAGACTTCTGCCGGCGCGCTTTCGATGCGGGCCTGCGTTACGCCTATCTGCAGTTTGATGGTATCGGCAACGACGCCAACGGCCATCGCCAGGTCGGCAATCTGTTCGACGTAAAGCTGCGTGCCATCGAAAACATGCACGAGGCCGGAATCGAGATCATCCTGGTCATCACTATTGTGAATAACGTGAACAACGACCAAGTTGGTCCCATCGTCAATTTCGCCCGCGAGAACCCCAAGAAAATTGCCTTCGTCGCCTTCCAACCCGTTTCCTTTACCGGGCGCGATGAAGACATCACCCCGCAGCGCCGACTGCGACAGCGCTACACGCTGGCCCATCTCGCCGGCGACGTGAAGAAGCAGACCGGCATTACCGAGCCCACTCGCGACTGGTTCCCCATTTCCATGTTCAGCGCGTTCGCCGATTTCGCGGACTTGGTGAAAGGTCCGGAGGCGCAGTGGGGCATGGTGAGTTGCGGATGCCACCCGAATTGCGGCGTGGGTACGGCGCTCATGATCAACAAGGAAACCAAGGAATGGGCGCCGGTGCCGGAATTTCTGAACGTCCCCGGATTGGTGAAGGACATTCAGAAGATAACTGACGCCGGTCGCGGCAAGAAGTTTTCGAATTTCATGTTGGCGATGGGGATCCTGAAAAACTATAAGCCCTTTAAGGCGCCCAAAAGTCTGGCCCTGATGGACCTGATCAAGAAATTTGACAAGTCGTTTGCGCTCTCGGGGGAAAAGAAGACGCGCGAGAAGTACGGCGCATCTGACCCGAACCGCACACTGGAAGACGCCTTGAAGCGCCGCTCCGATCCGTGGAACCTGCTCTTCATCGCGGGGATGTGGTTCCAGGATCTCTTTAACTACGACTTCCGCCGCACCGAAATGTGCATCATCCCGTACGCAACCCAACTGGGAGAAATCTCATTTTGCGCATACAACACGGGCATCGGCTGGCGGAAAATTATCGAAAACATGTACAAGAACGCCAGCGTGGCGGAATGGTACAAGACCCACGGCAAGCACGCCATCTATGCCAAGGGCAAGAGCGTGGAACTTGATACCACCCAGCACTCCCTTACGGTGAATGCCGCGGACGCGGCGCGGGTTCGTACACTAGAACACGACGTTCCCCTCACTGCGGCGGAAGAAGAAAAGGCTCGCCGCAAGGCAGCGTGGGAAGCCCAGCAGGCCACACAGGTTCGGAAGGTGTATGAGGAAATCGTACTTCAGAAACCCAAGTCCGACCTCGTGCAGATTGGAGCACCCATGAAAGCGGAGGAGGAAAAGGTCGCCGTCTAATTCCTTTGTCCAACCAGTACCGAAAAAGGCCGCCCCTCACGGGCGGCCCTTTGTTGTTTGGGGGTCTCCGACCACCAGTTCGTTGCTCCGCCCAACGCCCGCGATATGCAGAAGGGCGGCGATTTCCTCCTGCTAGGTCCCGACTAGCACGGTCACCGGGCCTAGGAGGCCGGAAGGCAGCAGCGTTTGGGGCTTGTGCTCGTAATATGTCGGAATGTTGGTCACCGTGAGGCGTTTCTCCGGCGGGAGCGGACCGTCGCCGATCATGCGGTTCGGCCAGAGATTCACCACATCGATCTCCAGCTTGTTTTCACCGGCGCGAACCGCCGACGTAATCTCCACCCGATACGGCCGCGTCCACGCGATGCCGATGCTCTTCCCATTTAATCGGACTTCGGCCACATCTTTCACATCACCGAGATCGAGAAACGCTCGCTGGTTGCGATGCGCATTGAGCTGGAATGTGTTGGAGTATGTGGCGGTGCCGGAGTAGTACTTGATGCCGTCCTCCGTGCGGTGGGTCCAATCGACCAGCTCCGTAAATTGCACCGAAGCGGGGCCGCCCCATTGGGGATCGAACCGCACGTTCCAAGGTCCCTCAATCGTGGTTGCCGCCGTCATCACTTCCGCGTTCGTCCGGTCCGCGCCGTTTTGCGTATCCAAAATACTCTTCTCAAAGATGACGAAGAGGGAGGCGAAGGGGGCGAGTTCGAGCGGCATGGAGGTGCGCTTTCCCGATTGCACGAAAGCACGGGCGTCGCGGACGGCGCCAGTCACTGGATCGAAGATCTTCGGCTGCCGCCCGCTCACGCGGAAGGTGCACGTCCGAGATTCCTCCCGGTCCTTGCGATTGACGACAAAATAGATTTCGCGGGAGTCGTCCGAGCGGTGGATCCAATCGAGGAAGGTTTCGCCGCTGCCGTCGTGCTCGAAGTCCGGCGCCAAACCGGCGCGGGTGAGAATTTCACGAGGGGTCACGCCCCACACGACGCGCCCTTTCCCGAACGCGTGCTCCGTCACGGTGCGCCCGTCGCAATCTCCCCACAGCCCGTCCGCCTCCGTCTTCAGATGCTGGTCGCATTCTGGGTAGTCCCCCAAGCCCGGCGTCTGCTCGGGTTTTGGACCGATCAGGGTCATGCCGCCCGCCACCAACTCCTTCAGCTTCCGCACGACCTCGAGCGGCATAGTTTTTCGGTTCGGAAGGACCATGAGGCGATAGGTCATGCCGTCGGGCAGCACAATGCGGCCATCGCGGACCGCCAGGCGGGTCAGCAGGACTTCGGTGTTGCAGACGTCGTAGTCGTAGCCGGGTCCGAGTGCCGGGTCAATGTGCTTGGGGGCGACGAAATTGGGACAACCGTCACCGTTGTAGAACAAGACATCCGCGGCGAACCGACCTTGCTGCAACAGATAGCTGCACCGGGCGATGTAATCGCAGAAGGGGCGCGCCTGGTTCCACCACGTGACGCGCCGGTTGAAATGCGTACCGGCGATGAACTCCGTGCCGGGCGTGCCTTCGTCGCTGCGCGTGGCCGTGGAATAAATCCAAAACTGGTTGAAGCCCTCGCAAAAGGCGCGATCGGCAGTAGGCTTGAGCGTCGCGGGCGAGTCCGTCCAGTGCCAGAAGGAAGCGAAGGCTTCGGCGGCCGCAACCCTTTTGCCGTAAAGATGGGCCGCGCACGCGGTCTGCTTGCCGTTGGTGTTCTGGTCGTCCTTCTCTCTCCAAATCGGGCTTTGCCAGAATTCACCCATGGGTACGTCACAACGGCCCAGGTTCTTCAAGGCGTCCATGGACATGACCTTGGGGTAGCAGAGTCCGCCTGCCTCGCTCTGCTGGATGATCCCTGCCGTTTCGGCAAGTGTCGTCAGGCGCCCGAAGTAGTTGTCCGCAACACAATCGCCGAGGGTCTTGCGGTAGTCGTGCAGGAATCGGTCGCTGATTTCGGCGCTGCCGACGGTCCGGCCTGCCAGGGCAGGGAGGTAGGGGCGGGCGTCGTAGCCGCGATATTGGCGGAACGCGTCCAGGAATTTCATGGTCCAGCTTGGCAGCAGGATTTCCCAACTGTCAATTTCGACGGAGCGGAAGACCGGGCCGGCGGCTGCTCCGACGTCTTTCAGCAGGACCGCAGCGATGTGTTGGAATTGAGACTCCATGGCGGCGGAGTCCAGGGGGTCGCCTTCCAGGCCTTCGCCGGTGGGCGACGACCAACTGGTTTTCTTCCCCGTCAGGGTGCAGCCGAAACGGAGCACCACCCACTTGCCCTCGGGAACGGCCCAATCGAGCGTTCCATTTTCACCGAGATTCCCGGCGAGGTCGATGTAACTCGCCGGATCGAGGATGTCACCGTCGGGCGCCCGCGG
>Ga0335085_10011032_pt1 | contig 13434 bp, 13 predicted proteins | sample Lox_Sample_45_FD_206712 | JGI IMG/M metagenome (GOLD analysis project Ga0335085, IMG submission 206712) | Soil microbial communities from Loxahatchee National Wildlife Refuge, Florida, United States - Lox_Sample_4.5 | ecosystem: Environmental > Terrestrial > Soil > Wetlands | place: USA...
GTCGCGACAGATGAAAGGCGGTAATGTTGACCACAGCCGGCCTCGCCTGCTTTGCTACACGGATGATAGCCTCTTGGGTACGAAGCAGATCTTCAAGGGGAATCGTAGCCCCGACCGGCCCTTTTAGCGCCATCGCAGACCCAGGCGACTGTGAAGTTTTACCGTTTTGGGATGAACGCTCCTCCCCTTTGCATGAGAGGCCTGCGAATAGGACAAACAGCAACAAGCAGGTTAAATAATGATACCGACACATCCGGTCGCACAGAAGCCTTTCGCACAGTTACACCGCATCGTGTTTATTGACCCCTTTTCCCTTAAGGAGTTTATACTCGATGCTGTCCACCAAGGCTTGCCAACTTGCCTCGATGATGTTTTCAGAAACGCCGACCGTCCCCCATTTTCGCGTCCGGTCACCGGATTCAATCAGAACACGCACCTTGGCCGAGGTCCCACCCTGCGCCGCCAGGACACGGACCTTGTAATCCAAAAGCTGGACCTCTTTGAGCTGAGGATAGAATTTCTCGAGCGCCTTCCGGAGAGCATGGTCGAGAGCATTGACCGGGCCATTTCCCACCGCGGCGGTATGCTCGGTCTCTCCACCGACCTTGACAATGATCGTCGCCTCCGAGATCGGCTGTTCGCGCTCTTTGCGTTTCTCGACAATCACCCGAAAGCCGATCAGGTCAAAAAACCGCTTATGCGTTCCCATCGCTTTCTTCATCAAAAGCTCAAACGATCCCTCCGCTCCTTCAAATTGATAGCCCTGGCTTTCAAGCTCTTTTAAAGTCTCCAGCAGTCTTTGAAGGGTCGGACTCTTCTCCGAAATACGGATCCGATACTCGGCCGCCTTTTGCAGCAGATTGCTCTTGCCGCTATAGTCCGAGATCAGAATCCGCTGACGATTGCCGATCAGCTCCGGCGGAACATGCTCATAGGTATCCGGCCTTTTTCGAACCGCATGGACATGGATGCCGCCCTTGTGTGCAAAGGCGCTTTCGCCGACATACGGCTGATGCTTGTTGGCCGCTAGGTTCGCGATCTCGCTGACAAACCGGGACACTTCTTTTAGGTGACGGAGCCGCTGATCGGACAGGCAGTCCACCTTCATCTTGAGTTTTAAATTCGGGATGATCGAGCAAAGATTCGCATTCCCGCACCGCTCCCCGAAGCCGTTGATCGTGCCCTGCACCTGAACCGCACCCATCTGAACCGCCGTAATCGAATTGGCAACAGCCATCTCGGCATCGTTGTGAGCATGGATTCCCAACGGGGAGGAAAACTCCCGTGCGACGATTGCAAAGATTTCACGAAGGTCCCACGGCATGGTTCCGCCGTTTGTATCGCACAGGATGAGACAGTCCGCACCCGCCCGATGAGCCATGCGGAGCGTCTTCATCGCATAGTCAGGATCGGCCTTGAAACCATCGAAGAAATGCTCTGCATCATAGAAGATGCGCCGACCCTTTGATTTCAGATAAGCCACCGAATCCGAGATAATTTCAAGGTTCTTCTTCAGCGAGATTCCTAAGGCCTCCGCCACATGGAGATCCCAGCTTTTTCCAAAGATCGTGATGAGCGAGGTCCCGGCCTCCAACAAACCCCGAAGGTTTGGATCCCGCTCGACGCGTTGACTGGCTTTGCGGGTAGCTCCAAAGGCTACAACGGTTGAGTTTTTAAGTTCAAGGCGTCGTACCTCTTTGAAAAACTCGACATCTTTGGGATTGGCCCCCGGCCAACCGCCCTCAATGTAATGGAGCCCCAACTCGTCTAGTTTCTGAACGATCCGGAGTTTGTCCTCGACCGAAAACGAAACGTCTTCGGCCTGGGCACCATCTCTTAACGTGGTATCGTAGATTTCAACCAAGTGCATTTATGCCTTCCCAAGCTCAAATGCCTCGTGCAACGACCGGACCGCAAGCTCGGTATATTTCGCATCCATCACACAGGAGATCTTGATCTCGCTCGTCGAAATCATCATGATGTTGATCCTTTCGTTCGCGAGCGTGGCGAACATCTTGGCCGCGACACCGGAATGAGACCGCATTCCGACGCCCACGATCGAGACCGTTGCGATGTCGTCCTTGATCTGGACATCCTTGGCGCCGATCTCTTTTGCCATGCGCTTGGAGATTTCGAAGGCCTTTTTCGAATCCGATTTGGGAACGGTGTACGAAATATCGGTGAGTCCCTCCTGGCTCACATTCTGAAGGATCATGTCGACCAGAATATTCGCCCCGCTCACCGACCCGAACAGCCTGGCCGCAATTCCCGGCATGTCCGGCACGCCGGTCATCGTGATCTTGGCCTGTTTTTTATCGTAGGTCACACCCGAGACGACTACCTGCTCCATATCACGATCCTCCTTCGTCACCAAGGTCCCCAGACCTTCGTTGAAACTGGAACGCACGCGAACCGGAATCTGATATTTCACCGCAAATTCCACCGAACGGGTCTGGAGCACCTTGGCTCCGAGGCTGGCCATTTCCATCATTTCTTCATAAGAAATCTTGTCCAGCTTTCTCGCCGTGGGTACGACGTTGGGGTCGGTGGTATACACGCCGTCAACATCGGTGAAGATATCGCAGATGTCCGCCTTCAAAGCCACCGCCAGTGCCACCGCGGTGAGGTCCGAGCCACCTCGTCCAAGGGTGGTGACATCAGATTTTTCATCAATTCCCTGAAAACCGGCCACGACCGGTACCACGCCTTCTTTCAAAGCCTCACGGATTCGGTCCGCCGAGATCCGCTCGATCCGCGCCTTGGTATGTGAGCTGTCTGTGATAATTCCTACTTGACGGCCGGTGAAGGCCCGAGCCGGACATCCAAGCTCCTGCAGGCTCAAAGCAAGGAGTGCACTGGTCACCCGCTCTCCCGAAGAAAGAAGAAGATCCATCTCCCGGTCGGCCGGGTTGGACGAGATTTCATGAGCCAAGTTTACCAGTCGGTCGGTCTCTCCGGCCATGGCCGAGACAACGACCACAACGTCATCTCCTGAAGTCTTGACCTTGGCCACCCGCTCCGCGACACGCCTGATCCGGTTCAAGTCTCCCACCGAGGTGCCGCCATATTTTTGAACTACGAGCCCCAATTTACACCTTCATAAAACGTTCGATCAATTGGGTGCCTTCCTCGTAATAGATGCCGGTGGACTGGGCTGCCGCTTCATTATAAGCCTGACCTGATTTTTTGATCTTGTTGGTCTTGGATTTTTCATAAATCGCGTACGGGACCGGCTCGGACGTGTGGGTCTTCATTGCCACCGGATTGTAATGATCCGGAATCAGAAGAATGCGGTACTCCCCAAATTTGTCCAGACCCTTTAGAAGGGTTCCAATCGTCAGCCGATCAAAATCCTCCAGGGCCTTGATCTTTGCCGCAAGATCCCCCATGTGGCTGGCTTCATCCGGCGCCTCGACATGGAGATAGATCAGGTCTTTGCTCTCCAGCGCCTTTAGGGCATACTCCGCCTTTCCCTGATAATTCGTATCGAGATAACCGGTTGCGCCCGGAACATTGAGAATCTCAAACCCGGCATATTTACCGAGACCCTTCAAAAGATCCACGGCCGAAATCATCGCACCGGTGACGTGGAATCGGTCTGAAAATTTCGGCAACGCCGGCGCCTTGCCGTGCCCCCAGAGCCAGATGGAGTTGGCCGGCGGCTTCCCCTGCGCTAGACGCTCCTCATTCACGGGATGCTGTCGCAGGAGGTCCATTGCGACCTGCATCAACTCTTTTATGATTTCGGCGTTGTCTCCGGAAGGGAGATGCGCCATCACCGGCTTGTCCGATATATCGTGAGGAGCGGTCAGTTTAAGCTGCGTCTTGCCGTTAACCCAGACCATCAGATGGCGATAGCTGACGCCGGGGTAAAACTGTATCTCCTCCGTTCCGAGTTGCGTATTGAGTTCATAGATTAGATCCTTCGCCTCTTCGCTTGTGATGTGGCCTGCGGAATAGTCGGCCATTACCACTTTGGAGTTAATCTTCCGGATGTCGTAGCCCGTCGTGGGGTGCTTCAAGGTCACGAGGTTGCAGCGGAAGGCAACATCGTCCTTGCCGAGTTGTACATCCATGCTGGCCGCTTCCAGCGGGGATCGGCCCGTGTAGTATTTCCGAGGATCGTATCCGAGGATGACCATCTGTGTCACGTCGCTTCCAGGTTTAAAACCATCCGGCGCGGTCTTAATCAATCCCAACTCACCGTTCTGCGCCAGATAGTTCATGTTGGGAATCTTTGCCGCCGCAAGCGGCGTCTTCCCGCCCAGCTCTTTGATCGGATGATCCCCCATTCCATCTCCCAACAGAATGATGTATTTCATTCTCTTGCTCTCCCCTAATTAAATCAGTACCCTAATAGCTCGATCACGTCCTCAAAATTTGCCTTAATCGTTCTGGGCTTTTGCGATACGCTGATTGCAAGGTCGGCATCCTTCAGGCCATGACCGGTCAGCGTGCAGACCACCACATCACCTCCTTTAAACAGGCCGGTCTTGTTGAGTTTGATGACACCCGCTACCGCGGCGGCGGAGGCTGGTTCGCAGAACACCCCTTCCAGCCCCGCGAGCATCTTGTAGGCCTCCACGATCTCTTCATCTGTCACAAGATTGATCTCTCCATGAGATTCGGTCGCTGCCTCGACGGCTGATTTCCAACTTGCTGGATTCCCGATTCGAATCGCAGTCGCGATGGTCTTCGGTTTTTCCACGACATGGCCTAGGACAATCGGTGCCGCCCCCGCGGCCTGAAAGCCCATCATCCGCGGAAGGGAGCTGATCATTTCGTGCTTCTGGTACTCCTTGTAACCACGCCAATAAGCGGTGATGTTTCCTGCATTCCCCACAGGTAGAAAATGGTGCGTCGGTGCCCGGCCCAACTGATCGCAGACCTCAAAGGCTGCAGTTTTCTGACCTTCAATGCGATACGGGTTGATGGAGTTCACCAAGGCGACCGGGTAGCTCTCTGAGATCCGCTTCACAATGCTCAGCGCTTCATCAAAGTTTCCTTCAATCTGGATGACCGCTGCCTGATGCACCATCGCCTGAGCCAGCTTGCCCAGCGCGATCTTACCTTCCGGGATAATCACATACGCCTTCAAGCCCGCACGCGCCGCATAGGCCGAAGCCGATGCGGACGTGTTTCCGGTCGAGGCACAGATTACCGCCTTAGCCCCTTCCTCCAGAACCTTGGAGATTGCCAGCGTCATCCCTCGATCTTTAAACGATCCTGTCGGATTTTCCCCTTCGTACTTAAAATACAGTTCGATCTTCGGATGGATCATTTTCACTAGCTTTTCGGAGCGTACCAGAGGAGTGTTTCCCTCGTGCAGGGTAACGATCGGCGTCTTCTCAGTCACCGGAAGATACGAACGGTAACGGGCAATGATGCCTTCCCAGGGTTTTGTCAAGCTGATCACTCCCCTTCTGCTTCGACGCGAATCAAGACCGTTTTTCCGGAGACATACGGCATCCGATCGATCTCGGACAGCGCAGATCGGACATCCCGCTCGACTGCCTGGTGCGTCATCATCACTACCGGGACGTGGCCGCCCTGTTTCCGGCCCTTTTGCAGGACCTGAGAAATGCTGATGTTATTATTACCCAGAATCCCAGAGATATTGGATAGCACGCCCGGTCGGTCCTCGGCAATGAAACGCAGATAATAATGGCTCCGTATCTCGTCCATCGGACGCAGACGGATCGGCCAACGGTCTTTTTTTTGAAATGCAGCGACGGGGACCCGGCCGGAAGAGCTTTTGAGGATATTGCGCGCGATCTCGATCAGATCGCTTACGACTGCGCTTGCGGTCGGCATCGCGCCCGCACCTTTTCCGTAGAACAGCGTCTCACCCACCGCATCGCCCATCAGATAGATCGCATTGAAGACTCCCCGGACCGTTGCAATGAGATAATCCTCCGGGATCATCGTGGGATGAACGCGCGCCTCGATTTCTCCATGGGCGTCCGGCTGTCCATTCTTTTTGTTCCACTTTGCGATCGCAAGAAGCTTGATGCGATAGCCCAGCTCCCGGGCGTACTCAATGTCCAACGGCGTGATCTGCGTGATCCCTTCGGTATAGATCTCTTTAAAGGTCACCGGTGTGCCGAAGGCCAAGGTTACCAGAATCGCAAGCTTGTGAGCCGAGTCGATCCCCTGAATGTCGAAGCTCGGATCCGCTTCGGCATATCCTTTTTCCTGGGCCTCCGCTAAAACCTCTTCAAACGGCCTTCGCTCATCCGTCATCTGCGTAAGGATGTAGTTTGAGGTACCGTTAATGATCCCATAGATCGATAGGATATTGTTGGCTGCCAAACCTTCTTTCACTGCCCGGATAATCGGAATCCCGCCCCCAACGCTCCCCTCAAACCCCAGGTCGCAACCTGCCTTCTCGGCCGCTTCAAAGATTTCCTCGCCATGAACCGCAAGCAGCGCCTTGTTTGCGGTCACGACATGCTTGCGATGGGCAAAAGCGTCCAGAATAAATTTCTTGGCCGGCTCGTACCCGCCAATCAGCTCCACCACGATATCAATCTCCGGATCAGCGACGAGATCTTGGACCTTGTTGGTCAATGCACCTTCCGGCAGAGAAATGCCTCGATCTCGCTTGATGTCTTTATCCGCAATCTTGGTCAGTTCCAGTCCACAGCCGAGCCTGCGGCGGATCAGGTCCTTGTTGGCCTGGATGAGTTTCGCCACGCCGGTACCTATCGTTCCCAAACCGATGAGGCCGACCTTGATCGCTGATCGCTGCTGACGTGACGTCATCTCTTTCCTTTTAAAACTTTCTTGATTCCCTGAATCGCCTGCCGAGTCCGGTGCTCATTCTCTACCAATGCAAACCGCACATAGTCATCGCCGTAGCGCCCAAAGCCGATTCCGGGTGAGACCGCGATCTTCGCCTTGGATAGAAGCAATTTTGAAAATTCGAGCGAGCCCATCGCCCGAAACTCCTCCGGAATGCGGGCCCAGACAAACATCGTGGCCAAGGGCTTGTCCACCTTCCAGTCAATCCGGTTGAGGCCTTCCACTAATACATCCCGACGGCGACGATAGGTCTCTACGGTTTCTTGGACGCAGTCTTGCGGTCCGTTCAGCGCAATGATGCTTGCGATCTGAATCGGCTGAAACATTCCGTAATCCAGATAGCTTTTGAGCTTCGTGAGCGCACCGATCATCTCCCGATTTCCGACACAGAATCCCACCCGCCACCCGGGCATGTTGTAGCTCTTCGACAGCGTGAAGAACTCAACGCCCACCTCTTTTGCCCCGGGAACCTGCAGGAAGCTGGGTGCTCTGTAGCCATCGAACACGAGATCAGCATAGGCGAGATCATGGACTACCATCAACTCGTGCGTCTTTGCAAACTCCACGATCTTTTTAAAAAACCCGATATCCACGATCGCAGTCGTAGGGTTGTGAGGAAAATTTAAGATCATCATCTTAGGCTTTGACTTGGCCTGCTCGTAGGCCTTTACCAGTTCATCAAAGTAATTTGTCTCAGCCCGGAGCGGCACATCCAGTACCTGGCCGCCGGCGATAATGACGCTGTAGGCGTGGATCGGATAGCTCGGATTCGGCACCAGCACCGAATCGCCCGGTCCCAGCACCGCCAGCGCGAAATGAGAGATCCCTTCTTTCGAGCCGATCGTCACGATTGCTTCGGTCTCTGGATCAAGCTTTACATCATAGTTTCGCTGGTACCAGTCCGTGATCGCAAGACGCAGTTTGGTGATTCCCCGTGAGGCCGAGTAGCGATGGTTCTGGGGCTTTTTGACCGCCTCAATCAACTTATTCACGATATGGGGCGGTGTCGCCTCATCCGGGTTCCCCATCCCGAAATCAATGATATCTTCCCCGCGCCGCCGCGCTTCTAGCTTGGCTGCAGTCACTACAGCTAACACATAAGGCGGAAGCTGTTGAATCCGATGGAATTCTCTCATGTTGTTTTAAGTATACTGGCTCAAATGCAAGAGATTTGAGATGACTCTAAAATTTTAATGTAAATTCAACAGATTGTCAAACACAAATCTGGAAGATAGGGAAAAGGGCCCTGTTTTTACAGCAGGGTTTTACCATTGATTAGCGCTAAACGGTTTTCCTTCGCAGGACTTAGAAAGCATATGTTTGCGTTTTATATGATAGTGTGGTAGGGTACTGGTGCATCGGAGACCCTGTTACAGCTAGGAGAAAACGATATGGCAGCGCATCCGAAATCTACATCGACAAAGCGAGCCCGCGAACGTTCCAAAGTCGAGAAACGCAACGAAAAAATTCGGCGCCGCGAAGAACGTAAGAAGGCCAAAGAGGCCGAGCTGCAGCCGGAAGACGGCACAGATCCCGACCTCGCCGGTATGAGACCAGGCCCCCAGCCCCCGCTGTACTAAGCCTGCATGCTTTAGAGCGGGCAGCTCTTGAACTTCAAGAGCTGCCGTTATGCCATCAGGCCTCCGCCTGATTGAGCTTTTTCTGAGACAGCTTTTTTCACCGCAGCCAGCAATTTCTCCTTCTCTACCGGTTTCACAATGTAATCTTTTACTCCTTTTTTCATGAGACTCACCGCCAGGTTGGTATCGGGAAACCCGGTAATGACAATCACCGGCACCGTAGGGTATTCTTTCCGGAAATAGCTGATGGCTTCAACCCCATTGATCTTGGGCATTCTGATATCGCAGATCGCTGTATCAATGGTCAGTGGGTTGTCTCCTTCGTTGATTTTTTGGATCGCCTGTTCTCCATTCTCTGCCTCCACTACCTCATAATTCGCCTTGACCAAATGATGTTTAACAATGGCTCGAATATCTTGTTCATCATCTATGACTAAAATCCTGGGCATAGGATCTCCTCCTCTCAACGATATTCTTTGTTTAGGGACTAGTTTCTGTGTCTTTTTGCTCGGAAGATTCTTGTACTGTAGGAAACCTCACGATAAAAGCAGTTCCTTTGCCTTCTTCGCTCTCCACACTGATGCTGCCCCCGTGATTCATGATAATTTTGTGAACAATGTTTAAGCCAAGACCTGTCCCCTTTCCAGGATCTTTCGTCGTGAAAAACGGTGTAAAAAGTTTGCCAAGATGATCCTTTTTGATGCCGGGTCCTGTATCCTTAATCGTGACCACGACGGCCCCGTCCTCGCACCGCGATGTCACGAACAAGTGTCCACTTCCTTCCATGGCCTCAACTGCATTGTTCAACAAATTCACGAAGACCTGCTCAATCTCTCCGGCATTGCCGCTAATGAGCGGGGCATCCTGATAATCGGTCAATAACTCGACGTTATCAAAATTGACCGAGTATTTAGAGATCTTTATCGCCTCTTTGAGTTGATCGTTAAGATTGATTCGGCCGCCGGGTGACGAAGCGACTCGTGAATAGAAGGTAATGCGCTTGACAATATCCGATGCCTTTTTGGAATATTTAATGATATCTTGGGCATATTTTTTGATGCGTTCAGGGTCATCTTCTTCGAGAATCATCTCGGCTTTACCGAGCATAACAGAAAGGGGATTATTCACCTCATGGGCGATGCCGGCTGACATTATCCCGATTTCGGCCAATCTCTCCGACTGGATCATCTGCTGTTGGACATCGGTTGGAGAGGCGGCCAAATCCACTGGCTTCACGATGTGTGCAAGGTCGTTGATGATCTTTTCCGCAACTTGAATCTCTCTATCTATAATCTCTAACTGTTTCTCCGCTTTGGGATTATCCTTAATTTTATTGGATAGATACTGGGTGGCATTTCTAATCACCCCAAGCGGGTTTCGGAGTTCATGCGAAACTCCTGAGGAAAGTTGTTGCAGCATGGTTAACTTGTTTCTCAACAACTCCTGTTGAACCTCTTTAAGCTCATTCGTCCGCTCTCCTACCTTGCGTTCTAACATCTCAATAAAATTCCACATCAGTTTCGCCGTGGTTCCCCCTAACAGCTCTACTTGAGGATCTTTTTCATTCACGATCTGCACCCTTACATCAGGGTTTCCTGTCACATCCACGATGAGATCGATCTCGTCCCCCTTGATGAGCCGTCTGAAATCGGTTGTCGTTGGAACTCCAATAGATTGGGCATACTTGATTGCGGGCGCCTCAGGGCGTATATCGGCAACCCCTAGGATCTCGATGTCTCTCGCCTGGTAGAAGAGTCGCAGAAAATCCAAACCTCCTCGACCTCCCCCAATGATGGTCAGCCTTAACTTCTTCTGTCTATCCTTAGCCACGATAACCTCTTTATGTAGGTGGCAGAAATTTTTCCTGATATGTCGCCTGTAACACGGAAGTCTATCTAGGAAACAGTAGTATATCTAGATGTAACAGTAAGTCGAGTCATTGTACCACTGACGCTTCTGATAATCAAACGGGACTGGGCGTGTCCCTGCGGAAAACAGCCGCGGGTGATGAGCTTTCAGGAAGACCGGCTCTCGAGCAGAAAGGTCACCGGGCCATCGTTGTGGATGGAAACGACCATCCGGACGCCAAAACGGCCCGTTTCTACGGTAAGGCCCGAAGCCGCCAAACGACTCACAAACATCTGATACAATCCCTCTGCAAGCTCATAATCCGCAGCAGGTTCGAAACTTGGCCGTTTTCCTTTAGCCGTATCCGCTACCAGTGTGAACTGGGAAACCACCAAGATCTGGCCGCCGATTTCCTGGATCGACCGGTTCATTCTCCCCGCTTCATCATCAAAGATCCGGAAAGTTAGGATGCGATCCGCTAGGCCGTGAATATTCTCGATCGTATCACCCTTGGCCACTCCAAGGAGAGCCACCACACCTCGACCAATGCGGGCTACGACCGTCTGATCCACAGCCACCTGGGCCTCCACAACCCTTTGAATTAAAACCTTCAACGATGCCACTACTCCATATATATTAAAATGCTAACAAATAGTTCAATCAGATACAAGCTTAAGCACAACGCCCCATCCTACAAGCTATTGACAAAGATTATGAGGTGTTGTATGGTAACAACAGCTTCCCAGATGAACCCTTGACTCCTAACAGTAAGGCAGAAAATGGATCTACTCGAGATCTTAAAAAAGCGTTCTGTCCCTGGGGTTCTCATCCTAGATGATGATAAAAAGCCAGTTTATCTTAACCCAATTGCTTTGGACATCCTGCGCGGTTTAAACTTAAATGGATCTGGGCCTTCTTCGCTTCAAAGATCAAAAAAAGCGGACGCCATTTCAATTCCCAGGGAAATTTTCGATCTTTATGATGATCTAAAAAAGAGTTACCATCTCACTGGCAACCCGCAAGTGGATAAGCTGCCGTCCCTAATCACCCTCATCCCTTCTCCGAAACAAAATTACTGCTGCCGCGGATTTTTTCTTGATGATCCAATACCCTCCTCAAAAAAAACGCCCCATATTATGGTCTTGATCGAAAAGGTCTCCGAACACCGCCAATTTAACTTAAAAGAATTAAAAGAACGCTATGGCCTTACGGAAAGGCAAATGGATATCCTGAAGTTACTCGTCAACGGCTCCTCGAACAAAGAGATTGCAGAAGCCTTGTGTGTTACAGAGGATACGGTTAAAGGACACCTCAAACATGTTATGAGACGGCTAGAAGTCAACACACGAACCGAGATCCTCTCGATGCTCTTCCAACTCTGACCGCCATTACGATCGTGGTCTCCATGAAGACCGTTGGAGCTGTCCTGGTGTTTGCCATACTCGTGACCCCTGTGGTTTCCGGTGCCGCAATCGAAATAGCTGCCACCACTCTGTCCTATATCGCCGTTATCTTGTCGCCGAAGCGCAGAAGCAATATAGGCAGGATAGTAAAAGCTGTCCTCCTTATTTCAGTACTTTTTCTCATCCTCCCGAAGTCGGGTATCACAGCAGAGGCGAGAGAAACAGCCAGCCCCCTCGCCTCATTCAAACTTCTCTCGGTTCATGCCCATCGCTACCAGAATTTTGAACAGAATCGGATCGGTTGTGAGATCTTTGGCGAATTTCAGAACATTGGTACACGCAAGATTCAGAGTTTTACACTAGAGATAAAACTGCTCGATGCACAAAACAAAACCGTTGCAACAGAAGCGCTTGTCATCATGCCCCTGAGCATATCACGCGAGGCCCCTCGGGGAATAGTAAAAGCCATCGGACCAAAGGATTACGGTTACTTCAGCATGGATACAGTGAATTGTCCGACACAATGGCTAGAAGGAAAGATAAAATATGAGGTGAAAGCGGTCGATTTAGACTAAGCTGCCTCACTGTTTCTGAGATGAGGGTTTTTCCTCTGATGATGGATTTTCCTCAGAAGCCTTTGTCTCAGAAGCCTTTGCCTCAGAAGTTTTAGGAGGGATCGTACAGGGTTGGTTGCCTTGAGTCGCTCCGGGCTGGGGAGTGGCAGGGACAAACTCAAATACCCAGTCAGTGTAACTCGTTGCCTGCTCAAAGCATTTGTACTCTTCCGGAAAGTTGCCCTTCTTCACGGGTGCCTTTATGCTTTTGCTGTGGACCCCTCGAAGTCTCCCTTCCGGCGTCTTGATCAGAATCCAGTCGCTGTTCGTGATGGGATCTTTGTAAGCCTTTCGTAGATAGCGCTTCTTGAAGCTCGACGGATCACCCAAGAGATCCTTGAAGCAGTCGGTACTCTCATCGCCGCAGCTTGGGTATTTGCTCACGCCGGGAGTGCCCAGATAGTAGGCCTCGAGCGCACGCCTGATTTGGTCTCCACGGTAAAACAGCTCTTCTTCTTTTTCACGTTGGACAATCATTTTCCATTCCTGGCCAGCAACGCTCAAGGAGATGCCGATCAACACGATGGCAAACACCAAGGCCAGGAAAGTAAAACCCTGTTGATCTAATCGAGGCCGCATCTGCTACCAGACATTGTAGGCTGTTTCGTCCAGAGCTACGAGATCGCTCCCGCTGTGAACATCGAATACACCGCTTGCCCCTTCTTCCTCCACCATCACGGCCACCCAGGTGTCTGCGGATTTCGTAAAAGGATCCACAGGAATGGTTCGCATATATTTTTTGTCCACAAGGTCTTTGAGCGACGGCGGGTAGACACCTTGATCCGCATAGTACTGATCAATTGCATCCCGAAAGATGAACAGATCCTTTTTAAGGGCTGCCTCCCGCGCCTTGATCGTAGCGGTCCGAAAAGAGGGCTCGGCCATCGTGGCCAAGATACCCACGATCGTCATCACGATCATGAGTTCAAGAAGGGTAAAACCGAGACTGTTGGGCCACCAGGTGAACTCATTCCCCTTGCTCATTACAACTACCTTACCAGTCCCTATACTTGGTCCCATCCGCTGCCACTCCCTCGCTCTTCGTATAAACATCATACACATCATCCCCACACCAATTGGTTGAATCAAGATCATCGATATAGCAACGCAGCCCCCAGTCTTGAGAGTTTGTCATCGGGTCGATCGGAATACGTCGGAGATAGCGTATGGCTTTTCTTTTTTGGA
>Ga0335085_10011034_pt1 | contig 13433 bp, 11 predicted proteins | sample Lox_Sample_45_FD_206712 | JGI IMG/M metagenome (GOLD analysis project Ga0335085, IMG submission 206712) | Soil microbial communities from Loxahatchee National Wildlife Refuge, Florida, United States - Lox_Sample_4.5 | ecosystem: Environmental > Terrestrial > Soil > Wetlands | place: USA...
CCCCCTGGAGCGCATGCTGCGGCAGGAGCGTGACGTGGATGCCGGTGCTCCGGGCGGAGGCGGAGCCGACGGCGAGCGCAAGCGCCGTCGAGATCAGAGCGGTGAGCCGGGCAGCCTTGGCCATCGGTGCAACTCCTTCGTCAATCCGGCGTGGCCGCGCCGCCTCGATTTCGGGCTGGTCCAAACCATCGCCCGCTGCCGCGCGACGGGCGATCCCCTGAACGAGTGGCGTCGCCGTCGGCCGGATCGAGCATGCTGCCCGGACAGGTGCGGGAACCATGGTGGTCCGTCGCCGAGGGTCGGTAGGCTGGCACCCTGTGCTTGACGAGAGGAAGCGCTTCGAGGAGCTCCTGCGGCGGCTCGGCGAGATCAGCGACCTCGAGAAGGCGACCGGGCTGCTCGCCTGGGACGAGGAGACGAAGATGCCGCCGCTCGGTGCCGCCGCGCGCGCGGAGCAGCGGGCGACCCTGATCCGTATCGCGCACGAGCTCGAGACGGCTCCGGAGCTCGGCGAGCTGGTCGAGGAGCTGCGCGAGTTCGAGCTCGCGCACGAGCACGACTCCCTCGAGGCGAGCGTCGTCCGGGTCGCGCGCCGCGACCACGAGAAGGCCGTCCGCGTGCCCGCAGCTCTCAAGGCGGAGATGACCCGCAACGGGTCCCGTGGCTACCGCGCCTGGCTGGAGGCGCGAAGGCAGATGGACTTCGGCGTGCTCCTGCCGTACCTCGAGCACGGCCTCGAGCTGACCCGTGAGTACGTCGCCCGCCAGGAACCGTCCGGGGACCCGTACGACGTCCTCCTCGACGACCACGAGCCGGGCATGAAGACGGTCGAGGTCGAGTCCGTCTTCGCGCGCCTCAAGGCCGAGCTGATCCCGATGATCGCCTCTGTGCCGGGCCCGGTCGACGACTCCTGCCTCCGGGGGCCGTTCCCGGTCGAAGCGCAGCGGCAGTTCGCTCTCGACGTGCTCGCCGGCTGGGGCATGGACGAGGTCTCGTGGCGCCTCGACGACACCGTGCATCCGTTCGAGCAGTCGGTCGCACCCTCCGACATCCGGCTGACGACGAACTTCCAGGCGACGAACCTGCACGGGATCCTCTCCTGCATGCACGAGTTCGGCCACGGCCTCTACGAGCGCCAGGTCGACCCGCGGTACGCGCGCACGTCCCTCGCGGGCGGAGTCTCGTCCGGTTTCCACGAGTCGCAGAGCCGGATGTGGGAGAACCTCGTCGGTCGCAGCCTCTCGACCTGGCGGTATCTCTACCCGGGCCTCCAGGAAGCGCTCCCGGGGAGCTTCTCGAGCGTCCCGCTGGAGACGTTCCACCGCGCACTGAACAAGGTGGCACCGACGCTCAGGCGCGTCGACTCCGACGAGGTGACCTACTGCCTGCACATCATCCTCCGTTTCGAGCTCGAGCGGGAGATGCTGAGCGGAGCTCTCGACCTCCGCGACCTGCCCGAGGCGTTCGCGGCCAGGCTGCAGGAATACCTCGGCGTCGAACCGGCGGACGTCGTCGAGGGGGTGCTCCAGGACGTGCACTGGTCGGAGCCGAGCATCGGCTACTTCCCCACGTATGCGCTCGGCAACGTCATCTCGGTGCAGCTCTGGGAACGTGCCGCCGCCGACCTCGGCGACCTCGACGAGCAGTTCGAGCGCGGTGATTTCGAGCCCCTGCGCGTCTGGCTCGGCGAGCACGTGCACCGCTTCGGACGCGCGCTCGAGCCCCGGGAGCTCTTGGCACGCATCACCGGCGGCGGCATCGATCCCGAGCCCTACCTCGCCTACCTCCGCGACAAGCTGGGCCAGCTGTACGCCGGAGCCGTCGGCTAACTCAGGCGGCGCAGGCGCGCCCGCTGCGGCCGCTGGTGGTCTCCGCTGCAGATCGGCTCACCGAGCGCCCGCCGCTCGAATGGCAGGCCGCAGCGCGCACACGTGGCCGGCAGCATTCCGGCGCGGACGAACAGCGCGCGCAGCAGCGTGACCCACAGGAGGGCGTAGACGACCAGGACGATTCCGCTCATGGCTCGACATATCGGCGAACTCGGTGCCCGAGCCCATCACCCCTTCGCTACTATCGCGTCCGTGAGCTGGCTGTACATCGCCCTGCTCGCGCTCGCAGTGGCCGTCGTGGTCGGAGCGGAGTGGCCGCGCCTCGAAGAGCGCTTCGGAGCCGAGACCAGACGGCGCCGCGAGCGGGCGAGGAGGAAGGCCGGGCTCCGAATCGTGCGCGACGACAGCGACGACTTCGCGGCGAGCGTCGAGCGCGACCTCGCCAACCTGCCGACGATCGACGAGACCGAGCGCCGCTAGCGCTACGGCTCGACGGTGACCGTCGCGTGGAAGACCCGCGTGTTCGGGAGCACCGGGCCGACGTCTTCCATGTTCTTCGCCTCCTGGTAGTCGGAGGCACGCAGCGTGATCCGGTGCACGCCGGGCGCGAGCTTCGTCGTCCCGACCGAGACGATCCCGTGCGCGAACGAGAGCGGCACGTGGACGCCGTCGCGGGCGCCGCTGAGAGACTGCGGGTCGACCCCCGAGCCGGTGTCCCGTACCGCGAGCTGGATGGGCTGCCCGACACGGACGCGCGCGTGCAGGAGCTGCACGGTCGGGGGCGTCGTGTCGTTGATCCAGAAGCGGAAGAGGAACGGGCCGGGCTTGCCGCCGGCGGGAGTGTCGAAGACGACGTCGTAGACGCCCGGAAGCGGCAGCACGGCTCCCACGACCGGGTACGGTCGGGGGAGGCCGACATAGGGATTCAGGGTCGCGGGGATGCCCGTGTAGCCGACGAGCCGGTTCTCGTCATCCCCCTGGACGAGGCGCGGCGAGACCCTCACGTCCTTCCCGTGCGTGAGAACGACGACCCCGAAGTTCGCGACCCTCCGCTTGAGGACGAATCGAAAGACCTGCTCCGGACCGGTCAGACTCGTCGGCACTCCGGGCGCGACGCCGTGGTCGGGATAGCGGTAGGACGAGACGCGGGAGGCGTGGTGCGCGGTGTCTCCACGGTAGAGGCCGACGTGGGTGAGCGTTCGGTGCGGGTCGCGGCCGAGCCGGGGCACCTCGACGTGGAACCAGAACGGGACGCGCCGCGTCTCCCCTGCGCGGCTCAGGAGCACGAACCCGTCAACCTCGCCCACGGCGGCCTTCTCCGACACGGCGACCGTGACGCCGAGGGTCGTGCCGGGCGTGACGGTGGCGGCGGCTGGGCTGATGCTGACGCCGGCCGGGGCCGACTGGACCGTGACCGAGACGTTCCAGGGATCGACACCGCCGCCGGCGTCGGAGACCAACAGATGCTTCGTGCCGACGAAGCCGCGGCCCACGAGCCCCCAGCTGAGGTTCGCCGGATCGGTGAAGACGAGCGGGGCGTCGGCCTGAACGAGATCGATCCGGCCGCCGCCCTCTCGCGAGACGGTCACCTCCGTGTGGGTCCCCGGCACGTGCACCGGGACGCCGGTCGACTCGAGCGCCGACTTGATCTGCTCGACCGTCCACGTCGGGTGCCGCTGCATCAGAAGCGCGGCGGCGCCGGCGACCTGCGGCGTCGCCATGCTCGTGCCGTCCCAGACGTCCCACGAGTCGTGGGGGATCGAGGAGAGGATGTCCTCTCCGGGCGCGGTGACGTCCGGCTTGAGCAGCAGCGAGATCGGTGTCGGCCCGGCCGACGAGAAGGAGGCGATCTCGTCCGGGGGTGAGCCGGCGCCGACGCTCGAGGCTGCGACGGCGATCGCCGCAGGCGCATTCGCGGGTGAACCGATCGAGCCGTGCCCGGCGTTGTCGTAGTCGTTTCCGGCGGCGACGACGGGGACGACCCCGGCCGCTGCCGCGTTGTCGAGCGCGCGGACGACGATGTCGCGCGACGGCTCGATGGCAGGCTCGCCGAGCGAGAGGTTGATCACGTTCATCCCGTCGGCGACTGCCTGGTCGATCGCCTTCGCGATCTCTGGAGCGTTGCCGTCGAGCCCGTAGTCCGTCGTCGGCACCGTCAGTACCTTGTAGTTGCCGAGGTAGGCGCGCGGCGCGGTTCCGGAGACGCGGACGCGGTCTCCGTCGGGGTCGGTCGCGATCGTGCCGTCGTCGCCGGCGGCGATTCCGGCGACGTGGGTCGCGTGCTCGGAGTACTCGGGGTCGAACGGGCGGGCGGCGTACTTCCAGGACGTCGACGGCGATGGGAAGGAGCGCGCCACGATCACCTTGGGCGTCGTATACGCGGTGTTGCCCTTCGGGAAGCCGGGGGGATAGGTGTAGCCCTTGGCCGAGAAGTAGGGATGCGTCTGGTCGACGCCGTCGTCGATGATCGCGATCTTCATCCCCTGGCCGGCAGTGACCTGATTCGGCCCCCAGAGCGCCGCTGCGCCGATCAGCGCGGGCGCGGCGCCCACAGCCGCATCCGCCGTCGCGCGAGCTGCGGCACCGCCGAGGGCGTGGTAGGAGGCGATGGGCCAGACCGTGACGCCGCGCAACGCCCGCAGACGCGACAGCTCTGAGCGCGGCAGAACGACTGCCATTCCGTCCAGGGCGACGCGGTAGCGCCAGTGGATCCGCGCGCCGGGCACGGCGTCGACCAGCCGCGCCTGCAGCGTCCGCTGCGCCGCGGCGAGCGTGCGCAGGTAGGAGACGGCCGCCGGGGCCCGCACGTCGACGGCGTGCCGCCTGCGCACCGCGCCCGCGAGCGTCCGGTCGTGCGCCACGGCACGGGCGAGCGGAGCCTGCGGGAGCGTGACGACGACCTCGACGAGCTGGTCGTGCGAACCGGCCGATCCGCCCGGGCGGGCCGAGGCCCTGCCGCCGGCAAGCAGCGCGAGCAGCAGGGCGAGACCGATCGAAAGGGCGAAGGAGGAGAGGCGCAGAACGCTCATCGTACGTACCAGTCAGAGGGGCCCGGCGTCCTTGCCCGGCTACACTGTGCGTCCGCGCGGATGTGGCGGAATTGGTAGACGCGCACGGTTCAGGTCCGTGTGGGGGCAACCCCGTGGAGGTTCAAGTCCTCTCATCCGCATCCCCATCGCAAGCGGTTTCGTGGCCCATTCATGGCCGAAACCCGCTCACTCGTTCACGGCCTCCCTCGCGTCAGAGGCGTCGAACGCCGCCCGTGGCGCGTCGTCGGTGCGCCGGAGCCACCGGAAGCACGTGTCCTCGGGTTCCCGGATCGAAGTGCCCAGATCACTGCTAGATAGGACGTCTGGATGCCGGATTCGATTGCCCAGGCGGCAAACGTGCCGGCACGTGTAGAAGCTCCGGTGCGGCATCCACGTGTACAGCGCAGGCGTCCACTCGCACTGGCGGAACGGTCCCGAGGTCGATGCAGCCAGGTGTTCTGACCCCGGGGACCGAGAAGACCACGCGGTCATGGACGTAGAGAACCTCTGGGAGGCAGCTTCGCAAGCCGGCGAAGCATCGTGCTACGGCCCAAAAGGATGGGAGTTGCCGGGGTGGAACCCCACCCTCGCCAGACGGGCCCCGGTCGGCAAAATTCGTTCCGGCGTCTGGGGCCTTGATTCCCAGCGCTCTTCCCAGGGACGCGTGGCCTCGGCGGCCCCGGGGCCACGCTCCCCATCCGGCGCAGGATCTGGCTGAACCGGGTCGCGAGCTGGTCCGCGAGGGCGATGCCGGCCGCGAGTTCTTCATCTAGACCGCGGCGGACTCGAAGAGCTGGGCCTCGAGCTCGTCTCGGTTGACAACGGCGGAAGCTTCCGGGCGCAGGAATCGGGCCTCGGCCTGGGAACTCATGCCTGGGGCGGCGAGCAACGCCCATTCCCTCTCCCCGGGCGCTCCTCGCTGAGGGGCCGCCTGCCGAGACCGCAACGGCAGCGGCCCCGCCCCGTTCTGCGCGGGCTGCGCCCGCTCGCGGGCACGCCCGAGCGGCTCAGTGAGCGGCGCCGCGTGCGTCGAGTCTCGCCTCGAAGGCGCGGCGCAGGAGCTCTCCGCTCAGGTCGCCGGTCCGGCGCGGGATCGGTTTTCGCTCGACCGCGACGACGCTGACGATCTCCCCGCTGCGCTCGCCGTGCAGGCGCGCGTACGCTTCATGCTCGCGGATCGGCGCGCTCGTACGCTGCAGCCGGCGGAACCCGAAGAGGCTCCTGAGGAAGCGCATCCGCCTCTCCTACCACGCCGAGGCGGAGCGCACAACCACCCGCCCCAGATCAGTCCCCGTCGGCGAGCACCTCCAGGACGTCGTCGGCGTGCGTTGCCGGCTTGACGTCGCGCAGCACCTTCCTGACGGAGCCGTCCCCGCCGATCACGAACGTCGAACGGCTGACGCCCATGTACGTGCGTCCCATGTAGGTCTTCTCGCCCCAGACGCCGTAGCGTTCTGCCACCTCGTGCGAGGGATCGGCGAGCAGCGTGAAGGGCAGGTCGTACTTCGACTTGAACTCCACGTGCTTCCGCTCGCTGTCCGGTGACACCCCGAGGACGACCGCCCCCGCGCGTTCGAACTCGCCGTAGGCGTCGCGGATGCCGCACGCCTGCGCGGTGCATCCCGGCGTGTCGTCCTTCGGGTAAAAATAGAGGACGACGGGTCGACCGCGAAGAGACGACAACGTGACCTCTTCGCCCGTATCGCTCGTCAACGTGAAGTCCGGCGCCACCGTTCCCTCTTCGACCGCCACCGCTCCTCCTCTCGTTGAACTCTCGGCGTCGTCCGCGTCTCCCGCGTCGGCGCCCGCTCGGGTGAGACATTCGTATCGCCTGCGGAGCAGAAACGCCGCAGCGACGAGCCCTGTTCCCGCGACGGGCTCGACGCAGCCGACGCGCGGCAGCCGATGGCCTTCGGCCGGTCAGCCAGAACGCATAGTGTCCGGCGCCGATGCTCACGGCACACCACACCGTCGCATTCCTCGTGCTCGCGGCGACCTTCGGCGCCGCCGCCGCGGGCGGGATCGCCTACGTCCGGCGCTCCGAGCCGCGCGGAATCGTCACCCACCTGCTCGCGCTCGCGCAGACCCTGCTCGTCGCGCAGGTCGGGCTCGGCCTTCTGCTCCTTTCCGGACACTACCGGGCGCCGCAGCGGCTCCACTACCTCTACGGCACGCTCTCGCTCCTCGCGGCGCTCTCCCCGTGGCTGTACGCGCCGGCCGCGCGTCGCGGACGGCTGGCCTGGTTCGCCGGCGCTACCCTGGTTGCCGGAGCGCTCGCGGTGCGTGCGTACATGACCGGCACATGAGGGACTTCTTCTCGAGGATGAATCCGACCCTGCGCGGGCTCCTGCTGCTCGCGGTGGTCGCAGGCATCGTCGTCGCGCTCCAGCTCGAGGCGACGTTGACGGCGCTGCTGATCCTCGCCCGGGTCGCCTTTCTGCTCGCGATCGCCTTTTTCGTCTTCCTGATCTGGCGTGAGCGCCGCGAGGGGATCGCTGCCTGGCCGCAACGCGCACGGGTCGTCTTCTACGGGGCAGCCCTCCTGGCCGTCGCGGACATCGGCGCCTACTGGTACGGCGGCGCGAGTGGGCTGCAGCTCCTCGCCTTCCTCGCCGTGCTCGGCTGCTGCGGGTTCGCGATGTGGCGGACCTGGCGCGACCAGCACACCTACTCGTAGCCCCGGGGGTCCGCCCTCGGAGGCTCAGGCCTCGACGCGGGCGGCCGTCCCGTCGAGCGCGGCGAGCGCCTCGCGGATCGGCACATGCCGTCCGACGAAGATCGGCGTGTCCCGCTCGGTGTACCTCGACGCCTCGCTGTCGCGCAGGCGGAGCATCAGGTGCATGAAGTCGGCCGGCTCGTCGCATTCGAAGGCCGTCATGAACTCCTGGTCGTCGATCCCGAACGAATACGTCGTGTGATTGCGGATCCCTGGGAACCCCTCGCGGCCGATCACCATGTGCTCGTCCATCGCCCGCTGGCGGTCCTCCTCGCCGAGCGCGTACCACGGCCGCACCTTCACGAACGGATAGACGACGAGGTAGGGCAGGCCGTGCGGCGTGATCCTCCGCGGCTTGCGCGCGCTCGTGTACTGCGAGGCCTTCGTCGTCGCGAGATACGAGTACGGCGTCTCGAGCCAGCCGGCGAGCGGCGTCCCGTTCAGAGCCGCGCCGAGCTCGCCGAGATCGTCGTAGCGCTGGGTGATCTTCCAGAGGAAGTAATCCGTCTCCGGGCGGACGCCGACCGTCGTGTACGCCCGCAGGTGGTCGAACCGCTCGACGAAGTCCTCGACCACCTCCGCGAACGCCTCCTTGTGCGACTGCCGCTCCTCGACCGGCAGTCGCCGCCAGGCTGGATCGACGCGGTAGAAGGTGTAGGCGACGTACTGGCCGTCCACGGCAGAGATGTTAGCGTGGGGGAACCCAGGGTTCCCTCACGGGCCTCCTCCTTCTGCGCGCGCGTGGCCGTTCGCTCTTGCGCTCCGGCGGGAAGCGCGGTCTCGTCCGCGGGACCAAGAAGGGCTAGCCGCGCCGGAGGTTCAGGAGCACGAGCGACGCCTTGCCCCGGTTGACTGCCGCCTGCACAGAGAGCCGGAGACGGTAGCTGCCGCCGGACTTCGGCGCGTGCAGCGGCAGCGTCTTCGGCGTCCCGCCGATCGCGCGGCCGTGCACGGTGGCGAGCCGGCGGCCGGGAAGGCTCCAGAGCTGGGCCACGAACGTGCAGTCGATGTCGCAGGAGAGGACGAGCTTCGACCCGTGCTGGGATGCCCTGGCCCGCGGTGTCAGCCGGAGGCCCGGGCAGCGCGCCACCACCCCACGGCGCGCCTGCGCGATCGCGAGCCGGACGCCCGGCAGGCTCGTCTTCGCCGTGCCGTCCGGGTAGTAGAGACCCGACTGCCAGGCATGCAGGTCGGTCTCGTCGACCGAGTGGAAGAGGAAGAGGCCCCGCACGGTCGGCTCGCAGAAGGCGAGCTGGACGGCCTCACGGTAGAAGCGGGCCTGCGTCTGCACGGCTACGGGTTTCGTCTGCGCCGGCTCGGCGCCCGTGTAGAGCGAGGCCTTCGCCGCCGGTATCTGCGTCTGGACGCCGAACTCGTCGTAATAGATCGGCAGCTGCGAGCCGGCCTGGGCCGTGCCGTCGAACGCCTGTCCGAGCAGCGCGACGAGCTTGCCGTAGTCGCCGATCGCCACGGTGGTCGATTTCGGATGCAGCCCTTTGACGGGCTCGATGCTCGAGTTGTCCTCGTACGGGTGAAAGGCGAACGCGTCCATGATCGGCGTCGTACGGCCGCTGGCGCGGTAGGCCGCCCCCAGGTCGGGGATGAAGGTCGTCGGCGAGTGCGTGAGGCGGACCCCGTCGGGCTTGTCGTTCCCGTGCGGAGAAACGGCGCCGCCGATCACCTCGACGTCGGGGTCGGCAGCCTTGACCGCGTCATAGGTTCGCGCGAGCAACGTCTCGTAGGCGGCGGCCGCAGCATCACCTCCGGCGCCGTCGAATTGCGGTAGCCAGTAGAGGTTGAGATTCGGCTCGTTGCCCACGATCAGGTGGCGGATCGCGGGCACGGTCGTCACGAGTGAGGCGGCGAAGGCCGCGAAGTCGGCCTGATCGGTGTCGGAGAGGGGCGTCGTCCTCGCGTCCGCATTCAGCACGGAGGCGATCACCTCGATGCCGTCGAGCTTCGCCGCGGCGGTGACGTTCGAGAGGATCGCCGCGTCCTCCGGCGAGAGCGTCGTCTGCCCGGGCGCCCAGACCTGCGTGATGCGGACGCCGCGGAAACCCGCCAGCCGGATCAGGTCCATCTGCGCCTTGGCCTCGACGAGCGTGGGCCGCCGCACCGCGTCCTCGGTGGCGCCGACGAGCAGCGAGGGGCCGCCCGCGCGCGCGGCCGGGGCGAGGGCGAGCGCAGCAGCGAGCGCCGCACCGATTCGCAGGATCGTGCGCCGCATACCCGGAGGTACCGTAGCCGCGGACATGGACGAACGCGTCGAGGCGCAACTGAGGGGGCTGCCGGCGAAGCCCGGCGTGTACCTGTTCCGCGACGGGGACGGCCAGGTGCTCTACGTCGGCAAGGCGAAGTCGCTGCGAGCGCGCGTTCGCTCCTACTTCCAGAAGACGACCGACGGACGCGCCCAGATCCGGCAGTTGCCGCAGCGGGTCGGCGACGTCGAGGTGATCGTCACCGGCAGCGAGGTCGAGGCCCTTCACCTGGAGCAGAACCTCGTCAAGCGCCACCGGCCGCCCTTCAACGTCCGCCTGCGCGACGACAAGTCCTTCCCGTACATCGCCGTGACCGTCGAGGACGAGTACCCGCGTGTCATGTTCACGCGCGAGCGGCACCGGCCGGGCGTCTGGTACTTCGGGCCCTACGCGAACGCGAAGAAGGTGCGGGAGACGCTCGACGTGCTCAACCGCGTTTTCCCCTACCGGCCGTGCGAGGGGCCGAAGCCGGGCCGGCACAGCGGTATCCCCTGCCTCGACTACCACATCGACCGCTGCCTGGCGCCCTGCGTCGGCTACGTGTCGCAGGACGAGTACCGCGCCGTCGTCGACGGGGTGATCGAGTTCCTCTCCGGCGAGACGAGGCCGATCCAGCGTGAGCTGGAGCGGAAGATGCAGGAGGCAGCGCGCGAGGAGCGGTTCGAGGACGCCGCCCGCTACCGGAACCGCCTGTTCGCGGTTCAGCATCTCGTCGAGCGGCAGGCGGTCGAGCGGCGGTCAGTGGGCACGGTCGACGTGATCGGCCTCGCCGCCGAGGGCGACCGCGCCGTCGTCCAGATCTTCCCGCTCCGCGGCGGCAGGATGGTCGACCGCCACTCGTTCCATCTGGAGAACGTGGGCGGCCAGGACATGACGACGATCCTCGAGTCGTTCGGGCTCGAGTACTACGGCAGCGCCCCGAGCGTGCCGCCGCAGATCGTCGTCCCGCGCGCGGCGGGCGACCTCTCGGCGCTCGCCGAGTTCCTCTCCGCGCGCCGCGGCGCGAAGGTGGAGGTCCGTGTCGCGGAACGCGGCGAGAAGCGGCGCCTGCAGCGGCTCGCGGACGAGAACGCGCTCCACGTGCTGCGCAGCGACGTCGCCCGCGGCGAGCAACGGCGCCTGCGCCGGGTCAGGGCGTTGGAGCAGCTTCGCGAGACGCTCAATCTCGAGTCGCTCCCGCTGCGGATCGAGTGCTACGACATCTCGACCGCGATGGGCCAGGACAACGTCGGCTCGATGGTGGTCTTCGAGGACGGGCTGCCGAAGAAGTCGCACTACCGGAAGTTCGGCATCCGCGACCAGGCGGGCATGGACGACTTCGCGGCGATCGCGGAGATGATCGCGCGGCGGTTCGCCCGCCTCTCGGACGGTACCGCCGCCGAGCACGACGACTCGTTCGCGACGGCGCCGAACCTGGTCGTGATCGACGGGGGCAAGGGTCAGCTCGCGGCGGCGCTCGCGGCGATGCAGGCGTACGACCTGCCGCGCGTCGCCGTCGTCTCGCTGGCGAAACGGGTCGAGGAGGTGTTCGTCCCCGGCAGCCCCGACCCGATCGTGCTCGACCGGCACGACCCGGGGCTGCAGCTCTTGCAGCAGATCCGCGACGAGGCGCACCGGGTCGCCGTCGGCTTCCACCGGCAGCGGCGCGAGTCGCGCGGCTTCGCCTCGATCTTCGACGGGCTCGCGGGCATCGGGCCGGCACGACGGCGGGCGCTGCTGAACCACTTCGGCTCCGTCGAGCAGATGCTCGCCGCGACCCCCGAGGAGCTCGAGGGCGTAAGGGGCGTGCCCGCGACGACGGCGCGGCGCATCTACGCGCAGCTGCACAAGGCCGGCGGAGCGTAACGGCACCGGTCCGGAGGCGCTCTCGCGGTGAGCCCGGGTGCGAGCCGCAGAGCGCCGGCCGCCTAGCGTTCGGCGTCGGGCTCGGGCCCGAGGAACGGGTAGCGGTAGTCGGTGGGCGGGACGAAGGTGTCCTTGATCGCCCGCGGGCTGACCCAGCGAATCAGGTTCCACATCGACCCCGCCTTGTCGTTCGTCCCCGAGGCGCGCGCGCCGCCGAACGGCTGTTGTCCGACGACGGCCCCCGTCGGCTTGTCGTTGACGTAGAAGTTGCCCGCCGCGTAGCGCAGCCGCTCTCGGGCCGTCTCGACCGCGCGCAGCTCGCGCGCGAACACCGCCCCGGTGAGCCCGTACGGGGCGCCGCCGTCGACGAGGTCGAGCGCGTCCTCGTAGCGGCCCTCGTCGTAGACGAAGGCGGTCACGACCGGCCCGAACAGCTCCTCCCTCATCGTGCGGAAGTCGGGATCGGACGTCTCGATCACCGTCGGCTCGACGAACCAGCCGTCTGAGTCGTCGTAGCCGCCGCCTACGAGGACGCGTGCGCGGCCGCCCGACGCCTTCGCCTCGTCGATCGCCTGCTTCTGCGTCGCGAACGAGGCGCCGTCGATCACCGCGCCGACGAAGTTCGTGAAGTCCGCGACGTCGCCCATCTTCAGTTCTCCCACCTCTTCGACCAGGCGTGCGCGCAGCTCCGGCCAGAGATTCGACGGGGCGAAGACGCGCGACGCGGCGGAGCACTTCTGGCCCTGGTACTCGAATGAGCCGCGGACGATCGCCGTCGCGAGCGCATCGACGTCCGCCGAGGAGTGGGCGACGATGAAGTCCTTGCCGCCCGTCTCGCCGACGATCCGCGGGTAGTTCCGATACCCGCCGACGTTCTCGCCGACCGTGCTCCACATGCCGTTGAAGACGGCGGTCGAGCCGGTGAAGTGAATGCCGGCGAGGTGCGGGCTCGCGAGCGCCGGGTCGCCGACGGCGGCGCCGGAGCCGCTCACGAGATTGATCACGCCGGGGGGCAGCCCCGCCGCCTCGTAGAGCTCGAGCAGGAAGTGCGCGCTGTAGGCGGCGGTCGAGGCCGGCTTCCAGACGACCGTGTTGCCCATGAGCGCCGCCGAGGTGGGCAGGTTGCCGGCGATCGAGGTGAAGTTGAAGGGCGTGACGGCGAAGACGAAGCCCTCGAGCGGCCGGTACTCCATCCGGTTCCAGGCGCCGGGCGAGGAGATCGGCTGCTCCTCGTAGATCCGGGTCATGTAGGCGACGTTGAAGCGCCAGAAGTCGATCAGCTCGCAGGCAGCGTCGATCTCTGCCTGGTGTGCGGTCTTCGACTGGCCGAGCATCGTCGCCGCGTTCAGCGTCTGCCGCCACGGGCCGGCGAGCAGCTCCGCGGCGCGGAGGAAGACGGCTGCGCGATCCTCCCACGGCGTCCGCGACCAGTCCTCCCAGGCGTCGGCGGCGGCCGCGATCGCGCGCTCGACCTCGCGGGCTCCCCCCTTGTGGACGGTGGCGAGCACCTGCGAGCGGCGGTGCGGCATCACGGCCTCGAAGCTGTCGCCGGTGCGGACGTCCTCGCCGCCGATCACGAGCGGGATCTCGAGCTGCTGTGAGGTCAGCGCGTCGAGGCGGGCGCGCAGCGCGGCTCGCTCCGGGCTCCCGGGCTCGTAGCCGCGAACCGGCTCGTTGAAGGGCTCGGGGCTTCGGAAGATGCCGTGGCTGCTCATGGCCGCGATTCTAGGATTCGGGATCGTGGCTGTGACGCATG
>Ga0335085_10011035_pt1 | contig 13432 bp, 7 predicted proteins | sample Lox_Sample_45_FD_206712 | JGI IMG/M metagenome (GOLD analysis project Ga0335085, IMG submission 206712) | Soil microbial communities from Loxahatchee National Wildlife Refuge, Florida, United States - Lox_Sample_4.5 | ecosystem: Environmental > Terrestrial > Soil > Wetlands | place: USA: Florida...
GTCTGGGTACTTTAGAGAGCGGCGGCAAACCGGGCGGCAGCGGCTGAACCCGCCGGCGTCTGCGCACCTGGCCGGGGGCGGAGGCCGGGGCGGGCGGCTGATTTCTGGCATTGCGGATCAGCATCAGGGTTGTCGCCAGTCCCGCGAGGAAAAAAAAACCGATCGACGCGAAGACAACGCGGTTCCACTGCGTGCCGATCCAGAATCGATGTTTACAGTCGCGGCAACGCTGAACCTGAGCGCTGACCAGGGGCAGGACGAACCGTTCCCAGAAGCGCCTCCGGCTCCTTGTTACGTCGTCGGACTGGCACTTCGGACATCGGAGTTTCCCTGTTACCTGTGGGCTGGCGCTGGAATCTGCTACCACAAAATCACCCACTTGTGTAGTTTAGCACCGTTTTATTTACCCCGTGGAATGAATAGGTTCGGCGAATTGTGCGGGAATTTTGGCTGCGCTCGGAACTGCTTTGCGCACCCCCATAGACACCTTCACCTGGTGCGTCCGGCCGTCATCGTCCAGCGACACAAACGGCACCGCATTGCCATCCAACTCCAGAGCGGCCGCCGGTTCGGTTTGTGTTCGGCTCACCGAGATTTCGTAAACGGTCGAGCCATGGCGGTAGATCAGCTCGAACCCGGGCCACTCGGCCGGCAGGGAGGGCTCGATGGTGAATCGATCGCCGCGCAGCCGGAAGCCGAGCACTTCTTCGATCCATATCCGGTACATCCATCCGGCGGAACCCGTGTACCACGTCCAGCCGCTTTGTCCGGCTCGTCCGGCGGCATTCAGAACGTCGCCCGCCATCACGTATGGTTCGCCGCGATAACACGCCACATCCGCCGGGCTGCGGTTGAGTTCGATGGGATTCATCATCTGCAGCAGCCTCACCGCCTTGTGTCCCTCGCGCAGGCGCGCCCAGGCCAGCGCCATCCATGTGGAGCCGTGCGTATACTGGCCGCCGTTTTCGCGCACGCCGGGCGGATAGCCCATGATGTAACCGGGGTTCGGCGATGAATGGTCGAACGGCGGAGTGAACAGCAGAACGAGCTTGTTGCGGTCGCGCACCAGTTGGGCGTCTGCCGACTCCATGGCCCGCCGCGCGCGCGCCGCGTCGCCGCCGCCGGCAATCACGGCCCACGACTGGGGCAGGGAATCGATGCGCGCTTCTTCATTGGTGTGCGATCCCAGCGGCGAGCCGTCGTCAAAGTAAGCGCGCAGATACCAGTCGCCGTCCCAGCCCGCCTGCTCAACGGCCGCTCGCAGCGCTGCTGCTTCGCGCCGCCATTGCGACGTCATCGAAGCATCGCCGCCATGGCTGTCCATCAGTTGAACGAACGATTCCAGAACGCTGATCAGAAACCAGGCGAGCCATACGCTTTCGCCGCGCCCCTGCGCTCCCACCAGGTTCATGCCGTCGTTCCAGTCGCACGTGCCGATCAAAGGCAGCTGGTGCTGCCCGAGTTTGCCGGCATGATCGATTGCGCGGCGGCAATGTTCCCACAGCGGCGCGCTGATGGCCGACACCGCCGGCACGAACATGCGCTCGAGTTCGCCCTCTGCCAGCACCGCGCCTTCCACAAATGAAACAGCTTCATCGAGTATTCCGCGATCGCCCGTGATGCTTACATACTGCGCCACCGCGAACGGCAGCCAGAGCATGTCATCCGAACACCGGGTGCGCACTCCGTTGCCCGTTTCGGCATGCCACCAATGCTGCACATCGCCTTCGATAAACTGCCGCGATGCGGAGGTGAGAATATGCTGCCGCGTGATCCGCGGCGTCGCATAAACCAATGCCATTGCGTCCTGCAGCTGATCGCGAAATCCGAAAGCGCCGCTCGATTGGTAGAGCCCGGACCGGCCGCGGAATCTGCAGCTCAAAACCTGATAGAGAAGCCATCGGTTGAGCAGAAAATTCACCGACAGGATGGGAGTTCGGACCTGGATCGATCCGAGAATACGGTCCCAGTAACTGCGCGTCGAATCCAGCGCAAGATCGACAGTCTGCGCGGAGTCCAGGCGCGCGAGAATCGCGCGCACCTCGTCAGGATTCTGCGCCTGGCCAAGCAGAAAAAATAATTCAGTCTGCTGCCCGCGCTCCAGCATGACGGCAATCTGCTGCGCGGCGCATGGATCGGCGCCCGTTCCGACACGGTTGTCCAGACGGATCCGTTCGAGGGCCGCGGGATTCGCCAGCGACCCGTCGCGGCCCAGGAACTGAGTACGGTCGGTGGTCCATGACGAGGCGTGCGGGTTCGTGGCCGCGAACGCGTAGTCGCCACGCCTTGCGCCCTGCCAGAACTGGCGCGCCATCAAGGCACCGGTCTCCTCATCGCGCGAAGTGAGAATGCGCGTGTGCTGGTCCTCGCGCACTGCGCCGAGCAGCCATTCCACAAACCACGTCACCGTCAGGCGGCGATTGCGCGAGGAATCGTTGCGCAGGCGCAGGCGGCAAACCTTCACCGGATCTCCGTCGCCGCTCTCTCCGACGGGAACAAACACCGTCAGCTCCAGGCCGATGGCATGGCTGTTGTGCTCGAACACCGTGTAGCCCTGGCCGTGACGCGCGCGATAGGCATCCTTTTCGCGGCGCGGCAGCGGCGTCGGTGTCCAGACTGCGCCCGTATCCTCGTCGCGCAGATAAATTATTTCCGATTGCGGATCGCAGACCGGATCGTTGTGCCAGGCGGTGAGCCGGTTCGCCTGGCTGTTGCCCGCCCAGGTGAAGCCGAGCCCGCTCTCCGTAGTGAGCGTGCCGAATCCGGCATTCGCCATCACGTTCGCCCAGGGCGCGGGAGTGTTGGCGCCGGGCCGCAGATAGATTGCGTATTCGCGCCCGTCGGGCGTAAATCCTCCGAGACTGTTGAAGTAGGGCAGTTCGAGAAAGGGCAATTCGCGCGATGGCTCCTCACCCACATCTCCCGCAGGCACAAATTTCGGAATCGGAAGCCCCTCCACTCCGGCCGCCAGTTGCTGCTGCAGGGAACCGCGATTGCCGCTCAGCACAACGCCCGCCGATGCCAGAATCAGTGTGCGGCCATCTTCCGGAATGGCGTGCCAGTCGCGCAGAAAGACGCCGCCGGGCCGGTCCATGCCGGCGTCGGGGGCATGCGCCTGAATCTGCTGCATAATCTGAACGCGCAGTGGCGCTTCATAGCCGGGGCTTTCCTGATTGAGGATGATCAGATCCGCGCGGAATCCGCGCAGCCGCCAGTAGCTGTGCGCGACCAGAACCTCGCGAACCAGCGGCACGTTGCGCCCGTCGGCCAGCGTCACCACGACCATCGGCAGATCGCCTGAGATTCCGTAAGCCCACAGACCTTCCTGTCCGAGGTGCTTGCGCAGGCGGTCGAGCGGTGGACGCAGCTTCGCGCTCGGATAGATGAGCTGGCTGGCGAGTTCCTGAAAGCGATGCGCCGCGCCCGGTCCGATGCGCAAAAAGCGGAACTCCAGCTGCGCGCGCATCCACGCCATTTCGAACGCTCTTCCGGCGGCGGCCGGATTGGAATGACGTGCGATCTGCGCGAGCAGTTCTTCCCGGCTGGCCGCTGCAATGGTCAACCAGGTGATCTCGCGCCGCTCCCTTGGATCGAGCGTGACGCGACAGCGCAGACTGAATATCGGATCGAGCACGCTCCCAACGGAACCGCTTAACGGCGTGCGCAGCGCTGAGGGATTTTCTGTCGAACAGCCGCGCCCGATAAAACGCGCACGATCGGTTTCGTGCTGAATAGCGCCGTCTGCACCCACCAGCACGTGCGCAGTCCAGATCGGAGGATCGTCCGCCGCTCGCGGACGCCGATGCGCGATCAGAACGCCGGGCTCGGGCGCTTCGGTCTCGACAAATAACTTGGCAAACGCGGGATGCGCCTTATCCGCGCCGTGCGGCGCCATCGCCAGCTCAACATAACTGGTGAGTTCGATGTGGCGTGCGCGCAGCGAGCGATTGGTGACGCGCAGGCGGCGCACCTCGATATCGTCCGGCGAGGCGATCGTGACGTCGAGGACGGTCTCAATCCCGGACACCCGGCGGTGAATCTCCGCGCGGTCGGAAGCGAAGCGCACGCTGATATCGCCGGTGCGGGTGGCCAACGGCTTATGCGATGTGGCCCAGATCTCATGCGATCGCAGGTCGCACACATAAATGAAGCTGCCCCACGGATCGAGCGTCGTGTCGGAACGCCAGCGCGTGATATCGAAATTGTTCCAGCGGCTGTAGCCTCCGCCGGAATTGGTCATCATCACCGCGTAGCGCCCGTTACTCTGCAGACATACGCGCGGCGCGGCGGTTTCCTCGGTCCAGACGCGGTCGGCGATATCCTCGACAGGCGCGGCATGCGCCTGCACCGTGCGCGTTTCGGCGCTGGCGACCGGCAGTCTGGCGATGGGCACGCTCTCATACAGCAGACTCTCCACGGCGCGGATGCGCAGGTCGCGGTGGAACCGGCGCTGCATGATGTCGCGATGCAGAACGTTGTCGAGAGCGGCGAAACTCATGCCCTGGTGATGCGCCATGTAGCAGTAAATCACCACACCCCGGGATCCGTTGCGGCGGCTTTCGCGGGTGAAATCGATGGCTTCGTAGAAACCCATCGGCCCATTCATCCCGAGTTTCTTCAGATGTCCGAGATTGGCGGCGGCGTCGCCCGGATCCACCTGCATGGCGAGCATGGTCGAGTAGGGCGACACCACGCGATCCAGTTCGGTCACGGGGTTGAGCGCGAGCGCCGGCACTCCGAACGCGCGGTACTGATAGGTCTGCCGCGAATCGAGCGCGCTCCAGGCCGATTCCGAAATGCCCCACGGAATAGCGTTCTGCCGCCCGTACGCCATCTGGTAATCGACTGCGTCGCGGCATGCCTGGTCCAGCAGCGAGTTGGAAAAGGGACGCGTGAACAGCAGCGGCATCAGATACTCGAACATCGTGCCGCTCCACGAAAGCAATGTCTGCCCGTGCTTCGAATAAGAATGCGGGCGGCTCAGCGCGAACCAGTGATCCGGCGGCAGTTCGCCTTTGGCGATCGAAACCAGACTGGTGAGCCGGCATTCGCTTGCCAGCAGATCGTAGTGGCTGGTGAATTCCCGCGGACCACCCACCGCGTAGCCGACGGCAAACAGCTTGCGCTGAGGATCGTAGAGAAAGCGCAGGTTGATTTCATCGGCGAACCGGGCCGCCCGCGCCTTCAGATTTTCGAGCTGTGCGATGGTTTCGGCGGCATGCGCGCGAGCGGCGCTGCATTCGGTTGCAAGCTGATCCAGCCAGGCGGTCAGCTCGGGGCTCATCTTGTACTCGTGCTTCCAGCTCAGAATCGAATCGACGACGCTCGCGCGGTGATCGGCGAGCGAAGCGAGCGACGGCATGTGGTGGAGAGCGCGCCGGCGCTGCTGCACGGCGCTGTCACTGATAGCCGCCAGGGAGGAATCCGGCGGCGACGCCAGCGTTTCCATCCACAGCAGATACCGATCGGCGGCGCTCGCCCATGCCGTTAACTCAGCAGCCAGCCGGCCGGCCCAATACGAGCGTTCGTCGGTGGCGGCAACGTGCCAGCGCTGCGATTCCCGCAGCCGATGCATGGGCGCATGCGCCATGCGATAACGGCCGATCAGTTCATGGCCGGATTTGGTGCCGCGCAGCAGACGATGCATCGCGTGCAGCGCCACAGCGGCCGACGGATCGTCGCCGCACTTTTCTTCCAGAACCGCGAGAGTGTCGTTGAGGCCGCGCAAACTCATCTGCCCCGCGATCGGCGCGTGCGCCACGTCGTGACAGCCCTGTTCGAGCACCCAGAGCGCCGCGATGAAGTTGCCGCTGTCGACGGTCGAAACATAACGCGGATTCAGGGGCTCGAGGGTGCGCGTTTCATACCAGTTGAGAAGATGCCCTTCATAGCGCTCCATCCGCTCGACGGTGTCCATCGTTCGGGAGCAGCGGCGCACGAACTCGTCGCTCGTTAAATAGCCGAAGTCGCGTGCGGCCAGCGCCGATGTCAGCCACAGACCAATGTTGGTCGGCGACGTTCGCTCGGCAACCTCGACCCGCAAAGCCAGCTGCGTGTTGTCGGGCGGCAGCCAGTTGGATTCATCGTTTACCAGGTCGTCGAAGAATCGCCAGGTTTCACGTGCGGTGCGCCGCAGAAACGAACGTTCGGCCGCGTCCAGCTCCTTGCGCGCACGCGACCGCCCGGGCATCCCCAGCCAGTACATAACCAGCGGCGAGGCAGCCCAGAGCACCACGAAGAACGCCGTTGGTGCGAACTCCCCTTCGACGACCAGCCCCACTCCCAGCAGCGCCGAGAGCCCGGCCACCACGAGCAGCTGACGAAACGTCGTATCCCGATAGAGATTGCCTTCGCTGCGCGGATGCTCGGCGGGACGCCATTCAAGCAGCCTGCGGCGGCTCATATGCCGCCGATACCAGACGCGCCCGATCGCATCGACGGTGAGCCACGCCTGATGCGGCAGGAATGAAATCATGATGAGCGCGCGCATCAGCTCATCGGCCGCTCCCTGCCATCGGTGCACAGATCCCTGCATGCGGCGGGCAAGGCGGTCGAGCAGAGGCGTGATGGCCGGAATCCCGATCGCGAGACCAACCACCAGACTCCAGACGCCGGGCGCCGCTCTCATCAGCCATCCGAGAAGCAGAAGAAAAAGGCCCGCTACGGGTACGAGGCTGCGCCGCAGATTGTCGCAGATGCGCCAGCGGCTGATGCCCCGCAACGGATTGGCGACCGCCGCGCCGGAAACCGACGGCACCGTCCGCAGTGTCCATCGCGCGATTTGCCAGTCGCCGCGAATCCAGCGATGCTGCCGCACCGCGAAGCCGCCGTAATCCACCGGGAGATGTTCGAAGAGCTGGATGTCGCTCGCCAGTCCGACACCCACATGCGCGCCTTCAATGAGATCGTGACTCAACAGCGTCTCGGCAGGGAATCGATTGCCCAGCATGCGGTGGAATGCGCGCACATCGTAAATCGCTTTGCCGTGAAAGATGGCTTCGAGAAACAAATCCTGCTGCGCATCGGACACCGTGCGCGAATAAGGATCGGTGCCGCTGGCGTCGGCAAAAATACGCGTAAACCGCGTCGCCAGCGCGCCGGGGAGAGTGATGCTGACGCGCGGCTGAATGACGGTGTAGCCCTGCCGCCGCGTATTGGTGGAGGGATCGATTTCCACGCGGTTCAGCGGATGCGCGATGGTTTCAATCATGCGCCGGCCCGCCTGCGGAGGCAGCTGCGTGTCGGAATCCAGCGTGATGACCCAGGTGATCCCGACCGGCACATGACCCGTATCCAGAATTGGCCGTTTCAGATCGCCGCAGAGAAACGCGTTCAGGTCTTCCAGCTTTCCGCGTTTGCGTTCGCGCCCGATCCACTGCTGTTCGCTTTCCGACCACACGCGCGGCCGGTGAAACAACAGAAAGCGATCGCCCGCGCCCGCGTTTCCGGAAAATGGATAGCGCTGGTTCAGTGCGCGGATGCCGTCACGCGCAATGCCGAGCAATTCGGCATCGTCGGTCCGCGAAGACTCCGGCGCATCGGTGAAATCGGAGAAGAGACTGAAAAAAATGTGGTCGTCCCGGTTTCCCAAAAAGCGCACTTCGAGCTTCTCGAGTTCGGCGCGGACGACTTCAGCGCCGGTCAGCAGCATCGGAATCACGACCAGCGTGGCCTGCTCGGCCGGAATCCCGGTCTGGAAGTCCAGTTTGGGCAGTGGCTCCGCGGGCAGCAGCGAAATCACCATCGCGTTGACGATCTGCGTGGCGAGTTCGCTCAGAGGGAAAACGGCCAGCGCGGCCAGTGCGATCAGTACGCCCGCGGGCTCCACGCCAGCCATCCGCGCCAGCAGCCAGGAGACGGCTGCGAAACACGCGGTCAGGGAAAGGATGCTGGTGAGGTACGCGGCAGTTGCGTGGCGCATCGAGCCGCGCCTCAGACGGACGCCCACGGGCACGCGCGCGCCGGTCGCGCTTTCCAGCTGCGCGAGACCGTTCGACAACAGGAAATAGCCGACATGCGCAGTGGCGGGATCGGACGCCTGCGCCGCCAGCTCGGCTGCGCGCCGCGCTACATCGCGCTCTTCGACGCCGCTCCAGGCGGAAACTTTTTCGACGATCCGGCGGCACCGATCGCGCGTCTGGAAGTCGCTGCGCGTGTACGTTCCGCCGGGATCCCTGCGCAACTCCGCCTCCACGAGGCTGACCTGTTCGAACAGGTCTTTGAAGTCGAGCCGCGAGAGCAGCCGCAGGCTGGTGAAAGCGTTCGACGTGGAAACGGTCTCCGCTGCTTCGTTGGCGTGCTGGGCCACGACCACTTCCATCAGCGGCCTGCCAAAACTTTCTTCGATCCAGTGCTGCGCCGGACCCAGCGCGAGTTCCTCGTCCTGCAGCCGCTCGGCGACAGCAGTTACAAAATGCGGCTGCTGCGCCACCGGCTCGGCTTCGAGCAGGCGAAGCATTTTCGAAAATACTTCCGGACTCTCGCGCGCCGCGCCCGCCAGACGATTCGCCCACAGATAAGCCAGTTCGCGCAGCTGCTGGCCACGATGTACGCGCGTGGCCAGACGGGTCAGCTCCTCCACCAGCGCCACCCGCACGAACAGAGGAAAGGCCCAGAGCTCGGCAATCGTGAAAGGCGACTTCGTCTGCGCTTCTTTCAGAACTTCCCGGATGCTGCTTTCGGTCACTACCGAATCGGACTTCGAAACAAACTCGCGCGCCACCGTATGAATGCTGCCGTGACCGTTGCGCGCGCTGGCCCATGCCGAGTAATCACGCGGCAGATGGCGTTCGACTTCATTGATCTGCGTGTCGATGAGATAGGTGTTGTCAAGAATCCACTCCGCCGCCGGAGAGAGCGCGTGATCGAGCCGCGTAGCCTGCACCAGGTCTCGCCGCGCGCCGTCGAGCACAATCCGGTAGCGGCGCAGCCGGTCAAGAATCTGGGCCCGGCTCAGGCCCGATTTGTCGGCGGCATCCGCGATCGATTCGCTCTTAAGCTCCGGGCTGAGGATGAAATTCGGCCGAACAACGAATATCGCCGGCGATCCGGCCAGCTGCAGCAGATTGACCGCCTGCTCCACCCGCGAAAGCCGGGTTTCCGCGATGACAAGGACTTCGCCCTGCAGCCGCAACGCGCCATAACGGCTGCACCACGCCGGAATATCCGCCGAACCGCCCCGAATCGTACAGATGCGGGCCGCGCGCGCGACGCTTTTCTGTACGTTTTCAGCCAGTCCTTCTTCAGCCGAGCAGAAGGCGAGAATGATTCGGAGGGGTTCCGGGTCTCTCAAGCGCGTCCGCGAGCGAGGCTCGATATTACACAGACAAGGAAGAGAATTCCGAAGACAAGTGTAGCCAGCTTCGCCGCTATAATGCCTGCAGCCGCGCCTGCGGTGACGATCATGATAGCCGCCACAATCGTAATGAGTGCGAACATCAGCATCCAGCCGAGCATTCGTCAGTTCTCCTGATTACACAGGAATGGTGTGGAACCGTCCTGTGGGTAAGATTAAGCACGTGTAATGCCATCGCAACTGATTCGATACAAACATCTTGTGACCGATTAACAGGCTTCTGAACTGGAAAGTTAGTCAGCCTCATGCAAGAATTGCGTGAGGTGATTCTCCAACTTCGCGAGGCCGGTGAGATCGTTCTTCGACGGCCTGCGCGCGAACTGACGCGGGCGGAAATTCTCTCCGCCGAAATACAGGAACTGATCGCTTCGATGTATGAGACGATGCGCGCTGCGCCGGGCGTCGGTCTCGCCGCGCCGCAGATCGGCGTTCCACTCCAGCTCGCCGTGATTGAAGACCGCCAGGACTACATCGATAAGATGTCGCCCGAACAGATTGCGGACCGCGAACGCGCCGCCATCGCGCCGCATGCGATTGTGAATCCGCGCCTCACGTTAGAAGACGAGAGGGTGGAGTTCTTCGAGGGCTGCCTGAGCCTGCCGGGATTCACGGCGATCGTGCCGCGCGCGCGTGCCGTCAGCGTCGAATGCCTCAACGAGCGCGCCGAACCGGTTACGATCGACGCTCACGGCTGGTACGCGCGCATCCTGCAGCACGAAATAGATCATCTGCAGGGCAGGCTTTACATCGACCGCATGCTGACGCGGTCGTTTATGAGCCGAGAGAATTACGAGCGTTACTGGAAGGATGTGCCGGCGCAGGAATTCAGGCGGCTGATCGATCTTCCTTCAGCGCAAACGGATTGAAGTTGGTGCGGCGATCGAAAAAATCCACGCCCTCGGAACGCTTCAGGAAATTGACAACCGCGTAGGTCAGCGGCGTGGCGAGCACCTCGTAAGCGACTTTGAACAGGTAGCCCGAAACGATCAGTCTGAACATCACGCCTAACGGCTGTCCCCAGAAGATCACAAAAATAACGATGGTGGTATCGACGGCCTGGCCGACGACGGTAGAGCCGACAGTGCGCGTCCACAGGAATCGGCCGTTGGTCCACAACTTCATCTTTGCGACAGTCAGCGAATTCGCGAATTCACCCGCCCAGTAAGCCAGCAGGCTCGCCGCCACGTTCCGGGGAACGACGCCGAAAATGATTTCGTAAGCTTTCTGGTCTTTGAACTCCGGCGCGGCCGGCAGCCAGATCGCGAACATGCCGAACGCGGTCATGATGGCGCTCGCCATAAATCCGGTCCAGATGGCGCGCCGTGAGGCGCTGTAACCGTATACTTCGGTGAAAACATCGCCGAATATGTAAGTGATCGGAAACAGCAGCTGCGCGGCGCTGAAACGGAACCAGCCCGCGGCGACAAACTTCGGCGCGATGAGATTCGAGACAATCAGCACCACGACGAAGATGTTGATCAGAAGGTCCAGATAGCGATATTGCTTCACGCCACGCGCGCGCTCAGGCGCTGTCGCCGTTGCCATAGGTAAACCATATCAGCCAGTATCATGTAAGGTCCGTGTCCATTGATCCCACAGCGCAGATCGGGTTCACCGCGCACGTCCATCCGGAAGCCGTGATTGGCCCGCGCACGCGCATCGGAGAGTTTTGCATAGTCGAGCAGGATGTCGTGATCGGCGCCGACTGCAAGCTCGAGCCGTATGTTTACGTGAAGCGCTGGACGACCCTGGGTGACCGCAACGAAATCTCGGCCGGCACGGTGCTGGGAACCGATCCGCTGGATAGGAACTTTACGGGCGAACGCAGCTACCTGCGCATCGGCAACGGAAACAAAATCCGCGAGCACTACACGATCTCGCGCGGCACGCAGCCCGAATCGGTCACCGTGATCGGCGACAACAACTACATCATGACCTCAGGTCACATTGCGCATAACTGCACAATCGGCAGCAACACTGTGATTGCCAGCTGCGCCCTGGTGGCCGGATACGTCGAAGTGGAAGATCAGGCGTTCATCTCGGGCGGCGTCGTGATTCATCAGTATTCAAAGATCGGCCGGCTCGCCATGATCGGCGGCAACACGCGGGTGAACTCCGATGTGCCGCCGTTTTTTCTCTACTCCGGCTTCAACGTTGAAACGAAGGGACTGAACATCGTCGGCCTGAAGCGCGCGGGTTTCACGCTGGCTCAGGTCAGCAGACTGAAGAAGGCCTATCAGACGCTGTATCGCTCAGGTCTGAAACTTGAGGATGCGCTGGCAAGAATCGAAGCCGACGATCCCGACGAGAACACCGCGCATCTGGCGAGGTTTATTCGTTCAAGTCAGAGAGGGATTTGCAGGGAATGACGCTTTCCGCTCTCCGCGTTCGGCCCGCCTGACAGAATTCGGCGCGCAGAACTTCAGTGAGCTGACAGCCTTTTATCGCCGATACGACCGGAAGCCGCCGCCGTGCGAACCCAGATCCAGCACCACCGCGATGATCACGATGAACAGATTCAATCCTTCAATCGGCATGTGGTTGGTCACCAGCCATGCGTACACAATAGTCGTGATCGGCAGAAAAATGAATCCGAGCACAGGAATGAGCATGTTGTTGTAGGCCCGGTTCAGCACATTTGAAAACAGCCACATCAGAACCAGCACTACTCTCGGGAACGCCAGAACAACGATTGCCAGCAGACAAGGCATCCTTCGAGAATACCCCGGATTTGGCCGAGATCTGACGGCTGAACGCCCGCAGGCGCGAGCGAAGCGAGCTATTTCTTACTTCTCAGCTCCGCCTGCAGCTGCCGGTAAGCCGAGTCTTCAAAAGCGGTCTTGATTCGCTCCCGACCTTCGCTTCGGGGGTCGCCGGCCCGCGGCCCTTCCTGCTTCAGACAGCGCCCCAGAAAAGTGGTGGCTTCCTGATCGCCCGGCGAACGATCCAGCACCGCGCGGAAATGCGTCGCCGCCAGATCGAATCGCGCCTGCTTCCACAGGGAATACCCGAGATTGAACCAGTAGTCCGGATCCGCCTCGTCGCCGTCGAGCGCTTTTTTGAAATTGTCGGAGGCCGCCGGATCGTTTTTCCGCGACAGCGCCGCGCCGAGATTGTTGTAAACCTCGTTCAGCGGAATCTCATTCGACACCATCCGGAACAGATCGACGGCGCCGTCGAAGTCGCCTTCCTGGTATTTGCAGATGCCGCGCAGAAACGATGCTTCCAGAAAATGCGAATCGCCCCGCGAGACTTTCGCCAGCCATTGCCCGGCGGTCTTGTAGTCCTTTTTGGCGAACAGCGTGCGCCCCAGCTGAAAATTGGGCTGCGAGAAGTGGTCGTCAAGCCGCGCGGCCTGCGTGAACAGCTTCAGTTTCTGCTCTTCGCCCGAAGCCATCAGCCCGCGCACATAGCTCTCCATCGCGTCCACCCGTACCGGGGCGCGGTCGTGAAAAAAAGCATCCTCTGAAGGCGCGCTTTCGGGCGCCATCTGGCGCAGCAGCATCCAGGCCAGCCTCGTCTCCATCTGGCTGAGATTGTCGAGCGTGCCGGTCTGCGTGAACTCTGCTCCCTGCCGGAGCTTTTTCAGATCGATGATCCGGACCGTGAGGCGGATATTCGATTTGAGGTTCGTCGCGCCGGATTCAGCGCCCTCCACGTGGAAATCGCCGTAGACGATCTGGCCCGCATCCAGCGTCTCGCCGATCTTCAGCACCGACGCTTTCGTGAGCACGACTGCGGCTCGCAGGGACAGGCGGTGGTAAACCTCCGTTCGGTCTTCGCGGGTCAGCACCAGCAGGCCGCCGGAATTGAGCGCTTCATCGATGGTTTCGGACACACTTTCGCCGATCCAGTCGAGGTTTGAGGCCGCCTGCTCGTCGAGATTGAACAGCGGCAGCACCGCGATCGTATCCGCCGCGTGAGCGAAGAATGCGGCCGCGAGCAACAGGGCTGTCAGCCGGAAACAGCAATGCACAGCTTCTTCAGGTTAACAGGCAAGCCAGTCACGGATCCGTTCGCTTATTTTCCGGATGACTGCCGGATCGTCGCCAAACCCGCTGAAAATCCCGATGCCGG
>Ga0335085_10011036_pt1 | contig 13432 bp, 11 predicted proteins | sample Lox_Sample_45_FD_206712 | JGI IMG/M metagenome (GOLD analysis project Ga0335085, IMG submission 206712) | Soil microbial communities from Loxahatchee National Wildlife Refuge, Florida, United States - Lox_Sample_4.5 | ecosystem: Environmental > Terrestrial > Soil > Wetlands | place: USA...
GCAGCAGATGGTCGAACGACAGGGGGAGGCCGAGGCGCCGGGCGATCCGATCGGCCAGGAGCAGCGATTGGTTGAACTCGCGGGTCCGCAGCCGGTCGGGATGGAGGGGGACGGGCATCACGAGATCGACGGACGGGAGCCGGTCCGCCCAGACGAACATCAGGTCCGTCAGGGGAGCCGCCAGGGCGTCCCGCCGCCGATATTTGAAAAGGTGGATCGCCTGCTCCAGCACGCCTTCGTAGCGGTAGGGCGAGAGGGCGCGGTCGAACCGCGGCGGCTTCTCCCGGCAGGCGCGGCACCGGTGTTCCGGACTGTATGCCAGCGCGAGCGGCGAGTCGAACGGGTACCCGCATGCCGGGCAGAGCGGCCCGTCGATGGGCCGGATCGATTCCCAGCAGGCCCGGCAGAAATACGGCAGGCGCCGGTCCGTGGCCGGCCGCCCGCAGGCGGCGCAGTCCACCGGGAAGACCCAGTGCAGAATGGTGTCCAGGATGTCCGGCATGGCCTGTCCTTTACTTATATCTTTGGACACCGCCGAGGGTGGGTCGTTACCTCCTCCCCCTCTCCCGTCCAATTGTCGGGACTCGCCGCAATGTGTTATAGGTGGAACGTTGGGGTCGGGAGGAGCGTGGTCCGGCTGGAAGGAGTCTCCAGAGTCTATCAGCGAGGCGCCTCGATCATTCGAGCCGTGCAGGGGGTTTCGCTGGAGGTCGTCAAGGGAGAGTTTCTGGCCATCATGGGGCCGAGCGGCAGCGGGAAGAGCACGCTGCTCAATCTCATCGGCGGGCTGGATCGGCCGACGGAAGGCGACATTGTCATCGAGGGGCGCTCGACGCGGGGGTTGTCCGAGGCCGAATGGACGGCGCTCCGGCGCGAGCGGATCGGCGTCGTCTTCCAGTTCTTCAATCTGCTGCCGGGCTTGACCGCGCGCGAGAACGTCGCGCTGCCGCTCCTGTTGCGGGGCGACGCCGATCCCGGGAGGCGGGCGGAGGAATGTCTGGAGGCCGTCGGTCTGGCGCATCGCGCGGAGCATCGCCCGGCGGAGCTGTCCGGCGGCGAGCAGCAGCGCGTGGCGGTGGCGCGGGCGCTGGTGCACCGGCCCGCGCTCCTGCTGGCGGACGAGCCGACCGGGAACCTGGATTCCAAAGTGGGGCGCGAGATCGTCCGGCTGATCAAGTCCCTGGCCCGGCAGGGCGGGCAGACCGTCATGCTGGCCACGCACAGCCGCGAGGCGGCGGCGGAAGCGGATCGGGTGCTGATCATGCGCGACGGCTCGGTGGAAGGGGAGGGAATACCGGCATGAGAACGTCTTTTGGCGCCGCGTGGGGCGCCGTGATGATAGCGGCAGGGCTGGCCTTTTCAGCGCCGGTTCGGGCGGATCAGCCTCCGCCCAAGCATCCGATGGCGCAGGAGCATCCGATCGAGTTCGACGCGCGGGCGCTCGTGCCGCCGGTCTACTGGTCCGTCCCAGGGGTGACGGAGCCGCTGCAATCGGTCCACGGCCGCCCGATGACCGACAAGGTCGCGACCCTGCAACTGAAGCCGGGCCGCTACATGTACATGACCACGACGTTCGCGTTCGAGTTCACGGTGAGCTTGGACGGGATCGTGGACTACTCGAAGATCGTGGAGCATTGTTTGGGCGGACGCGGCACGGCAAAGGTGGTCGTGAAGTGTCCCAGGATGGGCAACGTCGCCGGTCCCGATTGATGAGTCCTGTGCGAGACACGGCGCCCGATCTTTCCTGCACCATCGCCGGTGTCCGATTTCCCCTGTGCCTCATGAACGCGTCGGGCGCGCTCTGCGTCACGCGCGAGGAGCTCGACGCGCTGGGACGATCGGGCGCCGGCGCCATCGTCACCAAGTCCATGACCCTCGAATTCCGGAAAGGCAATCCGGAGCCGCGGTACCATCCCTTTCCAGGGGGCTCCATCAACTCGATGGGGCTGCCGAACCTCGGCTACCAGGCCTACGCGGAGCTGATCCCCGCGCTGAAGACGTTCAAGAAGCCCGTGATCGCGAGCATCGCGGGCCTGTGCGAGGACGACTTTCCGGAGATTGCCCGGACCATCAGCAAGGCCGGCCCCGATCTCATCGAGGTCAATCTCTCCTGCCCCAACATCCCCGGCAAGCCGCAGATCGGGTATGACTTCGAGGCGTCCGAGCGGCTCATCCGGAAGGTCCGGGCCGTCGTGGACCGGCCGATGGGCGTCAAGCTCCCGCCCTATTTCGATCCCGCCCATCACGCCGCCATGGCCGAGGTGCTCAAGCGGGCGCCGGTGGACTTCCTGTCCCTCATCAACTCCGTCGGCAACGCGCTCGTGATCGATCCCGAACGCGAGGCGGTCGTGATCAAGCCCAAGGGCGGGTTCGGCGGCCTGGGCGGGTCGGTGATCAAGGCGGTCGCGCTCGCCAACGTCCGCGCGTTCTGGAAGGCCTTCGACGGCCGCATCCCGATCATCGGGGTGGGCGGCGTCCTGTCGGGCACGGACGTGTTCGAGCATCTGCTGGCCGGCGCCACGGCCGTCCAGGTCGGGACGGCGCTCGTGGAGGAAGGAACGGGCGTCTTCGGGCGGCTGGCCGCCGAGCTGCGCGCGGTGCTGACCAAGAAAAAATATCTCTCCTCTGCTGCCGTCGTAGGTCGCCTCAAAGAGCTGTGACCGTCTTTCGCCTCCTCGTGTGGCGTCACGTGAGCGGGGAACTTCCCCGCACGGCCCTCACGGTCGGCGGCGTGGCGCTGGGCGTCGCCGTCTACGTGGCGGTCGCGACGGCGAACGTCGAGATCCTGCGCTCGTTCGAACAGGCCATTCTCGGCGTGGCCGGCCGCACGACGCTGCAAGTCGGCAGCGGGACGGGAGGCGCCGGCGGGTTCGACGAAACAATCATTGAAGCCGTCTCCCATGTCGACGGTGTCCTGCTCGCCACGCCGGTGCTCGATATTACGGCAGTCTGGGATTCAAAAAGGATCGTTCTCCCGATCCTCGGCGTGGACCTGCTCGCCGAGTCGGACGTGCGCGACTATCGCGTGATGGACGCGGGCGCAAACGAAACCAATGTAGCGGGAGGGGGTTGGGAGCGTTATCTCGAACCCGACGCGATTTTCCTGGGCCGCAAGCTGGCCGAGCGGTACGGGCTCTCCGTCGGCATGCCGCTGGACGTGCGCGCCGGGAGCCTGTCGCGGCGGCTGGTCGTCCGCGGGTTGCTGGAAGGCCGGGGACCGGGCAAGGCCACGCTGGAAGAACTCGCCGTCATGGATATCGCGGCGGCGCAGCTCACGTTCGATCGCCTGGGCCGTCTCGATCGCATCGATCTGGTCACGGACCCCGCCCGTTCCGTGGAGGAGGTGGGCCGCGCGGTCCGGGCGCTCCTGCCGCCGGGGCTGACCGTCACGCGGCCCGCGCAGCGGAACGCGCAGATCGAGCGGATGACCCGCGCGTTCCGGCTCAATGTGAGCCTGCTCAGCGTGGTCGCGCTGATGGTGGGGCTCTTCCTCGTGTACAACACCGTGTCGTTCGCGGTGCTCCGGCGGCGGCGGGAAGTCGGGATTCTGCGCGCGCTGGGCCTCTCGTCCGGCGGCATCGCCCGGCTCTTTCTCGCCGAGGTCGTCCTGATCGGGATCGTCGGCGCCGCGGTGGGGAGCGGGTTCGGGCTGGCCCTCTCGAACGGTGTGCTGCAGACCCTCGCGCGGACGGTCAGCAATCTCTACGGCGACGTGCCGGCGCTCCCGCGGTTGACGTGGGCGCCGCCCGCCGTGCTCCTCCAGGGCCTGCTGATCGGGGTCGGGGTGGCGGTGGTGGGCTCGCTGGGCCCGATCCGTGAGGCCCTGTCTGTTGAGCCGACTCAAGCGCTGGCTCCGCGAGGCTATGAGACGGCCGGCGCGGTCCGCGTCGCGCCCACGCTCGCGGGCGCGGCGGTCATCTTCGCGCTGGCCGGCCTGGCGGCCTTGCCCGGGCCGGTGCAGGGCGTCCCGCTCTTCGGCTACCTGTCGGCCTTTCTCGTCGTGCTGGGATTCGCCTGGCTGAGTCCCGTGCTGATTCGCGTCGTCGGGTCCTGCCTGCGCCGGCTGCTGCCGTTGCGGACCGGATGTCTCGCGCGCCTGGCGGCCGATGAGCTCGATCGCGCGCCCGCGCGGAACGCCGTCGCGGTCTCGGCGCTGATGGTCGGGCTGGCCTTGATGATCGGCGTCAGCGCGATGATTCACAGCTTCCGCCAGACGGTGGATCTCTGGCTGGAGCAGACGGTCAAGGCGGATCTGATCGTGGCGCCGCCGGCCTGGCCTGGTACGGGGCCGGAGGGCGTCTTGCCGGAGTCGCTCCGGGGGCGGTTGGAAGCGATCCCCGGCGTCGCGGCGGTGGACATCTATCGTGCCGTCCGGATGGAGTTCCGCGACGCGCCGGTCGTGGTCGTCGCGCGCGATCTCATGTTGCACGCGACGCACAGCCGATATCTCTTCATGGAGGGGGACTCCAAGGCGGTTCTGGCCGAGACGGTGCGGAATGATCGGATCATCGTATCGGAGACCTTCGCGCGCCAGTTCAAGCTGGGACGCGGCGACCGCATGACGCTGCCGGGCCCGCAGGGGCCGGTGGAGCTTACGATAGCCGGGGTGTTCTACGACTACTCGACCGACGGCGGCAAGGTCGTGCTGGATCGTGCCCTGTACGTGCGGAACTGGGGCGACCGGAGCGCGACGGTGTTTCCGCTGTATCTGGAGCCGGGCGCCGATCCGGAGAAGATTCACCGGGCGGTGCTGGAGCGGCTGCAGGGCGGTCCGCCGGCCATGATCCTGACGAACGGCGATCTGAAGCGGGAGGTGCTCCGCATTTTCGATCAGACCTTCGCGATCACCTACGCGCTCGAGATCATTGCGGTGGCCGTCGCGCTGCTGGGGATCGCCAACACGCTCCTGTCGGGCATCCTGGAGCGGCGACGCGAGCTGGCGGTCCTGCGCGCCATCGGCGGGACGCCGGCGCAGGTCGGCCGCCTGATCCTGTGGGAGTCCGGATTGCTGGGGCTCGCCGGGACGGTCCTCGGGTTGGGGGCGGGCCTGGTGCTCTCGTTGCTCTTGATCGAAGTCATCAACAAGCAGTCGTTCGGCTGGACGATTCTGTTCCATCCCGCGCCGGGGGTCTGGCTGGAGGCGGCGGGGCTCGCGCTGCTCACCACGCTGCTGGCGGGATACTGGCCGGCCCGCCGGGCGGCGCGCCTGCCGGTGGCGGAAGGGCTGCAGTATGAATAGAGCGTTTGTAATGGCTTGCGTGCTCGCGAGCATGATGGTGGGTGCGGGAGGGGCGCCCCGGGTCCCCGTTGCTCTTGCAAATGCAACGGGAGATGGGCCCCCTCCCGCCAAAATGGCCGAACCGGATGATCCGCTCATGGTCGCGCTCCTGCTGATCGACGAGAAGTACGTGACGAAGCCGCAGGTCGCGCAGTATCGCGGGATGGTGGGGCAGGGGTTGTTGCGGATCGCGAACGCGATCGGGCGCTCCAGGATGGGACTGGAGGATGGGCCGGAGGAATGGACTCTCCGGTGCGCGAAGCGTCCCGTTGGGAGAGCGTTCGTGAAAGACGCGATCATGTCGGTCGAAGTGGTGTACCAGGCGCTTCACGAGGCGATGGCGCTCGGGAAGATCTGCGTGGAAGGCGCCCCGCTGCCGGCCGACCTGACGTACCAAGCCATCAAGGGCGCGGCGTCGGTGCTCGACTCGCAGAGCTACCTGATCGAGCCCCGCAAGTACGAGGACATCAAGACCGAGTCGCAGGAGGCCGTGACCGGCGAGGTCGGGCTCGAATTGGAGGACCGGCGCGGCGCGCTGGTGGTCTCGGACGTGCAGCTGGGAATGCCGGCCGACGGGGCGGGGATCAGGCTCGGCGACCTGGTGGTGCGGATTGACGACACCCCCGCCGCCGGGCTGTCCCTGGCCCGCGCGGAGGCGCTGCTGCGCGGCCCCGTCGGATCGAACGTCGTCCTCACCGTCGAGCGGGCCGGATCGACCGCGCCGCTGACGCTGGCCCTGGCCCGACAGGCGCACCGCTTTCAAAGCGTGAAGTTCACGCTCGTGAACGGCTCCGTGGGATACGTCCGCGTCGTGCTGTTCCACGGGCAGACCCCGCAGGACCTCGCGACCGCCTTCGAGCGGCTGCAGGCGCTGCACATGAAGGTCATGGTCCTGGACCTGCGTGACAACGCGGGGGGGCTGCTGAGCTCGGCGATCGGGGTGGCCGAACGGTTCATCAAGCGCGACGATCTGGTCGTGATCGTCAACGGGCGCGGCGGCCGGCGCGAGGAGCACCGGTCGCAGGCCAGCGCGCCGCCGTTCACGGCGCCCGTGGTCGTGCTCATCAATCAGCGGACGGCGAGCAGCGCCGAGATCGTGGCGGCGGCGCTGCGGGATTGGGAGCGCGCGATTCTGGTGGGGACGAAGTCGCACGGCAAGGGCTCGGTCCAGTCGATCTACCCGCTGCCGGGCGACTACGCGCTGCGGATCACGACGGCCTACTATGTGACGCCGCTGGGCAAGAAGATCGAGAGCGAGGGCATCGCACCGGACGTCGTGGTGGAGAACAAGGACGAGCAGCTGCAGACCGCGCTCGACCTGCTCTTCAAGCACGCCCCGTCGCTGCAGCAGAAATAATTTCGCAGGCCTGCCAAGAGGGGCCTGTCGCAGGGCTGCCTCCCGCTCCCGATCGGCGCGGTTCGGAAACCGCTCCTCCACGGCCGCGTTAGAGGCAGACCCCGCTCCGGCCCTGGAGAGATTCGAGCGGGTGGCGCCGCATGGGACCCTGGCGGAGCGCAGCGACTGTCCCGCGCTTCGCTGGAGCGAGCACGTCAGGGTGATGCGGCGACAGGACCCGCGAGAAGGTAATTAAGGTGCGACCGGCGCGCCGACGGTGTCCACTTCGAAGCCGAGGTCCTCGATCATCTTCCAGGCTTCGGCGGCCGGCATGCCCGGCGTGGTGAGGTAGCCCCCGACGAACAGCGAGTCGGCGGGATAGAGCGCCAGGGCCTGCAGCGAGCGCAGGTTGAATTCGCGCCCGCCCGCGACGCGCAGCTCCGTGCGCGGGTGCAGGAACCGGAACAGGCAAAGAATCTTCAAGCAGCGCTGCGGCGTGAGGTTCTTCCGCTCCTGCATCGGGGTGCCCTCCACCGGGTAGAGGAAGTTCATCGGAATCGAATCCGGCTTCACCTCGCGCAGCGCGAACGCCAGGTCGATCAGGTCCTCGTCCGTCTCCCCCATGCCGGCGATCCCGCCGGAGCAGATTTCCAGGCCGGCGGCCCGCGCGTTGCCGATCGTCGCGAGCCGGTCCTGGTAGCTGTGCGTCGTCACCATCTGCGGGTGGAACCGCTCCGAGGCGTTCAGGTTGTGGTTGATCCGGTCCACGCCGGCTTCCTTCAGCCGGCGCGCGTCGCCCTCCGTCAGCAACCCCAGTGAGCAGCAAACCTGAACCGGGACCGTGCCCTTGATCTCGCGCACGGCCTCGCTGATCTCGCTGATCTCCCGGTCCAGCGGGCCCCGCCCGCTGATGACGATGCAGTACCGGACGGCCTTGGATTCCGCCGCCCGCTTCGCCGCCTCGACCATCTGGGACTTCTTGAGCAGGCCGTATTTCTTGATGTCCGCGGTCGAGCCCGCCGACTGCGAGCAATAGCCGCAATCCTCCTGGCAGGCGCCGCTCTTGGCGTTCTGGAGCATCTGGAGGCGCACCTTGCGCCCGAAGAACGTGTGCCGCACCGCGTACGCGGCGTCGAGCAGTTCCAGCACGCGGTCGTCAGGGGTTTCCAGGACGGCCCGGGATTCTTCCCTGGTCAACGCCTCGCCGGCGATCGCCTTCTCCGAGAGTCTGCGGTAGTCCATCGTCGTTACTCCTTGATCAGGGATACGCCGGTCATCTCCGGCGGTTGAGGGATGCCCATCAGGTTGAGAATCGTGGGCGCGATGTCCGCCAGGACGCCGGAGGCCCGCAGGGCATGTTGCTTCTCGTCCACGATGATGCAGGGCACCGGGTTCAGGGTATGCGCCGTGTGCGGCTGGCCGGTCTCGTAGTCCACCATCTGCTCGAGGTTGCCGTGGTCCGCGGTCAGGACGACGGCGCCGCCGATCCGGCGGACGGCGCTGATGACCTTGTTCAGGCACTCGTCGATCACCTCGGCCGCCTGCACGGCCGCCGGCAGGATGCCGGTGTGGCCGACCATGTCGGGGTTCGCGAAGTTCAGCACGATCAGACTGTACCGGCCGGACTCGATGCGGCGCACCGCTTCGTCCGCGACTTCCCGCGCGGACATCTCCGGCTTGTGGTCGTACGTGGCGACGTCGCGCGGCGAGGGGATCAGCACGCGGTCCTCGCCCGCATAGGTCTTCTCGTCGCCGCCGTTGAAGAAATAGGTGACGTGCGCGTACTTCTCGGTCTCGGCGATGCGGAGCTGCTTGAGCCCGCGCTCGCTGATGATCTCCGGCAGGATGCGCGTCAGGCGGAACGGGGGAAACGCCGTCGGGTGCGTGAAGGTTTCGTCGTACGAGGTCATCGTGGCGAAGGCCGCCAGCTTCCGGACGGTTTTGCGTGGGAACGCGTCGAAGTCCGGTTCGGTGAGGGCGCGCGTCAGCTCGCGGGCCCGGTCCGCACGGAAGTTGTAGAAGAAGACCCCGTCGTCGTCGTCGATGTTCCCGACCGGGCTGCCGTGCCGGTCCACGATGACGGCGGGCGCGACGAACTCGTCCGTGACCTTCGCGTCGTAGCTGGCCGTGACGGCCTCTTCGGCCGACTTTCTGTACGTGCCGGCGCCGTCCACGAGGGCGGCGTAGGCCTTGGCGACGCGGTCCCAGCGCTGATCGCGGTCCATGGCGTAGTAGCGGCCCGTCACGGTGGCGACCGTTCCGACGCCGAGCCGGCGCATGATCTCCTCGGCCGCCCTGACGTAGCCGAGGCCGCTCTGCGGGGGCGTGTCGCGCCCGTCCAGGAACGCGTGCACGAAAACCGGCGGGCGGCCCTCCGCCTTGACCATTCTCAGGATCGCCTCCAGGTGCGAGAGATGGCTGTGCACGCCGCCGTCCGACAGGAGGCCCAGCAGGTGCAGGCGTCCGCCGGTCGAGCGGGTCTTGTCGAGCACGTCCTTGAGCACGGCGTTTTTGGCGAAGGACCCGTCGCGGATCGCCCGGTTGATCCGCGTGAAGTCCTGGTACACGATCCGGCCGGCGCCCATGTTCATGTGGCCGACTTCGGAGTTGCCCATCTGGTTGTCGGGGAGGCCGGTGTCCTCGCCGGAGGCCGACAACAGGGTGTGCGAGTGGTCCCGGAGCAGTGAATGGTAGAACGGCAGCCTGGCGAGCGCGACGGCATTGGCGTCCTGGCGCGGGTTGACGCCCCAGCCGTCCAGGATGATCAGCGCGACAGGTTTGATGGTCGTGGCCGGCATGATGACATGCAACTATACCCGATCACCGTGAGCTTGTCGAAGGGGCCCCGGCAGTTTTTGAAGGCCGCTAGACGATCTCGAGGGGAGAGGTCACGGTCGGGTAGGGCCGGGGCTGCGAGCCTTCCCGCGCCGAGGTCCCGGCGCCGGCCGATGGGGTCGTGACGGCCATGGTGTTCCAGCGGCCGCAGGCCGGACAGCGCCCGCTCCACTCCCTGGTCTCATAGCGGCAGGCGCTGCAGGCCAGCTGGGTGACGCCCGCCCGCGACCGGCCGATCACTTCCTGCATTTCCATCAGCGCGGTCTCGGTGTCGCCCTTCCGGATGTGCAGGCTGGCCATGATCTGCGGGAGGTCGCCGGTCGGGTCCGGGATGCCGTCCAGGGTCGAGAGCAGATCGAACGCGTCGTCGATCATCTCGAGCCGGTAGTAGAGCTTCCCGAGCGCCAGCTTCAGGGCGGGATCGTTGTGCCGTTTCGCGAGCGCCTGCTGGTAGATGCGGAGCATTTCGCCCGGTTCGCCCATCTCCAGGTAGAGGTCTTCCAGGCGTTGCAGGAAGATCGGGTTGCCGGTCTTGACGTAGGATTTCTCCCAGGACTCCGCCGCCTGCCGGAGCTTGCCTTCGCGGATCAGGGTCTCGCCGAAGCCGATCCGCGCGGGCAGGAACCCCTTGTCCAGCTTGATGGCGTCCTTATAACAGCGCCGCGCCTGCTCGCGATCGCCGCGCTCCATGTACTGCCGCCCGAGCTCGTATTTCAGCCCCGTGAGGACCTGGTTTGCGGCGCGGACGTCGGCCTCCGGCAGGCCCGCCTTCAGGAGGCGCTCCTGGACGGCGTGGGCGTCCTTCCATTTCTCGTTGCGGATGTGGATGTCCCGGATGCGCTGGAGGGCGGTCGGGTTCGTGCCGTCGAGCTTGAGCACGTCCTCCAGGGTCTGGATCGCCTCGTCGAAGCGCTTGGCGTCCTCCAGGTCGCGGGCCAGCGCCAGGAGGATCTCCATGTTGCCTTCCTCGAGGAACCGGGCCTTCCGGTGCAGCCGGATGGCCTCGTTGTAATGCTTCTCCCTGCGGAAGATGTTGCCGAGGGCGAGGAGCGCGCGGGTATGGTTGGGGTCCAGCGCCAGGACCTTCTGCAGTTGCGAGATGGCTTCGTGGGTCCGCCGGGAGAGGGCCGCCAGCACGCCGTCGGCGTAGTAGCTCTGGAGCTTCTCCTCGCGCTTGCGCCGCTGGGTGGACCGCCAGTTGAGGATGTGCGAACGGATCTCCCGTACGCCGACGAGCATCACGACGGCCAGCGCGCCGGCCGCGATGCAGGTGAGCACGAGATAGATCGGCGTGACTTCGAGCGCGGATTGCTTGAGCGGCAGGTTGATCGTGATCGGGTCCGGGTTCAGGTCGCTGAAGCGCACGGCCGCCACGATGGCGGCGATCAGCGTGAAGACCCAGATGAAGAACCGCATGTCCTATCCCCGCTGCTTGACTGCTCGCTCCTTTGCCGGGCGTCGCTTGGGCACGCTCGCGGGCGCGTCGGCGACGGCCCGCCGAAGCTGCACGCGCTTGGCGTCGGCCCAGAGCCGGTCCAGCCCGTAATGCTCGCGCACGCCCCGCTTGAAGATATGGACGATGACGTCGTCATAGTCCATGAGGACCCACACGCCCGCCTCGACCCCTTCGAGGCTCATGAGCCGGTACCCCTTCTCGGACAGCACCTGATCGATATGTTCTTTTACGGCGAGGACTTGGCGTTCGGATTCGGCGGAACAGATAACGAAATAATCCGTCACTCCAGACGAGAGCGAAACGTCCAAGATCACGATCTCAGTAGCTTTTTTATCTTCGGCCGCCAGGGCGGCCTGACGCGCTTTCGCTCGCGATTCTCGGACTATTGCGGTCATCCTCCTGAAAAAAGATTATGTTGCAGTATATAAGACGAAACCGCGGCTGGCAAGAGATTTTCGACGCTCTGCCCGCGTCCCAGGCGATTTCTGATGTCCTGGGCGGACACGTCGCAGGGGGGGATCGGCAGGCCCCAGAGCGACCGTCCGTTCTTGAGGCGCACCTCCGCGACCTCGACCCGGCCTGCGTCCAGACGGTCCAGGGGGACGGTTTCCGTGATTCCCAGGATCACCATTTTCTCCAATGATTTGAACAGAGTGCCAGGCCTGGAGACGACGGCGAATTCGCAGAGTTCCAGCAGGTGTTCCGGCTCCCTCCAGCCGGGCAGGTCCTTGAAGGCGTCCAACCCGATGATGAAGACGAACCGGGTATCGGCGGGATAGATTTTCCGGAGTTCGCGCAGGGTGTCAACCGTGTAGGATTTCGCCGGGCGTCTCGTCTCGATGTCCGACAGCTGAAAGGACGGGTAGGGCGCGATCGCGAGGCGCACCATCTCCAGACGGTGCGCGGCCGGGATGACGTCCGGCGTGGGCTTGTGCGGCGGGTCGCCGGCCGGGATGAAGAGCACCGTCTCGAGGCCGAGCCTGGCTTGCGCGGCTTCGGCGACCAGCAGATGGCACCGGTGGATGGGGTTGAACGCGCCGCCGTATAAACCGAGTCTCATGTGGGTTCGGGAGGGGCGTCATCGGGGCCCCCTCCCGCTGTAATGGAATGGGCGCCGAGCATCATTCCCGGAGCTGGCCGGTGCCCAGCACGACGAACTTGGTGCTGGTGAGCTCTTCCAGCCCCATCGCGCCGCGCGCGTGGATGCGCGTCGTGCTGATGCCGATCTCGGCGCCGAGGCCGAACTGGTAGCCGTCGTGGAGCCGCGTGGAGGCGTTGTGGAACACGGCGGCGGCGTCCACTTCGTTGAGGAACCGCGTCGCGCGGCCCTGGTCCTGCGTCACGATCGCCTCGGAGTGCTGCGAGCCGTAGCGGGCGATGTGCGCCATCGCCTGGTCCATGTCGTCCACGACGCGGACGGCGAGGATGAGGTCGAGGAACTCCGTGCCCCAGTCCGATTCAGCGGCGGGCGTGACGCCCGGCGCGAGCTTCACGGTCTTCGGGCAGCCGCGCACCTCCACGCCCGCGTCCTGGTAGCGCTTGATGAGCGGCGGCAGGAATACCGGCGCGACGGCCTGGTGCACCAGGAGCGTCTCCATGGCGTTGCAGGTGCCGGGCCGCTGCACCTTGGCGTTGAAGCAGATGGCCGCGGCCATCGCGAGATCGGCCTTGTCGTCCACGTAGGTGTGGCACACGCCCTTGTCGTGCTTGATGACCGGGATCGTGGACTCTTTCACGATAAATTGCATCAGGCCCTCGCCGCCGCGCGGGATGATGAGGTCGATCAGCTTGTCCTGCTTGAGCAGCAGGGTGGAGACCTGCCGGTCGGGGTTGTCGATGAACGTGATGGCGCCCGCGGGGATGCCGGCCTTCTCTCCGGCCTCACTCAGCACCTTGACGATCGCGGCGTTGGACTGGATCGCCTCCGAGCCGCCGCGCAGGACGACCGCATTGCCGGACTTGAGACAGAGCGACGCGGCGTCCGCCGTCACGTTGGGGCGCGACTCGTAGATGATGCCGATCACGCCGATCGGCACGCGCACCCGGCTGACCTTCATGCCGTTCGGCCTGAGCCACACCTTCGTCACCTCGCCGATTGGGTCGGGGAGCGCCGCGACTTCGCGCAGCCCGGTGGCCATCTCCTTGATACGTTTTGGGTTCAGCGTGAGGCGGTCGATGGCGGCCTTCGTCAGTCCGGCGGCCGCGGCGACGTCCTTCTTGTTGGCCTCGAGCAGTTCGGCCTCGCGCGCTTCGAGGGCGTCGGCCATGGCCAGCAGCGCCTTGTTCTTGACGGCGGTGGAGATGGTCGCCAGCTGCCGCGCGGCGGCCCTGGCCTGCGACGCCTTCTGGATGACGTAGTCGTTGAGGCTCATAGGATCACCAGATTGTCCCGGTGGATGACCTCGTCGTAGTCCTTGTACCCGAGGGTCTTCTGGATCTCGCCGGTCTTGAGGCCCTTGATCTTCGCGATGGCCTCCGACCCGTAGTTCGCCAGCCCCTTCGCGAATTCGCGCCCGGCGCGGTCCTG
>Ga0335085_10011037_pt1 | contig 13431 bp, 11 predicted proteins | sample Lox_Sample_45_FD_206712 | JGI IMG/M metagenome (GOLD analysis project Ga0335085, IMG submission 206712) | Soil microbial communities from Loxahatchee National Wildlife Refuge, Florida, United States - Lox_Sample_4.5 | ecosystem: Environmental > Terrestrial > Soil > Wetlands | place: USA...
GGGCGACGTTCTGACCTTCCTGATCAGTTGGGAGTGCATGTCGATCTTGTGCTACCTGCTGGTCAACTACGAGCAAGACACTGAGAGCGATTCGACCGCCGGATACATCATGCTCGCCATGAGCGAGGCGGGATTCCTCGCGGTCGTGATCGCGTTTCTTATCGCCGGAAACGCTGCTGCGGGATATTCATTTGTAGGCCTGCGCATGGGGGCGGCACATTTGTCGGGCGCAGCGACGTGGGGCGTGTTTCTTCTGGGATTCCTCGGCTTTGGCGTGAAGGCGGGCCTGGTACCGCTGAATTTCTGGTTGCCAAGGTCGTATACGGCTGCGCCGCCTGTTTTCATTCCCGTGTTCGCTGGCGTGACCTTGAATCTGGGTTTCTATGGAATCCTGCGTCTGAACGCCGACCTGGTTCCCGGCCATGGCATTGGACCCGGCCTAGTCGCCCTCGTTATCGGGGCCGTCACCGCCTTAGTGGGCATTCTCTACGCCACCACGGAGAACGACCTGAAGACGATGCTGGCGCACAGTTCCATCGAGAACGCCGGCATCATCGCGGCTGGGATCGGAGCGTTTCTGGTATTCCGAAATTCCGGGAACGCCGTCCCCGCTGCCCTCGCGCTGACTGCCGCGCTTTATCACATGCTCAATCATTCGACATACAAAGCGCTGCTCTACCAGGGCGCTGGCCACATTGAAGCCGCCACTGGCACAAGAGACATGGATCGGCTGGGCGGCCTGATCCGCTCTTTGCCAGCGCTGTCGATCGTATTCCTGGCTGGATGTCTCGCCATCTCGGCCGTTCCCCCCTTCAATGGTTTTGTCAGTGAATGGTTAACCTTGCAGACTTTCCTGCGCAGCGCGCTGCTCCCCTCGGCCGCAGTGAAGATCGTCTTCGCACTTTCCGGTGCCATCCTGGCGCTGACGGCCGCATTGGCTGTCACTTGTTTCGTGAAAACCTACGCCATGAGCTTTCTGGGAACACCGCGCAGCCATTGGGAATCAAACGCCCAATTCGCGCGCAGGCCACGTTTCTCGCTGATGCTTCTCGCGGTGGCTTGTGTTCTTCTGGGAGTGCTGCCGACTTATGTTATTCAGGCTTTGAACTGCGCCGCGGAACCTTTGGCGGGAGCGAGCGCAACCGCTTCGCTTGTTCCACCGTTCTTTACAGCTACGCAAACCAACCAGCAGCTTCCGCCCGCCTTCCTCGCTGACTTTCATAATCTTGGCGCCCAAACCGGAGCCCGATGGGTGCCCGGTCGAGGTCTCGTGGTTCTGCTGCGAGGCTCCGAGCAAAATCCGGTCGTCTTTGCCATGTCTCCTTCTTACAGCGTCGTGGCGTTGACGATTCTGCTGCTGCTCGCGTGGTTTGTCACCAGCCGCCTCACTCGCCAGCGCTCGCTCGTCAAGAATGAAGTCTGGGCCGGTGGCATTCCAACTCTGCTGCCTGAAATGACCTATACGGCAACGGGATTTTCCAACCCAGTGCGCGTCGTGTTCCAGGCGATTTTCCGCCCGAATATCGTCGAAGACACTCGCGAAACGGTAGCCGTGCATTTCCGGACCGCCATCCGGCGGCGCCGGGATGAGACGCACCTGGTGGACCGCCTCTTCTTTCATCCCGTTGGAGTCATCGTGAACTCTGTCGCGAGACTGCTGGCAGGAATGCACCATGGACGTCTCAATGCTTACGTTGCGTATGTCTTAGGTTTTTTGATCCTGATTCTCGTTCTCTATCGTGTTGGTTGAGAAGTGGCCGCAAAGGTTAGTAAAACGATGACGCATTCCTGGCATGACGTTACAGCGGGAGAGCACCTGCCTAAGGAGTTCAACTCCGTGGTCGAAATTCCGCTTGGTTCGCGTGTCAAGTACAAGTTGGACAAGAAGACCGGTCTGATACGAATGGACCGCCTTCTCTACTCGGCCGTCTACTACCCAGCCAATTACGGATTCATCCCCCAAACATTGGCTGAAGATGGCGACGCGTTGGATGTTCTCGTCTTAGCACAAGAATCGGTTGCACCGCTGACCATCATTCCCGCGCGGGCGATCGGATTGATGACCATGATGGACACGGGGAAGAAAGATCACAAGATCATTGCCGTGGCTACGAGCGATCCGGAATTCAACGCTTATCATGAAGCCAATCAACTCCCACCACATCGTCTGCGGTGCTTCGACGATTCTTCCAGGACTATAAGCAGCTTGAAAAGAAGATCGTCGAAGTGGAAGAGATCGCTCCAGTCGAAATGGCATACCCGGTAATCGAAGACGCGCTGCGCCGGTACAGCGAGCACCGGCGGATCGGATTTGAATCCTAATCCATTAGGGATTCCGCAAATGTCATTTGCGGCAATCGAAGCCGTCCAACCCTTCCTGAGTGGTGGCCGACCATCTTAAACGACTGAACGCTTGGCTCCCTCGCGTGGACCCCGGTGCGCGCGCCTCTGTCGCGACAAAGCAGCGTTCTTGGCAGGAATTGTAGGTCGAAATGAGCCAAGATCCGGGATTCGAACTTGAAACCACCTGCGTAATAGGCAGGTGCGCAAGCGACACGGAGCGTATCGCAGTGCCGACCGAACCAATGTAAGTCCAACCGGGCCTCCGTCGTTCGCGCGGTGGGAGTTACGGCCTGTGCCCGCACGAGCAACCTGGGTTCCTCGTCACGCACCGGCCCCACCCGCAAACTCAGTTAGAATGCACTAAAAGTGGATTACATGTAGACAACTGAAAAGGAAGGAGATATTTGGGAAATGAATTTGGAGGGCAGCGTTCTAACCAACTGAACTACGTCCCCGGTTTTTGACCGGAATGCCAAATTGGTGGGCAGTGCAGGACTCGAACCTGCGACCTCCTGCTTGTAAGGCAGGCGCTCTAACCAGCTGAGCTAACCGCCCCTCGCTCCCGTGAACCGCCTGGGAGTCTCGCGAAAGATGAGGGGCATCTGCACGAGAAGAACATTTGCAGTATACGCGACGGCTGAAATGATGGTCAAACGGCCTTTCCGCTATCCGCCATCAGCACTCAGCAGAACTCCGTTCCTCGGCGTGACTTTGCAAAGCACATAGTCAGTCAATCTCCGGCCGGTCTTTCGCTACAATCGCTACGTGCGCCGTTTGATTGTCAACGCGGATGATTTCGGCCTCACCTCGGGGGTGAACCGCGCCATCATCGACGCACACACGGGCGGAATTGTGACCTCAGCCACGCTCATGGCCCATAGTGTGGCGTTCCCCGAGGCTGTGACATGGGCCCGCGCCCATCCCGAAATCAGCGTGGGCTGCCACGTGGTGCTGGTGGATGGATCGCCCCTCGGCGATTCCTCGCGCGTCGCTTCCCTCTTGCGCCATGGCACCTCGCGATTTCACGATTCCCTTTCGACTTTCGCGGCTCTGGCCCTTCGCGGCAGGATCGATCCCGCGCAGGTTGAAACCGAAGTTACGGCGCAGGTACGGAAGATTCAATCTGCCGGGCTGACCGTCTCGCACCTCGACACTCACAAGCACACCCACATGTTTCCGTCTGTTCTCAGTGGCATCCTGCGGGCCGCGAAGACATGCGGCATCCCCGCGCTTCGCAATCCTTTTGAAACGGTAAGACTCGATCAACTGCTTGCCTATCCGGATTCGTGGAAACGCTGGCTCGAGGTGAAAACCCTGCATAGTTTCGCGCGGAAGTTTCACGAATCGGTATCCGAGGCCGGCCTGTATGCGCCCGATGGGACCGTCGGCATCGTGGCGACCGGCTCGCTTCGCCAGAGCTTTCTACAATTCCTGCTTCGCCATTTGCCTGAGGGAACCTGGGAGCTGGTGTGTCATCCCGGGTACAATGACGCGGAACTGCAGGCTGTACGCACGCGATTGCGCGAGTCACGTGAGGAAGAATTGCGCGTGCTCACCTCGCCTGAGATTCGCCAGACTCTGGCGGCGAACGGCATTGAACTCATCTCCTATCGTCAACTGGTTATTGCGCCGGCATCATAAGGGGCGCACTGTATTACTTCGGTTCGAGCGAATAACTTCACTGCATACGGGCCTCAAGCTATGATCTACTAGCGGCTGCACAGGAGCGCAAAGGGCCCTCCAATCTATGGCGGAAGTTCCGGAACCCCGCATAAAAACTGATCTCCACGTGAGGGTATGGGGCATGGCCAAAGACGGCCACCCGTTCTTTCAGAACGCCATTGCGCGCAACATAAGCAGCGAGGGCGCGCTGCTCTCAGGTTTGGAACAACAAATCACTCCCGGCGATACCATCGGCGTCCAATACGTAGACAAGAAAGCTCGCTTCCGCGTGGTGTGGGTTATTGACGCCGGCGCCATGCAGAAAATTCAAGCTGGCATCCAGATGCTGGACGGCCAGCAATGTCCCTGGCGCCACGAGGTGGAAACGGCGCAAGCCGCTCCCGAGGTTTCCCTGACACCGTCGAATAAGCGCAAATTTGTGCGTTACAAGATCCGGGTTCCGCTCGAAATGCGCGATCAGCGCGGACAACTGATGCAAACCAACGCCACAGATATGAATGGCCGGGGATGTTATGTGGAGACTCTGCTGCCCTCACCCTTGGCAACACCCCTTACCATTACCTTCTGGATCGAGTCCGAGAAATTCAGCACTGCGGCGGTGGTCCGAGCCAGCGACCCCGGGGTTGGCATGGGCATTGAGTTCATCGGCCTCGATGAGGGCCGCCAACAACACCTGCAGACACTCATCGAAAAAGTGGCCTCAAGCCTGGGGTTAGGGTCGCACACGCCCGGGAATTAACCCAAAATATGAATCCGGGGCATTCCCTTTCCATCGAATGGGAGAGGCTGTATTGTCTTGACGGAGGCCTGTGCGGATGAAGATTGGCATCACGTGTTACCCCACCTACGGCGGCAGCGGCGTGGTGGCCACGGAGTTGGGGCTGGAACTGGCGGAACGCGGACACGAGATTCACTTCATTTCTTATGCGCAGCCCATCCGGCTGAAGCCGCACTCCAACATCCATTATCACGAAGTCGAGGTCTCCCGTTATCCGCTGTTCGACTATCCTCCTTATGATCTGGCGCTGGCGACGCGCATGGCCGAGGTCTCAGAGCTCTACGATCTCGACCTGCTGCACGTGCATTACGCCATTCCGCACTCCGTAAGCGCCCTGCTGGCCAGGCAAATGCTGGCTGCCAAGCCTCGCGGAAAAAAGCTGCCCTTCGTCACCACCTTGCACGGGACCGACATCACGCTGGTGGGACTCGACCGCTCCTATCTTCCGATCACGCGATTCTCGATCGAAGAGAGCGATGGCGTGACCGCGATCTCCGAGTATCTCCGCGCTCGCACGGTGCGTGAGTTCGACGTGCGCAATCCGATTCAAGTCATTTACAACTTCGTAAATTGCGACACCTATTGCCGTGACCAGGGTGCAGCCGAGCGCCGCCTGGAATATGCCAAGAAGGATGAACGCGTGCTGGTGCACCTCTCCAACTTCCGCCCGGTAAAACGCGTCACCGACGTGATCGAGATTTTTGACCGGGTCCGCAAGCGTATTCCCTCGAAGCTTCTGCTGATCGGCGACGGGCCTGATCGCTCACGCGCGGAATGGCTGGCGGTGCAGAAAGGCATTCACGACGATGTGCTCTTCCTCGGCAAGCAGGATGACATTCACGAAAAGCTCGCCGTTGCCGACGTCATGCTCATGCCGAGCGAACTGGAGTCCTTCGGTCTCGCCGCTCTCGAAGGCATGGCCTGCGAAGTAGTTCCGATCGCAACTCGCGTAGGCGGGGTACCCGAAGTCATCGAAGACGGCAAGAGCGGATTCCTCGCCAATGTCGGCGACATCGAGGCGATGGCCCATTTCGCCATTGATCTGCTGGGAGACGCGGCGCGCCTGGCGGCCATGGCCAAGGCTTCGCGTGCTTCGGCGCAATCGCGCTTCTGCACCAGCCGGATCATCCCCCAGTATGAGGACTTCTATCGCCGCGTGTTAGAGCGCTCTTCGTAGAGCGTGGCAGGAATTGAGCCCGCGGTTTCAAGGATCGGCATTCGCAGGCGTACCAGCGTTCCCTTCCCTTCACGGCTGTCAATCGTCATGCGCGCGGTGTCGCCGTAAAGCACCTTCAGCCGCTCGGCGACGTTCGCCATACCAATGCCTGTCCCGCCAAGCCCGGTCGGCGGTTCGAGCAGTTGCGCCGCGCCCATGCCAATGCCGTCGTCCTCGACTTCGACAATCACTTTCGAATCCGAGATCCGGCTGCGCAGATAAATGCTTCCTCCGTCAATTTTCGATGACAGTCCGTGCTTGATCGAATTTTCTACCAGCGGTTGCAGCAACATGCTGGGAATCATGACGTCGAGCGAGGCCGGGTCGAGTTCCTTCACCACGTGCAGCTTGTCGGGCCCGAAACGCACGACTTCAATATCGAGATAGTTATCGATGAACTCCAGTTCCTCTCGTAATGGCACGAACGCGTCGGTGCTGCTCAACAGGCGGCGCAGAATCGTAGCCAGCTTGAGGATCAGCTGACGGGCAGTGTCAGGATCGAAGCGCACCAGCGACGAAACCGAGTTCAACGTATTAAAGAGGAAATGCGGGTTGATCTGGTTCTGCAGTGCCTCCATGCGGGCATGAAGCAGCAGGCGCTCCTGCTCTTCCAGCTTGATCTGGATACGAACGCTGTTGAAGATCTTCAGCTCGGTCCCGATCACCACGATCGAGGTGGCATATATCAGGACCTCGACCCACCAGGTGGAACTCTCCAGGCTGAAGATCGACCGCGGCAAAAAGCGGGAAATCTCGGTCTGCACCAACCGCAATCCCACAATGGTGGCGAAGAACATGACCTGCCAGTCAAACAACCGCGGCGTCGGCAGGTTCCGCCGGATCATGCGGTAAATACTGAGATCGATGAAGGGAGAGAACGACCAGATGTCGTCTTTTTCCGGCGCCAGGATGCGCAGTTGTCCCGAAATAAACCCGCACAGCAAATTAAACGGCAGAGTGGCCCATTGACCGTGCAGGACGGCAGGAATGGCCAGCAGCACTCCTCCCGACATGCCCGCAAAACGCCCGGCGATCACGCCCAGCAGGATTGTGGTTTCGAACGAGAGATCGCCGGCCGCAAAACTCTTGGGCTGAATGATGCGGAACCAGACTCCGATCGTCAGCGGAATCGCCATCCACAGCACCAGGTAAACCTGTTGCTTCAGGGTGCGTTCTTCGCGGAACAGCAGCGACTTAAATTCCACCGAGCGCACCAGCGAGCTGGCGACAGCCGCGCCTACGCCCAGCTTGATCAGCAGGTTAATCAAGATGAGTTGCTGGTCCATTGGTCAAAATGTAGCATGAACCCCGCAGCCGCCGCTTCGGTTATGCTCTAGCCATGCGCAAGGCTCGCTTCCTGGCTGTGATCGTATTCGCCTGCTCGCTGTCGGCTACCGCTCAGACGGCTTATCTCGGCTTTGATCGGAACGCCTATCCTGGAGATGCGGCCCTGCCCACGCTGCACAACACCTTCGCCTATACCGGGTACTGGCTCAATGATCCTCCGGGAGAACACACCAATTCCTGGAAAGGAAAACGCAAAGCGGTACAGGATGCCGGCTTCGGCTTTCTGGTGCTGTTTAACGGTCGCCTCTACTCCGAAATCAAGAAAGCTCGCAGCCCTGCACTTCTCGGCCGGCGCGACGCCGCCTCCGCAGTCACAGCATTGAAGCAAGAAGCATTCCCTGCTCACACCATCGTCTTCCTCGATCAGGAGCAGGGTGGACGGATGCTGCCGGAACAGCGCACGTACCTTGAGGCCTGGATGGACGGCGTAACCGCCGGCGGCTATCGGCCCGGCGTTTACTGCTCCGGAATCGCGGCGCCGGAAGATGGCGGCACAACCATCATCACTGCCGAAGACATTCGCAGCTTCCTCGGCAAGCGCGAGGTAACTTTCTGGGTCACGAACGATGCCTGTCCGCCCTCCCCGGGGTGCGCGTTTGATAAAACGCCTTCCCCAAGTGGCAGCGGGCTTAATTTTGTGGACATCTGGCAGTTCGCCCAATCGCCCCGGCGTCCCGACGTCGCCGCCGGCTGCCCCGCGAATTATCATCGCGACGGCAGCTGTTATGCGCCTGGATTTGTTCCCTCACAACACATGTATGTGGATCTGAACACGGCGGCGTCAGCCGACCCATCGCACGGAAGAAATCACTGACACTTGCCGTCCTGCGGCCGAGTGGAAGGGCCCTACCCGCCGCTCACCTGTTCGCCCAGTTCGCGCAGCGCTGCGTCAATCTTGTCTGATTGCTGCGGCCCGCCTTGTGCCATATCTTTGCTTCCGCCGCCGCGACCGCCGAGTTTGCCGAGAACCTCTTTCATCAGAGCGTTCATGTCGAGAGGCATACCCGCGGAGCACGCAAACACCAGGGCAGGCTGCCCGGATGTGGCCGCGAGCAGCGCTACCGCGTTGGTATTCTGGCGAGTCAACTTCTGCGCCAGCAGTTTGATGAAGGTAAGATCGCGATCGGCAAAATTGCGGACGACAACTCTTCGTCCTGCGGTTTCGGCAGTGGCATTGAGCAAGCTTCCCGCGCTCAACTCCGCAATCTCGGCAAGTAACTGCTCGCTTGCCTTGCGCGCCGCGCGCTGCTCCTCCTGCATCTTGCGAATCTGCGCCGGCACTTCGTACAAATGACTCGATAGCAGGCCCGCGGCTTCGCTCAAGGTCGAATAATCGCGCCGCGCAGTGGCAACCGCGCGCTTGCCGCAGACAAATTCCACTCGCCAGCCCTGCCTCACTTTTTCGGTCTTGCGCAGCAGGATGGCGCCGACCTGACCGGTTCCCTGCACGTGGGTTCCACCGCAGGCGGTCAAATCAAAATCGTGAATCTCGATGAGCCGCAGCTGATCACGTTCGGCCGGCGGCAGCTTGCGCAGCCCCAGCCCACGCGCTTCTTCCTGGGTGACGAATCGAATGGCAACCGGGCGGTTCTCAGTCACGACTTCATTGGCCAACCCCTCGGCCGCTTCCACCTGCTCCGCCGCCAGGTTTTTCGTATTGAGATCAATCGAGCAATAATCCGCTCCCATATGAAAAGAAACGGTCGGCATGTCGAAGAGACGCACGAACGCCGCCGAGAGGACGTGCTGCCCGGAATGTTGTTGCATGTGATCGCGACGCCGACCGGCATCAATCATGCCGTGCACGCGCGTCCCTTTTTCAAGAGAAGCCGGATTTTCAAGCAAATGAAGGATGGTCCCGTCGTCTCCCTCGGTCACTTCAGCGACCCGAAGCTTGCTTGCGTCATCAGACGTGACAAGCCAACCGGTATCGAACACCTGGCCGCCGCTGGTGGGATAAAAGGCAGTCCGGTCGAGCACGAGAGCAGAACGCCCGTCGCTCGTCAGCGTCTCGCCGACCACCGCGTCGAACTCATAGAGAAACGAGTCGTGATAATAAAGATGATCAGTCATGAATCAGGCTTTAGGCTCTGGGTTTTGCTGACGACGGACGACTGAAGACTGACGACTGCTTTCAGTACGGCCCGATGATCCCGCCGATGGCGCGGCCTGCAGGCTCGGGACGAACGCGTTCCTTCTGCGCATCAATCACGTCGAGATACTTCAACCCCGATCCGGTATTAAATAAGACCACCGGATCGCCGGCTTCGAAGAAGCCGCGCTCGCGCAACTTGCGATAGGCGGCCAGCGAGGCTGCGCCTTCGGGGGCCGCGAAAACTCCTTCGACTCGCGCCCAGTGGCGGAAGGCCTCCATAATTTCTTCGTCAGTCACGGAAAGTGCCACGCCGCCGCTCTTGTTCAGGATGTCGAGAATCAGATAGTCGCCGTAAGCCTTGGGGACGCGCAATCCGGCGGCGAGAGTTGAGGCGTTCTGCCAGAATTCCGACGCGGCCTTGCCTTCATCCCATGCTTTAGCAACCGGAGCGCAACCCGATGATTGCACAGCCACCATCTGTGGACGCTCCGAGCCAATCCATCCCAGGGCTTCCATCTCGTCGAACGCCTTCCACATACCGAGCAAACCGACACCGCCGCCGGTGGGATAAATCACTCCCTGGGGCAATCGCCATCCCAGCTGTTCGGCGATCTCATAGCCCATGGTCTTCTTCCCCTCGACGCGAAAGGGCTCTTTCAAGGTGGAGACATCGAACCATCCTTCTTTTTCCTTCTGCTCGGCCACTATGCGGGCGCAGTCGCTGATCAAGCCGTCCACCAGGGTCACGTGCGCGCCATAACTTTCGCACTCCACGCGGTTGGCCATGGGAACGTCTTTGGGCATGAAGATGTGGGCTTCGATTCCTGCGGCTGCCGAGTAGGCTGCCAGCGCACTGGCCGCGTTCCCCGCTGAAGGCGCCGCAAGCCTCTTCAATCCGTAAGCCTTCGCCATAGTCACGGCGGCTGACATCCCGCGCGCCTTGAAGGATCCTGTAGGATTTAGTCCCTCATCTTTGATGTAGACATTGGGATACTCGCGGCTGGGCAGCATGGGAGTGAAGCCTTCGCCCAAAGAAACTGGTTCGGCCTCGGGCAGAACTTCCGCGTAACGCCACATGGTGGGAGTTCGCCCCGCCAGCGACGACGCCTTAAAGTTTTTCTTCAACTCTGCCAGGTCATAGCGGACGTAGAGAACGCCTCCATCTTTGGGGCACACGGTTTGCGGTCGGTCGGCGGGAAGCTGTGCGCCACATTTGGTGCACTCGAGATAGGCGATGCGGGCCACGGAAAGAGTGTAGCACCGCGAGGTTGGGCGGCGAGACACGGCCCCTGCATCGAGGGGCACGCACGATTGAGGTTTTTGAGTCCTTACACCGGAAGCTTCCTTCCTACAATCTTTTCAGCAACCCGCTCGCCTTGCGGAACCACGGCCGCTCCCGCCGCCGCAGGTATCCCGGCATAGTCGGCTTCTTGGCGAGAATCTTCTGCGCCCACTCGCGCGCCTCTGCCCTGCGCCCCTGAGCGGCCAAGAACGTCGCGTAGTTGTAGTAAGTCTCCGACAACGTCGAAATCTTCACCGCCTGCTGGAAGTATGCATCGGCCTTGTCGGGCTGTCCTGTCTTGGCGTAAGCATGGGCGAGCAACCCGATCGCCCGATGAAAGTCGTATTGCGGATCTTTCGCAACCACGCGCTCGAGATCAGCCAAGGCCGAGGCAAAGTCTCCCAATTCCAACTCGGCAATTCCCCTTCGATAAAACGGGTCGGGAGAATCCGTCCGTGCCGAGATCGACTTGTCGTAGCACTGGCGGGCGCGTTCCCATCGGCCCTCTTCCGAATAGAGTTCGCCCAGTTCTTCATAGTTCCCTGCCGACGGATTGTCGATGACCGCGTTCTCCAGTTCGTGAATGCGCTTGCGCCGGGGGAAAACTTTGAACGACTGGCGCAACAACCCAGCATCGGGAATGACTTCAACGACGAAGTAAATCAGCGCGCCGGGCAGGCCAAGAAAGAGGATGATGAAGAGCCAATAGCCGTCGGGGCGCCGGCGAATGAAATGCACAATCGCCAGCACCTGGAGAATAATTCCCCAAGGATAAAAAAGAAATGAGAACAGTCCCATGAGATGAGCGCACTATAACACGCGCACTGCTTGGCCCCGCACTACGACTCGATTCCCACTGCGTTGTCATCCCGAGGGCAGCGGGGGATCTTTAGTGCAACCGTCAAGAGACAGCAGATTCCTCGTCGCTACGCTCCTCGGAAAGACGGTGGGCTCAAGGTGCGGCGAATAAGGATGATAAAATCGCGTGTGCTGACGCCTCCCATCCGCCTGCTGGCCATTGATATTGATGGCACTCTGCTGAACCCTCAGTTTGAAATTTCCCCCACCGACATGGCCGCGTTGCGCCGCGCCCGCGAGGCCGGCGTGGAGATCATCCTGGTCACCGGTCGCCGCCATACCTTTGCCCTGCCGATCGCCAAACTCTTCGGCTTTGATCTCTGGCTCATCAGCTCCAATGGCGCCGTCACCCGCTCCCTGGCGGGCGAGACCTTTCACCGTGACCTGCTGCCTGCTCCCACCTGCCTGACCCTCTGCGGCGAGATGGCGGAATTTCGCGGCAATACCGTGCTGACCTTCGACAAGGAAACCAAGGGCGCCATTGTGCTCGAACATATGAACGAATTGAATGCCAGCATCCAGCGCTGGCTCGAGAAGAATATGGCCTTCATCGATTTCGTGATCCCGATTGAAAAGTCCATCACCACCGACCCGGTCCAGGCCATGTTTTGCGGTCCCATCCACCGCATGCATCAGGCCCTCGAGCACCTGGCTTCGGGCAGCACGGCCCGCCAGATCACTGTGTTACGCACCGAATATCCCATCCGCGACCTCTCTATCGTCGACGTGCTCAACCAGGGCTGTTCCAAGGGCCACGCCCTGGAAAGATGGGCCAAGTACCGGGGTATCCCGCGCGAGCAGGTCATGGCCATCGGAGATAACTACAACGACATAGAAATGCTTGCCTTCGCCGGGGTGCCGTTTATCATGGGAAATGCATCTGAGGAATTACGGGGCCAGGGCTGGCGGGTAACCCTCTCGAATGCGGAAAACGGCGTAGCGGCCGCCCTCGAGCAGGTTCTGGGGCCGGCAAAAGTCAGTTAAGAAACGTTCAAGGAATACTTCAGCTTATCCAGTGTATCGGGTGATCAAATTCGTTCTGCTGTTGCTGGCTGCCGCGCTTCCGGCCATAGCCGCCGACGTTGCTGTTCTGCAGAACGGATTCACCATCCGCCACGAGCGACGGGAAGTTCTTGGCTCGATCACCCGGCTTTACACCAGCAGCACCGGTAACAGCTACGTGGACATTCCCACCGCCCAGATCGATCACTTCGAGAAAGACACTACTCCCGATCCTCCGCCTGCCGTGGATCCGTCGGCGAAGGCTGCAACCTCGGCTGCCCCCGCTCCCAGGACATTGAACGAGATGGTGAGTTCTGCCAGCGATTCCACCAACATTGATCCTGATTTGATCAACAGCGTCATTCACGCGGAGAGCAACTTCAATGCGCATGCGGTCTCGCCGAAGGGCGCCCGTGGACTGATGCAGTTGATGCCGAAAACTGCCACCGATCTGGGCGTGAGCAACAGCTTCGATGCCAACGCGAATGTACAGGGCGGCAGCAAGTACCTGGGAGAACTGCTTCAGCGCTACAACTACGACATGGTGAAAGCCCTGGCCGCCTACAATGCCGGGCCGCAGCGGGTTGACAAATATCACGGCGTCCCGCCCTACTACGAGACACGCGCTTATGTAGCCCGCATCGTTCGTGACTTCAACAACAAGAAGATGGCCGAACGGAAAGCGGCTGCCGCGCAAGCCAGTCAGAAGAAAGTTGCGGTCAGGAGCGCGAGCAAAAAGAAAGTTGTTCCGCTAAAACAGGCCGCCGCCACAGCGCCAAACACCGCACGCGCCGCTCGCTAGGGAGTGCCTCGCCGGTGGCGTCTCC